>RCUR01000495.1_pt1 | contig 13942 bp, 15 predicted proteins | sample 2166151 | NCBI WGS metagenome assembly RCUR01 (sample SAMN09932785, study PRJNA488358) | compost metagenome | isolation source: compost soil in an enriched community | place: Germany: Experimental Botanical Garden
CGCCCTTGGGCGTGATCCACACCACCTTGCCGGCGACCGGGATCTTTTCCGGCTCGTCCATCAGGTTGAGCAACATGAACACCTCATCGCCAAGCTTGTAGCTCTTGTTGGTCGGGATAAACAGCCCGCCATTCTTGATAAAGGGCATGTAAGCGGCATAGAGCACGGACTTGTCTTTGATGGTCAGAGACAGGATTCCGTTACGCGGACCCAAATTAGGTGGCAAGCTCATGCGGCGTTCCTGGTTTTCATTACTCGATGGCCGATTCTAGCCCGGTCCGGGCAAGCTTGCCCACTGCACCAGCAGGGCTTCGAGAAGCAGGACACGATTGAGGTTGGCTTTGCCCATTACTTTCTGCCGCTGCACCAGCAACCAATCCTGCATCTGCAGGACTTTCGGCTGGGGCGTTTTCTCCGCCAGGTACTGTACGACCTTGCGCATATCGGCCTGCCCCAGCCCGGCCTCGTCACGGGTCAGCTGATAACGCAGGATCAGCTGCGCCCAGTCGCAGAACCAGTCGAACAACAGCTGCAAGGCTACCGGGTTCCAGCTTTCGGCCAGCAGGCTCGGCGCGACCTGCCGCTTGAGCAGCTTCTTGACCCCCTCGACCACCAGGGCACGCTGCTGACGCACGCCCTGAGCGTGCATGCGCACCGCGACCAATGGCGAACCCGCCGCCAGACAGAGCAGCTCGGCGCGTTCCTCCTCGGCGCACTCCGGCAACGCCTGGGCCAACCAGTCCTGGCTCAGCGCCTGGCTCGGCAATGGACAGGCCTGCTGCACGCAGCGACTCCTCACCGTCGGCAGCAAGCGACTGGGCTGATGGCTGATCAACAGCAGAACCGTATCGCCGGAAGGCTCTTCCAGGCTTTTCAGCAGGGCGTTGGCGGCGTTGAGGTTCATCGCTTCGGCCGGCTCGACCAGCACCACCTTGCGCCCGGCGAGTTGAGCGGTCTGCACCACGAAATTGACCAAATCACGCACCTGGTCGACCTTGATCGCCTTGTCGACTTCTTCCGGCTGCAGAATGTAGTTGTCCGGATGACTGCCGGCAGCCAGCAGGTGGCAGGACTTGCACTGACCGCAGGCATCCAGCCCCGCAGGCCGCTGACAGAGCAAACGGGCCATCAGACGTTCGGCAAGCGCACGCTTACCGATACCGGCCGGTCCATGCAGCAGATAGGCATGGGCATGCTGGGTGCGCCCGGCCAGTTGCTGCCAGAGCGTGGCCTGCCAGGGATAGCCATCAGCCACGGCACAGCTCCACGATATGCCCCAACATGGCGTCCAGATCCTGCTGCACCTGACTCAGCGACTGCGCGGCATTCAAAATCCGATAACGCCGCGGCTCTTCACTGGCACGGCGCAAATAGGTCTGACGCACCGCTTCGAAAAAACCCCGCCCCTCCTGCTCGAACCGATCCAGTCGGCCGCGCGCCGCAGCCCGGGCCAGACCGACCTCTACCGGCAAATCGAACACCAGGGTCAAATCCGGACGCAGATCGCCCTGCACGAAGCTTTCCAGCACGGCAATACGGGCCTGCGCCAAGCCGCGACCGCCGCCCTGATAGGCATAGGTCGCATCGGTAAAGCGGTCGCAGAGCACCACGCAACCACGGGCCAGCGCGGGACGAATCACCTGGGCCAGATGCTGGGCACGGGCCGCGAACACCAGCAGCAACTCGGTATCGGCTGCCATCGGCTCATCGCTTGGCGCCAACAACAGCTCGCGAATGCGCTCAGCCAGCGGCGTACCGCCTGGTTCGCGAGTCAACAGCACCTCGATACCTTGCGCGCGCAGACGCTCGGCGAGGAACTCGCGGTTGGTGCTTTTGCCAGCGCCTTCAGGGCCTTCCAGCGTAATAAACAAACCGCTCACAGGCTGTCCTTTATTGATTGTTCGACTGCACCGGGGCAGGACTCGAACGGTAATCCTCGCGGCGCGTGAGTTGGTACTCGCGCACGGCCCGGTTGTGCGCCTCGAGGCTGTCGGAGAATACATGACTGCCATCGCCGCGGGCGACGAAATACAGGCTCTTGCCCGCCACCGGATGCAGTGCGGCATTGATCGCCTCGCGCCCGACCATGGCGATCGGCGTCGGCGGCATGCCTTCGATCACATAGGTGTTATAGGGCGTCGGCTCACGCAGGTGCGCGCGCGTCAACTTGCCGTTGTAGCGCTCACCCAGACCATAAATCACCGTCGGGTCGGTCTGCAGGCGCATGCCGATGCGCAGCCGCCGGACAAATACACCGGCAATCTCGCCACGCTCCTCGGGCACCCCGGTTTCCTTTTCGATGATCGAGGCCATGATCAAGGCGTCATAAGGGGTCTTATAAGGCAGCCCATCGGCGCGCCCTTGCCACTCCTCGGCCAGCACCTGCTCCAGGCGGACGTAGGCTTGCCTGAGCAGATCGAGATCGCTCATGCCGCGCACGAAGCGGTAGGTATCGGGGAAGAAGCGCCCTTCCGGATTGACCCCCGGGTAGCCCAGGCGCGCCATCAACTGGGCGTCGCTCAGGTCGGTCAAAGTCAGTTCAAGCTTGCTTTGGCGCTCCAGGGCGGTGCGAACCTGACGAAAACTCCAGCCTTCCACCAGCGTCAGGCTGTACTGCACCACCTCGCCACGCCGCCATAGCCCGAGCATGTCGCGCACGCTGAGTTCCGGCGTGAGGCGATACTCGCCACTGTGCAGGGGTTGCCCCTTGAGATTGAAGCGCCAGTAGAGCCGCAGCCACAAGGCATCCTGCAAGACACCGTCAGCCTGCAGGCGATTGAGCACGCCGCCCGGCGTAGCGCCAGCGGGCACCTCAAGCATCAGCTCATCGCTCAGTTGCAACCGTTGCTCGAGCGCCGAGTGCTGCTGCCAGGCGACAAAGGCCACCAGCAAACCAGCAATTAATACACCGCCCTCAAGCAGCAACAACAATTTACGCATCACTAATCAGCTGTCCAGTAGATCGCGGGCTATGACCTGCAGTTTACGGGTCAGCGGGCCAACCGACCACCGATGCCGTTGCAGGGCACGGACAGGCCAGACGCCGTAGAGGCTGTTGCAGAGAAAGACTTCGTCGGCCTGCAGCAATGCATCAAGAGCAATATCACCCACATCGCAGCGCATCCCCTGGGCCTCTGCCTGCGCCAGTAGTTCGGCACGCATCACCCCGGCGACGCCGCAACGAGAAAGATCGGGCGTGAGCAGGACGCCATCCTGCACTAGAAACAGATTGCTGTAGACGCCCTCGATCACCCGCCCCGAGGCATCCAGCATCAAGCCTTCGGCATGCTCGGCATCCTGCCATTCGGCACGCGCCAGCACCTGTTCGAGCCGGTTCAGATGCTTGATCCCGGCCAACAGCGGTTGCTCGGCCAGGCGCGTCGCACAGGGGAACAAACGTACACCCAGCTCTGCGTTACAGGCCGGATAAGCGGGTTTCGCGCTGCCCTGCAGAATCCGTCGCGGCACCGCTGGCTGCGGCGGAGCGTAACCGCGCAAACCGTCTCCGCGGGTCACGATCAACTTGGCCACGCCATCGCCCAATTCACGACTGAAGGCCAGCAGCTCCGCACGCACCAGCGCCAGATCGAGATCGATCAGCAGGCGCGCACAGCCTTCGCCAAGCCGCGCCAGGTGCCGTTCCAGCAATGCGGGATTGCCAGCACTGACGGCGACGGTCTCGAACAACCCATCGCCGTAGGCCAGGCCACGATCCTTGACGGAGAGCCACTCCAGCGGCTGACCGTCGATCCAGCTCGGCATCAACCGACGTACCGGCGGAACACCAGCGAGCCGTTGGTGCCGCCAAAACCGAAGGAATTGGACAGCACCACATCGATCGGCATGGCTTTGGCCTGGTGCGCAACGAAGTCGAGGTCGCAGCCCTCGCCAGGTTCGTCCAGGTTGATGGTTGGCGGCGCCACCTGCTCACGAATCGCCAGGATGCTGAAGATCGCCTCGACCGCGCCAGCCGCGCCCAACAGGTGGCCGGTCATCGACTTGGTCGAGCTGACGGCAAGCCGGTAGGCATGTTCGCCGAACACCGACTTGATGGCCGCGACCTCGGCCTTGTCGCCCGCTGAAGTCGAGGTGCCGTGGGCGTTGATGTACTGCACCTGATCGGCATTCAACCCGGCGTCACGCATGGCATTGGCAATGCAGCGGGCGGCGCCGGCACCATCCTCCGGTGGCGAAGTCATGTGATAGGCGTCGCCACTCATACCAAAGCCGATCAATTCGGCATAGATGGTCGCGCCACGCGCCTTGGCGTGCTCCAACTCTTCCAGAACCAGTGCACCGGCACCATCGGCCAGCACGAAGCCGTCACGATCCTTATCCCACGGACGGCTGGCACTGGCCGGATCGTCGTTGCGCGTGGACAGTGCCCGCGCCGCGGCAAAACCACCGATGCCCAAACCGCAGGCGGCCATCTCGGCGCCACCGGCGACCATTACATCGGCTTCGCCGTAGGCAATATTGCGCGCGGCCATACCGATGCAATGAGTACCTGTGGTACAGGCCGTGGCAATCGCATAATTCGGCCCCTGCAGCCCCAGATGAATCGACAGGAACCCGGAAATCATGTTGATGATCGAGCCCGGCACGAAAAACGGCGAAATGCGCCGCGGGCCCAGTTCATGCAACAACTTGCAGTTGTTCTCGATATTGGTCAGACCGCCAATACCCGAACCCAGCGCCACACCGATACGCTCACGGTTGGCGTCGGTCACTTCCAGCCCGGAATCGCGCACAGCCTGAAAGCTCGCGGCCAGGCCGTATTGAATGAATAGATCGAGCTTGCGCGCCTCTTTGGCGGACAAATACTCCTCGACATTGAACCCCTTGACCGAACCACCAAAACGGGTGGTGTAAGCGGAAAGATCCATGTGTTCGATGGGGGCGATGCCACTGCGTCCGGCCAAAATCCCCTGCCAGCTGCTCGGCACATCGTTACCCAGCGGCGACAGCATGCCCATACCGGTAACCACGACGCGTCTACGCGACACAGCAATCTCCTCTTATTCGGTTATTCAACGCCTAACAGCTCCCTTATCCTGACCGCAGATAACGAGCGAAGAAAAGGCAAGACACTACGCCACGCTACGCAGCAACAGCCAAAGCGGACCCGCAGGGCAAACGTCGCAAGTCAGCCAGCCAAGCATACTCAAGCGGGCCGCATGGCCGTTTTCAACACCCCGTCAAAGAAAAACCGCACGCCCGATAAGGGCTGTGCGGCTTTTCCAGGTCGGGAATCGACGATCAGCTTATTGCGCGTGCGCAGTCACGTAATCGATAGCTTCCTGAACGGTGGTGATCTTCTCGGCTTGTTCATCCGGGATTTCCGTCTCGAATTCTTCTTCGAGAGCCATCACCAGCTCAACAGTGTCAAGGGAGTCGGCACCCAAGTCTTCAACGAAGGAAGCGCTGTTGGTTACTTCGTCTTCTTTGACGCCAAGTTGCTCGGCAACGATTTTCTTGACGCGTTCTTCGATGGTGCTCATACCGTGTTTTCACTCCTATTGGACAAATCCGGGCAGCTGGTCTGCGGCCAAGTGTATAGAAAGGGTTTTCAGCATTTCAAGCAGAATGCGAGGTTGCCCCAGAACACTTGAAAGATCCACCTATAATCCGATGCAGCTTTATAACGGATTCCAGGCAGCATCCATGGCAGTTTTCCGAAGGCCACGATCACATTCAGCTCATGTACATTCCGCCGTTCACAGGGATAGTAGCGCCTGTGACGTAGGCTGCGCCATCGGAAGCAAGGAAAGCGACCACTTTCGCGATCTCTTCGGCCTGCCCCAAACGGCCCAGAGGAATCTGTGTCAGCAACGCATCACGCTGCGCTTCCGGCAGCTCCCGGGTCATATCGGTATCGATAAAACCAGGCGCCACCGCATTTACGGTGATCGACCGCGAACCTACTTCACGCGCCAGCGCACGACCGAAACCTTCCAGCCCGGCCTTGGACGCAGCATAGTTCACTTGCCCGGCATTGCCCATGGCACCGACAACCGAACCGATATTGATGATGCGGCCGAAGCGCGCCTTGGTCATACCGCGCAGCACTGCCTTGGACAACCGATAGAGGCTGTTCAGGTTGGTGTTGATGACATCGAACCACTCGTCATCTTTCATGCGCAGCATCAGGTTATCGCGGGTGATACCGGCGTTGTTGACCAGGATCAGCGGCTGACCAAGGTGTTGCTGAATGTGCTGCAGAGTCGTGGCGACCGATTCGTCGCTGCCGACATCCAGCACCAGACCAGCCCCTTCGACGCCATGTTCTTTCAGGTATTCGGCGATCCGCTCGGCACCAGACGGCGAAGTCGCCGTGCCGATCACAACGGCGCCCTGCCGGCCCAATTCCAGAGCAATGGCTTGACCAATGCCGCGACTCGCGCCAGTGACCAATGCAACCTTACCTTGCAGGCTCATAACAACCTCTCCTAATTCAGGCCAAGGCCGCGCGTGCGGCGGCGAAGGCGTCCGGGGTGTCCAGATTATAGGTATTGATTCCTTTGACGCAGCGCTTGTTCAGCCCCGACAGGACCCGGCCCGGGCCGCACTCGAGCAGATCGGTCACGCCTTGCTCGGCCATGCACACGATAGATTCGACCCAGCGCACCGGGCTGTACAACTGCGCCAGCAGATCGGCCTTGAGCGTATCGAGATCGGCAACCACGCTCGCGCTGACATTCTGCACCAACGGGATCTGCGGTGCTTGCCAGACAACTGCCGCAACCGCCTCGGCGAAGCGCTCGGCAGCCGGGCGCATCAACGCGCAATGCGACGGCACACTGACCGGCAACGGCATGGCCCGCTTGGCGCCACGCGCCTTGCACGCCTCGACGGCGCGCGTCACGGCAGCAGCCGAACCGGCGATCACCACCTGGCCAGGCGCATTGAAATTCACCGCGCTCACCACCTCGCCCTGCGCCGCCTCGGCGCAAGCCGCCAGCACGTCGGCATCATCCAGCCCGAGGATAGCCGCCATGCCGCCCTGACCGGCCGGCACCGCCTGCTGCATCAACTGGCCGCGCAGCTCCACCAGCTTGACTGCTTCAGCGAACGCCAGGCTGCCCGCAGCAACCAGCGCCGAGTATTCACCCAGGCTATGGCCGGCAACGAACGCCGGCTGCAAACCACCCTCAGCGCACCACAGACGCCACAAGGCAATGGATGCGGCAAGGATCGCCGGCTGGGTCTTGTCGGTTTGATTGAGCTGCTCTTCCGGCCCCTGCTGGGTCAAGGCCCAGAGGTCGTAGCCAAGCGCTTCGGAAGCCTCGGCAAAAGTATCGATAACGACTTGCTGCGCGCCGTGCCCAGCCAACATCGCCAGCGACTGCGAGCCTTGGCCAGGAAAGACGAATGCGAGGGATGCAGACATGTAAACGAGCCTCTATGGTCTTATCGTCGAATAAATTCACGCCTGGCATAGTCAAGCGCAACAAACTGACAGTTGGATGACAGGCCACCCGCCGCGGTCACATTGGCAGGCAACCGCCAGCGCCCTGCACCGGAAAGCCTGCAGAGCCGATCGGCAACCACCTCAGAGCAACCTGTCCTCGAGGCGACCATGCAGGCGCTGCGGTAAATTGTCCTCAATCTCCGTCAGCGCGCGACGAATGGCGCTCTTGAAACCGTCCGCGCCGGCCGAGCCATGACTCTTCACCACAATACCCTGCAGGCCGAGCAAGCTCGCACCATTGTGCTGCGCGGGCGCCAGCTCGGTGCGCAAGCGACGCAACACCGGCATCGCCAGCAGACCTGCCAACCGCGAAACCAGGTTGCGCCTGAACAACAGCTCGATACGCGCCGCGATCATCGTCGCCAGGCCTTCGCTGGACTTGAGCAGAATATTGCCCACAAAACCGTCGCACACCACCACATCGGCGTCGCCACGATAGAGCCCGTCGCCCTCGACGAAGCCGATGTAATTCAAGCCGGAGGCTTGCTGCAAGAGACTCGCGGCAAGCTTGACCTGCTGATTGCCCTTGACCTCTTCGGTGCCTACATTGAGCAACGCCACCCGCGGCCGCACCACCCCCAGCGCCTCGGCGGCCACCGCTCCCATCACGGCGAACTGGTAGAGCTGCTCGGCACTGCAGTCGACATTGGCCCCCAGGTCGAGCAAGTGACAGCAGCCGGTCTGGGTTGGCACGGCCGTCACCATGGCCGGACGATCTATCCCCGGCAAGGTTTTCAGCACATAACGCGACAACGCCATCAAGGCCCCGGTATTGCCTGCACTGACGCAGGCCTGAGCCCGCCCATCACGCAGCAACTCCAGGGCCACCCGCATCGACGAATCCGCCTTGCCACGCAGCGCCTGCGCTGGACGCTCGTCCATGGCGATCACTTCGCCAGCATGCTCGACATGCAGGCGTGCGCGATCGACGCCAGGACTGCGGGCAATCAAATCTTCGATAAGAGGGGCTTGGCCGACTAGGACCAGGTGCAACGAGGGGTACTCGGCCAGGCAGGCAATGCTGGCCTGAACAATGCTGTGGGGACCGAAGTCCCCACCCATTGCATCAATCGCGATGATCGGAGCGGACAAGATTTACTCGTCAGCGCCCTTGTCGATCACTTTGCGACCACGGTAAACACCTTCCGGCGATACGTGGTGGCGCAGATGGATTTCGCCGGTGCTTTTCTCGACGGACAGCGTGCTGGCATCGAGCGCATCGTGCGAACGACGCATGTCACGGGCGGAACGGGATTTTTTGTTCTGCTGAACAGCCATAACTGATTAACTCCTAAACGTTTGGGTCACGCTTTAACTGCGCCAATACACTGAACGGGTTGGACCGCGTTACCTCGTCCTCGCTCGGCTCGGGCTCTTCGAGGCCGACCGGCTGCTGGCAATCTTTAGGGTCATGAACCGGGACAATGGGCAAGGCGAGCAACAGCTCCTCCTCAACCAGCGCCAGCAGATCCAATGGATCTTCACCCAATTCCAGCGCGTCATAGCCCTTCGGCACGGACTGGGTATGCGCACCTTCTTTCACCACAGCGTAATCACAGGTGCTGTGGATCGGCAGGGCAACCAGTTCGAGACAACGCTGGCAAACCATCTTGACCTCAACCTCGAGCTCACTATGGAAAACCACAGCATTACGCTCATCACGCTCGAAGAAAAACTTCGCACGCACCATGCCTTGGTTATCGGCAAGTGGCTCGCAGAGCCGCGCCAAATCAGCCAGCGGCACCTCGCCTTCAAGCGTGGCACTACGATCAGCCAATTTGCGCGGATCAACATGAGGTGGAATCGGTGCATTTAACATAGGCGCCGCATTCTATGGATGCACCCTGCCCCTGTCAAAGGATATTCGGCCTGTCCAGCGCGAAGAGCGCCGACTAGAATTGCCCGGCCCATATAAAAGGAGATGCACAAACATGCTACCCCTGGTGCTCGCTTCCAGCTCGCCCTACCGCCGAGAACTATTGACCCGCCTGCGCCTGCCCTTTACCTGGAGCGCGCCGGCGATCGATGAAACCGCTCGACCCGATGAAGACGCCAGCTCACTGGTGCGCCGCCTGGCAGAAGAAAAAGCCCGCGCACTCACCCTCAAGCACCCGCAACACCTGATCATCGGCTCGGACCAGGTCGCCGTACTGGGCAAGCAGATTCTCGGCAAACCCCACACACACGAACGCGCCCACGCACAATTGCTCGCCGCAAGCGGCAACAGCATCACTTTCTTCACCGGCCTGGCCCTGCTCGACAGCCAAAGCGACCACTGCCAGATCGACTGCATCCCCTTCACCGTGCACTTTCGCCAGCTGAGCAATGCGCAAATCACCCGCTACTTGGAGGCCGAGGAGCCCTACGACTGCGCCGGCAGTTTCAAGGCCGAGGGACTGGGCGTCAGCCTGTTTCGCAGCACCGAAGGCACTGACGCCACCAGCCTGATCGGCCTACCCCTGATCCGCCTGGTGGACATGCTCCAGCTAGCCGGCATCGACCTGCCATAACGCAACAAGCCCGATCAATGACCGGGCCTGCATGCAACGCGAAATCGACTAGCGCAGGCTTGGCCCCTGAAAGCCCATCCACATGGCCAGATCCTCGGCGACACTGGCACCCAGGCGCTTGGCGAAGCGATCGAACGGCGACTCCTTGACCGTGAAGTCAACCAACTCCTTCTCGCCGATCACTTCACGCGCGACATAGCTGGCATTGCCCAGGGCATCGATCAAGCCAAGCTGCAGCGCCTGCTCACCCGACCACACCAACCCCGAAAACAGCTCGGGATGCTCCGCCGATTTCAACCGATCGCCACGCCCCTGCTTGACGCTGTCGATGAACTGGCGATGGGTAGTCTCCAGCACCCCCTGCCAAAACCGCGCCTCATCGTCTCTAGGCGGCTGGAAGGGATCGAGAAACGCCTTGTGCTCGCCGGCGGTATACACGCGGCGATCGACACCCAGCTTCTCCATCACCCCGACGAAGCCGAAACCGGCCGCCGTCACACCGATCGAGCCGACCAGGCTGGCCTTGTCGGCATAGATCTGATCCGCGGCACTGGCGATGTAGTAGGCTCCGGAGGCCCCGAGATCGGTGATCACCGCATACAGCTTGATCGCCGGGTACTCGGCGCGCAGACGCCGAATCTCGTCATAGATGTAACCCGACTGCACCGGGCTGCCGCCCGGACTGTTGATCCGCAGAATCACACCCTTGGTCTTGGTGTCCTCGAAGGCGGCGCGCAGGCTGCCGACTATGTTGTCGGCACTGGCCATCTCCTTGTCGGCGATCATCCCGCGCACCTCGATCAGCGCCGTATGGCTCGCCCCACCCTTGACCCCTTCCTGCAGATCGAACAGCGGCGCAAACAGCGCCAGCGCAGCAAACAGGTAAATAAAGGTCAGCGACTTGAAGAAGATCCCCCAGCGCCGCGACCGACGCTGCTCCTGGACGCCGGCCAGCAGGGTTTTTTCCAGCAACTTCCAGCTTTTATCATCGCTTTCGCTGGCAGCCGATGCTTTCCATTCATCCGACATGTTCACCCACCTCAATTGGTTGCCCATCTGCACGCCGATCGAGCCAGGCATGCAATTCCACGAAATTGTCTATCGCCAATGCCGGACCATACTCACGTAACGTGGCCAGGGACTGAGCTCCATAACCTACCGCTACGGAGTCCACCCCGGCATACCGAGCCATCTGCAAATCGAACGACGAGTCACCCACCATCAAAGCCCGCTCCGCGGGAATGCCGCAATGTTCGAGGATCTGCTCCAGCATCAACGGATTCGGCTTGCTCGCCGCTTCGTCGGCGCAGCGGGTGACATCGAAATAATCCAGCCAGCCACGCCCCGCCAGTACGCGCTGCAAACCATGACGACTCTTGCCCGTGGCCACGGCCAAACGATAGCCCTGCGCACGGAACATCTCCAGCGCCTCGGCCACCCCCGGGAACAACGCCGAAGGCTGAGCCTCCAGCGCCAGGTAACGCTCGCTGTAACAGTGGCGGAAGCGCTCGACCAGCCCTGGCTCGACCAACTCGGGATGCAGGCTGGCGATCGCTTCCGGCAGACCAAGCCCGATAATCCCCTTGACCTGCGCATCGCTACACCGCGCCAGCTCACAAGAATCCGCAGCCCAATGCATCGACTCGACGATACGACCAATGGAGTCGACCAGCGTGCCGTCCCAATCGAAGATCAACAATTCATAGTCAGACACTCAGGCGCTCCAGCGTATGTGCCCAGACAGCATCGACCGGCGCCTCCAGCCTGAGCTCGCCACCATCGGGCAGCGGCACGACCAGCGCATAGGCATGCAGGAACAGACGCTTGCCGCCCAGCTCGCGGATCTCGCGACTGAAGTCGTCATCGCCGTACTTGCTGTCACCGGCGATGCAATGCCCGGCATACTGGCTGTGCACGCGAATCTGGTGGGTGCGACCGGTCACCGGCTTGGCCTCGACCAGGGTGGCAAACTCACCGAAACGGCGCAGCACGCGAAACAGCGTCAGCGCCTCCTTGCCCTCGTCGTCGACCTCGACCATGCGCTCGCCGGAGCGCAGATTACTCTTCTGCAAAGGTGCACTGACCCGCTTCCTGGCGGTCGCCCAATGCCCCCGAACCAGCGCCATATAGCGCTTGTCCACGCCGTCGCCGCGCAAAGCCTCATGCAGATGGCGCAGCATGCTGCGCTTCTTGGCGATCATCAACAGCCCGGAAGTATCGCGATCGAGGCGATGCACCAACTCCAGCTCCTTGGCGTCCGGGCGCAGCTGACGGAAGGCCTCTATCACCCCGTAGTTGAGGCCACTGCCACCATGCACGGCGATACCGGCCGGCTTGTTCAGCACGATCAAGGCCTTGTCTTCATAAACGATGGCCGCCTCCAGACGCTCGAGCAGCCCCTGCGCCAAGGGCGCCGGCTCATCGCGCTCAGCCAGACGCAGCGGCGGAACGCGAATGATGTCACCCGCCTGCAGCTTGTATTCCGGCTTGATGCGGCCCTTGTTCACCCGCACCTCGCCTTTACGCAAAATGCGGTAAATCAATGTCTTGGGCACACCCTTTAACTGGGTGCGGAGGAAATTGTCGATGCGCTGGCCGGCGAGTTCCGGCGCAACCTCGAGCAGCTGAACGCCGGAGGTTGTAGGAGTAGGAATTGTCATCGCGCAATCATAACAATTTTTATGGACATATTTTATAAAATTGAAGCACTTAATCATTACTGTTATAGTCGCGAACGCCGCCAAAAGCGGTCCGGTCTGCGGATGATCGCCAAAACTGCCATCCCCAACCGACGCAACCCATTTTGGACGTAAGGCCGTCCGACGGGTTATTCAGACGATAGAAAGCCGCAAAGGCCGCGAATAACTCGGAAATAAAGCCTTAAGCCATGATGCGCAGCCGCCCCCATTGGGCGTTTGCGATAACAGCCAACCCGCTGCGGATGTTATGCGAGCGGCACCCGATTTTCAGTGATACGTGTAGGGTGGAGATGTACAACCGTCGGTCTGCGTAGCAATTAGCTTTATCGAAGACGCTTCATCTCGTCCGCTACCGACAGTTGATTCCTCCTCCTGACCATTGCTTTCTGTCACAACAGCGAGCAGGAGATGTCCGTCGCGACCCAGCCCAACTGGCTGACTGTCGCTTGACAATGAAACGATTTACGCCCGTTTCTGACGCGCCTGACACCGACCCTGAGAGTCGTGTGTGCCGAACGCCGCTTCCGCCAGCACCGGAAACCGACGGTACAACATGAAAAGAATGCTGATTAACGCCACTCAACCCGAAGAGTTGCGTGTTGCCCTGGTCGACGGCCAACGCCTGTATGACCTGGACATAGAATCGGGCGCCCGCGAGCAGAAGAAGGCCAACATCTATAAAGGCCGCATTACCCGCGTCGAACCCAGCCTCGAGGCCGCCTTTGTCGACTTCGGCTCGGAACGCCACGGCTTTCTGCCTCTTAAAGAAATCTCCCGCGAATACTTCAGCAAGGCTCCCGAAGGCCGCGTCAACATCAAGGACGTGCTCAAGGAAGGCCAGGAAGTCATCGTCCAGGTCGAGAAAGAAGAGCGCGGCAACAAGGGCGCAGCCCTGACCACCTTCATCAGCCTGGCCGGTCGTTACCTGGTGCTGATGCCGAACAACCCCCGCGCCGGCGGCATCTCGCGGCGCATCGAAGGCGAAGAGCGCAACGAATTGCGCGAAGCGCTGAACGGCCTGGTCGCCCCGAGCGACATGGGCCTGATCGTGCGCACCGCCGGCCTCGGTCGTTCCAGCGAAGAAATGCAGTGGGACCTCGATTACCTGCTGCAACTCTGGACCGCCATTAAAGAAGCCTCGCTCGATCGCGCCGCACCTTTCCTGATCTACCAGGAAAGCAACGTGATCATCCGCGCGATCCGCGACTACCTGCGCCAGGACATCGGCGAAGTGCTGATCGACAGCGTTGAAGCCCAGGACG
>RCUR01000496.1_pt1 | contig 13938 bp, 15 predicted proteins | sample 2166151 | NCBI WGS metagenome assembly RCUR01 (sample SAMN09932785, study PRJNA488358) | compost metagenome | isolation source: compost soil in an enriched community | place: Germany: Experimental Botanical Garden
GTAATACAGGCAAACGTGATTTAATACTTGACGCCCAAGCCACTGGGTCGGGGAAAATGGGGGCGATGACGTCATCGTCTGCGAACCACTCCCAATTCCTTCAAGTATCTTTCAAATAAGGCTGCCATGGACACGGGGACTCGTCTCAAACTCGTACGCGAAAACTACAAGTTGTCCCAGCGCGAGCTGGCCAGGCGTAGCGGTGTTACGAATGCCACTATCTCGTTGATAGAACAGAATCGCGTCAGCCCTTCGGTGAGTTCGCTGAAGAAGCTGCTCGAAGGCTTTCCGATGTCGTTGTCGGACTTTTTCACCTTCGATGAACCGCCGCGTGAAGAACGCTATGTTTTCCGTGCCAACGAACAACCCGACCTGGGCCGTCATGGCCTGCGCCTGTTGCTGGTCGGCGCTCCCATACCGGGCCGGCAGATGCGCTTTTTGCGCGAACAATACGCCCCCGGCGCCAGCTCCGGCGAAGAGCCGATCGTGCATGCCGAAGGCGAGGAGTGCGGCCTGGTGACGCGTGGCACCATCGAAATGACGGTGGACGGCGAAGTCAGCATCCTCACGGCTGGCGATGGCTACTATTTCCCTACCACCTTGCCCCATCGCTTTCGTAATGTCGGCCAGGACGAGGCCGAAATCATCAGCGCCAACACCCCGGCGAACTTCTGATTTCAGTTGGGGCCACGCCTGGCGTGGCCTCACAAGCACCCTCGTTCGGCGTAGCAGCTGCCGCCAGGCTGCGCCCACAACAGTGCAGACACTGCTTTTTTCCCTTTTTTGAAATCTCAAGGGCGATGGTCAGTGTGCATCCCGTGCAGTTGCGCACTGGCCGCACCTAGCGTCCATTCCCCACGGATGTATTGTTCCAGTTGCAGGATCAGGTCCGCCTGGGCGGCGATGGCCTCCTTGATCAGGTCGCCGATCGACAACAAGCCCAGCAACTGACCCTTTTCCACCACCGGCAGGTGGCGCAAGTGGCTATGGGTCATGATGCCCATGCAGGTCTCCACGCTCTGCCGGGAATCCACCGTTACCACCGGTGCGCTCATGATCGCCTTGACCTGCGTGCCGACGGACGAACGCCCTTGCAGTACCACCTTGCGTGCGTAGTCACGTTCGCTGATCACGCCCACCACCTGGCCGTGTTCGATCACCGGCAGTGCGCCGACGTTTTTCTCGGCCATCACGCGCAGGGCCTCGAACACCATCTGATCGGGCCCGATGGTATGCACCTGTTGGTTTTGCATGGCTTTTGACTTCAGCAGTTGTGCAACTGTCTTCATGGATAGCTCTCCGCTTGCGAAATCGGGCATTGCAAAAAAAATCCAAAAAAAAGCCTGGAGCCGGTCAACAGCTCCAGGCGTCTTTGCCTGGTATTCATCGATGTGTGCAGGTGAACGCCTAGGCCACGTTGCCGGGTTCACCGCTGGGGGTGCGCAATGGTTGAGGCAGTTTTCGTGCCAGGCCTTGTCGAGCAACCCGGTGTGGGGTTTTGCGCTCGGCGCTGGCGATTGGCACCGGGGGGGCTTGAACCAGAAGAGGGCAGTGCTGGGTGCAGCCATTCAGTTTTGGGGCAACGTCAATAGATGCCTGGAACGAGCCGCCAGCTGCGGGCGCAATAGGCTTCGTATTCAGCGCCGAATTGTCCATGCAGCAAGGCTTCCTCGGCACGGATGCGGGCAATGAGGGGGATCAGCGTCAGCACGGTCAACACGATGCCGACACCGGAACGAAAGGCCAGCGCCCAGCCCAACAGGTTGATCAGCAACCCCAGGTAACTGGGGTTGCGCACGTTACGGTAGATGCCGGTGGTGACCAGGGAATGCCCTGGCTGGATTGCCACCAGGCCGCTGAAACGGTTGCCGAGCACGAACACCGGCCACAGGCGCAGAATGCCGCCGATAATGTATAACGCCACGCCCAGCCAGCGCGTGCCGTCACCACCGAAGGTCCAGATATCCAGCCGGTCGGTATAAGCCGGTAGAAAAGCGGCCAGCAATCCCAGCAGGCCAAAGGCCGCCAGCACCCAGCGGTTGCCCTTGTCTTCACGCTCGCCGGAACTCAGGTTGCCCTCGGTGAACAGCGCCAGAACGGCAAGCGCCAGGGTTGCCAGGGCCAGCACCACGAACGCCGGTTGGGAGAAAAACGCGGCAAAACCGCCCCAGCCGAGCACGGCGAGGCCCAGGTAGGCGAGGGTGCCTCCCAAGCCGATCACGGTGAGTTTCGAGTCGATCTTCATACAGTGGGTAGACCCGCGGCGATGGCGGAAATTCCGCTTCTGCCTGATGGCCTCATCGCTGGCAAGCGCAACGCCGCCCGGCCAGCTCCCGCAAGAGCTATTCAGCCCACAAATATTGGGTTCGACACAATCCTGTGGCTGGCTTGCCAGCGATCCTGGCACTGCCGAAACATCAGTGTTTGCAACGCCGCAGCACCAACCCATAGACAACGGCATTGACCAATACCACCACCATCCCCAACCAGACCTGCACCTGTGGCGTCAGCCCGGCCGGATAGATCAGCGGCCACAGATAGTGCTCGATAAACCCGCCCTCGTAGCCGGCATCCCCGGCGGCCCGGCGCAGCTGGTTTTCCCAGTCGGTCAGCGGGCAGGGCAGGTGCAATACTTCGACCGCGATGCCCCAGGCCACCGCGGGCACGTGCCACCAGCACAGGCGCCGCCATTTGAGCACCAGCAGGCCGCCGGCCAGGACGAAGACGATGAACGATAGATGGACCAGTAACAGCCCATCGGCGGCGATGCGGTAGAACATGGTGGCAGGACGCTCCCGGCGTATGACGCTCCCCAACCCTAGCATCGACGAACACCAGCACCGATGAAAACCGCAGTATTTTTGCGCATCCAGCGCGCCAATTTCGCCTGATCAATGGCACTATATGCAGCTTTGCAGCAGTAGATCCGACGACTGTGCCGTTCAGATTCAGGAGCGCAACCCATTGAGTACGCAGAAAACCGTGACCGTGATCGTGCCCCAGGGTGCCTTGCGCGGAAAGGTCACGCCACCCGGCTCCAAGTCCATCACCAACCGTGCCTTGCTGCTGGCCGCACTGGCCCGTGGCACCAGCCGCCTGACCGGCGCGTTGAAAAGCGATGATACCCGGCACATGTCCAATGCGTTGCGGCTGATGGGCGTGACCATCGACGAGCCCGACGACACCACGTTCGTGGTGACCAGCCAGGGCACGTTGCAGGTTCCTGGCCAGGCGCTGTTCCTGGGTAATGCCGGCACTGCCATGCGCTTTCTCACGGCAGCGGTGGCCACGGTCGACGGTACCGTGGTGCTCGATGGCGATGACTACATGCGCAAACGCCCCATCGGCCCGTTGCTCGAGTCGCTGCGCCAGGGCGGTTTGACCGTGCAAAGCCCCACGGGCTGCCCGCCCGTCACCGTTGAAGGCGCCGGGCGCGTGGCGGCCAGGCGTTTCGAGATCGATGGCGGCTTGTCCAGCCAGTACGTGTCGGCGCTGCTGATGCTGGCAGCGTGTGGCGAGGCGCCGATCGAAGTGGCGCTGACCGGCAAGGATATCGGTGCCCGCGGTTACGTCGACCTGACCCTGGCCTGCATGCGCGCCTTCGGCGCCCGGGTCGAGGAAGTGGATGACAGTACGTGGCGTGTCGCGGCAACGGGCTATAGCGCCAATGACTACCTGATCGAGCCGGACGCCTCGGCGGCGACCTATCTCTGGGCAGCACAGGCCCTGACGGGGGGCGCCATCGACCTGGGCGTCGCCGACGCGGATTTCACCCAGCCCGATGCCAAGGCCAATGACGTGATCAAGCAGTTCCCGCACATGCCGGCCGAAATCAACGGTTCGCAAATGCAGGATGCGATCCCGACCCTGGCGGTATTGGCTGCCTTCAACCAGACGCCGGTGCGTTTCACCGAGCTTGCCAACCTGCGGGTCAAGGAATGTGACCGGGTCCAGGCCTTGTACGATGGCCTCAATGCCATTCGCCCGGGGCTGGCGACGGTGGAGGGCGATGACCTGCTGGTGGCGGCCGACCCTGGTTTGGCGGGTACCCGCTGCGCTGCGCTGATCGACACCCATGCCGACCACCGCATCGCCATGTGCTTTGCCTTGGCCGGCTTGAAGGTATCGGGCATCCGCATCCAGGACCCCGATTGCGTTGCCAAGACCTACCCGGGCTACTGGCAGGCACTGGCGTCGCTGGGGGTACAGATGCGCTTCGACAACGCGTAAGCGCTCAGCAGCCAATTGCGCCCGCTTCGCGCGGGTGACGCAGCCTGGCGGGCCGTTAGATCTTCCAGCGCCTGGCTGTCTTGGCCAGCAACTGCTGCAAACCGTCGAGGTTCTTCAGCAGTTGCCGGGTCAGCAATTGGTAACCCACCAGCTCATTGGCGACCGCACCGGCGTGGCTCGGCTGCAGTAGTGCCGGCTCACACCTGCGTTCCAGCCGCTCGGTCGCGCCTCCTTGCAGGGCCCGGGCCATGGCGATCAGTTGACGGGTAATCGCACGGTGCTCGGCGGCCAACAAAGCCTGCAACCGGGCCATGGCGGCCTCGTCCCCTCCGCAAGGGCGAATATTGGCCAGGATCTCCAATGTGCTGAGGCACATTCGGAAATAGCCTTGGATGGCTTCGAGTTCGGTGATGGAAATCTTCACTTCCTTCGACACCGACGGCATCAGTGAGCGCAACTGCACCATGGTGGCGTTCAGTTTTGCCATCAGCTTGCGTTGCTCGTCGGTGTTGGCCGACTGCCCATTGACGATTCGCCCGTAGACGGTCGCGCATTCGCGCAAAGCCCTGGCCAGGTTGTAGCGCCAGGAGTACACCGCATACAACGGCAAGGCGAAGGAAAACGCCAGGGCCAGGGCGATACCGATGAGGATGTCCACGGCGCGCCACAGGCCATCGCTCATCGGGTTGTAGCCATGGCCGGCAACCACGAACAGTGTAATGGCTGAAAGCAGGGCGGTGTAGCCGCCCTTGCCGATGGCGTGATAGGCGAAGAAACCACAGGCCAGCGCCATGATGCTGTAGGTCAGCAAAGGGATCCCCAGATAGGCCTGCTGCATCACCACCAACAAGCCAAGGCCGGCACCGATCAAGGTGCCGTAAGCCCTCTCCACGGCCTTCTTGCCGATATTACCGTGGTGCTGCAAACCACCGATCACGATCAACATGGTCACCGACGCCCATTCGCCGTGGGGCAGGTTCAGGCCGGTGGTCAACAACATGGTCGCCAGCAAGCCCACGACCACCCGGGCCGCGTGGATCAGACGAGCATGGCGGTAACGGCGATAGGGGTCGAGCAGGGGGCGCAGCAGGCGGTATAGCCAGAAGGGTAAATGCGAAGCGTGGGCGGTCTTCATCCGTTGAGCGACCTCGTTGTGCGGCAAGGTTGAACTGTCATCTAACGCTTAAAGCTGCGCTTCTCCAAGGGAAATTTCTTCTTTTGTCCATGGTTTGATCCGTGCCGTTAGCATCGCGGGCAATACCTGCAGGAGCGGGCTTGCCCGCGATGAGGCCTTCGAAATCAGCGCTAAGCTTATATATTTAAATTATTTCATTTATACCTTTTATATCGATTATGGTTCACGGCATATCTTGTTATAACAAGTTGCCCGAGACGATAACCCATGGCAGAACTCCTCCCACTTTCGCCCGTCCCGCTCTACAGCCAGCTCAAGGAATTGCTGCGCTCGCGCATTCTTGACGGCACTTATCCGCCCTTGGGGCGCATGCCTTCGGAGCACGAACTGGGCAAGGCGTTTGACGTCAGCCGCATCACCGTGCGCCAGGCGCTGGGTGATCTGCAGAAGGAAGGCTTGATCTTCAAGATCCATGGCAAGGGCACGTTCGTTGCCAAACCCAAGGCCTTCCAGAATGTATCGACCTTGCAAGGCCTGGCCGAGTCCGTGACGCAGATGGGCTACGAAGTGCTCAACCGCCTGCGCAGCTTCAAGCACGTGCCGGCCTCGAAGGCCGTGGCCGAACGCCTGCAGCTCACGGAGGGCAGCCTGGTGACCGAGATCAAGCGCGTGCGTTTGATCAACCGCGAGCCGGTGTCGCTGGAAATCACCTACTTGCCGCACAACGTCGGCCTGAAGCTGGAAAAAGCCGACCTGGTCACCCGCGACATTTTCCTGATCCTGGAAAACGACTGCGGCCTGGCACTCGGTCACGCTGACCTGGCCATCGATGCGGTACTGGCCGACAGCGACCTGACCCAGGCGCTGAACGTCGAACCCGGCTCGCCGATCATGCGCATCGAACGCCTGACCCACGACGCCGAAGGCCGGCCAGTGGACTTCGAACACCTTTACTACCGTGGCGATGCCTTCCAGTACCGCCTGCGGATCGACCGGCAAAAAGGGGAGCAGGCATGACCCGAAGCACATTGGAGCAGGAATACGACATCGTCGTGATCGGCGGCGGCACCGCCGGCCCCATGGCGGCGATCAAGGCCAAGGAACGCAACCGCGACCTGCGGGTGTTGTTGATCGACAAGGCCAACGTCAAGCGCAGCGGCGCGATCAGCATGGGCATGGACGGCCTGAACAACGCGATCATTCCCGGCCACTCGACACCGGAGCAGTACACCAAGGAAATCACCATCGCCAACGACGGCATCGTCAACCAGGCCGCGGTGTACGCCTATGCCACCCACAGCTTCGAGACGATCGAGCAACTGGACCGCTGGGGCGTGAAGTTCGAGAAGGACGAAACCGGCGACTACGCGGTGAAAAAGGTCCACCACATGGGCGCTTATGTGTTGCCGATGCCGGAAGGGCACGACATCAAGAAAGTCCTCTATCGGCAGTTGAAGCGTGCGCGGGTGAGCATCACCAATCGCCTGGTTTGCACCCGATTGCTGACGGATGAAGAGGGCGCGGTCAACGGCGTGATGGGCTTTGATTGCCGAACCGCTGACTTCCATGTGATCAAGGCCAAGGCGGTGATCCTCGCCTGCGGTGCCGCCGGGCGCCTGGGCCTGCCGTCCTCGGGTTACCTGATGGGCACCTACGAAAACCCGACCAATGCCGGCGACGGTTACGCCATGGCCTATCACGCCGGGGCGGAACTGGCGAACCTGGAGTGCTTCCAGATCAACCCGCTGATCAAGGACTACAACGGCCCGGCCTGTGCCTACGTCACCGGTCCATTGGGCGGTTATACCGCCAACAGCAAGGGCGAGCGCTTCATCGAGTGCGACTACTGGAGCGGCCAGATGATGTGGGAGTTCCACCAGGAACTCGAAGGCGGCAATGGCCCCGTATTTCTCAAGCTCGATCACCTGGCCGAGGAAACCATTCAGGATATCGAACAGATCCTGCACAGCAATGAGCGCCCCAGCCGTGGCCAGTTCCACGCCGGCCGAGGTACCGACTACCGCCAGCAGATGGTCGAGATGCATATTTCCGAAATCGGTTTTTGCAGTGGCCATAGCGCCTCGGGAGTGTGGGTCAACGAACGGGCCGAGACTTCGGTCAAGGGGCTGTACTCGGCCGGCGACATGGCGGCGGTGCCGCACAACTACATGCTGGGCGCCTTCACCTACGGCGAGTTTGCCGGCTGTAACGCCGCCGGGTATGTGGCTGGACGCGAGCACAGCGAGCTGAACCAGGCACAAGTCGCCACCGAAAAAGCCCGCGTCTATGCACCGTTGTTGCGTGAGAACGGGCTGCCGCCGGCCCAGGTGGAATACAAGCTGCGACGCTTCGTCAACGACTACCTGCAGCCGCCGAAGGTGACGCGCAAGATGGAAATCGGCCTGCAGCGCTTTGCCGACATCGAGGCCGATATCGGCCAGATGAAAGCCGGCAATGCCCATGAACTGATGCGCGCGATGGAAGTCACGGTGATCCGCGATTGCGCCGAGATGGCCGCCCGCGCGTCACTGTTTCGCAAGGAGAGCCGCTGGGGCCTGTACCACCATCGGGTCGATTACCCGTTGCGCAACGATGCCGAATGGTTCTGCCACTGCCATTTGAAGAAGGATGAAAACGGCGCCATGACCAGCTTCAAGAAGGCCGTGGAACCCTACGTGATCGCCCTGGACGAAAGCGACCAGCAGGCCTACAACCGCCTGCGGGTCGGCGTCGCCTGATTATTACCTGACAACCGAAGGATGCGAGCCATGGCCTATCAGCCCCAGGACATTTTTTTTCGCAGTACCGCACCGGTCACTGTCGATGAGGACAAGTGCATCGCCCACAAGGGCTGCACCGTGTGCGTGGATGTCTGCCCCATGGACCTGCTGGCAATCAACCCGGCGACGCAAAAGGCCTACATGGCGTTTGACGAGTGCTGGTACTGCATGCCGTGCGCAAAGGATTGCCCGACGGGGGCGGTAAGGGTGGAGATACCTTATTTGGTGCGGTGAAGCTGCTGGCCACCCCTCACCCCCTCTCCCTATGGGGGAGGGGACTGTTCGAGGGTATACCCAGCAATTACATACGACACAAAACAGCCCCCTCTCCCCTTTGGGGAGAGGGTTGGGGTGAGGGGTGAATTTCCAGTCCTCTCCCTAATGCCCACCGGCCAACCCACCGGACGCTCGACTCAAGCGCCATTGCCCGGCGCTGTTGCGGCACCAGGACGGTCGGCAAGTGCCCCGTCTGACACCCCTCGGGCTCCCACTGGATAACAAAAGGCCTCGATTTTCCATATGACTGAATTAACGAGTGATAACCCCGCCATTCTCCAACTGCTGCCACGCCTGGGTAATGATGACGCTGGCGTGCGCCGTATCGCCTTGATCGATCTGGCTGACCTGGAAGACCCGGACGGTGTGCCCTGGCTTATTGCAGCCCTGGCCGACGACCCGTCCGAGGAGGTCCGCGCGCAAGCGGCAAGCCTGCTCGAAGCCTGGGAAGAACAGGCCGTGGTCGAGGGCTTGTGCCGTGCCTTGGCCGACCCCGACCACAGCGTCCGGGGGGCGGCAGCGCAAAGCCTGAGCCAAGTGAAAACGGCTGAAGCCGGGCGGGTGATCCTGCCCTGGGCTGAACATGCCGACGTGTTTGTGCGCAGCAGTGCCTTGCGTGCCTTGCGCGAACTGCGCCTGGCTGAAAGTGTGCCGGTTGCGCTCAAGGCGCTGGTGGACAGCCAGGCCAGTGTCCGTCGCGAAGCGGTGGGCATTCTCGGCTGGCTTAAACAGGCCACGGCTGTGGCGCAACTGGCACGCCTGGTCAGCGGCGATCCGGATACCGAGGTGCGACGGGTGGCTGCCGGTGCCTTGGGCTTTGCCAGTTCTGCGCCCGTGTTGCAGGCATTGGTGGCAGCACTGGGTGACAGCCAGTGGCAGGTGCGTGAAGAGGCGGCCACCACCCTGGGCAAGCTCGGTTTGCTGGATGCAGGGCCTGCGTTGGTGGGCGCGTTGAGCGATAATTATTGGCAAGTGCGGCTGCGTGCGGCCCGGTCACTGGGCAAGCTGGCCTATGCCGACGCCTTGCCGGGGCTGGTGGAATTGCTCGAGCACGCCATCAGCAACCTGCGCAAGGAGGCCGCGCTGGCGCTGGGCGAACTGGCCGACCCGGCCGCGATTATTGCCCTGCAGGCCCGGGAAAACGACAGCGACCCGGAAGTGCGCAAGGCCGTGCGAATTTCCCTGACGCAACTACGCGGTGGCCACCGTTGAACGGCCCCCGCGCCATCGGCAATGCCCTCGGTCGTGGCGAGCTGAGGCTGGAATGGGCCGATGGCAGCACGCAATGGCTGAGCCACGCCCGTTTGCGCGGCAGCTGCCCTTGCGCCCAGTGTCGAGCGGCCCGCTTGCGCGGCCAACTCGACCTGGTCTTGCAGGGAGTGCGGTTGATCGATCTCACGTCCCAGGGTTATGGCGTGCAGTTGCGCTTTGACGATGGCCATGACCAGGGTATCTACCCCTGGGCTTACCTGCGCGGGTTGGGTGGCTGATCGTTACGGCTTGGTAACCGGAGCATGGCTTGGCAAGCTGGCCATGAAGGCGTGGATGTGCCGGGCAATTTCCACCGGTTTTTCTTCCAGGGCGAAATGCCCGGCATCGAGGAGGTGGAAACGGGCATCGGGCACGTCATCGAGGTAGGCATGTGCACCCGCCGAAATGAACGCCGGGTCACGCTCGCCCCAGACAATCAACGTGGCAGGCTGCTTTTCCCTCAGGAAAGCCTGCCATTGGGGATAGGCTTCGATGTTGCTCCAGTAGTCTTGAAACAATTGGACTTGAATCTTCCGCTCTTTATCGGTCTGCAGGAAAGCGAGGTCATGAGTCCAGTTGTCGGGGCTCATCAGAAACTCTCGGCCTTTTACATCTCGTAAATATTGACCGTGCATGATTCCGTCGCGGCTGACGTACGAATAGAGTTTGCTTACATGCTCTGGCGAACGGTCTTCATGGGCCTTGCGAAAAAATTCGACGCGTGCCGGTGTCAACCCTGCCAAGTAAGCATTGGCATTCTGTACGATCAACCCCTGCAGCCGTTCAGGCTGGGCGAGCATCAAGCGATAACCCACCGGTGCTCCGAAGTCCTGCATGTAGAGGCTGTATCGTTTGATTTCAAGTTTGTCCATCAGGCCGGCAACATGCTTTGCGAGAACGTCGAAGGTGTAGGTGATCCGGTTCGGGTCAGGATGGTCGCTATAACCGGAGCCGATATAATCCGGAGCGATGACATGGAAGTTTCCAGATAGCAATGGAATCAAATTTCGATAAGTGTGGGATGTGGAGGGGTATCCGTGCAGCAGCAGAATGGTCGGTTTAGAGCGGTCGCCGGCTTCACGGTAAAAAACCCGCTGGCCATCGACCTCTGCATGTCGATAAGTAGTCGGTGCAGGCCATGCCAGGGTATCGGCAAAGGTATTGGCAGAAAAGCAGCCAATGAAAGCGGCCAGTAACCCCATTGCAAGTGTTCGGTTGAACAGGCGTTGAATTCCATTCATTGCATTGCTCCTTGATCGAAATTGCCGACACGGCTGCCGGAAAGTAGCAAGTGGGTATTTACTCAACAAACGGACGATCATTGCTATTCATTGCTATTCATTGCCAGCTTGTAACATTGTGAATGCCGAACATCCTGTCACCGATCATGTACGTGGTTTGTTCAATGCTGTATCTTGCGCGTCCTTCGGTCTCCCACGCTGCATTTCGGTACCGTGTCCTCATTCATGTTGCTGCCTGTGCAAAGCCGGTGGCACTTTACCCAAGGGAATGACATGACCTTCCTGATCAATACACTCAATACTTTCTTCTGGGGCTATGTCCTGATATATGGGCTGCTGGCAGTCGGTATCTATTTCACGATCCGGCTTGGCTTCATGCAGTTCCGCCACTTTCCGGAGTTCTTCCGTTCGGTGCTCAGTGCAGCACCGGCCGATAAAAGTGGTATCACACCGTTCCAGGCCTTGTGCACCAGCCTGGCATCACGGGTGGGCACCGGTAACCTGGCCGGTGTGGCCGTGGCATTGACCCTGGGCGGGCCCGGGGCGATTTTCTGGATGTGGGCCGTGGCACTGGTGGGCATGGCCACCGCGTATGCGGAAAGCACCCTGGCCCAGCTGTACAAGGTACGTACGGCCAAAGGCGAGTTTCGCGGCGGGCCGGCGTTCTACATCGCCAAGGGGCTGAAGGCACCCTGGGCCGCTTCGGTTTTCTCGGTGTGCCTGATCCTGGCATTCGGCCTGGTATTCAACGCGGTGCAGGCCAACTCGATCGCCGATGCGACCCTGGGAGCCTTTGGCGTGTCCAAGGAAGTGACCGGTATCGGCCTGGCGTTGCTGGCCGGTATTGTCATCTTCGGCGGCATCAAGACCATTGCGCGGATCGCCGAATGGGTCGTGCCATTCATGGCCGGTGCCTACCTGCTGGTGGCGGTTTACGTGATCGTTACCAACCTGGGTGATGTCCCGGCCGTACTGGCATTGATCGTCAAGAGCGCGTTCGGCCTGGAAGCCGCCGCCGGCGGTGTTGCCGGTGCCATGCTCAACGGCATCAAGCGCGGGCTGTTCTCCAACGAGGCCGGCATGGGCTCGGCGCCCAACATTGCCGCGGTGGCCACGCCCACGCCTCATCACCCGTCTTCCCAGGGCCTGGTCCAGGCGCTCGGGGTGTTCATCGACACCTTGCTGATTTGCACCGCCACGGCGTTGATGATCATGTTGTCGGGCGTGATCCCCGGCCCTGACCTGACCGGTACGCCCCTGACCCAGGCGGCAATGAGCGTGCACATTGGTTCTGCGGGCAAGTACTTTATCGCCGTGGCGATTTTCTTCTTCGCCTTTACCTCGATCATCGGTAACTACAGCTACGCCGAAAACGCCATGGTCTACCTCAAGCTCAATAACCGCATCGGCCTGTTGGTCCTGCGTACGGGGGCATTGGCGATGGTGGTCTGGGGGGCGCAGGAAAGCGTCTCGACGGTGTTCGATGCAGCCGATGCGGCCATGGGCCTGATGGCGACCATCAACCTGATTGCCATCTGCCTTTTGTCGGGGCTGGTGGTCAAGCTGACCCGCGACTACTTCAACCAGAAGCGCGAGGGCACGCCGCATTTCAACCCGGCCGACTATCCCGAACTGGCCGAGCAGATCGATCTGGAAATCTGGAGCAAGGCGCCGGAGCCATCCGCAAACGCGACCTCTCGTCAAGGTGGCCGGGCAGACCAATTGGCGCCCTGATCCATCCATCTGCGCCCCCGTGCCCATCGACGGGCACGGGTAGGCGTAGTGGCCAGGGCACTAGCCTTTTTTCACCAGTTCCATCATGAGTGGGGCAACCTGCTCATCGGTCATGGCGGGGAAAACTTCCATGTCGAGCATGTCGTTCCAGTCCAACACCCACTTCTGCAACAGCGCCAGGTCAGCGGTTTCGGCAACGCCAAAGCCGCTGCGCCGCCCAACCGCGTGCCAACGGCCCAGCATCGTCACCCCTTCAGGGGGCAACGCGCCGCCCGACTCGATAAACCGTTTCATCGCCTGGTTGCGGCAATCGTGCCTGATCGTCCAGCTCAGGATAAATAACATGGGCCACCTCCGGAAAAGGTTGGCACCTGCGGCCCACCGGCTCATGGCTGGTGCCATGGCCATGGCGAAATCCGGGATTGGCATTGCATAGGAAGGAATAGCAGGCCGATGACCATGCTGTACGACCGCTGATCCTGCCAAGCATTCTTTTGACTACACGATCCCGTAGCAGTTGCCGCCAGGCTGCGTCAGAACCCCTGCGTAACATTCGGTGCAGACATGCTTCTTCCCAAGCTCTTTAAAGACTGTAATTTGGAATAATTTCACAGTGGAAGAGGGGCACGGATGCCTTCAATTAAAAATGCGTTTCGCTTAAGTATCGGCAGGCACAGCGAACCTGGTTGTATTTATCTGCTTACTGTCGTGGTCGATCGAAGAAAGCCTGTCTTCCGGGATTGGAGAGTGGGGCGCTTGGTAGTCGACCAATTCAAGGCAGCTCACGAGCAACAACAGGTCTCGTCACTGGCCTGGGTGGTCATGCCCGATCACTTCCACTGGTTGCTGCAGTTGCACGACGCCTCTCTTGCTGAACTGATGTGCCGGGTCAAGTCCAGGAGCAGCCTTGCGGTGAACGCTAAATTGGCCCGTAACGGCCGCCTTTGGCAAAAGGGCTATCATGACCGCGCAGTGAGCCGTGAAGAGGATTTGAAAGCCATGGCTCGTTATGTGATTGCTAATCCAGTACGGGCAGGCCTGGTACAGCGGGTTGGTGATTACCCTCTTTGGGATGCGACTTGGCTTTGAACTCATGCTCCGTCATCTAGCATCAACTGTCTTGTTCGGCACCCTGTTCGGTCCCTGTAGGAGCTGCCGTGAGGCTGCGATCGGCTTGAAGCCGCGCACGACCAAAGCGGACATTGGATTTCAGACCACTGAAGGGCCTTCGGCCCTTGTCGCAGCCTGACGGCAGCTTGTGTCTTGAAGAGGAAATACAATCTAGGGTGAG
>RCUR01000497.1_pt1 | contig 13935 bp, 8 predicted proteins | sample 2166151 | NCBI WGS metagenome assembly RCUR01 (sample SAMN09932785, study PRJNA488358) | compost metagenome | isolation source: compost soil in an enriched community | place: Germany: Experimental Botanical Garden
GGCCGAACTGCTTGGCCAGGGCGAAGATCACCCCGCCCTTGGCGGTGCCGTCCAGCTTGGTCAGGGCCAGGCCGCTGAGGTTGACCGCCTGGTGGAACAGCCGCGCCTGGCTGAGGGCGTTCTGCCCGGTGCCGGCATCCAGCACCAGCAGGGTCTCGTGCGGCGCGCTGTCGTCGAGCTTGCCGATCACCCGGCGGACCTTCTTCAGCTCCTCCATCAGGTTGTCCTTGGTGTGCAGGCGGCCGGCGGTGTCGGCGATCAGCACGTCGATGCCGCGGGCCTGGGCGGCCTGCACCGCATCGAAGATCACCGAGGCGGAGTCGGCACCGGTGTGCTGGGCGATCACCGGAATCCGGTTGCGCTCGCCCCACACCTGCAGCTGCTCGACGGCGGCGGCACGGAAGGTGTCGCCGGCGGCGAGCATGACCTTCTTGCCCTCGTCCTGCAGCTTCTTGGCCAGCTTGCCGATGGTGGTGGTCTTGCCGGCGCCGTTCACGCCGACCACGAGGATCACGTAGGGCTTGCGGCCGCTGTCGATGACCAGTGGCTGCTCGACCGGACGCAGGATGGCCGCCAGCTCTTCCTGCAGCGCCTTGTACAGCGCGTCGCTGTCGGTCAGCTCCTTGCGCGCCACGCGCTTGGTCAGGCTCTGGATGATCGCGTTGGTCGCCTCGACGCCGACGTCGGCGGTCAGCAGGCGGGTTTCCAGCTCGTCGAGCAGGTCGTCGTCGATGGCCTTCTTGCCGAGGAACAGGCTGGCCATGCCCTCGCCGAGGCTGGCGCTGGTCTTGGCCAGGCCGGCGCGCAGGCGGGCGAAGAAGCCCAGCTTGGCCGGCGCCTCGGCGGCGACCGGGGCGGGCGGCGCGGCGGATTCGGGGGCCGTGGGTTCAGGAGCGGCGGGCGCGGGGACTGGGGATTCAAGGGCAGCGGCGGCGGCGAGCGGCTCGACAACCGGCTGCGGAGCGGGCTCGGGCTCGGGCTCGAGCGCGATGACCGACGGCGCGACCACCGCGGGCGCTTGCGGCTCGGCCTGCACGGCCGCGGGCGCTGCGGCGGCGACCGGCTCGGCCACCCCCTCCGGCGTCTCGGACGCAGCAGCAGGTGCCGGCTCGGCGGCGGCCGCTTGCTCTTCGACCTGCGCCGGGCCCTTCTTGCGGAACCAGCCGAACAGGCCTTTCTTTTCTCCGCTATCCGGAGTCTTCTTGTCGTCTTTGGAACCAAACATGGACGGCTTGCATCTCAAGTGGGCGGCTGCGCACCGACGTGGCCGCCAGGAAATCGGTTGGGTATCCTAGCACCTCCTCGCCCGCCGGCGCCAAAACCGGCCGGCAGTCTGAAAAGGCACTATTGATGAATGCATTCGCGCGCCGCGTCGCCAGCCTGTTGCTGAGCGCTCTCTGCCTGCCGCTGAGCGCCCTGGCCGCCAGCGGCCAGCCCACCCACGAGTTCCGCCTGGACAACGGCCTGACCGTGATCGTGCGCGAGGACCACCGCGCGCCGGTGGTGGTCTCCCAGCTGTGGTACAAGATCGGCTCCAGCTACGAGCGCCCCGGCTTCACCGGCCTGTCGCACGCCCTCGAGCACATGATGTTCAAGGGCAGCGCCCGTCTCGGCCCCGGCGAATCGTCGCGCATCCTGCGCGAACTGGGCGCCGAGGAGAATGCCTTCACCAGCGACGACTACACCGCCTACTATCAGGTGCTGGCCCGCGATCGCCTGGAAGTCGCCCTGGAAATGGAGGCCGACCGCCTGGCCAGCCTGGCCCTGCCGGCCGACGAGTTCAGCCGCGAGATCGAGGTGATCAAGGAGGAGCGCCGCCTGCGCACCGAGGACAACCCCTCCTCGCTGGCCTTCGAGCGTTTCAAGACCGCTGCCTACCCGGCCACCGGCTATCGCAACCCGACCATCGGCTGGATGAGTGACCTCGAGCGCATGACGGTGGACGACCTGCGTGCCTGGCACAAGGACTGGTACAGCCCCAACAACGCCACCCTGGTGGTGGTCGGCGACGTCACCGCCGACGAGGTGAAGACCCTGACCGAGCGCCATTTCGCCGCCATCCCGGCCCGCCCGCTGCCGACCGCCAAGGCGCCGCTGGAGCTGCCCGCGCTCGGCGAGCGACGCCTGACCCTGCGGGTCAAGACCCAGCTGCCCAGCCTGCTGCTCGGTTTCAACGTGCCGGGCCTGGCCAGCAGCGACAACCCCCGCGAAGTACACGCCCTGCGCCTGATCGCCGCCCTGCTCGACGGCGGCTACAGCGCGCGCCTGCCCAGTCGCCTCGAGCGCGAGCAGGAGCTGGTGACCGGCGCTTCGGCCTGGTACAACCCGTTCACCCGCGGCGACAGCCTGTTCATCCTGTCCGCCCGTCCCAACGTGCAACAAGGCAAGACCCTCGAGCAGGTCGAGGCCGGCCTGTGGCAGGAGCTGGAACTGCTCAAGAGCCAGCCGCCCAGCGCCGAGGAAGTGGCGCGGGTGCAGGCCCAAGTGATCGCCGGCCTGATCTACGAGCGCGACTCCATCGCCAGCCAGGCCACCGGCATCGGCCAACTGCAGGCCGTCGGCCTGTCCTGGCAGCTGCTCGACCAGGAGCTCGAGGCCCTCAAGGCGGTCACCCCCGCCGACATCCAGGCCGCCGCCCAGCGCCTGTTCCAGCGCGAGCGCCTGACCCTGGCTCAGGTGCTGCCGCTGGCCAGCACCGAGCCGACCACCGCGGAGACCCGCCATGAATAAACGCCACCTGCTGCTCGCCCTGGCGCTGCTGGTCCTGCTCGGCCTGTTGCTGCTGGTCAGTCGCCCGGTGGCCGAACCGGATCAACCTGCCCCCGCGGCACCCGTCACCAGCAGCGCACCGGCCGCGGCGCCGAAGATCGCCTCGCTGGCCGGCATCAACGGCCAGGCCCTGGCCCGCCGCCACCTCGACATCCAGCGCTGGGAAACCGCCGAAGGCGCCCGCGTGCTGTTCGTCGAGGCCCGCGAGCTGCCGATGTTCGACCTGCGCCTGACCTTCGCCGCCGGCAGCAGCCAGGACGGCGCCACGCCCGGCCTGGCCATGCTGACCAACGCCATGCTCAACGAGGGCATCGACGGCCGCGACACCACCGCGATCGCCGCCGGCTTCGAGGGCCTCGGCGCCCAGTTCGGCAACGGCGCCTACCGCGACATGGCGGTCGCCTCGCTGCGCAGCCTGTCGGCCGCCGAACAGCGCGAACCGGCGCTGGCGCTGTTCGCCCAGGTGGTCGGTGCACCGAACTTCCCCGACGCCGCCCTGGCGCGGCTGAAGAACCAGATCCTCGCCGGCCTCGAGCAGCAGAAGCAGAACCCCGGCAAGCTGGCCAGCATCGCCCTGTTCCAGCAGCTGTACGGCGCGCACCCCTATGCCCCGCCGAGCGACGGCACCCTGGAGAGCGTCCCGGCCCTCGACCGCGCCCAGCTGGCCGCCTTCCACGCCCGCGCCTACGCCGCCGGCAACGCGGTGATCGCCCTGGTCGGTGACCTCTCGCGCAGCGAGGCCGAGGCCATCGCCACCCAGCTCTCCGCCAGCCTGCCCAAGGGGCCGGCCCTGCCTGCCCCGCCAGCACCGCAGGCACCGGCCGCCGCCCGCCAGCACATCGAGTTCCCCTCGCAGCAGACCCACCTGATGCTCGCCCAGCTCGGCATCGAGCGCCGCGACCCGGACTACGCCGCGCTCTACGTCGGCAACCAGATCCTCGGCGGCGGCGGCTTCGGCACCCGGCTGATGGAAGAGGTGCGCGAGAAGCGCGGCCTGACCTACGGCATCTACTCGGGTTTCACCCCGATGCAGGTGGCCGGGCCGTTCATGATCAACGTGCAGACCCGCGCCGAACTGAGCGAGGCCACCCTCGAGCTGGTCCGTGCGCTGGTGCGCGACTTCGTCGCCCAGGGGCCCAGCGAAGAGGAGCTGAAGCAGGTCAAGCGCGAGCTGGCCGGCAGCTTCCCGCTGACCACCGCCAGCAACGCCGACATCGTCGGCCAGCTGGCCGCCATCGGCTTCTACGACCTGCCCAGCACCCAGCTGGAAGACTTCATGAACCAGGTGCAGCAGCTCAGCGTCGCGCAGGTCCGCGAGGCCATGGCCCGCCACCTGGATGCCGATGCCTTCGTGGTGGTCTCCAGCGGCCCCACGGTCGCCCAGCAGCCGCTGCCGCCCCCTGTCGAACGTCCCGCCGTGCAGAGCGCCGGCGTACCGGAGCACTGATGGCCAGATCCCCCGCAAAACCCGCCCGCGCCACCGCCAGCCAGGGCCAGCTGCGCATCATCGGCGGCGACTGGCGCTCGCGGCGCCTGAGCTTTCCCGATGCGCCCGGCCTACGCCCGACGCCGGACCGGGTGCGCGAGACCCTGTTCAACTGGCTGGCGCCCTACGTGGGCGCCGCCCGCGTGCTCGACCCCTTCGCCGGCAGCGGCGCGCTGCTCCTCGAAGCCCTGTCGCGTGGCGCCAGCCGCGGCCTGGCCCTGGAGCTGAATCCGGCGGCGGTCAGCGCCCTGCGCGGCAATCTCGAACTGCTGCGCGCCGGCAACGGCGAAGTGCGCCAGACCGATGCCCTGCAGCACCTGCAGGGTGCCGCCGCCGAACCCTTCGACCTGGTGTTCCTCGACCCGCCGTTTCACAAGGACCTGCTCGCCCCCGCCTGCCAGCTGCTCGAAGAGCGCGGCTGGCTGGCCCCCCGCGCCTGGATCTATACGGAGAGCGAGAACGCGCCGTCCAGTCTCGGCCTGCCGGGCAACTGGCGTCTGCACCGCGAGAAGCACACCGGCCAGGTACACTACGCGCTGTGGCAGCGCCAGGCGCTGGCCGAGTCCACCGGCGCCTGACTGCGCACTCGCAGCGCACCGCAGCCGGACGCTGGCGCGCCAAGTTTTTGTCGACCCCGTCACAGCGCAAGCATTAACTGCGTCACATTGCTGCAAAAATGACAGCCGGGACGATATCCTTGGCGGCGCTGTCCAACCGCACCCCGACTGCTGCGCGGTGGACCAGGAGTCGCATGCCCGCCCCTCACGATGCCTCACCCAGCCGCTGCAGCCGACGCTGCCAGTGGCTGCTCTGTTGCCTGCTGACCCTGGTTGGCCTGGCTCTCACCGCACTGCTGGCCCGCCAGCTCTGGCAGGACAGCCAGGCCCATGTCCGCCACCAGTTCGAGCATCTGGCCGAGGAGCGCTTCGCCCGCCTGGACACACGCCTGAAGGAGCGCCAGCGCGACCTCGACAGCGTGCGCCGCCTGTTCGAGAACTCCGGCGAGGTGACCCGCGCCGAGTTCGAGCAGTACACCCAGCCCCTGCTGAGCGACAACCTGGCGCTGTCCTGGGCGCCGCTGCTGCAGCTCGACGCCCACGACCCCGACGCGCAGCTGCACGCCTTCACCCAGCACGCCGAGGCCCTGGTCGGCAGCCGCTTCCGGCTGCGCGAAGCCGATCACGCCGGCAACCTGCAGCCCCTGCAGGCCCGCGACCGCTACTTCCCACTGCTGTTCAGCGTATCGCGCAGCATCGCCGAGCTGCCGCTGGGTCTCGACATGGCCTCGCCCGGCCCGCGCCGGGACGCCCTCGAGGAAGCCATCAACAGCCAGCAGATCGGCGCCAGCGCCATCCTGCGCTTCACCAGCGGCGCCGAGGAGGACCGCCTCGGCCTGCTGCTGGTTGCGCCGGTGCGGGCAGCAGCCAGCACGCAGCACGCCCGCGTCGCCGAGGCCCCGCTGCTGGGTGCGCTGTTCAGCGCCATCAGCCTGCGCCAATTGCTGGACGAGGGGCAGGCAACCCTCGGCGGCCTGGCCCTGGAGCTTCATGACCTCGAGCAGGCCGGCAGTCCGCCGCTGTACCGGCTGGGCAGCCCCGTCCACGACAGCCCGCTGCAGGCCAGTCGCGAGCTCCGCTCCGGGCACTGGCACTACCGCTTGGTGCTGCGCCCCACCGCCCGCTTCCTCGACCAGCATCCCAGCCTGGCCGCCTGGAGTGTGGCCCTGCCGGGCGCCAGCCTCAGCCTGCTGCTCGGCCTTTTGCTGTTCGTCCTGCTCAGCCAACGCCAGCGCGCCCTGGCCCTGGTCGAGCGGCGCACCGCCGAGCTGCAGCGCAACCGCGAGGCGCTGCGCATCAGCGAGGAGCGCTGGACCCTGGCCCTCGACGGCATCGGCGACGGAGTCTGGGACTGGGACCTGCAGAGCGACCGCCTGTACTTCTCGCCGACGTGGAAGGCGCTGCTCGGCTACGCCGAGGACGAGATCGGCGACAGCCCGCAGGAGTGGCGCGACCGCCTGCATCCGGAGGATGCCGCCCGCTGCGAGCACGCCCTGCACGAATGCCTGGCCGGGCGCACGTCGATGTACCGCTGCGAGAAGCGCCTGCGCTGCAAGGACGGCAGCTGGCTGTGGCTGCTGGCCCGCGGCAAGGTGGTCGAGCGCCGGGCCGACGGCCAGCCGCTGCGCATGATCGGCACCCACGTCGACATCTCGAGGCGCAAGACGCTGGAACTGGAGCTGCGCCAGAGCAATGCCCGCCTGCAGCGCCTGCTCGAGGCCGCCAGCCAGGTGGCCATCATCGGCGTCAGCGCGGACGGCCTGATCCGCACCTTCAATGCCGGTGCGCAGCGCCTGCTCGGCTACGAGCGCGGGGACATCCAGCAGCAGCCGGTCGACCCGCTGCTGGACGGCCCCCAGCTGGCCGCCAGTGCCGGCCTGAGCGTGCCGCCGGGCGGCGCCCTGGCGCTGCTGGAAGCGCTGCTCGACCCGCAGCACCAGCACCGCGAGCTGGAAACCATCCTGCTGCGCCGCAACCGCACGCCGCTGCACGTGACCCTGATGCTCTCCGCCATCATCGAGCCCGACGGCCAGCGCGGCGGCTACCTGCTGATCGCCCTCGACATCGGCGAGCGCCTGCGCGCCCGCCAGGCCCTCGAGGAGCGCAGCCAGCTGCTGGAAAAGCTCGGTGCCCAGGTGCCCGGCAGCATCTTCCAATACCGCCTGTTCGCCGACGGCCACAGCTGCTTTCCCTATGCCAGCGCCGGCATCCGCGAGGTCTACGAGGTGGAGCCGGAGCAGGTGCGCGGCGATGCCAGCGCGGTCATCGAGCGCATCCATCCGCTCGACCGCCAGCGGATCATCGACTCGATCCAGCAGTCGGCCCGCGAGCTGACCCGCTGGCAGGAGGACTACCGCGTGCAGCTGCCGCAGCGCGGCCTGCGCTGGCTGCGCGGCGAGTCGGTGCCGGAACGCCTGGCCGACGGCTCGGTGCTCTGGCACGGCTTCATCGCCGACATCAGCAGCCTCAAGCAGGTCGAGCACGAGCTGCGCACGCTGACCATCACCGACCCGCTGACCGGCATCCACAACCGCCGCTACTTTCTCGACCATCTGGACATCGAGCTGGAGCGCCGCACCCGCACCCGGCGCCCACTCAGCCTGGTCATGCTGGATATCGACCATTTCAAGCGGGTCAACGACACCTGGGGTCACGATGCCGGCGATCAGGTGCTCCAGGAGCTGTGCCGGCGCATCGGCGCGCGCCTGCGGCGGATCGACATGTTCTGCCGCCTCGGCGGCGAGGAGTTCGTCATCATCTGCCCCGAGACCGAGGCAGGCCAGGCCGCCCACCTGGCCGAAGCCCTGCGCCAACTGGTGCAGGACACGCCCTTCGCCCAGGTCGGCGCGGTCACCGCCAGCTTCGGGGTCAGCAGCGCGCGCCCCGGCGACAGCCACGAGAGCCTGCTGCTGCGCGCCGACCAGGCGCTGTATGCCGCCAAGGACGCCGGGCGCAACCGGGTATGTAGCGAGCCGCAATTCGAGGAAGCCTGAGCCGGCCCACAGGTTCGGCTTGGCCGCCCCGCCGGCGCTGCGCTACCATCCGGGCCTCCTACGCCCCCTAAAGCAGGACCACAGGATGAACCGAGCGCTTTACCCGGGCACTTTCGACCCGATCACCAAGGGCCATGGCGATCTGATCGAGCGCGCCGCCCGGCTGTTCGACGAGGTGATCGTCGCCGTGGCCGCCAGCCCCAAGAAGAATCCCCTGTTCAGCCTGGACAAGCGCGTCGAGCTGGCCGAGGCGGTGACCGCCCACCTGCCCAATGTGCGGGTGATCGGCTTTTCCAACCTGCTGGCCCAGTTCGCCCAGCAGCAGCAGGCCAACGTGCTGCTGCGCGGTCTGCGCGCGGTGTCGGACTTCGAGTACGAGTTCCAGCTGGCCAACATGAACCGCCAGTTGGCACCGCAGGTGGAGAGCCTGTTCCTTACCCCGTCCGAGCAGTACTCGTACATTTCCTCGAGTCTGGTGCGGGAAATCGCGGCGCTCGGCGGCGAGATCGGCAAGTTCGTCCACCCGGTTGTCGCCCAGGCCCTGCACGAACGCTACCCGGGTTGAGACACACGGACGCATGCAGGCCGCGTACAGTTGCGGCACAATAAGCACGTTGACCGTTCCTGCGTCTGGAGTAGTTCCCATGTCCCTTATCATCACCGACGACTGCATCAACTGCGACGTCTGCGAGCCTGAGTGCCCCAACGGCGCCATTTCCCAGGGCGAGGAGATCTATGAGATCGACCCGAACCTGTGCACCGAATGCGTCGGCCACTACGATGAGCCGCAGTGCCAGCAGGTGTGCCCGGTGGACTGCATCCCGCTGGACCCGAACCATGTGGAAAGCCGCGACGAGCTGATGCAGAAATACCTGATCATCAGCGGCAAGGCCTGATCCACCGCCAGCGCCCTGCGCCGAACAGAACGCCGGCCACCCCGCCCAGGGTGGCCGGCGTTTTTCATTCCAGGCGGATCAGCGGCGCCTCGTCCTCGCCGCGGAATGGCAGCTGCGGCATGATCTCGCGCCCCTCGCCCAGCCCCAGCAGCAGCACGTTGCGCAGGCTCTGGCCGATGCGGCTGGCATAGCCCAGGTCGTTCATCAGCGAGCTGGCCTGCAGGCCGTCCAGGCGCTTCTCGCGCACCGCGGCGAACAACCGCTCGCGGAAGGCGGCATCGAACTTCGCCGCCTGGCTGTCGAACAACTCCAGACGCGCCTTGAGCGTCTCCGCCGGCAGATCGAGCAGACTGATGGCGCGCATCTCGCGCAACACCCAGAGCAGCTGGCGGCGCAGATCGGCATAGGCGGCACTCACCGCCGGCTCGCCGTTGACCAGCAGGCGACCGAGGTTCTTCTGCAGATGCTTGGCGTCCTTCACCGCGTCCACCAGCTGCAGCGCCACCAGCTGGCTGGCGATCCACGCCCGGCTGTGCGCCTCGTCCAGACTGACTTCCAGGCGCCCCATGTAGCTGACCAGGTCGCTGTACACGCCCTTGATATGGCGCTGGTACAGCTGCTCGGCATCCAGGGTGCGCCCGGCCGTCTGCGCCGAACTGCGCAGCAGCGCCTCGTCGACCTGCCGGCTGCCCAGCTGGTCGACCGGCAGGTACAGGGCGTGGCATATCACCTCCAGGCTTAGACGCGCCAGATGCTGCAGCTCGCGCGCCACCGCCTGCACCGCGGCACCGGCCGAGCCCAGTGCGCTCTCGTCGAGGTAGCGGGCATGGGTGACCGCCGGCGCCTGCGTCGCACCCTGCATCTCGGTGATCAGCACCTGCGGTTCGGCAACATCCGGCAGCCAGCGCTCCAGACGGACAGCCAGACCGCGATGCCAGGGCACGAACAGCAGCAGGCCGAGGCCGTTGAACAGGGTATGGAACAGCGCCAGCTTGAGCAGGGCGTTGTCGCCCAGGCCGAGCCAGGCGGCGATCTGCCCGGTCAGCGCCGCCAGGGGCGCAACCAGTAGGATGGCCAGCCCCCCCGTACCCAGGTTGAACAGCACATGACCGAGGGCCAGACGCTTGCCGGCGCGCGCGCCGCCCAGCGAGCCGAGCACGGCGGTGATGGTGGTGCCGATGTTGGCACCGATGGCCAGCGCAAAGGCCTGCTCGAGGCCGACCTGCCCGCCCGCCAGGGCAGTCAGGGTCAGCATCAGCGCCGCATGGCTGGACTGCAGCAGCACCGTTGCCAGCAGGCCGGCGCCGACGAACAGCAGGGTGCCGAGCAGCCCCGGCACCCGGATGCTGGCCGGATCCAGCCAGGCGGTGGCGCCGGAGAAACCGCTCTGCATCAGATCGATGCCGAGGAACAGCAAGCAGATGCCGAACAGCAGCCGACCGATGCCCTTCGCCCGCGGGCCGTTGAAGCCGAGCAGGATGCCGATCACCGCCAGCGGCAGGGCCAGGGAGCCTAGGCTGGCACTCTGCCCGGCCAGCGCCAGCAGCCAGATGCCGCTGGTGGTGCCCAGATTGGCGCCGAAGATGATGCACAGCCCCGCCGCCAGGCCGATCAGCCCGGTGCCGAGGAAGGCGATGGTCAGCAGGGACACCAGCGAGCTGGACTGCACCAGCGCGGTGGCCAGGATGCCGAAACCGAGACTCTTCCAGACCCCATCGGTAGCCTTGGCCAGAATCCGCTCCAGCCTGCCGCCGGCCAGCATGCGCAAGCCTTCCTCCAGGCACTGCATGCCGAACAGGAACAGCGCCAGGCCACCGGCCAGCTGGGTCCAGCCTGTGCTGAACCAGAACGACACCAGCAGCGCCGCCACCAGCAGCCAGATCACCACTTCATTCGCCGCATGCCTGGACAAGACGTCCCTCCCTTGAGCGCGCGTGAACCTGCCGCCGCTGTCGTTCATTACAGCTGAATCAGCGGCGCCTCGTCTTCACTGCGGAACGGCAGCTGCGGCAACAGCTCGTGCGCATCGCCCAGGCCCAGCATCAGCACGTTGCGCAGGCTCTGGCTGATGCGGCTGACGTAGCCCAGATCGTTCATCAGCGAGCTGGCGTGCAGGCCGTCCAGCTTGTTCTCGCGCACCGCCGCGAACAGCCGCTCGCGGAACTGGCCATCGAACTTCGCCGCGGCGCCGTCGAACAGCTCCAGCCGCGCCCTGAGCGCCTCCTCCGGCAGATCGAGCAGACTGATCACGCGCATTTCGCGCAGCACCCAGAGCATGTGCCGGCGCAGCTCGGCATAGGCCGCGCTCACCGCCGGCTCGCGGCCGTTGAGCTGGCGGCCGAGGTTCTTCTGCAGGTGCTTGGCATCCTTGACCGCATCCACCAGCTGCATGGCCAGCACCTGGCTGGCGATCCATTCCCGGTTGTGCGTCTCGTCCAGATTGGCCTTCAAGCGGCCCATGTAGCTGACCAGGTCGCTGTACACGCCCTTGATGTGGTGCTGGTACAGCTGCTCGGCATCCAGGCCACGGCTGGCCCCCTGCGCCGCATCCTGCAAGGCGCGCTCGTCGACCTGCGCACTGCGCAGCTGATCGACCGGCAGGTACAGCGCATGGCAGATCACCTCCAGACTCAGGCGCGCCAGGTGCTGCAGCTCGCGGGCCACCGCCTGCACGGCGGCATCCGCCGAATCCAGCGCGTTGTCGTCCAGGTAGCGGGCGCGGGTCACCACCTGCAGCGCCACCGGCTGCGCCTGGGCCTGCACCTCGGCGATCAGCACACTGGGCTCGGCCAGCTCGGGCAGCCAGCGCTCCAGCGCCGTGGCCAGACGCGGATGCCAGGGCACGAACAGCAGCACCCCCAGGCCATTGAACAGGGTATGGAACAGCGCCAGCTCCAGCAGCGCGTTGCCGGCAAAGCCGGACAGCTCCGCCAGCCATAGCACCAGCGCCGTAAGTGGCTGCAGGAAGACCAGGGCGAGCAGCGCCACCCCGCTGTTGAACAGCACGTTGGCCAGCGCCAGGCGCTTGCCGGCCCGCCCACCGCCCAGCGAGCCGATCACCGCGGTCAGCACGCCGCCGACATTGGTGCCGATGGCCAGGGCAAAGCCCTGATCGACATCGATCTGCCCCGAGGCCAGCGCGGTCAGCACCAGCATCAGGCTGGCATGGCTGGACTGCACCACCGCGGTGACCAGCGCGCCGATGCCGACGAACAGCAGGATGCCCAACAGCCCCGGCACCTTGAACTGCGCCGGATCGAACATCGCCGTGGCGTCGGTGAAGCCGCCCTTGATCAGGTCGATGCCGAAGAACAGGAAGCAGATGCCCAGCAGAATTCGCCCGGCACCCTTGCTGCGCGGGCCGTTGAAGCCGAGCAGGATGCCGAATACCGCCAGCGGCAGGGCCATGTCGGCCAGGCTGGCACTCTGCCCGGCCAGCGCCAGCAGCCAGATGCCGCTGGTGGTGCCCAGATTGGCGCCGAAGATGATGCACAGCCCCGCCGCCAGGCCGATCAGCCCGGTGCCGAGGAAGGCGATGGTCAGCAGGGACACCAGCGAGCTGGACTGCACCAGCGCGGTGGCCAGGATGCCGAAACCGAGACTCTTCCAGACCCCATCGGTAGCCTTGGCCAGAATCCGCTCCAGCCTGCCGCCGGCCAGCATGCGCAAGCCTTCCTCCAGGCACTGCATGCCGAACAGGAACAGCGCCAGGCCACCGGCCAGCTGGGTCCAGCCTGTGCTGAACCAGAACGACACCAGCAGCGCCGCCACCAGCAGCCAGATCACCACTTCATTCGCCGCATGCCTGGACAAGACGTCCCTCCCTTGAGCGCGCGTGAACCTGCCGCCGCTGTCGTTCATTACAGCTGAATCAGCGGCGCCTCGTCTTCACTGCGGAACGGCAGCTGCGGCAACAGCTCGTGCGCATCGCCCAGGCCCAGCATCAGCACGTTGCGCAGGCTCTGGCTGATGCGGCTGACGTAGCCCAGATCGTTCATCAGCGAGCTGGCGTGCAGGCCGTCCAGCTTGTTCTCGCGCACCGCCGCGAACAGCCGCTCGCGGAACTGGCCATCGAACTTCGCCGCGGCGCCGTCGAACAGCTCCAGCCGCGCCCTGAGCGCCTCCTCCGGCAGATCGAGCAGACTGATCACGCGCATTTCGCGCAGCACCCAGAGCATGTGCCGGCGCAGCTCGGCATAGGCCGCGCTCACCGCCGGCTCGCGGCCGTTGAGCTGGCGGCCGAGGTTCTTCTGCAGGTGCTTGGCATCCTTGACCGCATCCACCAGCTGCATGGCCAGCACCTGGCTGGCGATCCATTCCCGGTTGTGCGTCTCGTCCAGATTGGCCTTCAAGCGGCCCATGTAGCTGACCAGGTCGCTGTACACGCCCTTGATGTGGTGCTGGTACAGCTGCTCGGCATCCAGGCCACGGCTGGCCCCCTGCGCCGCATCCTGCAAGGCGCGCTCGTCGACCTGCGCACTGCGCAGCTGATCGACCGGCAGGTACAGCGCATGGCAGATCACCTCCAGACTCAGGCGCGCCAGGTGCTGCAGCTCGCGGGCCACCGCCTGCACGGCGGCATCCGCCGAATCCAGCGCGTTGTCGTCCAGGTAGCGGGCGCGGGTCACCACCTGCAGCGCCACCGGCTGCGCCTGGGCCTGCACCTCGGCGATCAGCACACTGGGCTCGGCCAGCTCGGGCAGCCAGCGCTCCAGCGCCGTGGCCAGACGCGGATGCCAGGGCACGAACAGCAGCACCCCCAGGCCATTGAACAGGGTATGGAACAGCGCCAGCTCCAGCAGCGCGTTGCCGGCAAAGCCGGACAGCTCCGCCAGCCATAGCACCAGCGCCGTAAGTGGCTGCAGGAAGACCAGGGCGAGCAGCGCCACCCCGCTGTTGAACAGCACGTTGGCCAGCGCCAGGCGCTTGCCGGCCCGCCCACCGCCCAGCGAGCCGATCACCGCGGTCAGCACGCCGCCGACATTGGTGCCGATGGCCAGGGCAAAGCCCTGATCGACATCGATCTGCCCCGAGGCCAGCGCGGTCAGCACCAGCATCAGGCTGGCATGGCTGGACTGCACCACCGCGGTGACCAGCGCGCCGATGCCGACGAACAGCAGGATGCCCAACAGCCCCGGCACCTTGAACTGCGCCGGATCGAACATCGCCGTGGCGTCGGTGAAGCCGCCCTTGATCAGGTCGATGCCGAAGAACAGGAAGCAGATGCCCAGCAG
>RCUR01000501.1_pt1 | contig 13914 bp, 10 predicted proteins | sample 2166151 | NCBI WGS metagenome assembly RCUR01 (sample SAMN09932785, study PRJNA488358) | compost metagenome | isolation source: compost soil in an enriched community | place: Germany: Experimental Botanical Garden
GAGGGGCCATCCATGGCCCCACACGCCTCTCGCGGCATCCATGCCGCTCGTCCCCCTAAGCGACGATTCCGCTCGGCCTACTGAAGGGGCGACGTCGCTGCCCCGCCAAAGTTGTTCATGTTCAGAACGGCACAGGCTTCAGGATGGCAACAGACTCTCCGGCGCGAGTCACCCCTCGCCCTCCGGGAGAGGGGCGGGGGAGAGGGATGCATCCGGCTGCACGGCGCCAACCAGCCCCCTCACACAATCTTGCCAATCCGGCATTTCCCTCTCAGCCCATCATCACGGCTGCAACGGAATCGCCGGCCCCAGGTATTCGTTGGCCCGCTGGATATCATCCTGGCCCAGTGTCCCCACCGCAGCCGCCAGGCGCAGCCGTGACAGCAAGTAGCGCAGCTTGGCCTCCAGCAGGTCGCGGCGGGCGATGAAGGCCTGCTCCTCGGCATTGAGGATGTCCAGGTTGGTGCTGGTGCCGGCCTGGAAGCCCTTGCGTGCCGAGTCCTGGGCCCGTTCGCTGGACACCACCGCCTTCTCCAATGCACGCACGCGTTGCTCGCCGCTCTGTACCCCACGGAACTCGCGGGTGGTGCCGGACAGCACTTCCTCCCGACTGGAGTTCAACTGGTCGTTGGCCAGTTCGCGGTTGGCTGCGGCCTGGCGCACCTGGGCGCTGGTGGCGCCGCCGGCGAAGATCGGCATGCGGAACTCCACCCCCACCGAACCGTATTTGTTCCGCTGGTCCTGGGTGGACACCGAATCGCTTTCCGTATCGTTGTAGGCGGCGACGAAGTCCAGGGTCGGCCAGTGCCCGGCCTTGGCCCGCTTCACTTCCTCCTCGGCGACATCCAGGCTGCGGTTACGGGCGATGATGGTGGGGTTGTTGGCCCGCGCGTCGTTGATCCAGTCCTGCAGGGCCGGCGGCTCCAGCGGCGGTGTAGGGAACTCGGTGCGCAGGGTGGACATCTCCCCCGGCAGCACACCGAGCAGTTCCTGCAACAGGCGCCGCGCCACCAGCAGGTTGTCCTCGGCCTCGATCAGCTCGGCCTGGGCCAGGTCGCGCCGGGCGGAGGCCTGGTCGATATCGATGACGGTGCCATCACCCAGCTCGAAGCGCCGCTTGGCCGCCAGCACCTGTTCGTCCAGTGCCTTGAGCTTGACCCTGGCCAACTCGATGGTCTCCAGGGCCAGCAATACCGCGAAGTAGCGGCTGGTCAGGCTGACCGCCGACTCCTGGGTCTTGACGTCGAACACCGCATCGCTGAGCAGGGTACGCTGCTTGCCCTGGCGGTACTCCGCCATGCGCTGCTTGTTGAACAGCGGCTGGCGCAGCTCCACCACCGCACCCTTGGAGTCGTATTCCAGGTCGCTTTCCACGCCGCGGCCGAAGACATTGTCCTGTTCACTGGTGCCGTCCACGCGCTTCCAGTAGGCCGTGCTGTTGATATTCGGCAACAACCCGGCCTTGCCCAGCTCCTTGTACTCCTGCCCGGCCTGGCGCTCATGCACCGACGCCAGGTAAGTGGGGCCCTGGGTCTGATAAGTGTTCCAGGCTTCATTGAGGTCCATGGCGGACACAGGCAGGGCTACGGCTCCGAGGAAACCGGCTACAGCCATCCGTGCTCTCATGTCACTGCTCCTTGAATGCGCTTCCAACGCGGCCCATCAGAGGTTTCATCAGGTAGCTCATCAGGCTGCGTTCCCCGGTCTTGATGGTGACGGTGGCCGGCATGCCCGCGCGGATATTGTTCGGTCCGAGCAGTTTCATGCCTTCTTCAGTCACTTCCACCTGGGTCAAGTAATAGGGCTGTTTGCTGGCTTCGTCCACCAGGCGGTCAGCGGCGACCGTCAGCACCCGGCCGGGAATGTTCGGCGTCTGGGCATGGTTGAAGGCCGGGAAGGTGATGTCCACCGAAAGACCCGGCACCATCTTGTCGATGGCCTGCACCGGCACCTGGGCGTCCACCTGCAAGGGCTCCTTGTCCGGCACCACGTCCATGATCCGGCCACCGGGCTGGATGACGCCACCGACGGTGACGATGTTCAGCCCCAGGACGATGCCGTCGATGGGCGAACGGATGACGGTGTTTTCCACCTGGTAGTCGATGGAACGCAGGCGCTCGGCCAGGGAGGTCGCTTCCTTCTGCACGTCGGTCAGCATGGACTCGACTTCCTTCTGGAAGTCCTGCTCGCGCTGGAGGATGCGCAGCTTGAGCTCGGCGATCTGGTTACGGGTGCGGCCGATGTCGGCAATGTTCTGCGCCATCGAGCCGTTCAGCTCGGAGGCGTTGCGCTCCAGTTCGAGCATGCGGTTGCGCGGGATATAGCCTTCGGCGGCCAGGCTGCGCACGCCTTCCAGCTCCTGGCCCAGCAGGCTCGACTGGCTGGAGCGGGTGGCCTGGACCTGGCGCAGGCCCTTGAGCTGCTCTTCGGCGCCATTGAGGTTTTCGTGGAGGATGGAGATCTCGCCCAGCAGCGCCTTGCGCCGGGTGTGGAACAGCCGCTGCTGCAGGGCGATGGCTTCCTGAAGGCGCGGGTCACCGCCGAAGCGCTCCAGCAGAGCGGGAGTGAAGGTCACCGAGTCGGCGCCATCGCGCTCGGCGGAAAGCCGGTCCTCCACCGATTTGGCCACTATGTACTGGGAACTCAGGGCGCCCTGCTCGGCGATCGCCTGGGTCGGGTCCAGCAGAACCAGTTCCTGGCCTGCGCGCACCTTGTCGCCCTCCCGTACCAGGATGGCGTCCACCGTGCCGCCGGTGAGGTGCTGGACCGTCTTGCGGGCGTTGGTGACGTTGACCGTGGCGTTGGCGACCACGCCGGCATCCAGGGGGGCGAACACCGCCCAGACCAGGAAACCGCCGAAGCCGGCCAGTACCAGCCACACGCCCCAGCGCGCCGGGCGGACAGCGTCCATGTCCACCTGTGCCGGTTGCTCGACCCGGACCAGCGCCTTGCTTTCGCTTGCCTGTTGCATGATCGGTTACTCCTTCGCCCGCATCGACGCCAGGTTGGGTGTGCCTACCGAAGGCATGACACTGGCCTGGCGAAGGGCCGCGAATACTTCGTCGCGGGGACCGAACGCCTGCATGCCGCCGTCGCGCAGCAGCAGGATCTTGTCCACCGTGCTGAGCACGCTGGGCCGGTGGGAAATCAGGATCAGCGTCTTGCCGCGCTTCTTCAGGTCGATGATGGCCTCCACCAGCGCCGCCTCGCCCACGTCGTCGAGGTTGGCGTTGGGCTCGTCGAGCACGATCATCGAGGGATCGCCATAGATGGCCCGGGCCAGGGCGATGCGCTGCTTCTGCCCGCCGGACAGCGGGCTGCCGTCCACCCCCAGGGGCGTGTCGTAGCCCTTCTCGAAGCGCAGGATCATTTCGTGCACCCCGGCGCGCTTGGCAGCCTGGATCACTTCCTCACTGTTCAGTTCGCCGAAGCGGGCGATGTTGTCGGCGATGGTGCCTTCGAACAACTCCACATCCTGGGGCAGGTAGCCGATCCAGGGGCCGAGTTCTTCCTTGTTCCACTGGTAGATGTCAGCGCCATCCAGGCGCACCTTGCCCGATTGTGCCGGCCAGACGCCCACCAGCAGCCGCGCCAGGGTGGACTTGCCGGATGCGGAGGGGCCGATGATGCCGAGGGCCTCACCGGGCGACAGGTTGAAATTGACTCCGCGCAGTATGGTCGCCACTCCGCCAGGCGCGGCGGTCATGGCCTGCTCGACCGCCAACAGGCCCTTGGGCTTGGGCAGCGACATGGCGTCGTTCCGCGACGGGAAGTCCTGCAGCAGCTTGGACAGACGCTCCCAGGAACCGCGCGCGGAAAGCAGCTGCTTCCACACTCCGATGGCCTGTTCCACCGGCGCCATGGCACGGCCGCTGAGGATGGAGCTGGCGATCATCATCCCGGCGGTGATCTCGCCCTTGATGGCCAGCAGGGCGCCGGCTCCCAGGATCAACGACTGCAGGGTGACCCGCACGAAACGGCTGGCGCCATTGATGTAGGCGGCGCGGTCAGACGCCAGGGTCTGTTTCTCGAGGATGCGCTGGTGGTTGCCGTACCAGCGCTCGCGGATCGCCGGCAGCATGCCCATGGCCTCGATCACTTCGGTATTGCGCAGGTTGTTGTTGGCGAAGGAGCCGGAGGACATGGCGGCCTGGTTGGCCTCCGCCAGCGGGCCGCGGGTGACCATCTCGGTGAGCAGCGCCAGGCCGAAGAGAATCGCCGAACCGATCAGGGTGACGATGCCCAGCAGCGGGTGCACGAGGAAGATCACCAGCAGGTAGATGGGCGTCCAGGGAGCGTCGAAGAAGGCGAACAGGCCGTTGCCGGTGAGGAACTGGCGAACCTGGGACAGGTCCTGCAGGGCCTGTGCCGGGTTGCCGCCGGCCCGGCGCAGGTTGCGCTCGAACGAGGCATTGAAGATGCGCTTGTTCAGGCCCATGTCCAACCGGTTGCCGAGGCGGATCAGCACCGTGGAACGCACCACCTCCAGCAGGGCCATGAGCAAGTAGAGCCCGAGCACCAGCACCGTGAGCATGACCAGGGTGGTGACGTTACTGCTCGCCAGCACGCGGTCGTAGACCTGCATCATGTACACCGCCGGCGCCAGCATCATGAGGTTGATGACCCCGCTGAAGCCACCGATCACATAAAAGGTGTGGCGCAGGCGTTTCAGAGCTTCAGACAACTCGGAACGGGGCTGCGAGAAATTCTTCATCTCGGCGCTCCACTGGCAGATGGTTGGATTGGGTCATGACGACCATATTTTTATAGTTGGAACCCGCAGAGCGATCCGGCACCAGCCCCCGCGGCAGCCTAACAACAGGCTTAGCCAAAGCTACCTCCGGATGCCAGCGGGAACCCTCGACTAGCTGACGGCTGACGAATTAAGCGCGACCAACGCGATCACGGCGTTGCCGATAGTCACTCGCGTTTGCCCGGTAAAGTGCCCGGCAGCGGCTCTGGAATGGCCTTCTACAGCACTCAGGCGGTATCGCGGGCGGCCCCGCCGACGCGATATCTGGGCGAATTTGGCGCCGGATTCATGACGCAGGACCTGCCGGGGAGGAAGAAAGGATGTGGAGAGGTTGCAACGAGGGGCCGGCAGAGCCGCGCCAGCCCGCTCCTCCTCAGGCCGACCTGACCCGCAGGGCCAGGCTGAAGCGCAGCATATCCATCACGCTGTTCACCAGGTTCTCAGCTTCCTCCGCCAGGGAGAAGCCGGCTGGCACCAGCAGCCAGTTGGTCTGCAGGCCCTCCATATAGGCATGCAGGCTGATGGCGGCGCGACGGCAGTCCAGGTCCGCCGGCAACTGGCCACGGTTCACGGCGTTGCGCAGGGCCTTGGCGATGCGCAGGTCGCAGTCGGCGCTCAGGTCCTGCATCTTCTGCCGCAGGTCGCCGAGCTCCTCGGTGTACTCCACCTTGTGCCGGAGAATTTCGTGGATGCGCCGGCTTTGCGGGTCCAGCTCCACTCGCTTGAGCAGCCCCACCAGCAACTGATGCATCCGCCCCAGGGGATCGGGCTCGTCTTCGCTCTCGCTGGCGCGGGCGAGTTCCTCGATAGGCATGCGGATGCGCTCCAGCATCGCCTGGAACAGATCGGTCTTGTTCTCGAAGTGCCAATAGATGGCGCCTCGGCTCACCCCGGCAGCTGCCGCGATTTCCGCCAGGGAGGCGCGGGAAACCCCTTTCTCGTGGAACACCCGCTCGGTGGCATCGAGTATCTGCACGCGGGTTTCTTCGGCTTCTTCTTTGGTGCGTCTGGCCATTCGACACTGAAACCTATGTGGTTGCTATCAAAGGGAAAACCTTCATACCGCCGAAACAAAATCTGACATCGGCCCCGGAAGATCTGATTTACAAACATTCACGCATGTAAGTATATTCGCACACCTTCGCAATATTCCAGAACTTGCCCTGCGCCCCGCCCTCCACCAAGGGCTGTACTCCAGAAAGATGAGGTCCCTTCAGATGCCCATGAAGCCAGCCTTTGCCGCCTTGGTTTCCGCCATCGCGTTGGCCACGCTCCTTCTCACCGGTTGCCAGGAAGCCTCGGCTCCGCCGCCCGCCGAGACGCCCAAGGTCGGCGTAGTCACCCTCCAGCCCCAGAGTTTCACCCTCACCACCGAGCTGCCCGGCCGCACCAGCGCCTACCGCATCGCCGAAGTGCGCCCGCAGGTGAACGGCATCATCCAGAAGCGCCTGTTCACCGAAGGCAGCGAAGTCAAGGCCGGGCAACAGCTCTACCAGATCGACCCGGCTGTCTACACCGCCACCTACAAGAGCGCTCAGGCCAGCCTGGCCTCGGCCCAGTCCCTGGCGGAACGCTACAAGGACCTGGTCAGCGACCAGGCGGTGAGCAAGCAGGCCTACGATGAGTCCCAGGCCGCCCGCCTGCAGGCCGAGGCCGCGCTGGAGAAGGCGAAGATCGACCTGCGCTACACCAAGGTGCTGGCGCCCATTTCCGGCCGCGTTGGCCGCTCGGCGGTCACCGAAGGCGCCCTGGTGAACAACGGCCAGACCCTGGCCATGGCCACCATCCAACAGTTGGACCCGATCTACGTCGACGTCACCCAGTCCACCAAGGACCTGCTGCGCCTGCGTCGGGAAATGGCCGAAGGCCAGCTGGAGAAGACTGGCGACAGTGGCGCCAAGGTCTCCCTGATGCTCGAAGACGGCAGCGAGTACCCGCACCAGGGCAGCCTGGAGTTCTCCGAGGTTTCGGTGGACGAAGGCACCGGCTCGGTGACCCTGCGCGCGGTGTTCCCCAACCCGGACCACACCTTGCTGCCCGGCATGTTCGTCCACGCCCGCCTCGGCTCGGCGGTGAAGCAGCAAGCCATCCTCGCACCGCAGCAAGGCGTGACCCGCGACCTCAAGGGCCAGGCCACCGCCATGGTGGTGAATGCCGAGAACAAGGTCGAACTGCGCCGCCTGAAGGCCGAGCGCGCCGTAGGTGATCGCTGGCTGGTCAGCGAAGGCCTTGAGTCCGGCGATCGCCTGATCACCGAAGGCCTGCAGTTCGTGCATCCCGGCGACGCGGTGGATGCCGGCCCGGCGACCAATGTGGCAGCCCAGAAGCCTGCGGGCGACAACCTGGCCAAGAGCCACTGAGGAGCACCTAGCAGATGTCGAAATTCTTCATCGATCGCCCGATCTTCGCCTGGGTGATCGCGCTGGTGATCATGCTCGCCGGCGGCCTGTCGATCCTCAAACTACCGATCAACCAATACCCCAGCATCGCCGCGCCCGCGGTGGGCATCCAGGTCAGCTATCCGGGCGCTTCGGCGCAGACGGTGCAGGACACCGTGGTGCAGATCATCGAGCAACAGCTCAATGGCATCGACGGCCTGCGCTACATCTCCTCGGAGAGCAACTCCGACGGCAGCATGGCCATCACCGCCACCTTCGAACAGGGCACCAACCCTGACATCGCCCAGGTGCAGGTGCAGAACAAGCTCCAGCTGGCCACCCCGCTGCTGCCGCAGGAAGTGCAGCAGCAGGGCATCCGCGTGACCAAGGCAGTGAAGAACTTCCTGCTGGTCATCGGCGTCGTCTCCGAAGACGGCAGCATGGACAAGAACGACCTGGCCAACTACATCGTCTCCAACATCCAGGACCCCATCTCCCGTACCAAGGGTGTCGGCGACTTCCAGGTGTTCGGCGCCCAGTACGCCATGCGCATCTGGCTGGACCCGGCGCGGCTGAACAACTACCAGCTGACCCCGGTGGACGTGAAGACCGCCATCCAGGCGCAGAACGTGCAGATCTCCTCCGGCCAGCTCGGCGGCCTGCCCGCCTCCCCCGGTACCCAGCTGAACGCCACCATCATCGGCAAGACCCGCCTGCAGACCCCCGAGCAGTTCGGCGAGATCCTCCTCAAGGTCAACCGCGACGGCTCCCAGGTGCGCCTGCGCGACGTCGCCAAGATCGAGCTGGGCGGCGAGAACTACAGCATCAGCGCCCAGTTCAACGGCAAGCCGGCCTCAGGCATGGCGATCAAGCTGGCCACCGGCGCCAACGCCCTGGATACCGCCAAGGCGATCCGCGCCACCATCGCCGAACTGGAACCCTTCATGCCCGCCGGGATGAAGGTGGTCTTCCCCTATGACACCACCCCGGTGGTCTCCGCCTCCATCGAAGGGGTTATCCACACCCTGGGCGAAGCCATCGTCCTGGTGTTCCTGGTGATGTTCCTGTTCCTGCAGAACTTCCGCGCCACCATCATCCCCACCCTGGCGGTGCCCGTGGTGCTGCTCGGCACCTTCGGCGTGCTGGCGATGTTCGGCTTCACCATCAACACCCTGACCATGTTCGCCATGGTCCTGGCCATCGGCCTGCTGGTGGACGACGCCATCGTGGTCGTGGAGAACGTCGAGCGGGTGATGGCCGAGGAAGGCCTCTCGCCGCTGGAAGCCACCCGCAAGTCCATGGGCCAGATCCAGGGCGCACTGGTGGGCATCGCCCTGGTGCTTTCTGCGGTGTTCCTGCCGATGGCCTTCTTCGGCGGCTCCACCGGCGTGATCTACCGGCAGTTCTCCATCACCATCGTCGCGGCCATGTCGCTCTCGGTGCTGGTGGCGCTGATCTTCACCCCGGCCCTCTGCGCCACCCTGCTCAAGCCCGTCGCCAAGGGCGGGCACCACGAGAAGCGCGGCTTCTTCGGCTGGTTCAACCGCACCTTCGAGCGCGGCGTGAACGGCTATGAACGCAGCGTACGCAGCATCCTCAAGCGCAAGGCGCCCTACCTCGCCCTCTACCTGGTGATCATCGTCGCCATGGCCTGGCTGTTCACTCGCATCCCCACCGCCTTCCTCCCCGAGGAAGACCAGGGCGTGCTGTTCGCCCAGGTGCAGACCCCGTCCGGCGCCAGCGCCGAACGCACCCAGGTGGTCGTCGACCAGATGCGCGAGTACCTGCTGGAAGAAGAGAAGGACACCGTGAAATCCGTGTTCACCGTCACCGGCTTCAACTTCGCCGGCCGCGGCCAGAGTTCGGGTATGGCCTTCATCATGCTCAAACCTTGGGAAGAGCGTACCGAAGCCGGCCAGAGCGTGTTCGAGCTGGCCCAGCGCGCCCAGAAGCACTTCTTCAGCTTCCGCGACGCCATGGTCTTCGCCTTCGCCCCGCCGGCGGTGATGGAGCTGGGCAACGCCACCGGTTTCAACTTCTTCCTGCAGGATCGCGCCGGCGTCGGTCACGAAGCGCTGAACGCCGCCCGCGACCAGTTCGTCGAATTGGCGGCGAAGAACCCTGTGCTCAACCGCGTGCGCGCCAACGGCCTGCGCGACGAACCCCAGTACCAGCTGCTGATCGACGATGAGAAGGCCCGCGCCCACGGCCTGTCCCTCGCCGACATCAACAACACCGTGTCCATCGCCTGGGGTGCCAGCTACGTCAACGACTTCATCGACCGTGGCCGAGTGAAGAAGGTCTACCTGCAGGGCGAGCCCGAAGCGCGGATGAACCCGGACGACCTGAACAAGTGGTACGTGCGCAACGACCAGGGCCAGATGGTGCCGTTCAGCGCCTTCGCCAGCGGCGAGTGGACCTACGGCGCGCCGAAGCTCTCCCGCTACAACGGCGTGCCGGCGGTGGAAATCCTCGGCGAGGCCGCCCCCGGCCACAGCTCGGGTGAAGCCATGGCTGCAGTGGAAGAGATCGCCAAGCAGCTGCCGCCCGGCGTCGGCTATTCCTGGACCGGCCTGTCCTACGAGGAACGCCTGTCCGGCGCCCAGGCTCCGGCCCTCTATGCGCTGTCGCTGCTGGTGGTGTTCCTCTGCCTGGCGGCGCTCTACGAGAGCTGGTCCATCCCCTTCTCGGTGATGCTGGTGGTGCCGCTGGGCGTAATCGGCGCGCTGATGTTCACCAGCATGCGCGGCCTGTCCAACGACGTGTTCTTCCAGGTCGGCCTGCTCACCACCATCGGCCTCTCGGCGAAGAACGCGATCCTCATCGTCGAGTTCGCCAAGGAGCTGCACGAGCAGGGCAAGAGCCTGTTCGAGGCCGCCGTGGAAGCCTGCCGCATGCGCCTGCGCCCGATCATCATGACCTCGCTGGCGTTCATCCTCGGCGTGGTGCCCCTGGCCGTGTCCAACGGCGCCGGCTCCGGCAGCCAGCACGCCATCGGTACCGGCGTGATCGGCGGCATGCTCACCGCCACCGTGCTGGCCATCTTCTGGGTGCCGCTGTTCTACGTGCTGGTCTGCTCGCTGTTCAAGGACAAGGCGAGCAAGGCAGCGATCAAGAAGGAGGCCCTGCAGTGAGGCATTCCCTGTTGTCCCTGGCCATCGCCGCGACCCTGCTCGGTGGCTGCTCCATGATCCCCGACTACCAGCGCCCAGCGGCGCCGGTAGAAACTGACTGGCCCCAGGGCGAGGCCTACTCCCAGGGCGCTGCACAGGTATCCACCGCCGCCGCCGACCTCGACTGGCGCGAGTTCTTCCAGGACCCGGCGCTGCGCCAGCTGGTGCAGCTCGCCCTGGACAACAACCGCGACCTGCGCACCGCCGCGCTGAACGTCGAGGCCTACCGCGCGCTCTACCGCATCCAGCGCTCCGAGCTGTTCCCGAGCATCTCCGCCGATGGCGGCGCTACCCGCCAGCGCACGCCGGGCATCATGAGCCAGAGCGGCGAGGCCGACACCAGCAGCACCTACAGCGCCACCCTCGGCACCGCCGCCTGGGAGCTGGACCTGTTCGGCCGCCTGCGCAGCCTCAACCAGCAAGCGCTGGAGCAGTACTTCGCCACCGAACAGGCGCGCCGCAGCACCCAGATCAGCCTGGTCGCCGCGGTGGCCACCGCCTACCTCGACTGGCAGGCGGACCAGGCCCTGCTGCAGCTGACCCGGGATACCCTCAAGACCTACCAGGAAAGCTACGCACTCACCCAGCGCAGCTTCGATGTCGGCATCGCCGATGCCCTGGCCCTGAGCCAGGCGCGCACGGCCGTGGAAAGCGCCCAGGTCAGCCTGGCCCAGTACAGCCGCCTGGTGGCCCAGGACCGCAACGCCCTGGCCCAGTTGGTGGGCACCGGCCTGCCGGCGGACCTGCCCAGGGGCCTGGCGCTGGACGCCGACCTGCTGGCCGAAGTGCCTCCGGGGCTGCCTTCCGACCTGCTGCAACGGCGTCCGGACGTGCTCCAGGCCGAACACCTGCTCAAGGGCGCCAACGCCAATATCGGCGCGGCGCGCGCGGCCTTCTTCCCCAGCGTCAGCCTGACCGCCAACGCCGGCAGCATGAGCAACGAGCTGTCCGGCCTGTTCGACGCGGGCTCCGGCAGCTGGCTGTTCCAGCCGAGCATCAGCTTGCCGATCTTCACCGCCGGCCGCCTCAAGGCGAACCTGAACTACAGCGAGCTGCAGAAGGACATCCAGGTCGCGCAGTACGAGAAGGCCATCCAGGTCGCCTTCCAGGAAGTCGCCGACGGCCTCGCCGCCCGCACCACCTACCAGGAGCAACTGGGCGCCCAGCGCGCGCTGGTCAATACCACCGAGGAGTACTACCGCTTGGCCGAGCGCCGTTACCGCACCGGTGTCGACAGCTACCTGACCCTGCTCGATGCCCAGCGCCAGCTGTTCAGCGCCCGCCAGCAACTGATCGGCGACCGCCTCAACCAGCTGGCCAGCGAAGTGAACCTCTACAAGGCCCTGGGCGGTGGCTGGAAGGATCAGGGGGCGGCCACGCCGAAGGCTTGATCCGCAACTTCCCCGATCCTCATGGATGAGGACTCCACGCGGCGCCCCTGCCCTGCATGGCGGGGGCGTTTTTTTGCGCACACCAGCACTGCGCGCCGCCCAGCTCGATGCCAGACCGCCCCGGAAATCTCTGGTTCGAATTTCCCGGCAGCCAGCCGACGTCGGCACAGCTAACCTGCCTCGCTGACCACTTTCGAGAGACGGCGATGGATTCATTGACCCAAGCGTTGCTCGGCGCCACCGTCCAAGGCGCGGTGCTCGGCCGCTGGCAGGGACGCAAGGCCATTCTGTATGGCGCGGTACTAGGCACCCTGCCGGACCTGGACGTGGTGATCCGCTACACCGATGCCGTCGACGTCATGACCTATCACCGCGGCTTCAGCCACTCGATCTTCGTCCTCAGCGGCCTGGCCGCACTGCTCACCTTGCTGGTTCGGCGCTGGCGGCCGAATCCGGGCTACTCCACGCGGCGGCTGTTCCTCAGCCTCTGGCTGGTGCTGGCCACCCACCCGCTGCTGGATTGCTTCACCAGCTATGGCACCCAGCTGTTCTGGCCACTGCTGACGCCGCCGATCGCCTGGTCGAGCATCTTCATCATCGACCCGCTCTACACCCTGCCTCTGCTCGCCGCGGTCGTCGGCGCCCTGCTCTTCGACCTCCGCCGCCGGCCACCACGCTTGCCGCTGGCGGCCCTGGCGCTGTCCAGCCTGTACCTGGCCGCGAGCCTGGCCGGAAAATTCATGGCCGAGCAGCGGGTCGCCGAGGTGCTGGACCAGGAAGGCATTCGCCCACAAGCGGTGTTCACCACCCCGACGCCCTTCAACACCCTGCTCTGGCGCGTGATAGTGCTGGACGGCGAGGACTACCACGAAGCCCTGGTGAGCTGGTTCGACCGCAAGCCGCCCCAGCTCGAACGCATCCCACGCGGCACCGACCTGGCACGGCACCTGCGCGACTCGCCGCAGCACGTGCGTTTGGCCTGGTTCACCCACGGCATCCTGCGCTACGACCAGATCGACCAGGTGCTGGTGGTAACCGATCTGCGCCTGGGCATGACCGGCTTCCACCCGTTCCGCTTCGTTCTTGCCGAGCGCCGGGATGGGCGCTGGCGACCAGTAGACGAGGCGCGTCGCTGGCCTATAGGCCGCGGCGACCTGACCCGCCTGAACGTGCTCTGGCAGCGTATCTGGCACCAGGACCAGCCGGTGCCGCTCTCATCCTGGGCCGGCCTGCTGAAGCACTGAATCCGGGTGTTTCCCGCCGCCCCCTGGACCACCCTTCGCTGCAATGCTGAATCACTGCCGGGGAACAGGGACATGAAAATAAGACAAAAAATGGTCGCTTCGGGCGCAATCAGCGTCCTGGCCCACGCCGCCGAACGCCAGGACCGCGTGGCGAGCGCCATGCAGTCCTCGGTGGCGCGTTTCCAGATCTGAACCCCGGAAAGTGACGGACCGCCCCCAGGCGGCCCGTTCTTCCTCGTGCAGTGGGTGGTCAGGCCGCTGCTGGCAGTGCTGATTCCGGCCGCCTCGATGGCCTGCACCAGGCCCGCCGCGAGGGTCTGGCCTCCGTTGTACTCAACGCTGAGCTGCCGGGTGTTGCCGGTCGCCTAGACTGCCGCCAGCAGCCGGCCGGGACCGATCACCTCGGCAGTGTTCAGCCGCACCAGGGTGTTGGCGCCAGCGGCAGCCTGGATCGCCTGGCGCAGGGTATTGATCGCAACCGAACCATCGAAGTGCAGGGCTAGTGTCATAACCTTCTCCTGTACGGGTCCTGGGGAGGAACCCGCCAGGGTACGGAGAACCCCCACCCTGCAATCAGAAGATGCCGTCATTTTCCTGGGATATGCCCTGATTTATCCGCAAATTCCTCTCAATTCAGCAGAGTGGCAACCAGAAAGCACAAGGCTCGGCGCTGCGGCCGGGCCTTGCGGAAGCAGCGGGATCAACCCGCCGCGTACGCCTCACGGGCCTTCGCCGCGCTGGACAGCTTGAGGCGGTAGCAGCCCCACATCACCAGCAGCCAGACCGGGATTGCGTACACCGACACCTGGATGCCCGGAATCATCAGCATGATGCCGAGGATGAAGACCACGAAGCCGAGGCACAGGTAGTTGGCCATGGGGAACCAGAGGGCGCGGAAGCCGGTACGCACACCGTCTTTCTCCATGCGCTGGCGGAACTTCAGGTGGGAGTAGCTGATCATCGCCCAGTTGATCA
>RCUR01000506.1_pt1 | contig 13835 bp, 9 predicted proteins | sample 2166151 | NCBI WGS metagenome assembly RCUR01 (sample SAMN09932785, study PRJNA488358) | compost metagenome | isolation source: compost soil in an enriched community | place: Germany: Experimental Botanical Garden
AGCCGGCGCTGATCGGTGCCATCGGCGTGGAAACCGCCGACAAGGTGCTCAAGGGTCAGCCGGTGGAGCAATCCATCCCGGTACCGCTGCAGATCGTCAGCAAATAAGTCTGATAAAGGGGGAGGCTCGCCTCCCCCTTTGCTGGTTCTTACAGAGCCGCTCGGCTTGGGCCCACTCAAGCCAAGATGTTCTCAAGCAAGGGTGATCGATATGAATCGTCTCGTAGTTCTCGGCAGCGTCAATGCGGATCATGTGCTGCGCGTCCCCCACTTTCCCCGTCCCGGTGAAACCCTGACCGGCCATGGCTACCAGGTCGTCCCCGGTGGCAAGGGGGCGAACCAGGCGGTCGCCGCCGCACGGCTGGGGGCCCCCGTCTCCTTCATAGCCCGCATCGGGGATGATGCCATCGGTCGCCAGATGCAGGCAGGCTTCGCCGCCGACGGCATAGACGTGAGCGCGGTCGAGCGCGATGAGGCGCTCCCCACCGGCATCGCCATCATCTATGTGAGCGACGAGGGGGAAAACAGCATCGGCATCTCCGCCGAGGCCAACGGCGCCCTGAGCCCCGAGATGGTCAAGCGCCACGAGTCCATGATTGCCGACGCCCACACCCTGCTGCTGCAGCTGGAGGTGCCGCTGGAGAGCGTCTTCGAGGCGGCCCGGCTGGCCCGTGCCCATGGCACCCGGGTGGTGCTCAATCCGGCACCCGCCCGGCCACTCTCCGCGGAACTGCTGGCGCTGGTGGATCTCATCACCCCCAACCAGACCGAGGCCGAGCTGCTGACCGGGGTCCCCGTCACCGACGAGGCCAGTGCCCGCGAGGCGGCTGCCCGCTTCCATCAGCTGGGCATCCAGGAGGTGATGATCACCCTGGGCGCGCAAGGGGTCTACTGCAGCAACCCCAGCCAACAAGCGCTCATCCCGGGTTTTCGGGTGACGGCGGTCGACACCACGGCGGCGGGAGACACCTTCAACGGCGCCCTGCTGGCGGCGCAGCTGGCGGGCCATGACTTCCACGGCGCGGTGCGTTTCGCCCACGGCGCGGCCGCGCTCTCGGTCACCCGACTGGGAGCCCAGAGCTCCATCCCGAGCAAGGCCGAGGTGGAGACCTTCCTGCTCGCGCAAGCCGCGCAGGGGCACTGATGGCCAATATCAAGGAGGTGGCCGCGCTGGCGGGGGTCTCCACCACCACCGTCTCCCACGTCATCAACGAGACCCGCGTCGTGAGCGATGCGACCCGCGAACGGGTCTTCGCCGCCATGCAGAGCCTCAACTATGCCCCCAGCCTGGTGGCGCGCAGCCTCAAGGTGAAGGAGACCAACAGCATCGGCATGCTGGTCACCACCTCCAGCAACCCCTTCTTCGCCGAGGTGGTGCGCGGGGTGGAGCGCTACTGCTTCGAGCAGGGCTACAACCTGATGCTGGGCAACACCGAGGGGCAGGCCGAGACGGCCCTCTCCTACCTGAAAATGATGTTGCGCAAACGGGTCGACGGTCTGCTCATCATGTGCAGCGAAGGACAGCAGGAGGTGTTCAACCAGCTCGACTGGCTCAAGAGCCTGCCGGTGGTGGTGATGGACTGGGGCATGGAGAGCAAGGAGGTGGATCTCATCGCCGACAACTCCCATCGCGGCGGTTATCTGGCGACCCGCCACCTGCTGGCGCTGGGCCACCGCGCCATCGGTTGCATCACGGGCCCCCACAGCCGGGCCCCGGCCAATCAGCGCCTGGCGGGCTTCGAGCAGGCGATGCAGGAGGCTGGCCTGGCCGTCAACCCGGCCTGGGTCCAGGAGGGGGATTTCGACTGTGCCAGCGGCCACGATGCCATGCTGCGCCTGCTGGCCATGCCAGAACGCCCCAGCGCCCTCTTTGTCTGCAACGACATGATGGCCATGGGGGTCATCAGCGCCGCCCATCGCGCCGGCCTCGTCATCCCGCGGGATCTCTCCCTCGTCGGCTACGACAACGTGGCGCTGGCCCAGTACATGTCACCCCCGTTGACCACGGTCAATCAGCCAAAGGAGGAGCTGGGTCGCCTCGCCGTCACCCGTCTGCTGGCACGGATCAATGGCGAGCGGATCGACAACCGGATGATCACGGTCGATCCTGACCTGGTGATCAGGGACTCCTGCGCCCCCTTCCCGTCCGCCGAGACACCGCACCACTCCTAGCCGCCAGCCATGGCAAGGCGCAAGATCAACAAGGGCGGCCCAATGGCCGCCCTTGTTGTCGGTGCCGATTCAATACGGCTGCTCGCGCTGTTCTACCCTGTCCTCCATCTCCTCTTCCGCCCCGAGCCGACTCAGGCGCAGCAAGCCCAGCCGCTGCGCCAGGGGTTGCAGCAAGACATCGTGATCGGCAGGCTCGGGCAGCCAGTAGCGCACCGGCCAGCCGGATCGCAGAAGCGCGGGGACCCGACTGCCCAGCTCATGCAACGCCAGCACGCAACCACGCTGGCGCATCTTCTCCAGCAGGAGGGGATCCTCCGTCAGGGTCGGCAGCGCCAGGATCAGCGACGCCGCAGGCAAGGCGGGCAAGTACGCCAGCACATGGGCCAGCTGCGCCTGCTGATGCAGCACCAGCAACACGGGCAAGGGGTGGGTCGACTCCGCCAACAGCCGCGCCACCACCGGGCCCAGCACCCCGCGTTCCTGCATCCAATCCACATCGCACGGCTGCTGCCCCACCCGCCAGCGCAGGCTGATGGCCAGGACCCGCTGCCCCCGCTCGTCTTCCAGCTCCTCTGACACCGTCTCCAGCGGGGATGGGGCGGCACCCGCCAGCCACTCCCGCAGCTGATGCAACTGCCGCTGACCCATGTTCAGGGCCGCCTTCATCGCAGGCTGGAACCAGATCAGGGTGGCGTCATCCCGCTTGGCCTGATTCAGGGCCAGGATGGCCTGCTCCAGCAGCATGCCGGCATCCTCCCCCTCCGCCTGCGCCACCCCGAACCGACAGGCCAGATCGAAGCTGCTCTCACGGGTCACGAACTCGAACTTCAGCAAGGCCACCATCCCTTCCATCTGCTGTTCGATGGCCTCCTGACCACCGGCCAGCACCACGGCAAACTCATCCCCTCCCAGCCGGTAGGCCCGGCCGGGATACTGTTGCCGCAGCTTGGCGGCGACCGTCTGCAGCAGGCGATCGCCGACCTGATAACCGAGCAGATCATTGACCTGCTTGAACCGCTTCAGATCCAGCACCACCAAGGCCTGGGCACGACCCAGCCGCAAGGATTGCTTCAGTTGCGCCTGCAAGGCGCGGCGATTCCCCAGCCGGGTCATGGGATCGAGCAGGGAGAGGCGACGGTTCTGCAGATTGACGCGAATGAGGGCAAACACCAGGACGCCCCCCGTCACCAGCAGGATCAGCTGCCAGATCTGCAGCCAGAACAGGCTCTGGCGGATCTGGTTGACCGAGGCCTCCCGCTCCTGGCCGGAGAGGATCTGATTGCCGATCTGCTCCACCTGGTGGGTCAGCTCGGCAATCCTGGCTTGCGTGCGATCCAGTGCGGCCCCCTCCTGCAGCGCGCCAGCCTGCATCTGGGGCTCCAGCAGCTTGATTTGATCAAACAGCCGCGCCACCACCTTGCCCAGCCCGTAGCGACCACGGGCATCGGCGGTCTCGCTGCTGATGAGGAAGATGTCCAGCCGGTTCCACAGCAGATCGTAATCCAGGCTCAGGACCTCCATCTCCAGCGCCCCCGCCCGATAGAGGCGCAAGTCATAGAGGAAGCGCTGGGACTCCAGCATGGTCTGGCTGATGTTCCAGTGGATGTTGCGATAGAAGGTATCCACCAGCTGCTCGTGACGATGCTGCAGGTAGAGACCCCACACCGATGAGAACAGGAACAGCAGCGAGATGGCGGCAAGCAGCAGATTGTGGCGGTGACGGCGCGTCAAGGGAGGACCTCGATGCGGGTCACCTGCCACACCATGCTGTTATGGATGGCGGAGACATTGAGTTGGGGATGAGCGGAGAGCGGCACCAGCAGCCAGAGCGGCCCCTTGTTGCGGCGGGTCAGCGCCTTGTCATCCTGATAGCGCGCCAGGGTCAGCGGCGCCTCGGCAAACAGGGCGAGATCCACCCGCTGCTGATAGCCATTGAGGGCGAAGACCTCGATCTCGCGGGCATCCTTCACCCCCTGCGCCGCCAGCAGACCCGCCAGGGTAGCGCCACGGTAGCGGTGCATGCCCTGGGTCCAGGGCGTTTCCGTGTTGAATTCGACCTGCGGCAGGGCCGCCAGGGCCGCCTCGTCGAGGCTGATCTCCCGTTTGTCGGGCAGGATCAGCTGCAGCAAGGGGGTCGATGCCTGCACGCTGGCCGTGATCAGGGCCAGAAGGAAAAACGCGATCCAATGCTTCAAGATGCTCATGATGATTACGCCGACTGCACCCCATATTTTATGGGCCAGTGTGGCGGCTTCATCAAGCCAATGCAACTGTGGTGTTACACAATAGTTACGGACCGCGCATCTCCATCCAGTTGTGTCCGTCGACCGCCTTGGGCTGGTGCACGCCGCACCGTTGCAGCAACTCATCCACGAAGGCCGGCACCAGCACGGACGCCGGGCCGTAGCGTTTCTCATCGAATTGGCTGCCCACCTCGCTCGGTTCCAGATTGAGCTCTATGGTATGGGCACCGTTGAGCCCCGCCTCATGCACGAAACCGGCCGCCGGATAGACGGCCCCCGAGGTGCCGATGGAGATGAACAGATCGCACTGGGCCAGGGCGCCATAGATGCGATCCAGCCCGAGCGGCATCTCGCCAAACCAGACCACATGGGGTCGCAGCGGCTGGGGAAACTGGCAGCAGGAGCAGAGCTCCTCCTGGTGGAGCGCCCCGCGCCACTCGAGCACCTGGCCCGAGACCGGGCAACGCACCTTGAGCAGCTCGCCATGCATGTGGATGAGGTTCTTGCTGCCCGCACTCTCGTGCAGGTTGTCGATGTTCTGGGTGATCAGGGTGACGCGCCCCGGCAGCAGGCGTTCCAGCCTGGCCAGGGCGTAGTGGGCCGGATTGGGGTGGATCTGGGGCTGCTGCAGCTGCTGGCGACGAGAGTTGTAGAAGCTTTGCACCAGCTCGGGATCCCGGGCATAACCCTCGGGGGTGGCCACATCCTCAACCCTGTGCTCCTCCCACAGGCCGTCACTGGCCCGGAATGTCTTGATACCGGACTCGGCCGAGATGCCGGCACCGGTGAGGATCACGATATGTTTGGCTGACTGCACCATGGCTGATTTCCTCCGACGGGTTACCAGGCTGACCTTAGCACAGGGGGGCGGGCCAGCCCATTCGCCCTTGGTCTTATGAGCGATCCTGATCCAGGCCGTCGAGCACGCTCAAGTCCAGCCTGACGAATATCATCTCCCGCCCCGTCACCAGGGTCAGCGGCAGCCCCAGACCCCGCAGCAGGGTCAGCATGGGGCGATTCTGACTCAGCACCTCCGCCGTCCACTCCCGGATCCCCTCCGCCCGCGCCAGCAGCGCCAGCGCCAGCAGGATGCGGCGCCCCGCCCCCCGCTGCTGGAAGTGATCCGCGACTATGCAGGAGAACTCGGCCCGATCCGGGTGCAGCCGCCGCCGGATGGACTGGGCCACGGCCAGGGGGCGGCCCGCGGCATCCGTCAGCAGCAGACCAATCTGGGCGGCGCGCGGGTAATCGAGGAAGAAGGCCACCTGCGAGGGGGTGGGTGGCTGCTTGGGGCGCATGAAGCGCAGGTAGACACTCTGTTCGCTGAGCTCCCCATAGGCGGCCTCAAGAGGCGCCGGATCGGCCCCCGCCAGCTCCTGCAACCGGCACCCTGTGCCCCCCACCACCATCACCAGGGGCAAGGCGCCCCGGCTGGTGGGATGAGGCCAGCCCGCCAGCCCCGCGCGCAGACGAGCCACGTCGGCCGGCCAGCACAGATAGCGGGTCACCAGCGCCCCATGATGCCGCGATCCTGCCAGGGGGAGGCATCGAGCAGGTTGAAGGGATCGTCGATATAGATGGCGATCCCCAATTCCCTGGCCCGGCCGATGAAGCGGTCAAGCAGGGAGTCCGTCGCCATCGCCTCCAGCTCCGGCAACAGGTGTTGTCCCAGCAGCAGGTGCTGGAGCGGCAGTCGCTCCAGCTTGTCGAACGGCAGATGTTGAATGCTGTCGAGCAGCAGCGCCAGACGTGCCCCGGCCAGGCTGGCCTGCAGCACCAAGGCGAAGCGATCCGCCTTGCTCAGCAGCTGATCGCGCCGGTGGATGACCAGGGTCAGCTCGCCCGCCAGGCGGCCGTGCTGCTCCAGCCACGTCTTGAGCTGCTCCCAGTGGGGTGGCAGCCCGCTCACGGCCAGCCAGATGGGCAAGCTGGACGAGGCCGCATCCGCCAGCAGGCCGAGCTGACCCCGCACCTCGCCATTCCAACTGCGAATGGTGCGCTTCAACCCGCTCAGCCGGCGCTGACGCTGGGGCCCCAGATAGAGGGTCTTGAGCAGGCGGAGCAGATCGTCGCTCTGCAGCGGCTTGGCCAGCGCGGCCAGCACGTTGAAACCGGCGTCGTGCAGCAGGCGACGGGCCCCGTCGATCAGGGTCTGATCGTGGGCGGAGAGCAGTATGATGGGCAGACCGCTGTGCTGATACTGGGGATGGCTCATCAACAGGCTGATGGCATCTTGCTCCGCCAGGCTGAGATCGCAGATCAGCAGTCGCACCTCGCCCTGCTCCAGGGCCCGCAGGCAGGCATCGCCGTCCTGTACCCACTGGCAGGGTAGCCCCAGCGCCTGGATCTCCTGCTGGATGCAGGCCCCCTGAAAGGGGTGATCCTCCAGCAACAGCACCTGCAATCTTGCCAACCAGTCGCGCCACCCCTGTTCCCGCTCCTGTAAGCCCACCAGCCAGGGATCGGAGAGCTGGTAGATGCCCTGCCCTCGGGTCATCAGCCGGGGCAGATAGCTGGCCCCGGCATGGGCGGCGGGCTCGAACAGCGCGATGGCACCGGCGGCAAACAACGCTTCCCACTGCCAGCCGGGCTCGGGCTGGGTGCGGTGCAAGCTGGCGTACTCGGGCACCCCTGCCGCCTGCACGGCCTGATGGGACGCGGCGTCAAGAGCATAGATGCTGACGGGATGGAAGCCGGGATCCAGGCTCACGTCCGATTCCAGCAGCGCCAATAACTCTTCGTCTGTAATGATCATCTCATACCCTCTTGCCCAATTGCCGACAGACCTCATCCACGGCATGGCGCAGTGACTCGATCAGGGGCTGCTCGGGGGTTCGCTGCCAGCGCTCAATCACCTCGACCAGCGCCGCTGCTCCCACCATTTTGGCGGCCCCCTTCATCTTGTGTAAAGCCGTATTGAGGGCCCGCTCATCCCCTTGTGTGACGCAGTCCGCAATGTCGGCCAGATCCTGGCGGGTAGAGGCCAGATAGAGGCTGATGAGCTCGGCGCTGAGCGGCGCCAGCTCTGCCCAGGGCTGGGGCGTCTCCTCCTCCTGACGGGTTCCGGCGGCCTGCCCGGACAGGCTGCGCAGCAAGATGGCCAACTCCTTCAGCATCACCGGCTTGTCCAGATGGCCGTGGCAGCCACTGTCGGCCAGTTGCTCTGCCGCCTGCTCGCTCAGATCGGCGGTGATCACGTAGACCGGCAGCTGTTGCCAGCGCGGGGAGTCCCGCAGCTGACGGCACAGCTCGGCTCCATCCATCACCGGCATCTGCAGATCGGTCAGCACCAGATCGACAGACTCGTGCTGCAGGATATCCAGTGCCAGCCGGCCATTGGCGGCGCTCAACACCTCGGCCCCCAGCTGGCTGAGCTGCATGCCGATCAGCACCCGGTTCACCTCGTGATCTTCCACCAGCAGGATCCGCATGCCGGCCCCCGGCAGGTCCGCGATCTCGCCGCCTTCGCTGGCGAGCCTGGGTTGCAGCAGACTGACCACGGAGCCCGGGATCCAGGGTTCCCCCTGCCAGGACCAGTAACGCAGGCCCCGCTCGTCCAGCTCAGCGCTCAGGCAGGGCCCGTCAAGGTCTTCGCTCACGCCGATCTCGACCAGCCAGCCACGCATGTATTCCAGCTCAGCACCAACCAGCCGCAGGCTGAGGGCATTGACCCTGGGTTGCCAGGGTGACTTCTCCCGCAATGGTCGCAGCGGCAGCGAGCAGGTGAAGCGGCTGCCGCCGGTGGCCAGGGCCTCGACCCGGATCTCGCCGCCCATCTGCTCCATCAGCTGGCGACTGATGGCCAGCCCCAGCCCGGTCCCCTGTGCCCTTGGCTGGCCCGGCTCCTCCCCCTGCTCGAAGGGCAGGAACAGCCGGGGCAACAGCTCGGCACTGATGCCGGGCCCCTGATCATCCACCCCGCAGCAGAGCCACTCCCCCTGCCGGCGGGCCCACAGCACCACCTCGCCGGTCAGGCTGAACTTGATGGCGTTGGCGAGCAGGTTGTGCAGCACCTGCTGCACCCGGTGAGGATCGAGCTCCATCAGGGCGGGCAGATTGGTATCCAGCGCGAGGCGCAGTTGCAACCGCTTGGAGCGCGCCTTGGACCAGTGCACCGCCGCCACGTGTTCGCACAGCTCCACCAGATCGGTCGGCTGCGGGGAGAGCCGCAACTGGCGGCTCTCGTTGCGGCTGAAATCGAGCACGTCGTTGAGCAGCCCCAGCAGCTCGTTGCCCGCCTGCCTGACGTGGGTCAGCACCGATGCCTGCTCCGCCGAGAGCTCGGTCTGATCGAGCCACTCCAGCAGCCCCAGGATGGCATTCATGGGGGTACGGATCTCGTGGCTCACGGCCGCCAGGAAGCGTCCCTTGGCGAGCACGGCCTGCTGGGCCTGCTCGTGGGAGAGCTGCAGCGCATGCTCCTGCTCGACCCTGTCGGTCACATCCTGCACCACCCCATAGATGCGCCACCCCTCCCCCTGGCTGCGCCCCCGACCGGAGAACTGCAGCCAGCGCGTGCCCTTGGTCGGGTGCTGGTAACGCAGCAGATGGGAGAAGGGACTCCCCGCCTGCAACATGGCCAGCATGGGGGCGCGCATCTTGCGCCTGTCCTGGCGCGCGAGCCGGGTGAGGGTCGCATTGGAGTTGAGCCGGATCTGCTGGCTGGCCAGCCCCAGCAGCTCGTAGCTGCCGCGGCTGACGAATTCCACCCCGGTGATGGCGCCGCCCTGCAGGGTGAACTGGAGCACCACCCCGGGCACCGTATTGGTGAGGGCGCGCAGCCGCCGCTCCGCCTGGCGCAGCAGCCGGGTGCGCTCGCGCAGGGCGCTGATGTCGGACAGGGCGATGAGATCACCGGCCGGGGTCTGCGGGCCGAGTTGCAGCGGGATCTGGGCATAGGAGTAGACCTGCTCGCGCAGGGAGAGCTCCCCCTCTGCCCCTTGCAGCCGTGGCTCGGGCAGGATCAGCTCCGCTGAGTAGCGCGCCTCCAGCCGCTTGGCCTGCTTGTTGCGCTTGATGATCTCGCCCCTATCGTTGCGCAGGAACACGGGCATGGGCAGCGCCTGGAACAGGGACTCCCTGAACTTGCTCTCCTGGGCCAGCGCCTGCTCCGCCTTGCGCCGCTCGCGGGCCTCCAGGGCCAGCTGTTGGCGGGAGCGCCAGATCGACCAGATCACCGCCGCGCTGATCAACAGCGCCAGCAATACGGAGGCGAGCCAGAAGCCGTAGCTGACGCCGCTCTGCTGGGTCAGCACCAGCCGGCGCCAGCGTTGGGTCAGCTCGTCGTTCTCCTGATCGCTGATCGTCATCAGGCTCTGCTCGATCACCCCGGCCAGCCTGGGCTGATCATGCCTGATGGCAAAGCCGAGCCCGAAGCCCTCCGGCAGCTCCTTGACGCTGAGATCGGCCAGCTGGTTGTTGCGCAGCGGGTATTGCAGCTGGTAGAGCTCCGCCAGCATGGCGTCGGCCTCCCCCTCCTGCACCGCGTCCAATCCCTCCATCAGGCTGTCGGCCCGCAGCCAGTCATGCTGGCCGAAGTTGGCCAGCAGGCTGGTGTCGTACAGCATCTTGGGCACCACTATCTTGCCCTTCACCTCATCGAGCCGCTGATGGGCCCCCAGCTTGCGGCTGACCAGGGCATAGCGGCTCATGGCCACGATGCGGGTAAAGGCGAATTCCCGGTTGAGCGCCGGCGTCTCCAGCAGGCCGGCCATCATGGCGGCTTCGCCGCTGCGCAGCTTGGCCAGCGCCTCCTCCTTGCTGGCGACGGGGATGACTTCGAAGGTCAGCCCGGTCTGCCTGCTCACCCGCCGCAACACATCGCCACTCCAGCCGACCAGCTGGCCCTGCTGATTGACGCCGCTGTAGGGCATGAAGGCGGGATCCGCCACCAGCTTGATGGTGCGGGAGGTCCCGATGAGCCAGGCCTGCTCCTTGTCGGTGAAGTGCAGCGGGTTGATGTCCTGCTCACTCTGCGGCAAGTAGCGGCCCAGATCCCGGTAGAGGCTGCCCGGCGGGAGGAAACGGATCGCCGTGTCGATCAGCTGCTGCAGCTCGGGTCTGTCTCGCATCATCAGCCGGTAGCTGACCACCAGCTCGTCACTGCGCAGACGACGCAGACGCAGCCCCTCGTCCGGGTATTCCCGCATCAGGTAGCGCAGTTGCAGGTAATCGCCGAGGTAGGCGCTGCCCTTGCCGGCGATCAGGGCCGAGTACCAGTTATCGGCATCGGTCAGGGCCAGTTGGGACGACTGGGGATAGAGTCGCTTCAGCACCTCGGTCGACTGCCAGATGGGCGAGACCAGGAAGGAGGCCTGCTCCAGCTCACCCCGGTAGAGGATGGCGGACTCCGCTTCCAGCATGGCCCGGCTTAGCGCCATGCCGGGTTGGGCATGCAGGGAGGGACCTATATGCGGGATGAGATCGCAGCGCCCCTCTTGCAGACCCTGCTCTACCGCCGACCAGTTGGGCAGCTTGTCAAACTGCAACGGCACCGGCAGCTGCTGTGCCAGGCGTTGCATCTGATCGATGAGCAATCCCCCCTGTTTTTCCAGATAGGGAGGCCGCTGCAGGGCGGGATAGCAGAACGTCAGCTGGGTCAGCGAATCGGCATAGGCCTGGGTATCAGGCGGCAGGGGGAGTACGGCGGCACGCAGTGGCATGGCCAGCAGCGCGCCCAACAGTAGGCTGAATTTTGTCATCGAAATGGGAAAGCCAGGCATTTGCCTGGCTTTCTGTCACTCATTGGGTTCAACATTTTCTACCCTGGCCTTGAGCTTCTGGCCAGGCCGGAAGGTCACCACGCGACGGGCGCTGATGGGAATATCCTCGCCCGTCTTGGGGTTACGTCCGGGACGCTGGTTCTTCTCACGAAGATCAAAGTTACCGAAGCCTGAAATCTTGACTTGTTCACCGCGCTCGAGCGCCTGTCTGATTTCCTCAAAGAAGGCTTCCACCATGTCTTTGGCTTCACGCTTGCTCATCCCGAGCTGGGTGAACAGGTGCTCTGCAATGTCGGCTTTGGTAAGCGCCATAGATCAATCCCTCAAGGATGCATTCAACTCTTCACCAAGGGCCCGCACGACATTGTCTACGGTCTCGGCAATCTCTTTCTCCTCCAGGGTGCGCTGGGTGTCTTGCAACACTAGACTGATGGCCAGGCTCTTCTTGTCCTCTGCCATACCAGCACCCTGGTATACGTCGAACAAGTTTATTCCAACTAACTGATTTCCGCCAACTTTTTTAATTACTGCCAGTACGTCGCCTGCCAGAACTTGACGATCTACCACCACGGCGATATCACGACGGTTGGCCGGGAAGCGGGATACTTCGGCTGCAACCGGCACCTTGGCAGGGGTCAGCTTGTCCAGCTCCAGCTCGAACATCACGGCACGGCTCTTGAGACCCAGCTTCTTCTCGAGGCTCGGGTGGATCACGCCGATGTGGCCGATGACGGCGCCATTGCGCAGGATGGCGGCGCTCTGGCCCGGGTGCAGGGCGCTGTGCTCGGTGCGCTCGAAGCTGAAGGTGGCCCCTTCGGCGGTGAGATCCAGCACAGCTTCCAGATCCCCTTTCAAATCAAAGAAGTCGCTGCCACGGCTCTTGACGTCCCAGTGCTCGTCGCTCTGGTTGCCGGTGATGATGCCGGCCAGCATGGGCTCCTGACGGATGCCGTTTTCGGCACTCTCGTCCTTGATGAAGCGCAGACCCTGCTCGAACAGGCGCACGCGCCCCTGCTGGCGGTTCTGGTTGTAGACCACCGCCTGCACCAGACCCGGGAACAGGGAGACGCGCATGGCGGACATCTCGACCGAGATCGGGTTCGGCAGCACTATGGCGTCACTCTGCGGATAGAGCAGTTGCTGGGCCTTGGGATCCACGAAGCTGTAGGTGATGGCTTCCTGGAAGCCGCGGTCAACCAGCAGGTCACGCACCCGTTTGAGGGTCACTTGGCCCTCTGCCTGCTCCACCATGGCCAGGGAGGCGGCCGGTTTCAGGTTCGGGATGTTGTTGTAGCCGTAGATGCGGGCCACTTCCTCGATGAGGTCTTCCTCGATGGCGATGTCGAAACGCCAGGAGGGCGCCAGGGCGGTCCAGCCGTCGGCCTCGATGGTCACCTGCATGCCGAGGCGAGTCAGGATCTCGACCACCTGAGCATCGGCCACGCTGATGCCGATCACCTTGTCGAGCTTGGTACGACGCAGCTTGATGGGGGTCGCCTTGGGCAGATGGGCATCGGATTTGACCTCGATGACCGGACCCGCTTCACCGCCGCAGACATCCAGCAGCAGCCGGGTGGCTCTGTCCATCACCTTGGCTTGCAGCTCGGGATCGACCCCGCGCTCGAAGCGGTGGGACGAGTCGGTGTGCAGGCCATAGGCACGGGCACGGCCGGTGATGGAGAGCGGTGCGAAGAAGGCACACTCCAGCAGCACGTCCGTGGTCTCGGCGGACACGCCGGTGCGCTCGCCGCCGAAGATGCCGGCCATGCAGGCTGGACCCTGTGCGTCGGCAATGACGAGCGTGGTCTCTTTGAGCTTGATCTCGTTGCCGTCGAGCAGGGTCATCGGCTCGTCGGCCTTGGCACGGCGCACCACCAGCTCCCCGTCCAGCTTGGCCAGATCGAAGGCGTGCATCGGCTGACCGTATTCCAGCAGCAGGAAGTTGGTGATGTCGACGATGGCGTCGATGGAGCGAATGCCGCCACGGCGCAGCTTTTCCTGCATCCAGAGCGGGCTCTGGGCGCGCAGGTTCAGCCCCTTGATGACACGACCGAGGTAACGGGGGCAGTCTGCCGGCGCATCGACCCGGATCGGGAAGCTGGCGTCTATGGTGGCTGGCGCCGGAGTCCAGCTTGGCTCGACCACGTCGACGCTGTTGAGCACGCCGATCTCGCGGGCAAGCCCCGCGATGCCGAGGCAATCGGCCCGGTTCGGGGTCAAGTCCACGTCGATGGCGACGTCATTGAGATTGAGGTAGTCGCGAATGTCGGTGCCGACGGGGGCGTCCAACGGCAGCTCGATGATGCCGTCCGCTTCCACGTCGATCCCCAGCTCGCTGAAGGAGCAGAGCATGCCGTGGGAAGGCTGGCCACGCAGCTTGGCCTTCTTGATGGTGAAATCACCCGGCAGGGTGGCCCCCACCTTGGCCACACACACCTTGAGGCCGGTGCGGCAGTTCGGCGCGCCGCAGACGATGTCCAGCAGCTCGGCCTCGCCCACGTTGACCTTGGTCACCCGCAGCTTGTCGGCGTCCGGGTGCTGGCCACACTCGACCACTTCACCGACCACCACGTTGTTGAACTGGCCGGCCACCGCTTCGACGGCGTCCACTTCCAGACCGGCCATGGTGATCTGCTCGGCCAGTGCGTTGTCACTCAACTCGGTGCGGACCCACTCCATCACCCAGGATTTACTGAATT
>RCUR01000507.1_pt1 | contig 13783 bp, 11 predicted proteins | sample 2166151 | NCBI WGS metagenome assembly RCUR01 (sample SAMN09932785, study PRJNA488358) | compost metagenome | isolation source: compost soil in an enriched community | place: Germany: Experimental Botanical Garden
TCAGCTTCCATTCGCTGGAAGACCGTATCGTCAAACTGTTCATGCGCAAGCTGGTCAAGGGTGAGTCCGACAACCTGCCGCGCAACCTGCCGGTGCAGCACAAGCATTTCGAGCCGAAGATCAAGGTCCACGGTAAGGCCCAGTTCGCCTCCGAAGCCGAGCTCAAGGCCAACCCGCGTTCACGCAGTGCGGTCATGCGCGTTGCCGAGAAGCTGCGGTGAGCCGCTTGTTCGCCAAGCCTTTGCCAGGCGGAAGCTTCCTGATGCTTCTGCTGTTCATCGGCGTGCTCGTTTCCTCGGTGGCGGTGTCCTACAGCGCGCACTGGAACCGTCAGTTGCTCAACAGCCTGTACGGCGAACTCAGCGAGCGTGACAAGGCGCAGGCCGAGTGGGGCCGGCTGATTCTCGAGCAGAGCACCTGGACTGCTCACAGCCGCATCGAGACGCTGGCCAGCGAGCAGCTGCAGATGCGCATCCCCGAGCCGGGCGAAGTGCGGATGGTGGCGCCATGATCAACCTCGACGGCGCACTCTACCCCTGGCGCTTCCGCCTGGTGATCGCGGTCCTGCTGGGCATGGTCGGCGTGATCGCCTGGCGCATCGTCGACCTGCACGTGTTCGACCATGACTTCCTCAAGGCCCACGGCGATGCACGCAGCGTGCGGCACATCCCGATTCCCGCGCACCGCGGGCTGATCACCGACCGCAACGGCGAGCCGCTGGCGGTCAGCACCCCGGTGATCACCTTGTGGGGCAATCCCAAGGAACTGATGCGCCAGCGTCAGCAGTGGCCGGCGCTGGCGGCTGCCTTGGGCCAGGATGCCGAAGTGCTGAGCCGGCGTCTGCAGCAGAATGCCGGGCGCGAGTTCCTCTATCTGGCGCGCGGCCTGACTCCCGAGCAGGGCGACGCGGTGCTCGCCCACAAGATCCCCGGCGTCTACAGCCTCGAGGAGTTTCGCCGGTTCTACCCGGCGGGCGAGGTCACGGCGCACATGGTCGGCTTCACCGATATCGATGACCAGGGTCGCGAGGGGGTCGAGCTGGCCTTCGAGCAGTGGCTGGCAGGCGTGCCGGGGCAGCGCGAGGTGCTCAAGGATCGTCGCGGGCGGCTGATCAAGGATGTCGGGGTGGCGCGCAACGCCAAGCCGGGTAGGGAGTTGGCACTGTCCATCGACCTGCGCCTGCAGTACCTGGCGCACCGCGAGCTGCGCAACGCCCTGGTGGAGAACAAGGCCAAGGCCGGCAGCTTGGTCATTCTCGACGTACAGACCGGCGAAGTGCTGGCCATGGTCAACCACCCCACCTACAACCCCAACAACAAGCGCAACCTGCAGCCCCAGGCGATGCGCAACCGCGCGCTGATCGACGTCTTCGAGCCAGGCTCGACGGTGAAGCCGATCTCGATGCTGGCGGCGCTGCAGAGCGGGCGCTGGCAGCCCACCGATACCGTCGAGGTCTACCCCCACAGCCTGCGCATCGGCCGCTTCACGATCCGCGACGTGTCCCGCGGCGGCGGCCCGGTGCTCGACCTGGCCGGCATCCTGATTCGCTCCAGCAACGTCGGCATCAGCAAGATCGCCTTCGACATCGGCGGCGAGTCGATCTATCGCGTCATGCAGCAGGTCGGCCTCGGTCAGGATACCGGCCTCGGCTTCCCCGGCGAGCAGGTCGGCAATCTGCCCAACCACCGCAAGTGGCCCCAGGCGGAAACCGCGACCCTCTCTTACGGTTACGGCCTGTCGGTGACGGCGATGCAGCTGGTGCATGCCTACGCGACGATCGCCAACAATGGCCGCATGGTGCCGCTGAGTCTGGCCCGGGTCGATCAGCCGGCGAACTCCACCCAGGTAGTTCCCGAGGAGGTCGCCAAGACCGTGCAGGGCATGCTCCAGCAGGTGGTCGAGGCCCCCGGCGGCGCCCACCGCGCCCAGGTACCCGGCTACCACGTCGCCGGCAAGAGCGGTACCGCGCGCAAGACCAGCGCGGGCAGCAAGGGTTACCAGCAGAACGCCTACCGCTCGCTGTTCGCCGGCTTCGGGCCGGCGAGCGCTCCGCGTCTCGCCGCCGTCGTGGTGATCGACGAGCCGGGGGGCGAGGGTTACTACGGTGGCCTGGTTTCCGCTCCGGTATTCAGCAAGGTGATGGCCGGCGCCCTGCGCTTGATGAACATAGCCCCGGACAACCTGCCGCCGCCGCTGCCCGAACAGCAGCAGGCCGGTGCGTTGCCCGGCAATGGAGGACGCGGCTGATGCCGATGAGTCTGCTGAAGATGTTTCCCGAGGCGCGGCGTGACGCGCTGATCCGCGAGCTGAGCCTGGACAGCCGGGCCCTGCGCCCGGGCGATCTGTTTCTGGCCATTCCCGGCCACCACAGCGATGGTCGAGGCTACATCGCCGACGCCATCGCCCGCGGGGCCGCGGCGATTGCCTATGAGGCCGAAGGCGCGGTGGATATCCCGTCGTCCGAAGCGGTGGTGATGGTGCCGGTCAAGGGCCTGGCGGCCCAGCTGTCGGCGATTGCCGGGCGCTTCTACGGCGATCCGAGCCGCAGCCTGGAGCTGGTTGGAGTTACAGGTACCAATGGCAAGACCAGCGTCAGCCAGTTGCTGGCCCAGGCGCTCGACCTGCTCGGCCAGCGCTGCGGCCTGATCGGCACCCTGGGGGTCGGTTTTCACGACAACCTGCAGAGCGGTCGCCACACTACGCCCGATCCGCTGGCGGTGCAGGCGCAACTGGCCCGCCTGAAGCAGGCCGGGGCCAAGGCGGTGGCGATGGAGGTGTCGTCCCATGGCCTGGATCAGGGCCGGGTCGAAGGGCTGGACTTCGACGTGGCGGTGTTCACCAACCTGTCGCGCGACCATCTCGACTATCACGGCGACATGGCGACCTACGGCGAGACCAAGGCGCGCCTGTTTGCCTGGCCGGGCCTGTACTGCCGGGTGATCAATCTCGACGACCTGTTCGGTCGCGAACTGGCCGCCCGCGAGGCGCCGTCGCGGCTGATCAGCTACAGCCTGATCGATCCTGCAGCGACGCTGTATTGCGCCGAAGCCGAGTTCAGCGAAGCGGGCGTGCGCGCCCGTCTGGTGACCGCCCAGGGCGACGGCCTGCTGGTCAGTCCGCTGCTCGGCCGCTTCAACCTGAGCAACCTGCTGGCGGTGGTCGGCGCGCTGATGGGCCTCAACCATCCGCTGGACGAGATCCTCCACGTGCTGCCGCAGCTGCAGGGGCCGCTCGGGCGCATGCAGCGCCTTGGCGGAGGCAGGCAGCCGCTGGTGGTGGTCGACTACGCGCACACCCCCGATGCTCTGGAAAAGGTCCTCGAGGCCCTGCGCCCGCATACCCGTGGCCGCCTGCTGTGCCTGTTCGGCTGCGGCGGCGACCGCGACCGCGGCAAGCGCCCGCTGATGGCGGCCGCCGTCGAGGGTCTGGCCGATGGCGTGTGGGTCACCGACGACAATCCGCGCTCGGAGCCGACCGAGCAGATCATTGCCGACATCCGTGCCGGCTTCCGCCAGCCCGAGCGGGTGCACTTCGTCCCCGGTCGCGGCGTGGCGATTGCCCAGCTGATTGCGGCGGCCACGGCTGACGATGTGATCCTGCTGGCCGGCAAGGGCCACGAGGACTACCAGGAAATCGACGGGGTGCGTCACCCCTTCTCAGATATCGAACAGGCCGCCGCTGCGCTGGCCGCTCGCGAGGTGCAGGATGCTTGAAGCCTGGATGCTGAGCAGTGTGCTGGGAGCCCTGAAGGGAAAACTGGCCGGGGCCGATGCCTTCTTCAACGGCGTCAGCATCGACAGCCGCTCGATCGAGCCGGGGCAGCTGTTCGTCGCCCTCAGTGGTGAGCGTTTCGACGGTCACGACTATCTCGAGCAGGTGGCCAGCAAGAGTGCCGCCGCCGCGCTGGTCGAGCGCGAGCAGGAGGCGGTCGAGCTGCCCCAGCTGGTGGTGGCCGACACCCGCCTGGCCCTCGGCCGGCTCGGCGCGCTCAACCGCGCCGCGTTCCGCGGCCGGGTCGCGGCGGTCACCGGCTCCAGCGGCAAGACCACGGTCAAGGAAATGCTCGCCAGCATCCTGCGTGCCGACCACGGCGGCGACCGCGACGCGGTGCTGGCCACCCGCGGCAACCTCAACAACGAACTCGGCGCGCCGCTGACCCTGCTCGAACTGGCGCCGCAGCACCGGAGCGCGGTGATCGAGCTGGGCGCCTCGCATGTCGGCGAGATTGCCTACACCGTCGGCCTGACTCGCCCGCAGGTGGCGATCATCACCAACGCCGGCACCGCCCATGTGGGCGAATTCGGCGGTCCGGAAAAGATCGTCGAGGCTAAGGGCGAGATCCTCGAGGGCCTGGCTGCCGACGGCGTGGCAGTGCTCAATCGCGACGATCCGGCCTTCGGTGTCTGGGTGCGGCGCGCCGGCCAGCGCCGGGTGCTGAGCTTTGCCCTGCACGGCGCCGCCGACTTCACGGCCCGCGAGCTGGCGCGCGATGCCCGCGGCTGCCCGGCCTTCACCCTGGTCGGCCCCGTTGGCGAACTGCGCATCCAGCTCAACCTGCTCGGCGAGCACAACGTGGCCAACGCCCTGGCCGCATCCGCAGCCGCTCATGCCTTGGGCGTGGCGCCGGAGGCGATCCGCAGCGGGCTGGAAAACCTGCAGCCGGTCAAGGGGCGTGCCGTGGCGCAGTTGGCGCCCTCTGGAATGCGGGTTATCGACGACAGTTACAACGCCAATCCGGCGTCAATCCGGGCGGCGATTGATATACTGGCCGGCTTTTCCGGACGCACCGTCCTGGTGCTCGGCGACATGGGCGAACTGGGTGCCTGGGCCGAGGCGAGTCACCGCGAGGTGGGCGCCTATGCCCGTGGCAAGGTCTCGGCGTTGTATGCCGTAGGCCCGCAGATGGTCCATGCGGTCAGCGAGTTCGGTACCGGCGCGCGACATTTTGCCGATCAGGCTGAACTGATTGCCGCACTGGCTGCCGAACAGTCTCCGGAAACCACCCTGTTGATCAAAGGCTCGCGCAGCGCGGCGATGGAAAACGTCGTCGCTGCGTTCTGTGCCAGTGCTGGAGAACACTAAATGCTGCTGCTGTTGGCCGAGTATCTGCAACAGTTCCACAAAGGCTTCGCGGTCTTTCAGTACCTGACCATGCGCGGGATCCTCGGCGTGCTCACCGCGCTGGCCCTGTCGCTGTGGCTGGGTCCCTGGATGATCAAGACCCTGCGCACCCGCCAGATCGGCCAGGCGGTGCGCGACGACGGTCCGCAGTCGCACCTGTCGAAGAAGGGCACGCCGACCATGGGTGGCGCGCTGATCCTGTCCTCCATCGCCATCAGCACCCTGCTGTGGGCCGATCTCGCCAACCGCTACGTGTGGGTGGTGCTGGCGGTGACCCTGCTGTTCGGCGCGATCGGCTGGGTCGACGACTACCGCAAGGTGATCGAGAAGAACTCCCGCGGCCTGCCGAGCCGCTGGAAGTATTTCTGGCAGTCGGTGTTCGGCCTCGGCGCCGCGCTGTTCCTCTACCTGACCGCCACCACTCCGGTGGAAACCACCCTGTTTCTGCCGCTGCTGAAGAACATCGAGATCCCCCTGGGGATCCTCTTCGTGGTGCTGACCTACTTTGTCATCGTCGGTTCGAGCAACGCGGTCAACCTCACCGACGGCCTCGACGGTCTGGCGATCCTGCCGACCGTGCTGGTCGGCGGCGCACTGGGCATCTTCTGTTACCTGGCGGGCAACGTGCGGTTTGCCGAATACCTGCTGATCCCCTACGTGCCGGGCGCCGGCGAACTGATCGTGTTCTGCGGCGCGCTGATCGGCGCCGGCCTCGGCTTCCTGTGGTTCAACACCTATCCGGCCCAGGTGTTCATGGGCGACGTCGGTGCGCTGGCCCTTGGTGCTGCGCTCGGCACCATCGCGGTGATCGTTCGTCAGGAACTGGTGCTGTTCATCATGGGTGGGGTGTTCGTCATGGAAACCCTATCGGTGGTGATCCAGGTGGCCTCGTTCAAGCTGACCGGCCGGCGGGTGTTCCGCATGGCGCCGATCCACCACCATTTCGAACTCAAGGGCTGGCCCGAGCCGCGGGTGATCGTGCGTTTCTGGATCATCACCGTGGTGCTGGTGCTGATCGGCCTGTCCACCCTGAAGCTGAGGTAATCGCAGATGACACTGATCGCTTCCGACCAGTTCCGCATCGTTGTCGGCCTCGGCAAGAGCGGCATGTCGCTGGTGCGCTTCCTGGCCCGCCAGGGCGTGCCCTTCGCGGTAGTCGACACTCGCCACAGCCCGCCGGAACTGGCCACCCTGCAGGCCGAGTTTCCTCAGGTGGAGGTGCGCTGCGGCGCGCTCGATGTGGACTTTCTCTGCCGCGCGAGCGAGTTGTACGTCAGTCCCGGTCTGCCGCTGGCCACCACAGCACTGCAGGAAGCCGCCGCCCGCGGCGTCAAACTGTCCGGCGATATCGACCTGTTCGTGCGCCATGCCAAGGCACCGATCGTGGCCATCACCGGCTCCAACGCCAAGAGCACCGTGACCACCTTGGTCGGCGAGATGGCCGCGGCGGCCGGCAAGAAGGTGGCGGTGGGCGGTAACCTCGGCACCCCGGCGCTGGACCTGCTCGCCGACGACGTCGAGCTGTACGTGCTCGAACTGTCCAGCTTCCAGCTGGAAAGCACCGAACGGCTGAACGCCGAGGTGGCCACCTGCCTGAATGTCAGCGATGACCACATGGATCGCTACAGCGGCCTGCAGACCTATCATCTGGCCAAGCACCGGGTGTTCCGCGGTGCCCGCCAAGTGGTGATCAACCGCCAGGACCCGCTGTCGCGGCCGCTGATCGCCGACCAGGTGCCGTGCTGGAGCTTCGGCCTCGACAAGCCGGACTTCAAGTCGTTCGGCATCCTCGAGGAGGGGGGCGAGAAGTTCCTCGCCTTCCAGTTCTCCCGGCTGATGCCGGTGCGCGAGCTGAAGATCCGCGGTGCCCACAACCAGGCCAATGCCCTGGCGGCGCTGGCCCTCGGCCATGCCGTCGGCCTGCCGCTGGCGCCGATGCTGGATACCCTGCGCGGCTTCACCGGCCTGGCGCACCGTTGCCAGTGGCTGCGCGAGCGCGCCGGGGTGACCTTCTACGACGACTCCAAGGCGACCAACGTCGGTGCTGCACTGGCGGCGATCGACGGCCTGGGTGCGGAGATCGACGGCAAGCTGCTGCTGATCGCCGGTGGCGACGGCAAGGGTGCCGATTTCACCCCCCTGCGCGCCGGCGTGGCGAAGTACTGCCGTGCGGTGGTGCTGCTCGGTCGCGATGCCGAGCTGATCGCCGAGGCGCTCAAGGGCGAGGATGGCGAGGCGGTGGTGCCGCTGCTGCGGGTCAAGACCCTCGACGAGGCCGTGCAGCGCTGCGTCGAGCGCGCCGAGGCCGGCGACGCGGTGCTGCTGTCGCCGGCCTGCGCCAGCCTCGACATGTTCAAGAACTTCGAAGAGCGCGGCCGCCTGTTCGCCCAGGCCGTGAAGGAGCTGCCCTGATGCGCGCCCTGCTGCGCCTGAACCCGTCACCGCTGCTGAGTCGCCGCGGCGTCGATCTGGACTTCCCGCTGCTGGCGGGTTGCCTGGCGCTGCTCGGTCTCGGCTTCGTGATGGTCTCCTCCGCCTCGTCCGAGGTAGCGGCGGCGCAGTCGGGCAATTCGCTGTATTACATGATCCGCCACCTGGTCTACCTGGCCATCGGCTTCGCTGCCGCCGGCGTGGTGCTGCTGGTGCCGGTGTCCTCCTGGCAGAAGAACGGCGGCAAGCTGCTGGTCACCGCCCTGGTCCTGTTGGTGCTGGTGCTGGTGCCGGGCATCGGCCGCGAGGTCAACGGCGCGCGGCGCTGGATCGGCTTCGGTATCGCCAACATCCAGCCCTCCGAGCTGGCCAAGCTGTTCACCGTGATCTATCTGGCCGGCTACCTGGTACGCCGGCAGGCGGACGTGCAGCACAAATGGAAGGGTCTGCTCATGCCGCTGATCGTGCTCGGCCTGATGGCCGGCCTGCTGCTCTCCGAGCCGGACTTCGGCGCCACCGTGGTGCTGGTCGGCGCCGGCATCACCATGTTGTTTCTCGGCGGCGTCAGCCTGCTGCGCTTCCTGCCGATGGTCGTTGGCGTGGTGGTGATCGGCGTGGTGGTGATGACCAGCCAGGCCTACCGCCTCAAGCGCCTGACCAACTTCATCGATCCCTGGGCCGACCAGTTCGGCGCCGGCTACCAGCTCAGCCAGGCGCTGATCGCCTTCGGGCGCGGCGAATGGCTGGGCGTGGGCCTGGGCAACAGCGTGCAGAAGCAGTTCTACCTGCCCGAGGCGCATACCGACTTCGTCTTCGCCGTGCTCGCCGAGGAGCTGGGCATGGTCGGCGCGCTGCTCACCGTGGCGCTGTTCGTGCTGGTGACCCTGCGTGCCCTTTACTTGGGCCTGTGCGCCGAGAAGGCCCAACAGTATTTCTCCGCCTATGTGGCCTACGGTCTGGCGATCCTCTGGATCGGCCAGTTCCTGATCAACATCGGCGTGAACGTCGGCCTGCTGCCGACCAAGGGCCTGACCCTGCCGTTCCTCAGCTACGGCGGTAGCTCGCTGGTGATCTGCTGTGCCTGCGTCGGCTTGCTGCTACGCATCGAATGGGAGAGCCGTACGCACCTGGGCAGTGAAGAACACGAATTCAATGAAAGCGATTTTGCCGAGGAGCCGAATCATGGCCGCTGACGGCAAGAATGTACTGATCATGGCAGGCGGTACCGGGGGCCACGTGTTCCCGGCGCTGGCCTGTGCCCATGAGTTCCAGGCGCGTGGTTACACCGTGCACTGGCTGGGCACTCCGCGTGGCATCGAGAACGAACTGGTGCCTCAGGCGGGTTTGCAGTTGCACCTGATTCAAGTCACCGGCCTGCGCGGCAAGGGCAAGCTGTCGCTGCTCAAGGCGCCATTTACCCTGGTCAAGGCGGTACTGCAGGCGCGGCGCATCATTCGCCAGCTCAAGCCAGTCTGCGTGATCGGTTTCGGTGGTTACGTGACCGGCCCGGGCGGCGTTGCCGCGCGGCTTTGTGGTGTACCTGTAGTGGTCCACGAGCAGAATGCCCGCGCCGGTACCGCCAATCGGCTGCTGGTGCCGTTGGCCGGCCGAGTCTGCGAAGCTTTCCCGGACACCTTTGCTGCCAGTGGCAGCCGGCGTACCACCGGTAATCCGGTACGCGCCGAGTTGTTCCTCGAAACACAACGTCCAGCCTTGGCCGGACGTAAAGCGCGCTTGTTGATCCTGGGCGGTAGCCTGGGCGCAGAACCGTTGAACAAATTGCTGCCTGAAGCCCTGTCGCAGGTGCCTGCCGAACTGCGTCCGGAAGTGTTTCATCAGTCCGGAAAAAATCACGATGAAGTGACTGCCGAGCGCTATCGCGCCGCCAGCGTCGAGGCGCAGGTGCAGCCTTTCATCAAAGACATGGCCCAAGCCTATGGCTGGGCCGACCTGGTGGTATGTCGCGCAGGCGCGCTGACCATCAGTGAACTGGCCGCCGCCGGTCTGCCCTCGATGCTGGTGCCTTTGCCCCACGCGATCGACGATCACCAGACCCGCAACGCCGATTATTTGGCCCGTGAAGGCGCTGCCTTCCTGATGCCGCAAAGAACGACTGGCGCAGCGGATCTTGCCGCTCGCCTGACAGAGGTCCTGATGCAACCACAACGACTCAACGATATGGCCACTGCGGCCCGCCGCCTGGCCAAACCCGATGCCACCCGTAACGTGGTCGATACCTGCCTGGAGGTGGCCCATGGTTGAGAATCAGAAAGCCATGCCACAACCGGAAATGCGCCGCATCCGTCGTATCCACTTCGTCGGTATCGGCGGTGTGGGCATGTGCGGGATCGCCGAAGTGTTGTTGAACCTGGGCTATGAAGTGTCCGGTTCCGACCTGAAGGCCTCGCCGGTGACCGAGCGACTGGAATCCTTCGGCGCACAGATCTTCATCGGCCACCGCGCCGAGAACGCCGCTACCGCCGATGTGCTGGTGGTGTCGAGCGCCGTGAATACCTCCAACCCGGAAGTCGCGACCGCGCTGGAGCGCCGCATTCCGGTGGTGCCACGTGCCGAAATGCTGGCCGAGCTGATGCGCTACCGCCACGGCATCGCGGTGGCCGGCACCCACGGCAAGACCACCACCACCAGCCTGCTCGCCTCGGTGTTCGCCGCCGCCGGCCTCGATCCGACCTTCGTGATCGGTGGCCGCCTGAACGCTGCCGGCACCAACGCCCAGCTCGGCGCCAGCCGCTACCTGATCGCCGAGGCCGACGAGAGCGACGCCAGCTTCCTGCACCTGCAGCCGATGGTCTCGGTGGTCACCAACATCGACGCCGACCACATGAGCACCTATGGCGGCGACTTCAACAAGCTGAAGAAGACCTTCGTCGAGTTCCTGCACAACCTGCCGTTCTACGGTCTGGCGGTGCTCTGCGTCGACGATCCGGTGGTGCGCGAAGTCCTCCCGCAGGTGGCCCGCCCGGTGGTCACCTACGGCTTCGACGAGGGCGCCGACCTGCGCGCCATCAATGTGCGCCAGGAGGGCATGCGCACCTTCTTCACCGTGCTGCGCAAGGACCGCGAGCCGCTCGACGTGTCGGTGAACATGCCCGGCAACCACAACGTGCTGAATGCCCTGGCCACCATCGCCATCGCCACCGACGAGGGTATCGGCGACGAGGCCATCGTCGCCGGCCTGTCCGGCTTCCAGGGCGTCGGTCGACGCTTCCAGGTCTACGGCGAACTGCCGGTCGAAGGCGGCAGCGCGATGCTGGTCGACGACTACGGCCACCACCCGCGCGAAGTGGCGGCGGTGATCAAGGCCGTGCGCGGCGGCTGGCCGGAGCGCCGCCTGGTGATGGTCTACCAGCCGCACCGCTACAGCCGCACCCGCGACCTCTACGAGGACTTCGTCCAGGTGCTCGGCGAGGCCAACGTGCTGCTGTTGCTGGAGGTCTATCCGGCCGGCGAGGAGCCGATCCCCGGCGCCGACAGCCGCCAGCTCTGCCACAGCATCCGCCAGCGCGGCGTGCTGGATCCGATCTACGTCGAGCGCGGTGCCGACCTGGCGCCGCTGCTCAAGCCGCTGCTGCGCGCCGGCGACATCCTGCTTTGCCAGGGTGCCGGCGACATCGGCGGCGTCGCTCCACAACTGATCAGCAACCCGTTGTTCAGCGCCCCAGAGGCGGGCGCCGAGAGGAAACCGGCATGACCGAGACCCTGTCCCTCAACCTGGATCCCGCCGTTTTTGGTCGCGTCGCCGTGCTGTACGGCGGCCGCAGTGCCGAGCGCGAGGTATCGCTGAAGTCCGGTGCGGCGGTGCTCGGCGCCCTGCGGGACGCTGGCGTGGACGCCTTCGGTATCGATGTCGGCGCCGACCTGCTGCAGCGTCTGGCCGGCGAGAAGATCGACCGTGCCTTCATCGTTCTGCACGGCCGCGGTGGCGAGGACGGCAGCATGCAGGGTCTGCTCGAGTGTCTGGGCATTCCCTACACCGGCAGCGGCGTGCTGGCTTCGGCGCTGGCCATGGACAAGCTGCGCACCAAGCAGGTGTGGCAGAGCCTCGGTCTGCCCACGCCGCGCCATGCGGTGCTGGCCAGCGCCGCCGATTGCGAGCGGGCGGCCGCGGAGCTGGGTTTCCCGCTGATCGTCAAGCCGGCCCACGAGGGTTCGAGCATCGGCATGGCGCGGGTGGAAAGCTTCGAGCAGTTGCTCGCGGCCTGGCAGGAAGCGCGTCGCCACGACCCGCAGGTGCTGGTGGAGCAGTGGATCAGCGGGCCGGAGTTCACCATCGCCATGCTGCGCGGTGAGGTACTGCCGCCGATCCGCCTGGGCACTACCCACAGCTTCTACGACTACGAGGCCAAGTACCTGGCCGACGATACCCGCTACCAGATCCCCTGCGGTCTGGATGCGGACAAGGAAGAGGAACTCAAGGCGCTCACTGCGCGCGCCTGCGAAGCGGTCGGTACCCGCGGTTGGGCCCGCGCCGACGTGATGCAGGATGCCGGTGGGCAATTCTGGCTGCTGGAGGTCAACACCGTTCCGGGAATGACCGACCACAGCCTGGTCCCGATGGCCGCCCGGGCGGCCGGCCTGGATTTCCAGCACCTGGTGCTGGCGATCCTCGCCGACAGCCTGGAGGCAAGGAGCTGATTCATGATCGCGCTGCTGCGTCACCAGCGTCCGGGCCCGGTTGGCCCGCTGCGCAAGCCGGCCCCTCGCGGGGCCAGCCGCATGGTGGTGCGCGAACCTCTGCGCCTGCGTATGCCACGGCTGTCGCTGAGTGGGCTCAAGCGCCTCACCTGGCCGCTGATGTTGCTTGGCCTGGGTTTTGCTGCCTATGAGCTGAGCGAGCGTCTGCTGCCCTACGCCGATCAGCCGATCGCGCGGGTCAGCGTGCAGGGCGACCTGCACTATGTCAGTCGCCAGGCGGTGGCGGAGCGGGTGGCCCCCTTCGTGGACGCCAGCTTCTTCAGTGTCGATCTGGCGAGCATGCGCCGCGAGCTGGAGCAGATGCCCTGGATTGCCGAGGCCGAGGTGCGGCGGGTGTGGCCCGATCAGGTGCTGATCCGCCTGGAGGAGCAACTGCCGGTGGCGCGCTGGGGCGACGAGGCGTTGCTCAACAACCAGGGGGTGGCCTTCGCTCCGGGAGAGCTGGGTGGCTACGAGCAGTTGCCCACGCTGTGGGGGCCGCGACGCGCCCAGCAGCAGATCATGCAGCAGTACCAGATGCTCAGCCAGTTGCTGCGGCCGCTGGACTTCACGGTGGCGCGTCTGGAGCTGCGCGAGCGCGGCAGCTGGTTCCTCACCACTGGCCAGGGGCTGGAACTGTTGCTCGGCCGCGACCACGTGGTGGAAAAGATGCGCCGCTTCGTCAGCGTCTACGACAAGACCCTGAAAGAACACAATACGAACATCGCGCGCGTCGATCTGCGCTACCCCAACGGCCTGGCCGTGGCGTGGCGCGAGATGCCGGCGGCGCCGGTTCCCGGTGCGAACACCGGGGCCCTGCAGTGACTTGAGGAGAGAACTGGGATCATGGCAAGCGCGCAAAGCGGCAAAATGGTCGTCGGCCTGGATATCGGCACCTCCAAGGTGGTGGCGCTGGTCGGCGAGGTAGCGGCCGATGGCCAGCTGGAAGTCGTCGGCATCGGCACCCATCCCTCGCGGGGGCTGAAGAAGGGCGTGGTGGTCAACATCGAGTCCACCGTACAGGCCATCCAGCATGCGATCGACGAGGCGCAGCAGATGGCCGGCTGCCGGATCCACTCGGCATTCGTCGGCGTGGCCGGCAGCCATATCCGCAGCCTGAACTCCCACGGCATCGTCGCCATCCGCGAGCGCGAGGTGAATCGCGCCGATATCGAGCGGGTGCTGGATGCCGCCCAGGCGGTGGCGATCCCGGCCGACCAGCGGGTGCTGCATACGCTGGCCCAGGACTACGTGATCGACAACCAGGAAGGCGTGCGCGAGCCGCTGGGCATGTCCGGCGTGCGTCTGGAAGCCAAGGTCCACGTGGTCACCTGCGCCGTCAACGCCGCACAGAACATTGAAAAATGCGTGCGCCGCTGCGGTCTGGAAATCGACGACATCATTCTCGAGCAACTGGCTTCCGCGTACTCGGTACTGACCGATGACGAGAAAGAGCTGGGCGTGTGCCTGGTGGACATCGGCGGCGGCACCACCGACATCGCGATCTTCACCGAAGGCGCGATCCGTCACACCGCGG
>RCUR01000508.1_pt1 | contig 13781 bp, 13 predicted proteins | sample 2166151 | NCBI WGS metagenome assembly RCUR01 (sample SAMN09932785, study PRJNA488358) | compost metagenome | isolation source: compost soil in an enriched community | place: Germany: Experimental Botanical Garden
TGCTGCCGTCCCTGGCCAAGACCTACGCCAGCGACGACCGCCATGCCTACTCGCAACTGCTCGACTGGGGCCTGCGCCTGTGCTTCCTGCTGGTGCTGCCTTGCGCCCTGGCCCTTGCCCTGCTGGCCGAGCCCTTGACGGTGTCGCTCTTCCAGTACGGCAAGTTCAGCGCCAACGACGCGCTCATGACCCAGCGTGCGCTGATCGCCTACGCCGTCGGCCTGCTCGGGATCATCCTGGTGAAGGTCCTGGCGCCGGGTTTCTATGCGCGGCAGAACATCCGCACGCCGGTGCGTATCGCCATCTTCACCCTGGTGGCGACCCAGCTGATGAACCTCGCCTTCGTCTTCCCCCTGCGCCATGCCGGCCTGGCCCTCTCCATCAGCGTGGCCGCCTGTCTGAACGCCGGGCTGCTCTACTGGCAGCTGCGCAAACAGCAGCTATTCCAGCCGCAGCCGGGCTGGGGCGGGTTCCTCGCCAAGCTGGTGCTGGCGGTGTTGGTGATGTGTGCCGTGCTTTTGGGTGTGATGTACCTGATGCCGGCCTGGGAACAGGGCGGCATGACCGAGCGGCTGTTGCGCCTGGGCGCGCTGGTGGCTGCAGGTGTGATCGCCTATTTCGGTACGCTGGCGCTGCTGGGATTCCGTCCGCGCGACTTCGCCCGGCGAGCCGTCTGATTCGCTGACACCCGTCCCGCCGCCGCTTGTCGCGCTGGCGGGCGTGTGCCGCCTGTTGTCCGGCGCCGGCTGTGCGTATAATCGACCACTTTGTGAACAAGACTTGTGCTATGCAGCTGGTTCGAGGTCTACACAACCTGCGGCCCCAACATCGGGGCTGTGTCGCCACCATTGGCAATTTCGACGGCGTGCACCGCGGCCACCAGGCCATTCTCAAGCGGTTGCGCGAGCGTGCGGCTGAGCTGGGTTTGCCCAGCTGCGTGGTGATTTTCGAGCCGCAGCCGCGCGAGTACTTCGGCCCGGATACGGCACCTGTGCGCCTGACGCGCCTGCGCGACAAGCTCGAGCTGCTGGCCCGCGAGGGCGTGGACCGGGTGCTCTGCCTGGCCTTCAATCGCCGCCTGCGCGAGCTCAGCGCCGCGGAGTTCGTCCATGCGGTGCTGGTGGAAGGGCTGGGCGCGGCGCACCTGGAGATCGGCGACGATTTCCGCTTCGGTTGCGATCGTGCCGGCGATTTCGCCTTCCTCCTGCAGGCCGGCGAGGCCGAGGGCTTCAGCGTCGAAGCCGCGGCTACCGTGGAGCTCGATGGTCAGCGGGTCAGCAGCACCCGGGTGCGCCAGGCCCTGGCTGCGGGCGATTTCCCCCTCGCCGAGCGCCTGCTGGGCCGTCCCTTCACCATTACCGGCCGGGTACTGCACGGTCAGAAGCTCGGCCGCCAGTTGGGCACCCCGACCGCGAACGTGCAGCTCAAGCGCCGTCGCGTCCCGCTCAATGGCGTGTATCTGGTGAGCGTGGAGCTGGACGACCAACAATTGCCTGGCGTCGCCAACATCGGCGTACGTCCCAGCGTCAAGGGCGACGGGCGCGCCCATCTGGAGGTCCATCTGCTGGACTATGCCGGTGATCTCTACGATCGGCGGGTCAGCGTGACCTTCCACCACAAGCTGCGCGATGAGCAGCGTTTTGCCTCCCTGGAGGCGCTGAAGTCGGCGATCGATGCGGATGTCGCTGCCGCCCGTGCCTATTGGCAGGGTACTCAATCAAATTGAAGAGCCTGGACTGAAATGACCGATTACAAAGCGACCCTCAACCTGCCGGAGACGGCATTCCCGATGAAGGCCGGTCTGCCCCAGCGCGAACCGGAACTGCTGCAGCGCTGGAACAGCATCGACCTGTACGGCAAGCTGCGGCAGATCGGCGAAGGGCGCCCGAAGTTCGTCCTGCATGATGGCCCGCCCTACGCCAACGGCAGCATTCACATCGGTCACGCGGTCAACAAGATCCTCAAGGACATCATCGTCCGCTCCAAGACCCTGGCGGGCTTCGATGCTCCCTACGTTCCGGGCTGGGACTGCCATGGCCTGCCGATCGAGCACAAGGTCGAGACCACCCACGGCAAGAACCTGCCCGCGGACAAGACCCGCGAGCTGTGCCGCACCTATGCTGCCGAGCAGATCGAGGGCCAGAAGGCCGATTTCATCCGCCTGGGCGTGCTGGGCGAATGGGACAACCCCTACAAGACCATGGCCTTCGCCAACGAGGCCGGCGAAATCCGCGCCTTGGCCGAGATGGTCAAGCAGGGCTTCGTGTTCAAGGGGCTGAAGCCGGTGAACTGGTGCTTCGATTGCGGCTCGGCCCTGGCCGAAGCCGAAGTCGAATACCAGGACAAGAAATCCGACGCCATCGACGTCGCCTTCGCCGTGGAAGACGCCGACACGCTGGCCGCCGCCTTCGGCCTGCCGAGCCTGGCCAAGCCGACCGCCATCGTCATCTGGACCACCACGCCCTGGACCATCCCGGCCAACCAGGCGCTCAACGTCCATCCCGAATTCAATTACGCCCTGGTCGACACCGGCGCGCGCCTGCTGCTGCTGGCCGAGGAGCTGGTGGAGTCGTGCCTGTCGCGCTACGGCCTGGAAGGCCAGGTCATCGCCACCGCCAAGGGCGAGGCGCTGGACCTGATCCGTTTCCGCCATCCCTTCTATGACCGCCTCTCGCCGGTCTACCTGGCCGAGTACGTCGAACTGGGCGCCGGTACCGGCATCGTCCACTCCGCGCCGGCCTACGGCGAGGACGACTTCCGTACCTGCAAGCAGCACGGCATGAGCAACGACGACATTCTCAGCCCGGTGCAGAGCAATGGCGTCTACGTCGAGTCGCTGCCGTTCTTCGGCGGCCAGTTCATCTGGAAGGCCAACCCGGCCATCGTCGCCAAGCTGGAGGAAGTGGGCGCGCTGCTCAAGCACGAGTCCATCATCCACAGCTACATGCACTGCTGGCGCCACAAGACGCCGCTGATCTACCGCGCCACCGCGCAGTGGTTCGTCGGCATGGACAAGCAACCCGCCGCGGGCGCCACCCTGCGTGAGCGCGCGCTGGCCGCCATCGAGCGCACCGAGTTCGTACCGACCTGGGGCCAGGCGCGCCTGCAGGGCATGATCGCCGGCCGTCCCGACTGGTGCATCTCGCGCCAGCGCAACTGGGGCGTGCCGATTCCCTTCTTCCTGCACAAGGCCAGCGGCGAGCTGCACCCGCGCACCGTCGAGCTGATGGAAGAGGTGGCCCAGCGCGTCGAGCAGGAAGGCATCGAAGCCTGGTTCAAGCTGGACGCCGCCGAACTGCTCGGTGACGAAGCAGGCCAGTACGACAAGATCAGCGACACCCTGGATGTCTGGTTCGACTCCGGCACCACCCACTGGCACGTGCTGCGCGGCTCCCACGCCGAGCTGGGCCATCCCAGCGGCCCGGCCGCCGACCTCTACCTGGAAGGTTCGGACCAGCACCGCGGCTGGTTCCACTCGTCCCTGTTGACCGGCTGCGCCATCGACGGCCATGCGCCGTATCGCCAGCTGCTGACCCACGGTTTCACCGTGGACGAGAGCGGCCGCAAGATGTCCAAGTCCCTGGGTAACGTGATTGCCCCGCAGCAGGTCACCGACAGCCTGGGCGCCGACATCCTGCGCCTGTGGGTCTCGGCCACCGACTACTCCGGTGAGATGGCCGTCTCCCAGCAGATCCTCCAGCGCAGCGCCGATGCCTACCGCCGCATCCGCAACACCGCGCGCTTCCTGCTGGCCAACCTGAACGGCTTCGAGCCGGCCAGGGACCTGCTACCCGCCGCGGACATGCTGGCCCTGGACCGCTGGGCCGTGGACCGCGCCCTGCTGCTGCAGCGCGAGCTGGAAGAAGCCTATAGCGAATACCGCTTCTGGAACGTCTACTCCAAGGTGCACAACTTCTGCGTGCAGGAGCTGGGCGGTTTCTACCTGGACATCATCAAGGACCGCCAGTACACCACCGCGCCCGACAGCGTGGCGCGCAAGTCCTGCCAGACCGCGTTGTTCCATATCGCCGAGGCGCTGGTGCGCTGGATCGCGCCGATCCTGGCGTTCACCGCCGAGGAGATCTGGCAGTACCTGCCGGGTGAGCGCAATGAATCCGTCATGCTCAACACCTGGTACCAGGGCCTGGCCGAACTGCCGGAAGGCACCGAGCTGGACCGCGAGTTCTGGGAGCAGGTGATGGCCGTCAAGGCCTCGGTCAACAAGGAGCTGGAGAACCTGCGCAGCACCAAGGCCATCGGCGGCAACCTGCAGGCCGAGGTGACCCTGTTCGCCGAAGACACCCTGGCCGCGCGCCTGGCCAAGCTGGGCAACGAGCTGCGCTTCGTACTGATCACCTCGGTCGCTGAAGTCCAGCCGCTGGCCAGCGCCCCGGCCGATGCCGTGGAAACCGAAGTCGCCGGCCTCAAACTGAAGATCCACAAGTCCGCCTTCACCAAGTGCGGCCGCTGCTGGCACCACCGCGCCGACGTCGGCCAGTTCGTGCAGCACCCGGACCTGTGCAGCCGTTGCGTGGAGAACATCGATGGCGCCGGTGAGGTTCGTCACTATGCCTAAGGCATACGGCCGTCTCGGCTGGCTCTGGCTGACCGTACTGGTGTTCGTGGTGGACCAGGCGAGCAAGTGGTTCTTCGAGACCGAGCTCAGCCTCTACCAGCGGATCGTGGTTATTCCCGACCTCTTCAGCTGGACCCTGGCCTACAACACTGGCGCCGCCTTCAGCTTCCTTGCCGACAGCTCTGGCTGGCAGCGCTGGCTGTTCGCCCTGATCGCTATCGTGGTCAGCGTCGTGCTGGTGGTCTGGCTCAAGCGCCTCAAGCACGACGAGACCTGGCTGGCCATCGCCCTGGCCCTGGTGCTGGGCGGTGCGCTGGGCAACCTGTACGACCGAATCGTGCTCGGCCATGTGGTCGACTTCATCCTGGTGCACTGGCAGGACCGTTGGCGCTTCCCGGCATTCAACGTGGCCGACAGCGCCATTACCGTCGGCGCGATCATGCTGGCGCTGGACATGTTCAAATCGAAAAAATCCGGAGAAACCGCCCATGACTGAACATCGCATAGGGCCGGACATGGAAGTCACCCTGCATTTCGCCATCAAGCTCGACAACGGCGATGTGGTCGACAGCACCTTCGAGAAGCAACCCGCCACCTTCAAAGTGGGCGACGGCAACCTGCTGCCAGGCTTCGAGAGCGTGCTCTTCGGCCTCAAGACCGGCGACAAGCGCGTGCTGGCAATCGAGCCCGAGCAGGGCTTCGGCCAGCCCAACCCGCAGAACCTACAGGTGATGCCGCGCGACCAGTTCAAGGACATGGAACTCTCCGAAGGCCTGCTGATCATCTTCAATGACGCGGCCAATGCCGAGCTGCCCGGGGTGGTCAAGTTCATCGATGACAGCCACGTGACCATCGACTTCAACCACCCGCTGGCCGGCAAGCCGCTGAGCTTCGAGGTGGAGATCATCGAGGTTCGGAAGGTGGTCTAAGGCGCTGGCCATGTATCGGGCAGTGTAAAAAAGGGATGTTTTTTATACTATGCTGCGTTTCGAGTACGACGAGGCCAAGAGTCGCACCAACCAGGTCAAGCATGGCATCGATTTCATCACTGCCCAGCAGCTGTGGAACGATCCCGACCTGTTGGAGATTCCGGCCAGGACGCAGGATGAGCCCCGCTACCTGGTGATCGCCTGCCTGGCGGGCAGGCACTGGTCTGCGGTGATCACCTACAGGCAGGAATGCATACGCATCATTTCCGTCCGCTGTTCGCGGATGGAGGAGGTCAGCCTTTATGAAAGCAGCGGAATTTGACCGTCTGTTCGATGAGGAGGACGGCGAAGTCCTCGAACATCTCGACCTCTCCCGGGCGAAACGGAGCGGGCACGAACAGAAGCGCGTCAATGTGGACTTTCCCGTCTGGATGATCGAGTCACTGGATCGCGAGGCCAGTCGCCTGGGCGTCACGCGGCAGTCGATCATCAAGATCTGGCTGGCCGAGCGCCTGGAGCAAGCCACAACCAGGCACCCCTGATTCTGCCCCCATTATCAAAACCTGACTTCCCGCGCGCCGAGATACCCAGCATGCAAATCAAACTCGCCAACCCCCGTGGCTTCTGCGCCGGCGTCGACCGCGCCATCGAGATCGTCAACCGCGCCCTCGAGGTATTCGGCCCGCCGATCTACGTGCGCCATGAAGTGGTGCACAACAAGTTCGTGGTCGAGGACCTGCGTGCCCGCGGCGCCGTGTTCGTCGAAGAACTCGACCAAGTGCCGGACAACGTCATCGTCATCTTCAGCGCCCACGGCGTTTCCCAGGCCGTACGGCAGGAGGCCGCGCGCCGCGGCCTCAAGGTATTCGACGCCACCTGCCCGCTGGTGACCAAGGTGCACATGGAAGTCGCGCGCTACAGCCGTGACGGCCGTGAGTGCATCCTTATCGGCCATGCCGGGCACCCGGAAGTCGAAGGCACCATGGGCCAGTACGACGCCAGCAACGGCGGCGCCATCTACCTGGTGGAAGACGAGGCCGATGTCGCGCGCCTGCAGGTGCGCAACCCCGAGGCGCTGGCCTTCGTCACCCAGACCACCCTGTCGATGGACGACACCAGCAAGGTCATCGACGCCCTGCGCGCCAAGTTCCCGGCCATCGGCGGGCCGCGCAAGGACGACATCTGCTACGCCACCCAGAACCGCCAGGACGCGGTCAAGCAACTGGCCGACGAAAGCGACGTGGTCCTGGTGGTTGGCAGCCCCAACAGCTCCAACTCCAACCGCCTGCGCGAACTGGCCGAACGCATGAGCACCCCCGCCTACCTGATCGACGGCGCCGAGGACCTCAAGCGCGAATGGTTCGACAAGGCGCGGAAAGTCGGGATCACGGCCGGCGCATCGGCTCCAGAGGTGCTGGTGCAGGGTGTAATTGAACAACTGCAGTCGTGGGGCGCGGAAGTCGCGGTCGAGCTGGATGGCCGGCCGGAGAATGTGACGTTTTCGATGCCGAAGGAATTGCGGGTGGTCAACGTCGGGTAGCCCCCGCCAAAAGCCTTGGCAAAATGGCTAGGGGACTAGCCATGCGATTTCATTCGTGGGCAGGTTGGTGTATTAGCAGGAGCCTGGCGGCTGCTTGGCCCTGCGCACCCTTCCCGTTGCGTTGATCACCAACTTCCTGACATGCGACTTGCCATCGGCATGGCAGAGCGTGAGCGTCCCGGCCTGAAAAGCTCCTCCCAGCATGGTTGCCCGTCCCGTCGGTGTGTAACGGATGTAGCGCCTGACGGGCGAGTTACCCTTGATGACGACTCCCTCCGGTTGCGGACCGATTTGCCTGATTAAAGGGTCGCTTTCGTCCCACCGCGCATTTCCATTTTGATCGGCGTAGATCACCCAGCCTGTGGCCCAGTGTCCGTCCTGGTTGTCCACGAGGACAGTAACCTTTCGCGTGACAGACTCCTGCCGCGCAAGGGCAAGGCTTGACGTCAAAGCCTGACTGGTTGCAGTCAGCTGTTGCGCCCTTATGAATTGACTGAGCGCTGGTGCCCCAAGGCCAATGCAAATGGCCAGGAGCGTGACGACTATCAATAGTTCGATCAGTGTGAATCCGCGAGTGTTCCCGGTCATGGCATCCTTGCCTTAATTGAAAGATCAACGGGATTTGCCTGTCATCCTCGGCCTTTGCCCGCTCGTCGCCGCCGAAAGGACCTGAGTAAGAGCCCACCGTTAAGCTTCTGGAAATGAAAGGGTTTCTCAAGGCTGTCTGTTCCTGGAAGCAGCAAAGAAAAATCTTGAAATTGGTGGCAGATCACTCTGCGTCGTACAGGAATGACGCATCCTGTACGTACGAATTCACGGAGATCACGCGTGGAGGGCCCGTCTACGCTGCCTTTGGTTGTAAGGCAAAAGCGTGAAGTGAACTGAGGTGAACGTCGGATGAAGTTGCGACAGGAGTCGGAGGGTGGAAAATGGCCGTAACTGAAGGGCTTCCAATAGGACTTGGAATCAAAAAGTCAATTCAGGCATTCCTCCGGTCGTCAAACCAAGAAGGTGACTCAGTGGGCAGAACAAAGCAGCGTGGTTTTACCCTCATCGAACTTATGATCGTGGTCGCGATAGTTGCCATTCTGGCTGCAATTGCCTATCCCAGTTACCAGCAATATGTCATTCGTGGGAATCGTGCAGCCGCCCAGGCGCAAATGATGGATATCGCCAACCGCCAGCAGCAGTACCTATTGGCGAATCGAACCTATGCGACAAAGACACAGCTCGAAGCCAGTGGTTATGCATTGCCTACCGAAGTGATCGGCAAATATACCTATGACATCACTGTGGGAAGTGGCTCTGTGCCCAGCTTCACCATTACCTTCACGGCTACCGGCTCGCAGGCAAGTGACGGCAATCTGACTCTCGATAATGAGGGTGAGAAGACCCCCTCTGGAAAGTGGTAGGCACCCTATGAACCCGACACTTTCCTCGAGCTCTCAGCGTGGCGTTACCCTTATTGAGGTATTAGTCACAATTCTCATCCTGTCGGTGGGTTTGCTCGGTATGGCGGGACTCCAGGTCCGATTGCAACAATCGGAGATGGAGGCTTATCAGCGCGCTCAGGCTTTGTTGCTGCTCGATGACATGGCTAACCGCATTACGACCAATCGCAATGTGGCTTCTAGTTACGTTACCGGTACAGCAACTCCTCTGGGAGCGGGAATGACCTGTGCAAGCGTTACCGGCGTTTCTTCGCGGCGCGATCGGGATATCAGCGAGTGGTGCAGTACCTTGCAAGGTGCGGCAGAAATATCCGGCACGAGCAAGGTTGGCTCGATGGTAGGTGCGAGAGGGTGCGTAGAGTCGATTGGAAGCAACCAGTACCTGGTCACTGTCGCCTGGCAAGGGCTGACACCGATTTCGTCTCCCCCTGCTGGCGTGGCCTGTGGAGCTAATAGTTATGACGGTGCAACCGGGTCTACCTGTTCGGGTGACCTCTGCCGTCGTGTCGTTACCACTATTGTGCGTGTCGCGGATCTATGAGTGATATGAATTTATCTTTTCGCGGCATTGCGCCCAAAAAGCTCAGTCGCAGCCGGCAGTCGGGATTCAGTCTTGTCGAGTTAATGATCGCTGCCACTATCAGTTTGCTGATGATGGCAGCGATCCTGACTCTCTTCCTTGATGTGTCCAGAACCAACGATGAGATGGCCAAGACCAACGCTCAGATCGAGAACGGTCGATTCGCGCTGCAACTGCTTCAAGAAAACTTGGCTCACGCCGGTTTTTGGAGCGGGTACGTCCCGGATTTCGACGACCTGAGCAATACAGATATACCCGCTGACGTGCCTGATGACGTGCCCAGTCCGTGCTCATGGGCCGCAGCGGATAACGCGCGGTTCCTGGGCATCTCCGTCCAGGTTTATGACGACGTGCCGCCCGGATGCAGCGGCATAATCACCGACAAGAAGGCGAACACTGACGTCCTGGTTGTCCGGCATGCGGAACCTTGCCGCCCTGGCGTTGGAAATTGTGAAGCGGCGGATTCCACCAAGCTCTATTTCCAGCCATCTTTTTGTGCGGACGATGCTGCGCGCTATGCGTTGGGTACCAGTGGTTTCACCATGAGGAAAAGGGACTGCACCACGCTTTCAGAGAAGCGCAAGTTCGTCTCCAACATTTATTACATTCGCGACCATTCAGTGACTGCAGGCGACGGCATTCCAACGCTTATGCGTTCTGAGTTCGGAAGTGGAGCGGAGCCGAAAGCGGCGCAGGCCCTGATTGAAGGTATTGAGGGGTTTCGGGTCGAACTCGGTATCGACAGCGTTGGTGACAGTGGCGCGGCGAATGACTACACGGCAGCTGTCAGCTTTGCAGTGAATGCCAGTGGCAGCACCAACTACTCACAACCACTGAATCGAGGTAATGGTGCGCCTGACGGCGACTTCGTGCGTTGCCCTGCCGCGGGTTGTACGGTGGACCAGCTTATAGACGTAGTTGCAGTGAAAATTTTCCTGTTGGTGAGGAGCATTCAACCCTCGCCCGGTTACAGCGATGGCAAGACCTACGCCCTAGGACAAGCTTCCCCGGCCGCACAGGTGGTTGGCACGAACTACAAGCGTCATGTCTATTCCACCACTGTTCGGCTGGTCAATGTTTCAGGCCGGAGGGAAACCCCATGACCATGAGTGTTTCGCGGCTTAATCAGCAGGGTGCGACCCTGGTGGTCGGTCTGATCATGTTGCTGATGCTTACGCTGCTCGTTGGTAGTGCGTTCACCATGAGCGGCGCCAGCCTCAAGTCGGTCGGAAACATGCAGGCTCGTGAAGAGGCGTTGGCAGCTGCCAATATCGCTACCGAGCAGGTCATAAGCTCGCCGTTCACTGATGCCCCGACTGAGGAATCGATTGTTGTGGATATCAACAACGATGGTGTCACCGATTACACCGTCACCATGGCTCAGCCGGTTTGCATCAGTGAAACCGAGCTGCCTGTAGTTGAAGAGGGGCACGAAAGCGGTGTGCGTGCTGGGGTGGTGGCGCCTGATTCTCAGTGGAGCACAGTCTGGGAACTGGTTGCGACTGTAACCGATCCAGCGAGCGGCGCGTCCTCTCGGGTCCGTTCGGGCGTACGAGTCCTGCTCTCTGAAAGCGAAAAGGAAAGTGTGTGTCCGTAATCAAGGCTTGTTTCGGGAGAGCACCATGAGCTCTGGTTTCTTGAAGGGAATGGCGGCCGCTGCGGCCTTGACTGTCTGGCTGCCTGTTCAGGCTGAGGATATCGATCTTTTCGTGAGCACTACGCCCACCGCCAACGATGTGCCGAATGTGCTAATCGTGCTGGACAATACCGCCAACTGGAACACCGCCTTCTCTAATGAAATGACGGCGCTGAGCACAGTGCTGAGTGGCTTGGATCCCGATAAGTTTCGCGTCGGCCTGATGATGTTCACTGAAACCGGAGGGGGCAACTCAAATACCGATGGCGCATATGTACGCGCCGCCATCCGACTGATGGATAGCACCAACAAGACAAAGTATCAGCAGCTAATTCAAAGCCTGCATATCACCGACGATAAATCTAACGGTGGTAAGGCAGGCTTGGCGATGTGGGAGGCGTACCAGTATTTCTCCGCTGGCGCTCCACATGCAGGCAATGGTAAGAACAAGTCCGACTATACCGGTAACAACTCCGGTACGACTGCTTCGAATGCCATCTATTCGATTTCGGGGAATGCCCTTTCCTCCAAGAATGCCACTGTTTACAACACGCCAATTGCGTCTGGTTGCGCAAAGAATTTCATTATCTACATCAGCAACGGTGCAGCACAGGATAATAACTCCGATATAACCGCAGGCACTGCTGCGCTAGCTGCCGCAGGAGGCAGCACAACCACTATCCCGATTTCACCAAGTGGTTCGCAGAATAACGTAGCGGACGAGTGGGCTCGTTTCATGCGAGCGAGTGATCTTAATGTCAAGACCTATACGCTTGACGTGAACAAGGTCACCACAGGCCAGGGGCCAGGCTGGACTGCGCTGATGAAAAGCATGTCGAATGTAAGTGGAGGGAAGTACTTCGATGTGACCAGTACGGGGTCGGAAATTGCGGATGCTCTGAACGCGGTATTTTCTGAAATCCAGCCCGTGAATAGCGCTTTTGCTTCTGTCAGCCTACCTGTCAGTGTCAATACGCAAGGCACTTATCTGAATCAGGTATTCATTGGGATGTTCCGGCCAGATTCGAACATGATGCCCAGGTGGAAAGGCAATCTGAAGCAGTACAAGCTCGGCATTTCCGATGGTGAATTGAGATTGCAGGATGCCGACGGCGATACAGCTGTCAACACTTCGACCAACTTTATTACCCCCTGTGCACGTAGTTACTGGACCCCTTCCACTCTCGATAGTTATTGGTCGTTTAGTGGAGAGGCCCAAGGCACCTGCACCGAGATAGCTAACTCGGCTGGCTCTAATACCCCCGATGGCAATGTGGTTGAAAAGGGTGGTCAAGCGTATCTATTGCGAAATGAGGACGCGCGCTCTGTCTTCACTTGCGATCCCACTTTTGCTTCCTGTAACCAAATGACGGACTTCTCCTCCGGCAACTCCGCCATTTCGGCGAGTTTACTTGGCGTTTCTGCGACGGATGATCCGGCGGACACAGATACGACCCCTGAGCGCACCGAATTGATCAACTGGGTGCGAGGCGTAGACCTTGATGACGAAAATGGAGGCGGCGTAACTTCGGAAATGCGCCCATCCGTTCATGGTGATGTGGTGCACTCCCGCCCAGTGGCTATCGACTACGGGACGACAGGGTCACCGCAGGTTGTCGTTTACTACGGTGGCAACGATGGTGTATTTCGCGCGATCAATGGAAATAGAACCGCCAGTATCGGTTCGGGAGCTTCGGTGGCCCCTGCTGGGAGCGAGCTTTGGTCATTCGTTCCTCCCGAGTTCTACGGAAAGCTGAACCGCCTTCGCGAAAATAGCTCGACCATCAGTTTCCAGGGTAGCGAGGGTGGTGAGCCCAAGGATTATGGTATCGATGGGCCGATCACTGCGTTTCGCGGCAGTATAGGCGGCACTCAAAATACCTATATCTACGCGGGAATGCGTCGAGGTGGGCGGGCACTTTATGCATTTGACGTGACCAGTCCGACGAGCCCTGCGCTGAAGTGGAAGATTGGTTGCCCGAACATGAGCAACGATACGGGCTGCAGCACGGACATGAGTGGGATTGGCCAGACCTGGTCTTCCGCCACGGTCCTCAGCGCTTCGGGTTATGGTTCTGGCGCCTCGCCACTGCTGATCATGGGCGGTGGCTACGACACCTGCGAAGACGTCGATACCGGCACCACTAATAATTCATGCACCAGTTCCAGCAAGGGCAACAAGATTTATGTGCTGGATGCCCAAACCGGCCAGCCGCTAAAAGTGCTGGATACCTTAAGGGGTGTGGTTGGCGATGTAACAGTAGTGACAAACAGTTCGGGCCTTGCGACCTATGCCTATGCGGTTGACCTCGGAGGGAATGTCTATCGGATCACCATTGGCGGTGCCGCGCCGGAAAGCTGGACCATCACCCGTATCGCAGCGCTGGGGTGTGATGATGGTGGGACTTGCAGTAGTAATCGGAAATTCATGTTTGCTCCGGAAGTTGTTTCTTCTGGCGGCAGCTATTTCCTTCAGGTCGGCTCGGGCGATAGGGAAAAGCCGCTCAGCACCTATTCTGCAACTTCTACCGTTGCCAACTATTTCTTCAACATCAAGGACCGGCCGACTCAATCTGATTGGCTTTCCACTGATACCTGTACTGGCGATGTGATCTGCCTGGATTCATTGCTGGAGATTTCCGGTAGTACCAATCCGACCCAGGCTGATCTGAATTCAAAACCCAAAGGCTGGCGCCTTGAACTCGCGTCCTCCGAGCAGGTGGTAACGTCGGCGGTAACCCTGTTCGGCCGGGTTGTATTCAACACCCACGAACCGACGCCGCCTGATCCAGGTGCCTGTACGACTCTGGGAAAAAACCGCGCCTATAACATTGCATATAAGGACGCATCAGGTCTGGATGAAGGGCGATTCGCCGAAGTCGAGGGAGGGGGACTGTCACCTTCACCTGTAGCGGGCGAGGTTCGATTGGATGATGGCACCGAATTACCGTTCGTATGCATGATCGATTGTTTTAAACCAGACCCCACCTTCAGCACTGTAACGCAGCCCAAAGGCCGGGTTTACTGGAGCATCGACCGAGAATGATCCAGATATCCATGAAAGTGGAT
>RCUR01000509.1_pt1 | contig 13778 bp, 11 predicted proteins | sample 2166151 | NCBI WGS metagenome assembly RCUR01 (sample SAMN09932785, study PRJNA488358) | compost metagenome | isolation source: compost soil in an enriched community | place: Germany: Experimental Botanical Garden
ACTTTTATCGGAATCCCCAAAGGAGAATATACTCCTATGGTCTATCATGATGAAAACAACAACGGCAAACTAGATAAAAATTTTATAGGAATGCCCAAAGAACCCGTAGCATGTTCGAATAATGCAAAAGGATTTATGGGGCCTCCCAAATATGAAGACGCAAAATTCACAATTTCTGCTGATACAAAAATGACTATCAAAATGAATGCTGCACATTGACAGTAAAACAAAAATCCCAAATTCCAGCATTTAGGAATTTGGGATTTTAAATTATTGAAATTTAAATCTTTTAGATTTTAAATCTTTTTCTATCTGTTTCTGTCAAATATATTTTTCTCAAACGAATAGATTTTGGTGTTACCTCAACATATTCATCTTTTTGAATGTATTCTAAAGCTTCTTCCAAAGAGAAAATAATTGGAGGAATAATTCTCGCTTTTTCATCATTTCCAGAAGAACGAACGTTAGATTGTTTTTTCTCTTTAGTAACGTTTACACACATATCATCACCACGAGAGTTTTCTCCAATTACCTGACCTTCGTAAATTTCGGCATTTGGTTCAACAAAAAACTTACCACGATCTTGCAATTTATCGATAGAATAAGGAATAGCTTTCCCTTTTTCCATAGAAATCAATGAACCTTTGTTACGTCCAGCAATTTCTCCTTTGTAAGGCTCATATCCTATAAAACGGTGTGCCATAATAGCCTCACCAGCAGTAGCAGTAAGCAATTGATTACGCAATCCAATAATTCCACGTGATGGAATATTAAATTTCACAATCATACGATCCCCTTTAGTTTCCATACTCAGCATTTCACCTTTACGCATAGTAACGAATTCAACCGCTCTACCTGAAAGACTTTCTGGTAAATCAATTGTCAATTCCTCAATTGGCTCACATTTTTTACCGTCAATTTCTTTTATGATAACCTGTGGTTGACCGATTTGCAACTCATACCCTTCTCTTCTCATTGTTTCGATAAGAACAGATAAGTGAAGTACCCCACGACCAAAAACCATAAACTTATCAGCTGAATCAGTTTCACCCAATTTCATTGCTAAGTTTTTCTCTAATTCTTTTGTCAAACGCTCTCTAATATGACGAGAAGTTACAAATTTACCCTCTTTACCAAAGAAAGGAGAGTCGTTAATTGTAAACAACATACTCATAGTAGGCTCGTCAATATCAATTGTTTTCAAACCTTCAGGGTTTTCATAATCAGCGATAGTATCTCCAATTTCAAATCCTTCAACCCCAACAATCGCACAGATATCTCCAGCAATTACTTCAAGTACTTTTTTACGTCCAAGACCTTCAAAAGTGTGTAATTCTTTGATACGTGATTTTGATATAGTACCGTCTCTTTTAACTAATGAGATTGGCATACCTTCTTTTAAAACTCCTCTTTCCAAACGTCCAATAGCAATACGGCCTGTAAAAGCTGAGAAATCTAAAGATGTAATCAACATTTGTGGTGTTCCTTCAGATACTTTAGGAGCAGGAACATTTTCAACAACCATATCCAACAATGCTTCAACATTATCAGTTACGTTTTCCCAATGATCAGACATCCAGTTATTTTTAGCTGAACCATAAACTGTTGGAAAATCCAACTGCCATTCTTGAGCACCTAATTCAAACATTAAGTCAAAAACTTTTTCATGAACTTCTTCAGGAGTACAGTTTTCTTTATCAACTTTATTGATAACAACACAAGGCTTAAGACCTAAGTCAATCGCTTTTTGCAAAACGAAACGAGTTTGTGGCATTGGCCCTTCAAAAGCATCCACCAAAAGGCAAACACCATCAGCCATGTTCAATACACGTTCTACCTCACCACCAAAATCGGCGTGACCAGGAGTATCAATAATGTTGATTTTTGTTCCTTTGTAAACTACAGAAACATTTTTAGAAGTAATAGTAATACCTCTCTCACGCTCTAAGTCGTTGTTATCAAGGATTAAGTCACCTGTGTTTTCGTTGTCACGAAATAACTGACAGTGATACATAATTTTATCAACCAAAGTTGTTTTACCGTGATCGACGTGGGCAATAATTGCAATGTTTCTAATAGATTCCATCTGTGATTTTTAATGGGTGCAAAAGTACACTTTATTTTGATATAAAAAACATTTCAATGATAGTTTATATATAATTTACACACAGTTAACCTATTACACCTACAAATAAACATCAAAACCATGAACTTTAAAAATAAGTTTCAAACCATATTTAATATTTATATTATAAATTAATTATATTTGAAGTAATGAAAAACAAAACCAACCAAATAACAATAATTTATATTATCGCCTCCTTGTTTATGGCTATTATCTGTCATAAATTATTGCAAAAATACACTTCCGACTCCGAATATCATTCGTATAATTTTCTAAAAGACATATTATTTATCGTGTTTTCAGGAATACTTTTCAAGTATATTTTATCTAAAAATGACACCCGAAATATTTTAATATTTGAAAAATTAAAGAAAACCAATGACGAAATTAAAGAATCCAATGAAAAATATGATATTGTCGCAAAAGCAACGAGTGACACGATATGGGACTGGAAAATCCAAGAAGATCGCTTAACCTGGAATAAAGGAATTGAAGGCATTTTTGGCTACAAAGAAAATCAGGTTGGAGATAGCTCAAACTGGTGGTTTGACAAAATCCACCCTGAAGACAGCATAAAGATGTCAATTAAACTATACTCCTTTATAGAACAAAAAACAGAAAAATGGCAAGACCAGTATCGCTTCAGATGCGCTGACAACACCTATAAATATGTATTCGATCGAGGATTTCTTTTAAAAGATGAGAATGGCAAAGCCATAAGAATGATTGGTGCAATTCAAGACATCACCAAACAAAAAGAGGAAGAACAGCGACTTAAATTACTAGAAACGGTAATTACACAATCAAAAGATTCTATTGTAATAACCGAAGCAAACTCAAGCGATGACCGCATTCCAAAAATAATTTACGTCAATCCCGCTTTCTCGATTATGTCAGGATACGAATCACAAGAGATTACAGGAAAATCTCTTGATTTATTTTTTGGACCTAACTCTAATTCGAATGAACTTGAAAAACTTTTAACTTCAATAAAAGAAAAAGAAGAATGTCTTATTGAAATTATCAGTTACAAAAAAAACAAAGAAGAATACTGGGTACGATTCTCTATGATACCTATTTACAACATAGAAAACGAGCTTTCCCACTGGATCTCTATACAAAGAGACATTTCTGAAGAAAAAAAACAAGAAAAAGAAAAAGAGCAACTTATTCGTGAATTAACACAAAACAACAAAGATCTAAAACAATTCTCATACATTACCTCACACAACCTTAGAGCACCTTTATCAAACCTAACAGGCTTGTTAAACCTAATAGAAGACATTCCGGTAGAAAATGAAGAGCTAAAGGAAATTTTAGACGGCTTTAATAAATCCACACATTTACTAAACGAAACGATTAATGATTTAACAAAAGTCATTATCATTAAAGACAATCCTTCGATAAAAAAAGAACCCATATTAATAAAAGAAGTTTTTGAAAATGTTTTTAGCCAACTCAGTTTTCAGATTGAATTGCACAAACCAATAATAAAAATAGACTTTGAAAATGTTTCTATTATAAACGCGAACAAAGCTTACATAGAAAGCATTCTGTTAAACCTACTGACCAATGCACTAAAATACAAATCAGAGAACCGAAAACTAAAAATAACAATTACAGCTAATCAAATTGATGATTCTGTTGATTTAATTTTTAAAGACAATGGAATAGGTATTGATTTAAAAAGAAATCGAGATAAAGTTTTTGGGCTTTACCAAAGATTTCACAATTACCCTGACAGCAAAGGGCTAGGCCTTTATCTGGTAAAATCACAAGTAGAAACAATGGGAGGAACGATTGACATAGAAAGCGAAGTCAACAAAGGAACTTCCTTCACATTAACATTTAAAAATAAATAAAAAATGTTTGATTTAATTTTTTGTATTGATGACGATCCAATAACACTGATGTTATGTAAAAAAGTAATTACCAAATCATCATTTGCAAATGAAATAATTACAGCTCAAAACGGAGAAGAAGCCCTTCAATTCTTCAACACTATCAAATACTCGAACACGAATTGTGCGTTACAAAAGAGCCCCCAATTAATATTCCTAGATTTAAATATGCCCGTAATGGGAGGTTGGGAATTTTTAGATCTATTCATTAAAGATGATTATTCTGATTTTAATACCACAACAAAGGTTATAATACTATCTTCAACCATAGATCCAGACGACATTGAGAAAGCAAAAACATACCCAATAATTATTGATTTTCTATCCAAACCCATCACCCAATCAATGCTGGAATACGTGAAAACCAAAATTTAAAACACGGATAAACAAAAAAAAGCTCCTTAAAAAGGAGCTTTTTTATATATCTACAAATTGTAATTCTTACAATTTAGCAACATGTTTCGTTAATTTAGATTTTAAATTAGAAGCTTTGTTATCATGAATGATATTCTTTTTTGCTAATTTATCAATCATAGAAATCACATTAGACAATTTAGATGTAGCATCAACCTTATCAGTAGCTATTCTTAACGCTTTGATAGCATTACGAGTAGTTTTGTGTTGGTATCTGTTTAACACTCTTCTCTTTTCGTTACTTCTGATTCTCTTTAAAGCTGACTTATGATTTGCCATTTTATTTTATTTTTATCTTTTACTATTTTATTTGTAGTCCGTAAGGGAATCGAACCCCTGTTACCAAGACGAAATCTTGGCGTCCTAACCCCTAGACGAACGGACCAATTCTCTCTAAGTTTTTTTTCAATTTGTCAACTGAAATTGTAGTCCGTGGGGGAATCGAACCCCCCTTACCAGGATGAAAACCTGGCGTCCTAACCGATAGACGAACGGACCATTATCCTTTTTTAAGTTTAGGAAAACTTTTGCATCAAACAGATTTTGTAGTCCGTGGGGGAATCGAACCCCCCTTACCAGGATGAAAACCTGGCGTCCTAACCGATAGACGAACGGACCATTATCCTTTTTTAAGTTTAGGAAAACTTTTGCATCAAACAGATTTTGTAGTCCGTGGGGGAATCGAACCCCCCTTACCAGGATGAAAACCTGGCGTCCTAACCGATAGACGAACGGACCGTGCTTCTGTATTGCGGATGCAAAGATACATCTATTTTTCAAACGCGCAAGAGTACATGTAAAAAAAATTATTTTTTTTTAATATGCCTTCGCAAACAGCACTCTTCCAACAGAAGGATTACCAGTAAAAACGCAGCTTCCCGCCTCTTCTACCCTACCCAATGGAATACATCTGATAGTAGCTTTTGTAAGCTCCTTAATTCTCTCCTCTGTAGCTGCAGTTCCATCCCAATGAGCTGATACAAAGCCTGCTTTGGTATCCAAAATCGTTTTAAATTCCTCAAAACTATTTACCTCAGTAATATGCGAATTTCGATAATTTAATGCCTTATTAAACAAATCTTCCTGAATTTGACCTAATAAATCATTAACATAAGTTGTAATTTCTTCTTTAGAAATAACTTCTTTAGACAAGGTATCTCTTCTTGCTACTTCAAAAGTTCCATTCTCTAAATCTTTTGGTCCAACAGCAATACGAATTGGCACACCTTTTAATTCCCATTCTGCAAATTTAAACCCAGGTTTCTGAGTAGTTCTATCATCATACTTCACAGAAATCTTTAATTTCCTTAAAGCTGCCGTCAGAACATTTACTTCATTCGTTATTTCAGCTAATTGCTCATCTGTTTTATAGATCGGAACGATCACCACTTGAATCGGTGCTAAATTAGGCGGTAAAACCAATCCTTTATCATCTGAATGCGTCATTACAAGCGCACCCATTAATCGCGTAGAAACCCCCCATGAAGTTCCCCAAACATGCTCCTGCTTTCCTTCAGCATTCGCAAATTTCACATCAAAAGCTTTAGCGAAATTCTGACCTAAAAAGTGTGATGTCCCTGCTTGCAAAGCCTTACCATCTTGCATTAAAGCCTCAATACAATAAGTCTCTTCTGCACCGGCGAAACGCTCTGTTTCGGTTTTCAATCCTTTTATAACAGGTATAGCCATGAAATTTTCAGCAAATTCGGCATATACGTTCATCATTTTCTCTGACTCTTCAATCGCTTCTTTTCTTGTAGCATGAGCAGTATGCCCCTCTTGCCATAAAAATTCTGCAGTACGCAAAAACAAGCGGGTTCTCATTTCCCATCGCACAACATTTGCCCATTGATTAATCAATAACGGCAAATCTCTGTAAGACTGAACCCAGCCTTTATAAGTAGACCAAATGATGGCTTCACTTGTCGGACGAACGATTAACTCTTCTTCTAATTTTGCATTGGGATCAACCATCAATTTACCTGGTTTATCCGGATCATTTTTTAATCTGTAGTGTGTTACAATCGCACATTCTTTTGCAAATCCTTCCGCATTTTTTTCCTCAGCCTCAAACATGCTTTTAGGCACAAATAAAGGGAAATAAGCATTTTGATGCCCTGTTTCTTTAAACATGCGATCTAACTCTGCTTGCATTTTTTCCCAGATTGCATACCCGTACGGTTTGATAACCATACAGCCTCTAACTCCTGAATTTTCGGCTAAATCAGCTTTTACAACTAGCTCATTATACCATTTCGAATAATCTTCCGATCTTGTAGTAAGGTTCTTACTCATATTGAATAGTTTGGCACAAATTTTGTTTTATTTTTTTTAACTAAAATAGTTACGCAAAACTAACTATTTTTGTCATGTGCAACAATAAAAAATCCTATAGATATGAAAACTAACCATTTTTCTTTACAAAAAACATCTCTTTATTCCTTAATTGGATTTTTGAGTCTTCTGTTTGCATCTTGTGGATCGTATCAAAACAGTTCCTACTATGACAGTGATGGTATTTATGGCGCCACAGGAACCAAAACCAACGGAAAAACAACTCAAAACAATCAATACTCAGAATACTTCAACTCTTTACAAAATAACAACCAATCTACTGGAATCTTTACAGATGTTAATAATTACGGTAACTACGACACTGCTACCGACTCAATAAGCACAGGTTATCCTGCTTGGGGAAGCAATTATCAAGAAACCAGCGTAAGCGTTTACCCTAGCAGTTGGAGCTGGTCTATCGGTTTTGGTTGGGGTTATCCTTATTATGGATACGGTTGGGGATACCCTTATTATGGCTATGGATATCCTTATTATGGTTACGGTTATCCTTACTATGGCTGGGGTTATTATCCTTACTACGGCTACGGTTATCCTTACTACGGTTATGGTTACGGCAATTATTCATACAATTCCAGCAGAAGAGGTTCTTCGTATTCTAACGGAGTGTATAGTAGCAATAATTACAGTAACAGAGGTTATTCGCAAAACAGGGCTAATGCTAACAGAGGAACAAGTTATACTAATTTCAATAGAAATGGTACAACTACAACCAGTTCTAGCCCTACATTCAGAAGAAGTAATTCGCAATCCCAATCTCAATACAACTCTTCTAGAACAAACAGCTCCCGAAGCCAAAACTACAACTCTTCCCGATCATACACCCCAAGTTACAACTCTGGCGGAGGCTATAGCGGAGGCAGATCATCTAGCGGTGGTGGCGGTACATCTGGCGGCGGAGGCGGTGGAAGATCATCTGGCGGTGGTGGTGGAAGAAGATAATCATCCTATTTTTATGTAAAATTTTTAAACCTTAGCGCTACAAAAAATGAAAAAACATATATTCCTTCTATTCGCTGGCCTCACTTTTAGTATAGCACAATCGCAAGATATATCAGATGCCTTACGTTATTCACAAGATAACATGAACGGTACAGCACGTTTTAGAGCTATGAATGGTGCTTTCGGAGCACTTGGCGGCGATTTATCATCACTGAATGTAAATCCTGCAGGTTCCGCTGTTTTTTCAAACAATCAAATGGGACTGACTTTTACCAATTATAACACTAAAAATACTTCCACGTATTTTGGCTCTCAAACAACTGAAGATGACAATTCATTTGAACTCAATCAAGCAGGGGGTGTCTTTGTTTTTAAAAACCAAAACCCTAACAGCGATTGGAAAAAGTTCTCGATGGCAGTAAATTATGAAAACATAAACAATTACGATAATTCCATTTTTTCAGCAGGAATCAATCCAACAAACTCAGTTGACGGTTACTTCTTAAGTTATGCAAATGGAGTCCCTTTGGATGCTTTAGAAAACTCTGAATATGCGCAGTTAGATTATGGCGGCCAACAAGCTTATTTAGGATACTGGGGATATGTTATAAATCCTCTTGAGGACAACCTTAACAATACCTTATATACATCAAATGTTCCTAGTGGCGGGAATTATTATCAAGAAAACAGCATTTACGCCAGTGGTTACAACGGAAAATTAATCTTTAATGCAGCAACCCTGTTCAAAGACCGATTCTATATAGGAATTAATTTAAATTCTCATTTTACTGATTACGTAAAATCTACCTCATTTTACGAAAGAAACAACAACCATGATCCTTTGAATATCAATTACGATCTTAACCGCTTAAGTTTCGAAAATAATTTACACACATACGGAACCGGGTTTTCTTTTCAAATTGGTGCAATTGCCAAAGTCACCAATGAAATTCGTTTAGGATTTGCTTATGAATCACCTACTTGGTACAATTTAAATGACGAACTCTCTCAAAGACTTGTTAGTGTAAGCAGCAATAATACCAATGAACTGCCATCGGATGTAGTTGATCCATTTGTTATCAATTTTTTCCCACCTTATGAACTACAAACCCCAGATAAATTTACCGGAAGTTTTGCTTATATCTTTGGAAAAACAGGATTAATAAGCCTTGATTATTCTATAAAAAATTATAGCGACAACCAATTTGAACCTGAAAACGACCCTTATTTCCGTGAAGTAAACAGTTCTATAAATAGCCTTCTTGATGTTTCAAACGAAATAAGAATAGGTGGTGAATATAAAATCAATGCTTTGAGTCTTAGAGCTGGATACCGTTACGAACAGAGTCCTTACAAAAACGGAAATACAATTGGAGATTTAAATAGCTATTCAGGAGGTTTAGGATATAATTTCGGATCAATCAAAGCTGACCTTTCCTATTCCTATGCTAAAAGAGATTCTAACCAAGGATTTTTCAACCAAGGATTTACAGATGGAGCTGACATCACCACTAAAAACAATAACTTCACTATGACTTTACTGTTTGAATTATAAATATTCGCTATCACAAATAAAAAAATAAAAGAGTAATCGAAAATCCGTCTCGTTTTTCACAAGACGGATTTTTTTTAGCCCTGATGGCAGTGAAAATCCTCCCGATTTTTTTTCGGGAGATTGCAACGAACAGCAGGAATAGCTTCATAAAAATATTGAAAAGAAACTGAAACGGGTTTCGTTTGAATAAAAAATTGTAATTTTGCAAAATTCCCAAATTAAGGGGACTATAATACTATGAGAACTAAGTCTTTAAAGAAGAACAAAATCAACGTTATCACCCTTGGGTGTTCAAAAAATGTATATGACAGTGAAGTGCTTATGGGGCAACTTCGCGCTAGTGGAAAAGAGGTAACACATGAAGCTCCTGAGGCAGAGGAAGGAAATATCATTGTAATCAACACCTGTGGATTTATAGATAATGCCAAAGCGGAATCTGTAAATATGATTTTAGAATATGCCGACAAAAAAGAAAAAGGTTTAGTAGACAAAGTTTTCGTAACAGGATGCTTATCTGAACGTTACAGACCAGACTTAGAAAAAGAAATACCAAATGTAGACCAGTTTTTTGGTACTACTGAATTACCTCAGTTATTAAAAGCCCTAGGAGCTGATTATAAACATGAATTATTAGGGGAGCGCTTAACAACAACTCCTAAAAATTATGCTTATTTAAAAATTGCCGAAGGTTGCGACAGACCTTGTAGTTTTTGTGCTATTCCAATAATGCGTGGAAAACACGTTTCTCAAACCATTGAAAAATTAGTTAAGGAAGCCGAAGGTTTAGCAAAAAATGGTGTAAAAGAATTAATATTGATTGCACAAGACTTGACTTACTATGGTCTTGATATTTACAAAAAACGTAACCTTGGCGAATTACTTGAAGCATTGGTAAAAGTTGAAGGAATTGAATGGATTCGTTTGCATTACGCTTTCCCTACCGGATTCCCTATGGATGTGCTCGAAATCATGAAACGTGAGCCAAAAATTTGTAATTATATTGATATTCCGCTACAACATATATCCGATTCTATTTTGAAATCGATGCGACGTGGAACCACACAAGAAAAGACAACACAACTCTTAAAAGATTTTAGAGCTGCAGTTCCAGGAATGGCGATTCGAACAACACTAATCGTAGGTTATCCAGGAGAAACACAGGAAGATTTTGAAATTTTGAAAGATTTTGTTCAAGAAATGAAGTTTGACAGAATGGGTTGTTTCGCTTATTCACATGAAGAAAACACACATGCTTATTTACTTGAGGATGATGTTCCTGATACTGTGAAACAAGATCGTGCCAACGAAATAATGGAATTACAATCTCAAATTTCCTGGGATTTGAACCAAGAAAAAGTTGGTCAGACTTTTAAATGTATCATCGACAGAAAAGAAGGTGGACATTTTGTCGGAAGAACTGAATTTGACAGTCCGGATGTTGATAATGAAGTCCTGATTGACGCCACTAAACATTATGTAAAAACAGGAGAGTTTGTAATGGTAAAAATTATAGAAGCTACAGAATTTGATTTATACGGAGAACCTGCTTAGATTTACAACAACCATTCTTTAATGTCCTACTCTAAAAAACTTAACATGAAACCATTTCAAATTCTATTAGTAAGCACATTTTTCTTATTATCTATCAATACTATTTCAGCACAATACGGTAATGGTTATGGATACGGGAATAGTAGCTATGGCAGAAATAACAGAATGAGTCAAATGAATAATGCGGGCCCAGAGAGAAGTCAGCCAAAAGAAATACCGGTCGAAGTAACTGTGGGAAAAATAACAGACAGACTAAAAACAGAACTTGCTCTTGATGAATTACAGGTAATTGCAATATCTAATATTTTAACTCAAAGCATGCGAACTCAGGGAATCATCATAAAACAAGAGACCAGTCAAGAAGACAAAATAAAAGATATTAAAGCCCTTTCGGATATTACAGATTCAAAAGTTATGGTTCTTTTAAACAAAGAACAAAAAGAAAAATACATTATCCTTAGCGAGGAAATGAAAAATTCTAAAAAAACGAAATCAGATAAAAAATCCAAAAAGAAATCCGACGAAAAATTAGAGACTAAAACAGAAGTGAAACCAGAGGAAAAATTAGAAGAAAAACCAAAAGAGTAACATTCTAAAACATGAAAAGACCTTTTTATTATCTGATTTCTGCTGCAATTATAACTTCATGCGCTTCAAATCCTTATAAAAGCAGCGAGAAATTATATAAAAAACAACTGATTAGCCTTCAAAAAAATATTTCTAAAAAAGAGTCAGTGCCTTTACAAAACGGCACTAAAACGGAATGGGTTGGAACCGTGAATTTCAATCTGCGAAAACCAAATTTCATTATTATTCACCATACAGCACAAGACTCTTTACAACAGACTTTAAAAACATTTACTCTTGTAAAACCTCAAGTTAGTGCACACTATGTGATTGCTGATGACGGGCGTGTTGTTCAGATGCTAAATGACTACCTACGAGCCTGGCATGGAGGAAATGCAACTTGGGGTAAAAACACCGACATCAATTCTGCTTCTATAGGAATTGAATTAGACAATAACGGAACAGAACCCTTTTCGCAATCACAAATAAGCAGCCTACTAGCTCTTTTGACGAAATTAAAAAAAGATTACAACATCCCTGCCCAAAACATAATTGGTCACTCAGATATTGCTCCAACACGAAAGAAAGACCCAAGCGCTTTGTTTCCTTGGCGTACTTTGGCAGAAAAAGAATTTGGAATTTGGCCCGATGAAGTCTTAGAAACAGCTCCAGCTGATTTTAATATAGAACAAGGATTACGAATTATAGGATACAACACCAAAAACCTGCCAGCTGCCATTACCGCCTTTAAATTGCATTATATTCAAACAGAGGTTAATGATGTTTTAGACGAAAAAACAATAAACACCATTTATAGCATCTATAAAAAGCAATAGCTTTAAAAGAGCTACAAGTAAAAAGGTACTTTGACTATTATTCAAAGTACCTTTTTTACTTTTAGAACAGCTGCTGTTCTTTGACCACAAACTTCTATTTTTATACTATTTTAATATTAAAATACGGAAGTGATGTTTGGAGTCAACCGCCACTGACTTTAAACAAAGACAATTTATTTATAACAAGATTTAATCAGATATAAAAGAGTAATCTCTACCGTTAAGGGTACTACACAAAAAACTGCCAGAACACAAAATAGAGCGTCCTGGCAGTAAAAAAAAAATATATTTTGTAATTAGAATGTATACGTTGTTGCAAGTAAAACATAAGCGTTTGAACCTGTCGCCGCAGCATCGCTATCAAAGAAAATATCTTCGGATGCACTATCATATCTAATCTCAGGAATAATTGTTAAGTTTCCTACTTTATAGTTTAATGATAAGGTATTTCCAAGAACACTACCTACACTTCCACGAACTGAAGAGCTTGCTGTAAGACCATCTTCGTCGTCAAAATATTCCAATCTGTAAGCTAAACTAAGATTTTCTTTCATTGTATAATTAGCGTAACCTACTAGAGAAAACCATTCTCCATCTAAATCACTATCAAAATCATCCGCTACCATAGCATAAGTCCCATTAAATCCTAAAGAGAATGCATCACTTAGCTTTTTAGAACCTACAAAATCAAATTGAGTGATGTTTTTATCAGAAGTTGGATTAGCACTACCAGAAGTCACATTAAAATAAGCACTTCCTGAGTCAGCTACATAACCTAACTGTCCGATAAACGTTTTTTGAGTAGAACCTGCGTCAATTGCAGATTTAAAATCGGTTGGATTGGTAACTCCGGCCATAATACTAAATTTACCCGAAGTATATTGCGCTTTTACACCAGTGTTAAAAAACGGACCATTGGTAAAAGCATATGACATACTGTAGTTTTTATTATCTACTGCATCTAATAATTCATATCCTATGTGGGTTCCAAAACTACCCGCTATCACTTTAAACTTATCAGAAAACTCATAAGTAAAGTTTAATTGTTTAATCATGAAAGTATTAGCAGCATCATTATAAGTAAATTCGCTTGCTCTACTCCCGAAACCTAAATCAACAAAAACAGATGCTTTACCCATTTTGTGAGACGCTTCGATCGAAGCCATCCCTAATTCAAATGAATTATGAGCCGAAGTAAAACTGGTCAATCCATTTCCTTGTTGATTCGCGAAATCATATTTGTAATACATGTCAGCTGAACCTGCAAATGTTGTAGCTGGTGCTGATGGTGTTTCATCTTGTGCAAATGTAAAAGTTGTCGTTAGCATTAATGCAATAATCAGTAATCCTTTTTTCATGTTTAATTTAGTTTTAATTAGTATCGAGTTTGGTTATTAGTCCGGTTTTAGCTATTCCGTTTTAATCTAAACTTTTTAATATTTCAATGCATTTTATATTAAAAAAACAACTTTCCAATGGCACTTATTTCTAAGTTTTTTGTTGTTTCTCGAGACGAATTTATTAACTTTTATTTT
>RCUR01000510.1_pt1 | contig 13776 bp, 9 predicted proteins | sample 2166151 | NCBI WGS metagenome assembly RCUR01 (sample SAMN09932785, study PRJNA488358) | compost metagenome | isolation source: compost soil in an enriched community | place: Germany: Experimental Botanical Garden
TGCACAAAAAAAATCCGGAACCTGATGAAGGTTCCGGATTCTTCTACTGATCAAGGATTAATCAACAATCCTTAAGTCAATAGCGTTCGGCTTTTCGCTACCCGACAGCTATCAGAAACGTTCGATATCCGCCTTAGCTTCCAATTGCTTGCGGAATGCAACGAAGTCCTGCTGTCCACTGCGTGAGGCAAGGAAACGGCTATACATGGCCTTTTCTTCAGCCGCCAGTGGCGCCTCTGGCTCGCTCACGCCATTCAAGCGCACCACCACGAAATCACCATTTTCCAGCGTGACTCCGGTAAAGGTCGACTGACCAGCGGCGCTCGGCTTGGGCAACCGGAACAGCGCCTGCAGTACGACGGGATCAATCCCCTCCTGACTGCGCGTGGCCGCCTCAACCACCTCCCAGGCTTGTCCCGACTCGGCCTGCTCAACCGGCGTCTTGCCTTCGTTCAAAGCTGCCAGAAGCGCCTCGCCCTCAGCCTTGACAGCCTCACTGGCACGAACCCTGGTCAACTGTTCACGAATACTCTCTGCAACCTGTTCGAGAGCCAGTTGCTCGGGCTTCTTGTGCTCCTTGATGCGCAACACCACGACGGTATTCGGATCGAGTTCGATGGCGCTGCTGTTACTGCCGTCCTCCAGCACCTCGGCACTGAATGCGGCCTGAACCACCTCACGGTTAGCGGCCAGCCCCTCGCCACCTTCACGGCCGAAGGCTTCGCTGGTTTTGATATCCAGCCCCAGTTCCTGGGCAGGCTGAGCCAGATCCGACGCTTCGAACGCGGCATCCTCAAGCTGCTTGCTGGCTTCGACGAAGCGCCGCTCCAACTGGCGCGCCTTCAAATCACGCACCAGTTTTTCCTGCAGACTGGCAAAGCTCGGCACTTCCGGAGCCTGAACAGCCAACAGCTTGATCAGGTGCCAACCAAACTCGCTACGTACCGGTGCCGATACCTGGCCCTCACTCAAGGCATACAGCGCCTCTTCAAAGGCCGGATCGTAGACACCCGGTCCGGCATAACCGAGGTCGCCGCCATTGGCAGCGGAACCCGGATCGTCAGAAAACTCCTTGGCCAGCACGGCAAAGTCTTCGCCTTGCTGCAGGCGCTTCTGCGCTTCCTCAATCTTGGCCTTGGCCTGCTTGTCGTCGAGCGCGTCGCTTACCTCGACCAGAATATGCGCGGCCTGACGCTGCTCGGCCAGGTTGGCAATTTCGTTTTCGTAAGCGCTCTGCAGATCTTCATCGCTGACTTCGACCTGATCGAAGAAGGCATCCTTGTTCAGTTCAACATATTCCAGCACGACCTGCTCAGGGCTCATGAACTGACTGGCCTGCGCATCATAGTAGGCCTTGATGTCGTCATCGCTGAGTTGAACCGCGCTGCTATCGGCCTTCAGGGTCAGGGTCGCGAAGTCACGGGTTTGCTTTTCCAACCGCGCGAACGCCATTACCTGCGCATCGGTAACGAAGGCGCTGCCGGAGATGCCCGCGCGCAGCTGCCCGATCAGCATTTCTTGCTCGAGCATCTGGCGGAACTGCATGCGCGTGTAACCAAGCTGGCGGATGACCTGATCGAAGCGATCGGCATCGAACTGACCATCCACCAGAAATTCGGGCGTTTGCAGAATCAGCTGATCGAGTGCCTGCGGCGAAAAGCCGAACTTGGCATCGGCTGCGCCCTGCAGCAACAAAGTGCGCTCGATCAGACCTTTCAGTGCAGCCTCGCGCAGCAATTTCTCGTCCAGCAAGGAAGCATCAAAATCACGCCCGAGCTGTTGCAACAACTGACGCCGTTGCATCTCGACGGCTTGGCTGAGTGCGTTGAGTGTGACCTTCTCGCCGTTGACTTCAGCCGCGTTCTGACTGTTGCTGGTGCTAGTGAAAACGGCTTCGACACCGGTCAGCGCGAGCAGCACCACGATGAGACCGATGATGGTTTTGGCAATCCAACCCTGTGAATTGTCCCTGATATTCTGCAGCATGCTTCCCCCAGAACGACTGTACAAAAGAAGCAGCCGTGCAGTGTGGGTAAAATCCGGATAGAAGAAAGGCGCATCCGAGGATGCGCCTTCTCGTAACTGGCGGAGCGGACGGGACTCGAACCCGCGACCCCCGGCGTGACAGGCCGGTATTCTAACCGACTGAACTACCGCTCCGCTGCCAGATCAGGGGTTAGACTGACCTGGGACAACGCCTGAAGACGCTTAGTTGACGGCGTCTTTCAGTGCCTTGCCGGCTTTGAAACCTGGAATCTTGGCAGCAGCAATGCTGATCGGCTTGCCAGTTTGCGGATTACGGCCGGTGCGCGCAGCACGCTCCTTGACAGCAAAGGTACCGAAACCAACCAGTACAACGGAGTCACCAGCTTTCAACGCGCCAGTGACGGATTCAATCACTGCATCCAGCGCGCGGCCAGCAACAGCTTTCGGGATATCAGCAGATGCAGCGATGGCATCGATCAGTTCCGACTTGTTCACTCTAAGTCCCCTTAATTTCTGTTGAGTTTGTTTCTTGATTTTTAGTGTAAGCAAAACGAGTGCTGAAAAGTCTTCCGCACAATAAGAGCCGCTTTATAACAAGGGCTCTAAAATTGTGTCAAGGAAGCCCCCCTGCTAATGCGTGCTAATTCGCTCCTTGGAATCAGTCTCGCGCGTGTCATCCTTTGCAACCAGCTCCGGAGCCGCATCAGGCAAGGGCTCCGGCGCGTATTGCAGCGCAATTTGCAGGACCTCGTCAATCCATTTAACCGGTTTAATCTGCAAGTCCTGCTTAATGTTCTCCGGTATCTCTTTCAAATCGCGCACATTCTCTTCCGGAATGATCACGGTCTTGATTCCACCCCGATGTGCAGCCAGTAGCTTTTCTTTCAGGCCACCGATGGCCAGTACCTGGCCACGCAAGGTGATTTCGCCGGTCATGGCCACGTCTGCGCGAACCGGAATCTGGGTCAGGGCCGAGACCAACGCCGTGCACATCCCTACACCCGCGCTAGGGCCATCTTTCGGGGTTGCACCCTCTGGCATATGGATATGAATATCGCGCTTCTCGTAGAAATCAAGAGGCACTCCCAGGCTCTTCGCCCGGCTGCGCACGACGGTCTGCGCTGCCGTAATGGACTCCAGCATCACATCGCCCAGCGAACCGGTCTTGATCAACTGCCCCTTGCCTGGCACCACTGCGGCCTCGATGGTCAGCAACTCGCCCCCCACCTGAGTCCAGGCCAGCCCGGTCACCTGACCGATCTGGTCTTGCTGTTCCGCCAAGCCATAACGATGTTTGTGCACACCGAGGAAATGCTCCAGCGAGTCCGCTGTCACCAGCACCTCAAAGCGCTTTTCAAGACTGTGCTCTTTCACCGCCTTGCGGCAGACCTTGGCAATCTGCCGCTCCAGGCTGCGCACGCCCGCTTCTCGAGTGTAGTAGCGAATGATGTCGCGAATGGCTTCGCGCTCGAAAGTGAGCTCGCCCTTTTTCAGGCCATTGGCCTGGATCTGCTTGGGCGCCAGGTACTTGATGGCAATGTTGATCTTTTCGTCTTCCGTATAACCGGGAAGACGGATCACCTCCATGCGATCGAGCAAAGCTGCCGGAATATTCATGGAGTTGGCGGTACAGAGGAACATCACATCGGAGAGGTCGTAATCGACCTCCAGGTAGTGATCATTGAAATTATGGTTCTGCTCCGGATCGAGCACCTCGAGCAGCGCGGAAGCCGGATCGCCGCGCATATCCTGGCCCATCTTGTCGATTTCATCGAGCAGGAACAGTGGGTTACGCACACCTACCTTGGTCATCTTCTGGATCAGACGGCCCGGCATCGAGCCGATGTAGGTGCGCCGGTGGCCACGGATCTCGGCCTCGTCACGCACACCGCCCAGCGCCATGCGCACGAACTTGCGGTTGGTGGCGTGCGCGATGGACTCCGCCAGCGAAGTCTTGCCCACACCTGGCGGCCCGACCAGGCAGAGTACCGGGCCCTTGATCTTCTTCACCCGCTTCTGCACGGCGAGGTACTCAAGGATCCGCTCCTTGACCTCATCGAGCCCGTAGTGATCGGCATCCAGGATCGCCTCGGCGCGCGCCAGATCCAGGCGCACCTTGCTCCGCGCAGTCCAAGGCACATTCACCAGCCAGTCGATATAGGACCGCACCACTGTGGCTTCCGCCGACATCGGCGACATTTGCTTGAGCTTGTTCAGCTCAGTGTGAGCCTTGTCGTAGGCCTCTTTGCTCAATCCGCCTTTGTCGATGCGTTTCTTCAGGTCATCGAGTTCATTGTGACCTTCCTCGCTGTCGCCGAGCTCTTTCTGAATGGCCTTCATCTGCTCATTCAGGTAGTACTCGCGCTGACTGCGCTCCATCTGCTTCTTGACCCGGCCACGGATGCGTTTCTCGACCTGCAACAAATCGATCTCGGCATCCAGCAGGGCGAGCACATGCTCGACCCGCGCCGACAACTCGGTGATTTCGAGAATTTCCTGCTTCTGCTCGATCTTCAGCGCCATATGCGCGGCCATGGTATCGACCAGACGACTCGGTTCATCGATACCGTTGAGCGAAGACAGCACCTCCGGCGGAACCTTCTTGCCCAGTTGCACGTACTGCTCGAACTGGCTGAGCAGGCTGCGGACAAACACCTCGGACTCGCGCCCCGGCGCATCGACCTCGTCGATCAACCGCACTTCGGCACGGCAGTGGCCATCCACCTCGATAAACCGTTCGACCGCTCCGCGCTGCTCGCCCTCGACCAGCACTTTGACCGTGCCATCGGGCAGCTTCAATAATTGCAGTACAGTCGCAACGGTGCCGACCCGGTAGAGCCCATCTTCGCCAGGATCGTCATCGGCAGGGTTTTTCTGGGCGATGAGCAGAATCTGCTTTTCGCCTGTCATCGCTGCCTCCAGGGCCTCGATGGATTTCTCGCGTCCGACGAACAGCGGGATGACCATGTGCGGATAGACCACGACATCGCGTAGCGGAAGGAGAGGCAATTCGATGGTTGTCTTCATGATTTCTGGCTCTACAGCGGCCTGTCAGGCCTTAGATAGATGGGATAAGCCTTCACCCTAAGATGGGGGTAGCCCCAGCAAAAAACAAGCGTTTCGACTGCAAAAGCAAAGGGGCCCGCAGGCCCCTTGCTTTCAACATGCTACAGACCGACTCAAGCGTCAGGTGCCGCCTTGGCAGCAGGCTCGTTGTTCTCGTAAATCAACAGGGGCTTGGATGTGCCATCGACGACGCTCTCATCGATAACCACCTTGCTGACCTCCGACTGCGAGGGAATCTCGTACATGGTATCGAGCAGAATACCCTCGAGGATCGAGCGCAAACCACGCGCACCGGTCTTACGCTCCAAAGCCTTGCGCGCCACGGATAGCAATGCGTCAGAGCGGAACTCCAGATCGACACCTTCCATCTCGAAAAGCTTGGCATATTGCTTGGTCAGGGCATTCTTCGGCTCGGTCAGAATCTGCATCAGCGCAGCTTCATCCAGCTCGTCGAGGGTTGCGATAACCGGCAAACGGCCAACGAATTCCGGAATCAAGCCAAACTTGACCAGATCGTCCGGCTCGACCGCACGCAGCGACTCGCCGATCTTCTTACCCAGATCCTTGCTGCGGACCTCGGCATTGAAACCTATCCCGCCCCTGGTCGAGCGGCCCTGGATGACTTTTTCCAAGCCAGAGAAAGCACCGCCGCAGATAAACAGGATATTGCGCGTATCGACCTGCAGGAACTCCTGCTGCGGATGCTTGCGCCCTCCTTGCGGAGGAACCGAGGCCACGGTGCCCTCGATCAGCTTCAACAGGGCCTGCTGGACACCCTCGCCCGACACATCGCGAGTGATCGACGGGTTGTCGGACTTGCGCGAGATCTTGTCGATTTCGTCGATATAGACGATGCCCATCTGGGCCTTCTCCACATCGTAATCGCACTTCTGCAGCAGCTTCTGGATGATGTTCTCGACATCCTCACCCACATAGCCGGCTTCGGTCAGCGTGGTGGCGTCGGCGATGGTGAAGGGAACATTGAGCAAGCGCGCCAGGGTTTCGGCCAGCAGGGTTTTACCCGAACCGGTCGGACCGATCAGCAGGATATTGCTCTTGCCCAGCTCGACATCGTCCTTCTTTTCGCGCTGATTAAGCCGCTTGTAGTGGTTATAGACTGCCACCGCCAGGATCTTCTTCGCCCGCTCCTGACCAATCACATACTGATCGAGGATGGCGCTGATTTCCTTTGGCGCAGGCAGCTTGTGCGCGCTGCTTTCGGCCTGGGCTTCCTGCACCTCCTCGCGGATGATGTCATTGCACAGGTCGACGCACTCGTCGCAGATAAAGACCGAGGGGCCGGCAATCAATTTGCGCACTTCATGCTGGCTTTTGCCGCAGAAGGAGCAATAAAGCAGCTTGCCGTTGTCCTCGCCATTGCGGGTGTCAGTCATTCGATCAATCCAATACGGTAGGCTTGAAAAACAAGATGGAGGCAAATGCGGGCATTTTCAAGCCCGCAATGCGACCGACTGCATGCCGGTCGCGCACAATCGGCGTAATTAGCTGGAAGCCAGGCGTTTATCGAGAACCTTGTCGATAAGGCCATAGGCAACCGCCGTATCACCGCTCATGAAGTTGTCGCGATCGGTATCACGGGCAATCACATCCAACGGCTGGCCGGTGTGCGCAGCCAGCACGTTGTTCAGGCGATCACGGATGGTCAGGATTTCGCGCGCATGGATCTCGATATCCGAGGCCTGCCCCTGGAAGCCACCCAACGGTTGATGGATCATCATCCGCGAATGCGGCAGGCAGAAACGCTTGCCGGCAGCGCCAGCAGTCAGCAACAGGGCACCCATGCTGCACGCCTGACCGATACAGATAGTCGACACATCGGGCCGAATGAACTGCATGGTGTCGTAGATCGACATGCCGGCGGTCACCGAACCGCCCGGCGAGTTGATGTACAGATGGATGTCCTTGTCCGGGTTTTCCGCTTCAAGGAACAACAGTTGCGCGGCTACCAGATTGGCCATGTAGTCTTCGACCGGACCGATCAGGAAGATCACGCGCTCCTTGAGCAGGCGCGAGTAGATGTCATAGGCGCGCTCACCGCGGGCCGTTTGTTCGATGACCATGGGCACCAAGCCGCCAGCGGCCTGGATGTCTGGCATTTGTTGCATAAAAGGATTGCGGGACATTTCTTGCACTCGCTCCCTAAACAGTCATGTATCAAATACGCATAAGCCAGCACGGTGGCTGGCTTATGGTGTGCTCGAACGAGATAAGAAAATCAGGCGGCTTGCGGAGCTTCCACCGGCTTGACAGCTTCTTCGTAAGAGACCGATTTGTCGGTCACATTAGCCTTCTGCAAAACAGTATCTACAACTTGTTCTTCCAGCACAACCGAACGGACTTCGTTCATTTGCTGGTCGTTTTTGTAATACCAGGCCACGACCTGCTCAGGCTCCTGGTAAGCCGAGGCCATTTCCTGAATCATCTCGCGTACGCGGGCATCGTCAGGCTTGAGCTCGAACTGCTTGACCACTTCGGCCACGATCAAGCCCAGCACCACACGACGCTTGGCCTGCTCTTCGAACAGCTCCGCAGGCAGTTGTTCGGGCTTGATGTTGCCGCCGAACTGTTGCACCGCCTGTACGCGCAGACGATTGACTTCGTTGCCGATCAGGGACTTGGGCACTTCGATCGGGTTGGCAGCCAGCAAGCCGTCCATCACCTGATTTTTCACCTTGGACTTGATGGCCTGACGCAGTTCGCGCTCCATATTCTTGCGCACTTCGGCGCGGAAGCCTTCCAGACCGCCTTCCTTGACGCCGAACTGGGCGAAGAACTCGTCGTTGAGCTCGGGCAGCTGGGGGGCGGAAACGCTGTTCACGGTAACCGTGAACTCGGCAGTCTTGCCGGCCAGATCCAGATTCTGGTAGTCCTCCGGGAACACCGGATTGATCACCCGCACATCACCGGCCTTGGCGCCGACCAGGGCATCTTCGAAGCCAGGGATCATGCGCCCGGAACCGAGAACCAGCTGGGAACCGGCGGCAGAACCACCTGCGAAGGCTTCGCCGTCGATCTTGCCAGCAAAATCGATATTCAGTTGGTCGCCATTTTCGGCGGCGCGCTCAACCACTTCGAAGCGGGTGTTCTGCTTGCGCAGAATTTCCAGCATGTTGTCCAGATCGGCATCAGCCACATCGGCCTGCAGGCGCTCGATGGCAATGGTCTCGAGACCAGTCACCTGGAACTCGGGGAAGACTTCGAAGGTCGCGACGTATTCCAGGTCTTTGCCCTTCTCGAAGGTCTTCGGCTCGACGGCTGGAGCACCAGCCGGATTGAGCTTCTGCTCGACCACGGCCTCGTAGAAGGTAGCCTGAATCAGATCGCCCAGGGCTTCCTGACGAGCGGCGTCTTCGTAGCGCTGGCGAATGACGCTCATCGGCACCTTGCCGGGACGGAAGCCAGCAACTTTAGCCTGACGGGCAGTCTGCTGCAGACGCTTGTTGACTTCAGTCTCGATGCGCTCGACAGGAACGCCCACGGTCATGCGACGCTCAAGAGCAGAAGTGCTTTCAACAGAAACTTGCATGGGTATTCCTCGTTGCATAGACATAGGCCGGCCGTTTACCGGCCCCGAATCAAGGGCATGCATTCTAGAGGGTCAATTTGCAGAAGTCACCCTAGATGCTAGCGGCAAACGGGAGGGAGCTAAAAGATGGTGCGGACGGAGAGACTCGAACTCTCACGCCTTGCGGCGCTGGAACCTAAATCCAGTGTGTCTACCAATTCCACCACGTCCGCGTGGTAAGGCTTTCAAACAAAAACGCCAGGCTTTTGACCTGGCGCCTTTTAAATATGGGGTGGACGATGGGGATCGAACCCACGACAACAGGAGTCACAATCCTGTGCTCTACCAACTGAGCTACGCCCACCATATTGCATTTACTTGCGCCAAAGCTGCCAAATGGCACGCCCGGCAGGACTCGAACCTGCGACCATCCGCTTAGAAGGCGGATGCTCTATCCAGCTGAGCTACGGGCGCCTATCCATCCGCAAGTGCAGATTTAAAGCTTTCGGCTTCAGCAGAAGTCTCGCAACCTCTACGTTTGCCGTCTTACCCAGCGACTGGCTGTGCTCGACAAGCGGGGCGAATGTTATAGAGGCGCCGACAGCACGTCAACAGGGAAAGCTAAAAAAATTCAGCTATATAAAGGAGTTACGCGAAAACCCTCGCACGCGCCTTTGCCCCGGGGGTTCGCCATGCGAGAATGCGCCTCCTTTTTCAATCCTTTGCAATGGTTAACCAAGCGCAATGACCGCACAACTGATCGATGGCAAAGCGATCGCCGCCAGCCTCCGCCAGCAGATCGCCAAACGTGTCGCCGAAAGGCGTGAGCAAGGCCTGCGGGCACCCGGCCTCGCAGTGATACTGGTCGGCAGCGATCCTGCCTCTCAGGTCTACGTTTCGCACAAGCGCAAGGACTGCGAAGAAGTCGGCTTCGTTTCCCAGGCCTACGACCTTCCCGCCAGCACCAGCCAAGACGGGCTTCTGGCGCTGATCGAACGCCTGAACGACGACCCGAGCATCGACGGCATCCTGGTGCAGCTACCGCTGCCGGAAAACCTGGATGCGTCCTTGTTGCTCGAACACATCCGCCCGGACAAAGATGTCGACGGCTTCCACCCGTACAACATCGGTCGCCTGGCTCAGCGCATGCCACTGCTACGCCCCTGCACACCGAAAGGCATCATGACCCTGCTGCACAGTACCGGAGTCGATCTGTATGGCCTGCATGCCGTGGTGGTAGGCGCGTCGAATATCGTCGGCCGGCCCATGGCCATGGAACTGCTGCTGGCCGGCTGCACCGTGACCATCACCCATCGTTTCACCAAGGATCTGGCCAACCATGTGGCGCAGGCTGACATAGTGGTTGTCGCCGCCGGCAAGCCGGGCCTGGTCAAGGGCGAGTGGGTCAAGCCAGGCGCCATCGTCATCGACGTCGGCATCAACCGTCAGGCCGACGGCAAACTGATCGGCGACGTGGAGTATGACACCGCCCTGCCCCGCGCCGGCTGGATCACCCCGGTACCGGGCGGCGTCGGCCCCATGACCCGTGCCTGCCTGCTGGAAAACACCCTGCACGCGGCCGAGCACCTGCACAAGTAACGCGTGCGACTCGGTTTGGGTGGAGGCCTTCATAGGCTGACACCCGCCACCCCACCCCGCATACAGCCCCGCACCGGGCGATTTGAGATTCCGTGGTCAGCAAAGACGCGGCAACCCCAGGCCGGGTTTGCCGCGGGCGAAATCCTGATCGCCGCGCGCCTGCGAGCCTGTGGGAAAATTCCCGGCCGACCGACCACATCTTCGAGCATGCATGCGCTGATACTGGCAGCGCCTGCGGAGCGTCGCACCCTCCGCCGAGCGGTCCTCGTGCTTCTTCTGCGGCAGCCTATAGTTATAGTGATGCCATTGATGCTTTATCGATGCCGTCCATACAGCCCAATGGAGGCCATGATGAAATTTTCCATGCGAATTCTCATCGCCGCAGGCGCCCTTCTTGCCGCCGCCTCGACACCCCTGGTACAGGCCGATACCGGCTCCGACTGGTTCGATGCCGAGGTTGCACAAGTGCAACATCGCGTCGCTTCGCGCAACCAGCTCGACGATGACCTGGTGCTTTCGCAAATCGCCCTGGGCTATGCCGTACCGGAGTCGCTTCACCCGCAGAGCCAGACCATGCTGGCACGCTCGAATGACGACGCTTTCGACACGGTCCTGAAATACCTGCAAGGCACGATGGAGATGTATGCAGGGGTTGATTAAGGCGCATCGGATTACCGCGCCCTGAACATGGAAAAGGCCGCAATGCGGCCTTTTTTCAATTAACCCGCCGCCTATTCGGCCAGCCGCCAGGTGGTGCTACCCTTGCCGTCTTCCAGCACCACGCCCATGGCGCCGAGCTGGTCGCGGATGCGATCGGACTCGGCCCAGTTCTTCTCGGCGCGGGCCTGCAGGCGCGCGGCGATCAAGGCTTCGACTTCTGCCGCATCGACCTTGCCGGCAGCGCCGGCCTGGAGAAAGGCCTCGGGCTCGAGTTGCAGCACGCCGAGCACCCCGGCCAGCTCCTTCAGGCGCGCCGCCAGGCCGGCGGCGGCCTGCAGATCGCTCTCGCGCAGGCGATTGATCTCGCGAACCAGCTCGAACAACACGGCGCAGGCTTCCGGCGAGTTGAAGTCGTCGTCCATGGCCGCACCGAAACGCTCGACGAAGGCTTCCCCGCCGACAGCAGGCACTGCTGGCAGCCCCTTGAGGGCATTGTAGAAACGCTCCAGGGCGCCCTTGGCTTCCTTGAGGCTGTCTTCCGAGTAGTTGATCGGGCTGCGGTAGTGGCTGGACACCAGCAGGTAACGCACCACTTCCGGGTGGTACTTTTCCAGCACCTCGCGGATGGTGAAGAAGTTGCCCAGGGACTTGGACATCTTCTCGCCATCCACCCGTACCGCACCGGCATGCATCCAGGCGTTGGCGTAGAGCTTGCCGGTGGCGGCCTCGCTCTGCGCGATCTCGTTCTCGTGGTGAGGGAACACCAGGTCCGGGCCGCCGCCATGAATGTCGAAGGTCTCGCCCAGGCAGCAGGTCGACATCACCGAGCACTCGATGTGCCAACCCGGCCGGCCGGCGCCCCAGGGCGACTCCCAGCTCGGCTCGCCAGGCTTGACGCCCTTCCACAGGACGAAGTCCAGCGGATCCTGCTTGGCCTCGTCGACCTCGATGCGTGCGCCGATCTTCAGGTCTTCGATCTTCTTGCGCGACAACTTGCCGTAGCCGACGAACTTGCCGACCCGGTAATAGACGTCGCCATTGCCCGGCGCGTAGGCGAAGCCCTTGTCGATCAGGGTCTGGATCATCGCGTGCATGCCGGCGATATGGTCGGTGGCGCGCGGCTCGAGGTCCGGACGCAGCACGTTGAGGCGCGCCTCGTCCTCGTGCATGGCGGCGATCATGCGCTCGACCAACGCCTCGAAGGGCTCGCCGTTGTCGTTGGCGCGCTTGATGATCTTGTCGTCGATGTCGGTGATATTGCGCACATAGGTCACCTCATAGCCACGCTGGCGCAGCCAGCGGGTGACCACGTCGAACGCCACCATCACCCGCGCGTGACCGATATGGCAGAAGTCGTAAACCGTCATGCCGCACACGTACATGCGCACCTGGTTGTCCACCAGCGGTTTGAAGACGTCTTTGCTTTTGGTCAGCGTGTTGTAGATCGAGAGCATTGGAATTCCTTGGAAACCACGGGCCGGCGTAGCGGCCCGATTCTAATCAACCACCCGGGCTTTAAGCCCAGGAGTCGCGCAGGGTCACGGTACGGTTGAACACCGGGGTACCGGGCTTGCTGTCCTTGCTGTCGACGCAAAAGTAGCCTTCACGCTCGAACTGAAAGCGCTCCTCGGGCTGCGCCTGGGCCAGCGACGGCTCGGCGCGACAGCCTTTGAGCACCACCAGCGACTCGGGGTTGATGTTGTCGAGGAAGCTGCTGCCCTCCTCTGCCTTTTCCGGGGTCGGCGAGCGGAACAGACGGTCGTACAGGCGTACTTCGCACTCGATGCTGGCAGCGGCCGGCACCCAATGGATCACGCCTTTGACCTTGCGCCCCTCGGGGTTCTTGCCCAGGGTATTTTCGTCGTAGCTGCAGCGCAGTTCGACGATATTGCCCTCGGCATCCCTGATCGCCTCATCGGCACGGATCACGTAGCTGCCACGCAAGCGGGCCTCGCCACCGGGGATCAGACGCTTGAAGCCGGCAGGCGGGACTTCCTCGAAGTCGCCGGCATCAATGTAGATCTCGCGGGCGAATGGCAGCACGCGCACGCCCATGTCCTGCTTGGGATGGCGCGCCAGCTCGAGGTTTTCCACCTGCCCTTCGGGGTAATTGGTGATCACGACTTTCAACGGCCGCAGTACGCACATGGCCCGCGCGGCGGAGGCATCGAGGTCTTCGCGAATGGCGAATTCGAGCATGCCGATATCCACCAGGCCGCCGGCGCGGTTGACACCGACCATGTCGCAGAAGGTGCGGATCGAACCCGGGGTGTAGCCGCGACGACGATAGCCGCTGAGCGTCGACATGCGCGGGTCGTCCCAACCCTGCACATGGCCTTCATCGACCAGCTGCTTGAGCCGGCGCTTGCTGGTGATGGTGTAGTTCAGGTTGAGCCGGGCGAACTCGTACTGACGCGGCTTGCTCGGCACCGGCAGGTTGTCGAGAAACCACTCGTAGAGCGGGCGATGATCCTCGAACTCCAGGGTGCAGATCGAGTGGGTAATGCCCTCGATGGCGTCCGACTGACCATGGGTGAAGTCATAGCTGGGGTAGATGCACCACTTGTCGCCGGTCTGATGGTGATGGGCATGGCGAATGCGGTAGAGAATCGGATCGCGCAGGTTCATGTTCGGCGAGGCCATGTCGATTTTCGCCCGCAGGGCACGCGCGCCATCGGCGAACTCGCCGGCCTTCATGCGGGCGAACAGCTCCAGGTTCTCCGCCACCGAACGCTCACGGAACGGGCTGTTCTTGCCCGGCTCGGTCAGATTGCCGCGGTACTGCCGCGCCTCATCGGGCGACAGGTCGCAGACATAGGCCTTGCCGGCCTTGATCAGTTCGACGGCCCAGTCATGCAACTGGTCGAAGTAGTTGGAGGCGTAGCGCTCCTCGCCGGCCCACTGGAAGCCCAGCCACTGCACGTCGCTCTTGATCGCGT
>RCUR01000511.1_pt1 | contig 13775 bp, 11 predicted proteins | sample 2166151 | NCBI WGS metagenome assembly RCUR01 (sample SAMN09932785, study PRJNA488358) | compost metagenome | isolation source: compost soil in an enriched community | place: Germany: Experimental Botanical Garden
GCGGCGTCATCGGCAGCGGCTGGATCGCCCGCGCCCTGGCCCACGGCCTCGACGTCATCGCCTGGGACCCGGCGCCCGGCGCCGAAGCAGCCTTGCGCGCGCGCATCGCCAATGCCTGGCCCGCGCTGCAGAAGCAGGGGCTGGCACCCGGCGCGTCGCAGGATCGCCTGCGCTTCGTCGACACCATCGAGGAATGCGTGCGCGACGCCGACTTCATCCAGGAAAGCGCACCGGAGCGCCTCGATCTCAAGCTCGACCTGCACGCCAAGATCAGCGCGGCGGCGCGCCCGAACGTGATCATCGGTTCCAGCACCTCGGGCCTGCTGCCCAGCGAGTTCTATGCCGACTCGGCCCATCCGGAGCGTTGCGTGGTCGGGCACCCCTTCAACCCGGTCTACCTGCTGCCATTGGTGGAAGTGGTTGGCGGGGAGAAGACCGCGCCCGAGGCCGTGCAGGCGGCCATCGAGATCTACACCGCCCTGGGCATGCGTCCGCTGCACGTGCGCAAGGAGGTGCCGGGCTTCATCGCCGACCGCCTGCTCGAAGCGCTCTGGCGCGAGGCGCTGCACCTGGTCAACGACGGCGTGGCCAGCACCGGCGAGATCGACGATGCGATCCGCTTCGGCGCCGGCCTGCGCTGGTCCTTCATGGGGACCTTCCTCACCTATACCCTGGCAGGCGGCAACGCCGGCATGCGCCACTTCATGGCCCAGTTCGGCCCGGCCCTGCAGTTGCCCTGGACCTACCTGCCGGCGCCTGAACTCACCGAGACGCTGATCGACCGCGTGGTGGAGGGCACCTCCGAACAGCAAGGTTCGCGCAGCATCGCCGAGCTGGAACGCTATCGCGACGACTGCCTGCTCGCCGTGCTCGGTGCGATCAAGGACACCAAGCAAAAGCACGGCTTCGCGTTCGCCGACTAACCGCCAACGTCCCGCCACTCCGTACCGGCGCCCTCTCCCTTCGGGGTGGGGGCGCCTTGCTGGGAGCTTCAGCATGAGCCACGCCCTGACCACCTACCGCACCACCATCCTCCCCGAGTGGGTGGACTACAACGGCCACCTGCGCGATGCCTTCTACCTGCTGATCTTCAGTTATGCCACCGATGCCCTGATGGACCGGATCGGCCTGGACGCCCAGGGCCGCGAAGCCACCGGCCATACCCTCTACACCCTGGAATGCCACCTCAACTACCTCGATGAGGTGAAGCTCGGCGCCGAGGTCGAGGTGCGTACCCAGTTGCTCGGCCACGACGCCAAGCGCCTGCACATCCACCACAGCCTGCATTACCCCGGCGCGCCCGCGGAGTTGGCGGCCAGTGAACAGATGCTGATGAATATCGACACCCGCCAAACTCGCTCGGCGCCTTTTGCGGGGAATGTCGCCGAGCGTATCCGCCAGATCGCCGACGCTCACGCAGCGCTTCCGCTGCCCGCGCATGTGGGGCGGATGATCGCGCTGCCGGTCCGCGCCCTGGGCTAGTGCTGCCCTGGTTCGCAGCGCCTTGTGGGATAGGGCTCAGGCTGAAATCGGACCCAGGCCACTGACTGCCGAATGACAGTCAGTGGCCTGGGCAAGGAGCCGACGTCGGGTCGGCCCTGTAGGCTCGTCGTCAGCTGACCAGCGCATAACGCCGGGCGAAGTCGATCAGGTCGACCAGGTTGCGCGTCTTCAACTTGTCCATGAGCCGCGACTTGTAGGTACTGACGGTCTTGTGGCTGATGAACAGCTGCTCGGCGATCTGCTTGTTGTTCTTGCCAATGGCAAGGTTCTGCAGCACCGCCAGTTCGCGGTCAGAAAGGGACCCCAGCAGGTCGATATCCGCCTTCTGGCCCGGCTCCTGCGAAGTCGGCAAGTGCACGTTGCTGGGAAACAGGCTGTAACCCGACAGCAGCGAACGGCTCGCTGTAACCAGGTTGATGGCCTGTTCCTGCTTGGAGAGGTAGCCAGTCGCCCCCGCCTGGACGCAGCGGCCGGCATAGAGCGTGGCAGGCAATGAAGTCAGGACCAGCAGCTTGGCGTCCGGGTCCTGGCTGTGCAGTCGGCTGATGACTTCCAGCCCGTCCAGCTTTGGAATCGCAATGTCGAGGACCACCAGGTCAGGTTTCAGGGAGCGAGCCATGCTCAGTCCCTCGACGCCGCTCTCGGTCTCGCCGACGATATCGAACCCCTCGCGCTCCAGCAATATGCGCGTAGCGAAACGGATCATTGGCTGATCGTCGATAAGCAGGACCTTACTCATATCCTTGGTTCTCCTTCATTTGCAGAGTGGAGTGATGGTGGAATTCAGCGCGCTCAACCCCTGTCGTCATTGATTGAAATGAGAACTTTTCGAACTCGACCTCTATGGCCTTGAGTGGTGCTCTCTCAGTTGAATGATTCACGCCTGTATATGGGGCGTCGGATAACTCCCACTTGGCGCTATTTCCAGTTAGTCCGTCAGGCAATTCCATGTGCGCTTTCCATTCGTGCCGGAATGCGTGAAGCCCGCGAGTGCGGGTGAGTTCTTGTCAGAGGTAATCGTGTGGTTTTAGGGGGCGGATAGTATATTGTTTCGCAGTTATGCGCTTTGGCTTATGGGAAGTGTCCTACGCAATAAGTGGATAATGACTCTTCCGAACTTTGACGCGCTTCAGCGTTTCTATTACGAGCATCGCAAAGCTGAACAACCTGACCGCCCGTCGAAAGGCCAACGCCTGTGGCGACAGGGGGCCTTTCGGGTCAGCGAAGCTGGCATCAGCTGCACAGTTCGTTGCGGCGGGCGAAGTCGATGAGATCGACCATGCGGCGGGTGTTCAGTTTGTCCATCAGCCGCGATTTGTAGGTGCTCACCGTCTTGTGACTGATGAACAGCTGCTCGGCAATTTCCTTGTTGTTCCTGCCGCTGGCCAGGTTCTGCAGGACTGTCAGCTCCCGGTCGGAAAGGAGGGAGAGCAAGCCGACTTCCTCGCTGTTTTTCTCCTGGCGGCCTGCGGGTATGGGCATATCACAGGGGAACAGGCTGTAGCCGGCCATGACGGATTTGATGGCGGCCTTGATGTCATCGAGGTCGTCCTGCTTGGACAGGAACCCATTCGCCCCGGCATTCAGGCAGCGGTTGGCATAGAGGCTGGCGGGCAGTGAGGTCAACACCAGCAGCCTGCAGCCATTCACGGCATGACGCAGACGATTCAGCAGCTCCAGGCCGTCCAGCTTGGGCAGGGCGATATCCAGCAGGATCAGGTCGGGCTGCGTGTCCCGCGCAAGTGCCAGGCCGCTGACGCCCGTTTCGGCGGCGCCGACCACGTCCATCCCTTTCTGCTCCAGGAGCACGTGCATGGCCAGTTGGGTCATGGGTTGGTGGTCTATCAACAATGCTTTGCACATATCAATCAACTCCATTGGGGCATTAAAGGCGTCCTTGGCCCCTGATAACCTAAAATGGACTCGCCTCTGTATTTGGTAGGGATATTCTACGAGCAACGGCCTGAACAACGCCTGAACGGTGTAGGAGAAATCATTGAAAAGTACATTGTGTAAGAAATGGCAATGACTTGAATCAAGTCGTTACTGAGGTGGGAATAGCGTTGGTTGGCCTGGTTTCTTATTGGGATTGTTCAATTGGCTGAATTGCCAGTGCGGTCAGTGACTTCCGTTGAGCCAACTAAAGTCGATACTTTGGGCAGGAATAATCTGGGGAGTTGGGTATGCAGCCATTCAACTTCAGTCAAACAAGCTGCTGGCAACGTGGAAGTTGGCCACGGCAACAAGAAGTCAGATGCCTGATGCTCCGGCGGCGGAATACCTGCTTCGGAAACGACCCGAGGCATTCTCGCCGGCAGTGTGTGGAACAGGAATCGCCTCTGCCGGGGCCAGCGGTTGCCATGGGCGGGGGGCTTGGCTAGGAGGCCAACGAAGAAGCAAAAAAAGCCCCCGCCAGGGCCGACATCCTGGAGGGGGCGAGGGTGGTCCTTGAGGGGACCTCAGTGTGTGCGTTGGTACCAGGCCTCGAGCAGGCTCGCTGCCAGGCCGTACAGGGTCAGCAGGATGGCGAAGCCGAGGCTCAGGGACATGGCTCCGGCCTCCGGTTTACTCGGCTCCGACCTGGCGCAGCTTGGTCGCCGGGATATCGCCCAGGTTGTTCAGCAGGCGCTCGCTGTACCAGTCGAGGAAGTTGATCACGCCGAACTCGTAGGTCTTGGAGTACGGGCCCGGCTGGTAGGCGGTGGAGTTGATGCCGCGCTGGTTCTCTTCGGCCAGGCGACGGTCCTGGTCGTTGGTGGCATCCCAGACTTCGCGCAGGCGGGCGACGTCGTAGTCCACGCCTTCCACTGCATCCTTGTGCACCAGCCACTTGGTGGTGACCATGGTTTCCTGGGCGCTGATGGGCCACACGGTGAAGACGATCAGGTGATCGCCCATGCAGTGGTTCCAGGAATGCGGCAGGTGCAGGATGCGCATGGAGCCCAGGTCCGGGTTCTTGATGCGGCCCATGAGTTTCCTGGAGCCCTGCTTGCCGTCCATGGTCATGGAAACGGTGCCGTCGAGCAGGGGCATGCGCACGATGCGGTTGCGCAGGCCGAAGCTGGCGTGGGCGTAGGGGATCTTTTCTTCGTCCCAGGCCTTGGTGCAGGCGGCGACCTGGTCCTTGAAGGCCTGGCTGGCGCGCGGGTCGGTCACGTCGTCCCATTCCAGCAGGGTCTTCAGCAGTTCCGGGTGCGAACCGTTGCAGTGGTAGCACTCGCGATTGTTCTCGAGCACCAGCTTCCAGTTGGCCTTTTCCATCAAGGTGGTCTGCACCGCCACCTTGGTGTTCTCCATGTCGTAAGGCTCCATGTAATGGGCCAGGGTGGAGAGGAAGTCATCGATGGCCGGCGGGTTCTCGGCCAGCGAGATGAAGATGTAGCCGCCGGCGGTCTTCACGTTGACCGGCTTGAGGCCGTACTCCTTCATGTCGAAGTCGGTGCCCATTTCGGTGCCGGCGAACAGCAGGCGGCCATCCAGTTCGTAGGTCCACTGGTGGTAGGGGCAGACCAGCTTGGCGACCTTGCCCTTTTCGCTGACGCACAGGCGCGAACCGCGGTGGCGGCAAACGTTGTGGAAGGCATGCACCTGACCTTCGGCGCCGCGGATGACGATGACCGGGTTGTCTCCGATCTGCAGCGTCAGGTAGTTGCCCTTGGCGGGAATCTCGCAGGTCATGCCGGCGATCAGCCACTCCTTGTGGAAGATCTCCTGCATGTCGATCTGGAACAGGCGCTCGTCGTTATAGAACGGCTGCGGCAGGGAGAAGCTGTGGTCGCGCTCGCGGAGCATTTCGGCCGTGGCCTTGCGTGCGGGTTCAAGCGGATCGCCCAGGCTCAGGGTGGAAGTGACGTCCATCGGTAACTCCTCAATGGCTGGTCGCACTCGCGACCGCCGCAAAAAGTGGCTGTTTCGGTTGTCACGCAAGGCGGCGTGACCTGCCCTCGTTTCTCGCCTGCCGACTGGCTGCCCTGCTGCGGGTATGAGGGTGGTCCGCTCTAAGGCCTTTATGGTTCGGCTGGGAATGAGTGTGGCGGCGCGGACAGGTACGACCTTATCTGCGGGCGACATGGGGGCGTCCGTTTCCGACGCGCCAGCCCTGATGGTTGCTGGTAGGTCGCGATGAGCATGTGAATGTCGCAGACAGGTAAATGGGCCGTTTTTGCGTTATTCACAATCCGCCGCAATAGGCCGATATCCGGCCGCGCGCGGAGCAGCCTCCATGACGAACAATTTCCTGAATCCCGTGACCACCCAGACCTGGACCAACGGCCGCCACATGGTGCGGTGCGTCAAGGCCATCCAGGAAACCTCGGACGTGCGCACCTTCTGCTTCATGGCCGACCAGCCCATGGTGTTCTTCTTCAAGCCGGGGCAATTCGTGACCCTGGAGCTGGAGATCGACGGCCAGCCCATCATGCGTTCCTACACCATTTCCAGCTCGCCGTCGGTGCCCTACAGCTTCTCCCTGACCATCAAGCGCGTGCCGGGCGGCAAGGTCTCCAACTGGCTGCACGACAACCTGAAGGAAGGCGACGTGCTGCCGGTGCATGGGCCGGTGGGGCTGTTCAACGCCATCGATTTCCCCGCGGACAAGGTGCTGTTCCTTTCCGGCGGCGTCGGCATCACCCCGGTGATGTCCATGGCGCGCTGGTTCTTCGATACCAACGGCGCAGTGGACATGGTCTTCGTGCACAGCGCGCGTACGCCGAAGGACATCATCTACCACCGCGAACTGCGCCACATGGCCTCGCGCATCGAGAACTTCAAGCTGCACCTGATCTGCGAGAAGTACGAGATCGGCGAGACCTGGTCCGGCTATCGCGGTTACCTGAGCAGAGCAATGCTCGACCTGATCTCCTCCGACTTCATGGAGCGCGAGATCTTCTGCTGTGGTCCCACGCCCTACATGGCGGCGATCAAGCGCCTGCTGGAAAGCTCCGGCTTCGACATGAAGCGCTACCACGAGGAAGCCTTCGGCCCGACCCCGCCGGAAATCCGCGAGGAGGTGAGGGAGCACGCCGCCGAAGCGGCCGAGGCCGCCGCCGAAGTTCCGGCCGGGGCCATGAACCTCGTGGAATTCACCGGCACCGGCAAGAGCATCCGCGTCGCCCCTGGCGAGACCGTGCATTCGGCAGCCGCCAAGGTCGGCCTGCACATCCCCAAGGCCTGCGGCATGGGCATCTGCGGCACCTGCAAGGTGATGAAGACCGCCGGCGAAGTGGAGATGGAGCACAACGGCGGCATCACCGACGAAGACGTGGCCGAGGGCTACATCCTCTCCTGCTGCAGCATCCCCAAGGGTGACGTGGCCATCGATTATTGATGGTTTTCTGATCGATCCGCGCCAACCCACGGCCTGCGTGGGCAGACGCTCATCCGCCCACGCAGGGGCGGTGATGATGCGTGCGCACTGGGGTCACCGTGCGCAGGTGAGGCGGTAGCGCTCATAGTTCGAGGGCTTTTCCTGGGGCGGAAGGATGTAGGTGGCCGAGCAACTCTGGCCTGACCACCTGATGGTCAGCGTGGCCTGCTCCTCTTCGACCAGGGCCAGCGCCCGCCCGCTCGGGTCGGAGATCGCCAGTTGCTTGCCGCTGGCATCCTCGAGCGACGCGCCGAACGGAATGCGTTGCTGCTGGGCATCGAACAGCTCGAACTGGATCCGGCGGCCTTTCTTCCCCTCGAACCTGGCCAGCACCGCCGCGCCACGCCGTGGTACCACTTGCTGGGTGGCGTTCTCCAGGTCGACGCCGCTGCCGAGGTTCTGCGTATCCAGGGTGATCCAGTTGACCCGGTACGGCTGGGCGTTGGGCACCACCGCATAGCCGTTGTAGCCGGTCCTCACGCCGGTGTAGCTGCTGATGCCGACGCCCGGAATGTCAGGCACTTCCACCAGCGCGAAAGTTTCGCTCACGGGCTGACCCAGGTTGACGCCGCCGGCGTGGGCGACCACAGAGCCTGACAGAGTGAGGCTCTCGGCCGAGTAACCGCTCCCCTTGGCGTAACCCAGGCCAATATCGGCGATGGAGGTGCGGCTGTTCAGGCTGGCGGAGCCCGAGCCGCCATTGGCGTTGTTGTGGCTGCCCTGGACCGAATAGGTGGTATCGCCGTCTTCGGTCAGGTAGCCGTTCAAGCCGACCTGGGTGTTGTCGTCGTTCTTCTGGTGGGTGGTCGAGACATAGGCACGGGGCGCCCTTGGCCGCGATCCCAGGGGGAAGGACACCGTGATGTTGACCTGGGTGTCCTTGTCGTTCGAACCTGACGGGTAGGACGATCCGAGGTTCTTGGTCTGGGCCAAGCTGAAGTTGTAGCTGATCTCCCGCCAGCTATTGGAGTAGCCGGCGGAGAGGCTGCGCGCGCCGCCCTGGTCCCAGTAGCGCTCATCGCTGGCGGTGACGTAGAGGTTGCCGAACTGCCCACCCCCCAGGGTCTGGTTGACGGTCAGGTCGGTACGGATCTTCGATCGGCCCCTCGCATAGCTGACGCCGTCGCTGAGTTCCTGCACGTGGTCAGACAGCGTCCGGTAGCCTTCGGTGGAATAGCGGTAGGCCGCCAGGGTGAAGCTCGTGTCCGTGCCGGTGAAGGTCTTGGCGTACAGCGCTCGCAGGCTGTTACCGCTGGCGGACAGGCCGCGCACCTGGCTGGACGAGTGGGTCAGGTCGACCGAGACGGCGCCGATGGGCGTGTTCCGCCCGGCGCCGATGGCCACGGCGTTGAAGTCCCGGGTGGCCTGAACCCCAGCGATGCCGGTCAGGTTGCTGCTCACACCGTAGGTCACAGTGCCGCTGACGAATCCGGGGGTCTTGAGGTCGTCGTTGTTGCTGTTGAAATCGCCGCCCGACACGCTGTATTTCAGCTGCCCCTCGCGGATCATGGTCGGCAGGCTGGCGAAGGCCTGCCTGCTGACGCGGCGGCGGCCGTCCGACTCGATGACGGTCACTTCCAGGTCGCCGTTGGAGCCGCTGGGATAGATGTCGCTGATTTCGAACGGGCCCGGGGACACCGTGGTGGAATAGAGCACGTAGCCGTTCTGGCGGACTTCCACCGTTGCGTTGGTTTCCGCGACGCCGCGAATGATCGGCGCGTACCCCCGTTCGCTGTCCGCCCGCATGCCGTCGTCGGACGCCAGCTTGATGCCTCGGTAGCGCACGCTGTCGAACAGGTCGGAGTCGGAATAGATCTCGCCCAGGGTGAACTGCCCCTTCAGCTTGGTGACATCGCGCTGGAGGTAGGTGCGGTTGCTGCTGAAGCTGCCCGGGCGGCCGGTGCCGGTGCGGTAGTTGGACTCGTTGCGCAGGCGCCAGGAGCCCAGGTTGATGCCATTGCGCAGGCCCAGGTTGTTGGCGTACCGGCGGCCATAGTTGTCCCGGTTGCGGTTGGCGTTGAACTGGTAGTTGACGAAGGCCACGGGCACGCCGTGGTCCCAGAGCGCGGGGTCGACGTAGCCACGCCGGCTCCGCAGCATGGCCATCTGTGGAATGCTGGCATAGAGGCGCAGGCGCGTGGGGTCGTAGCGTAGCGCGGCCTGCTCGATCAGCGACGGCAGGTCATAGCAGGCATCGGGGTCCTCCGGACGTAGCTTGCCCTGCTCGACGAGCCTGGCCATGTCGATGCCCAGCAGCTCGAGCATGTCGTAGCGCAGGCAAGGGTCGACGGTGCCCGTTTGTGGGTTGCGCAGGAATTCGATGTCCTTGCGTCCCGCCAGCACATCGTTGCCGTAGAGGTCGATCCGGTATGTGCCGGGCAGGGTGCTGTTCTCGCGCAGCAGCATTTGCAGGTCCACGGGCGAAGGGGCGCCCTTCAGGAACGTGGTATTGAACGTCTCGGCCTGCGGGGCGCTCGCTGGAGACTCGCTCCCGAACGCCAGGGAGGGAAGGGCCAGGGAAATGGCCAGCGCGAGTTTGCTGGGGCGGATGACGGACAGTTGCTGGTTTCTGCCAGCATTCGTCCGTTCACGCTGTCCAGTTAGATGTCCTGGCTGAGGTTTCATTTCTCATCGCCTGCAAATGGTCGGCTCACCTCCAGGCAAGAGGTAGGCGTGACGGGAGCGCTCGGCGCCCGCCCCGGAGGTGAACCTTGGGATTAGGAATTGAATGGGACTGCTTACAGGTCCAGTGCCCGCTCGGTCTGCTTGGCCGTTCCTGGCTTGCCGACCGAGAGTGTTGTGGCGTAGGGCACCTGGGCCCCGTAGTCATTGATGCTGGAGAACTTCAGTTCCCGATCGTTCGCGGCCGGCACCTGTTTGACGGTGAACGACTTTTCCTCGCCGGGGGCGACCATGGTCGAGTCGACGACGAGTTCACTCTTGCCGCCGGCCTTGCCCAGCCTCACCTCGGCTATGGAAACGTGATAGTGGCTCGGGTTCCTGACCCTGAGCTCGGTCTTGCTTCCCCGGTTATCCAGGGTCCAGCTCAATGCGTCCGGTGCCAGCCGGGGCTCGCCGGTCAGGCCGGCCGGGCGGAAGAACACCTTGATCCGCTGATTGACCGCGAGTTGCAGGATGTTCTGCCCTTCGACGGCCTGCGGGATTTCCTGCACGTTCAGCCAGACGACCGATTCGCGGTCGCTGGGCAGGCCGCTGCCTTCGTAGAGGATGCGCAGCAGCTGTTGTTCGTTCGCCGGTATCCGGGCCAGCGGTGGGGTCACGGCAAGGGGGGGCGGCGCATCCGAGTTGTCTCCGTTGTCGAGCCAGGATTGCAGCAGGACGGCTTGTCCCGTATTGCGCACCATGATGCTGGCTTCCTTTTTGGTCTCCTTGAAGACGACGCGCGTGGCGGCAAGTGAAATGCCGGCAGCTGCATGGGTTGCGAGCACCAGGCTCAGGGCGCCCAGGCAGGCGGAGATCATGCGAAGGGCCATAGTCTTTACCACAGGGCTGTTGCATGGAGGAGGCGAGGCCGGAAGGCCCCGCCGGTCTTTAGGCTAAAGCGCCTGCTTACTCGTAGGACAGGGTGAACGGCAGGATCGCGTTACCGCTACCGGCCTTGAGGGCCGCCACGTCGTCGGTGGTCTTCACGTAGGCGGCGGAGAAGGCCAGGGTGGCGTCACCGTTGTTCAGGTTGCTCGAGATCACGGCGCTGGCCGGAGTGGCGAGGTCGATGACCTGGCCGCTCTGATCCATGATGGCGATGCCTACGCCCTTGGCGGAGTCGGAACCTTGCAGGCCCAGGACCTTCTTGCCTGGGACGACGGTGGCACCGCCCTTGGTGGCATCGAACTGCATGGTGACCTTGGTGCCTGCGTTGCAGTTGAGGTTCAGGTTGATGTCGCTGGCGGAGAGGCGGCCGGCACCCGGATCGGTATCGGTGCCCATGTCCTTGAGCGAGACGTTGCCCAGGTCGAATGCGATGGTCTTGTTCTTGCCAGTGGTGCCTTCGACGGAGCAGGCGTCGTTGTTGATCTCGCCGGTGAAGCTGATCTGGCCGCCACCTGCCGGGGTGGCGGCGAGTGCGGAGCCGCTTGCGGCGATTACGGACATGGCCAGAAATGCAAGGGAAAACTTATTCATTTGGAGCTCCATAGATATAAGAGGGTGTTGCATCGGAATGCCAGACAAACTTTATTCATCGGCTTGTTAATTCGCTATCGGCTGGAGTTTCCCGTGCATGTAGGGAGTTACTTAGGGGGGTGTGGCGTTTTTCTTTACAGCGGCTTTTTGGAGAATATGTCTCGGACATATCGGGAGAGACGAGCTCTGAAGTTGTTTGCTGAAAGTGTTGCGTCGGGCATGCCCGATATCGCGTCCTTATTTGGCTTGTCGTCGAGAAGGAGGCGGCAGGTTCTTTACAGAGGGATGGCAGTAGCGGGGCCCCTGTTGTCGTACTGCTGTCAGGGGCCCTTCCCTGGTCCCGCCGCGCCGATGCTCGGTCCGGACCGGGGGGATACGGGCGGGAGCCCGAGTCCCCCTATTAGGGAGGGCCGTGTCAGTTGAACGTGACGGTGACGATCTTGCCGCTGGAGTCGGCTACCGTTTTTGTGCTGATCGAATAGGTATCGCCGATGCCGGCGCAGTCGTTGCGCAGAGGTGGTACGGTTCCGGCCTGTCTCGGACTGATGCCGTGATCCCGGCCCGCATGCTGATACCACTCGGTAGTAGGCAGTTCACAGGCGCCGACTACGATTGAGCCGGTAAAGCGGATGATGCCGGTGGCGATGGTGTTCGGCCCACCTGCATGAACTGCTGATGAGGCGGCAACCAAAGCTATCAGTGCGGCGATCTTCTTGTTTTTCATCTTCGTTCTCCTTGGGGATCACATCTGGTCGGCTGTTTCTCTGTTCGCGCTCAGTGGGGTCATTTCCCGCTTCGCCCGCCCGAAGGCTGGCTTGGTTCAGTGGCGTTCATTGTGTTCGTTTTGATATCAGAGTGATATCAAAATGATGCCTATAAAGCTTCTTTTGTTGGTCAAGTGCCATCATTTTTGATGGTGTTTTCAGAGGTGTCTTAAGGGCCTTCTCCATTTCTTGTTGATGTAAGGAGGAATTCCTTCAGATATTCCGAGTGGCTCCCTTTTTTTCAGGAAATTTCCGTTATGCCCTTTGCTGTTCTTACGAATTTCTCTGTAAGTAAATAGAGGATTTTCTTTTGTGCTTGAGTGTTCTTTCCTAAAACAAAGTAGGAACAATCTTATTGTTGGAGGGGCCGAATTTCGGTTGCGCGGCAGCCGCAGATGGGGATGTGATCGGGCCGGGGCGCAGGGGGGAAGGTGGCGCACGCCGGGTGGACAATCCGGTATGTCACTCCCCGGAAACCCGTGAAGAAACCCAAAAAACCGCCAGGGCCGACATCCTCGTTAGGGGGAGGGGCGAGGATGGTCCTCAAGGGGGCCTCAGTGTGTTCGGTGGTACCGGGCGCGAAGGAGCGTCACGGCCAGTCTGGTGGTTTTCTGATCGATCCGCGCCAACCCACGGCCTGCATGGGCTGGCGCCATCTGTCCACAGCTTGTGGGCGCAGCGGTGCACAGCTGCTGTGCGCAACTCATTGAATGTGCTGAAAAAATGTCCAGCGGCCGGAAAGCCGCCGGTGGCGCGGCGAGGGTGAAAGGCTGAACAGCTTTTCCACAGGCTGGTCCACTGCTTGTGGGGGTAACGCCCCGTCTGCAGAGGAGCACGTTCGATGAAACTCTTTTATGCCCCAGGCGCCTGTTCGCTGGCCGTACACATCGTCCTGCGGGAGATCGGCCAGCCCTTCGAACTGGAAAAGGTCGACCTCAAGGACCACGTCACCGGCCAGGGTGAGGACTACAGTCAGCTCAATCCCAAGGGCTATGTCCCGTTGTTGCAGATGGATAATGGCCAGGCCCTCACTGAGGGCCCGGTCATCTGCCAGTACCTGGCCGACCAGGCCGGCCGCGGGGACCTGATGCCGGCCGCCGGCAGCCCGCTTCGCTATCGCGTCATGGAATGGCAGTCCTTCATCACCAGCGAGTTGCACAAGTCCTTCGGCGCCCTGTTCAACAAGGCCCTGGGCAATGACGCCAAGGCCGTCTTCTCCGACTCGCTGCACAAGCGCCTGGACTGGGTGTCGCGGCAGCTTCGCGGCCGCCCGTACCTGACCGGCGACGACTTCACCGCAGCTGACGCCTACCTCTTCGTCATCACCCTGTGGGCCGACCAGATGCGGCTGGACACCTCCGCCTGCCCGGAGCTGGAGGAATTCAAGGCGCGGGTGGCAGAACGGCCAGCGGTGCGCGAGGCGATGGCGGCGGAAGGGTTGGCGTGAAGCTCGTTGTAGGAGCGAATTCATTCGCGATCGGGCAGCGCAGCTGACCCCTCGGGAGCCTGCAGGGCGGGCCTGCGGCCCGCTTTCGCGAATGAATTCGCTCCTACAAGTCCGAATTCCCTCCGATTGGGGCGCCTCAATCTTCTTCCTGCACCGCCTTGTAGGAGCCGGCCAGCTTCTGCTGCACGTCCTGGGGCGCGGCGCTGTAGTGGCTGAGCAGCATGTTGAAGGCGCCATGGCCGGCGGTGATCGCCTTGAGCCGGCCGGCATAGCCGTCCAGTTCGGCCAGGGGCACCTGGCCGTGGACCAGGGCCATGCCCTGGGACAGGGATTCCGTGCCGGTAACCTGGCCGCGGCGGCCGATCAGGTCGGTGGTGATATCGCCGATATTGCCTTCGGGAGCGCTGACTTCGATCGCAACTATCGGCTCCAGCACCACTTCGCCGGCGGCGCGCAGGGCATCGATCATGGCTTTGCGCCCGGCGGCCTGGAAGGCGATGTCCTTGGAGTCCACCGGGTGGTGCTTGCCGTCGTGGACGGTGACCTTGAGGTC
>RCUR01000514.1_pt1 | contig 13743 bp, 12 predicted proteins | sample 2166151 | NCBI WGS metagenome assembly RCUR01 (sample SAMN09932785, study PRJNA488358) | compost metagenome | isolation source: compost soil in an enriched community | place: Germany: Experimental Botanical Garden
TCTTCCTCTCCCCCTTCGCCCTGCATTTCTTTCAGGAACTCAAGACCCTGACGGGAGACTCCCAGTGGTGTTTTCCCAACAAGCAGGATGATGGGCATGTGGACGTGAAAGTCGTGAGTAAACAGGTCGGCGATCGCCAGGCCCGATTCAAAAACCGCAAGGCCCTCTCAAGACGGCGTCACGACGACACCCTGGTGCTGGCCGACGGCCAGAACGGCGACTGGACGCCGCATGACCTGCGCCGCACCGGCGCGACCATGATGCAGGCCTTGGGGGTCCGCCTGGACGTCATCGATCGCTGTCAAAAACATGTACTGGCCGGCTCGCGGGTGCGGCGCCACTACCTGCATCACGACTATGCTGATAAGAAGAAAAACGCTTGGAATCTTTTAGGCGATCGGCTCAGCGCCGTGCTGTCCTCAACTTACGAGCACACGCCAAACGAGTCGATGTTGTCTTTTCCAGCGTATACCGCGACTGGATCCCTACCGCCTTCATAAGTCGGCGTCAGTGCTGAGTCTTCATAGTTTCGTAGACATCACCGAGCGCGTTCTTCAGCTTGATTTCGGCTTCATGACCGGCAGAAATCGGCCAGAAGGAGACATTCGTCTGCGTCGGAATGCCCCCTATCCAGTCGTCAGGTACTGTTGAGATGGTCGCATATGAACTCGATGAACCGCTGGGTCTTAGCAGGAAGCAGCCGTGTTTCGGTCAGTGCGTTGACCGAGATGCAAGTGCGACTACGACGAGATGTGCCACATCCTCGAAGGCACCGTGCGCCTTGCCGCTCAGTGCGAGTAACTGACGCAGCAGAACGGGCTTCTATCCCGCTGCCTGACGCGCGCCCAATATTTCCCTGACGACCTGGGCACCGATATTTCAAATGCCATCGAGTCCTTCACCAAACTGATGTCACCTCTTGAATCCGTAACGACTGCCGACGTATTCCGCTGCAAAGGGACCGGCACCTGGCATGTTGCCGTCCTGCAGGACCGTGTCTGGAAATCAGTTTCTGATGATTTTCATTCCAAACGCGAAGCCCGGAAGTAGGCCGTTGGAAAAGGCTACCGACTTGAAAGTGCAGCAAATGAGCACGCCCTGCATGAGTTCAACTGGTCAACCTAAACAGGAAACCTGCGTGACGGCCAAGCCCTCACAAAAGACCAATTCTTAGCGCTGATCACCGATTGTCGATCAAGGCTGGCATATTCGGCATTTGCCGCGCACTATACGGCATATGCCGCATATTTCAGGAGATAGCCATGCTAGCCGAAATCATGCGTGAACCGGCCTACGGTGCATATCGCTCCCGGTTACACGCCCTACTGCAAATCCCCACCGACGCCTCCGAGATGGAGATCCACATCCTAATCCGGACTGGATTTGCTGCAAAAAGCCTGATGAGGCTTTTTGAGCGGGGTGATGTGACCTCGTTTGAGCGGGACCTGATCATTCCCCTCAAGACCCTGAAGACCCGGGTAGCCAAAGACCAGAAGCTCACTGTCGATGAAAGCGATCGACTTTTCCGCGCCGCCCACATCACCGCCATGGCGGACGCAGTGTTTGGCAATGAGGAAAAGGCAAAACGCTGGCTATCCAAACCCAAAGACCGGTTTTTAGGCAGCAGCCCGATGGCCATGTTGTCGACAGTCCAGGGGACACGCCAGGTAGAAGAAATGCTGATCCAACTGGCAGAAGGATTCGCCTTTTGATCCTTTGGCGTATCAGCGGTTATACAGATCTGACTGGACGCGGCGGCATTCTCGCCGGCGGGCGATGGCACACAGCAGGCCGTCCGGTTGCCTATCTGGCTGGCACCCCCGCCGGGGCAATGCTTGAAATCCTGGTGCACCTCGAAGTTGATCAGGAAGACCTCCCCGAGACGTTTCAACTGCTCAAGGTCGAGTTACCCGACGATGTCAGCATAGCCCCTCCTCCCGCACTCAAAGCTCAGTGGGCAGCCGACATCAGCTACACCAGGGGTATCGGTGATTCGTTTCTGGTGCAATGCCCTGCCCTGCTGCTGCCGGTACCGAGTGCGATCATGCCGCACACGCTCAATTACCTGTTCAACCCTCTGCACCCCGGCGCGGGACAGGCGGCCATTCATGCTGAGCCGTTCAATCTCGACCAACGCCTGATCAAGAAACCCTAATTCAACGCCCACCCTTAGAATCAGCTCGGTTTGTCCGGGCGGGCAGCACTTCAGGAAGAAGCTTACGATGCGCATGTTTAAGGATATCCACCCACGCTGGAAGCAACAGGCTAAGCGTTCTACCCAGCCACTGATCATCCTATCGCCCTATATCACCAATGACGTTGCATTGACCCTGCTCAAGGGCAAGACCGGCGCGCGGATCTACACGTTATTTGACACCAACGTCTTTGCCACCGGCGGTTCGGATCTGGAGGACATCGTCGGGCTGATGAAAAACCATGAGGTCTACAAGCTCGATGGGCTTCACGCCAAGCTGGTGACAGACAATGCCACCTTTGTCACGGTAGGCAGCCAGAACCTGACTGAGGGTGGAAAGCACAACCTCGAGCTCAGTGTTCACCTCAAAGACGAACCGGCTCGCCGGCAGGCCATGGACATCGTTGAGCCCTGGCTGGATGATGCCGAGCGCATCACGCCAGAAATGGTCGCGGAAATGAGGGTGGACATTGAGCGCTTGAAGGCCTTGTACAAGGAGTTCCAGAAACAATGTGCGGAGCACCAAAAGGATGTCGATGGCAAGGCCCGGCGACGCGCCCGCCGTGAGCGCTTCGAAGCGCATGCAAAAAACCGAGCTGCGATCGCCAGCAAACTCCAAAAAGCCTTGAGATCGAGCATCACAAAAACCGCTCAGGTGAAGCGCATAGACCAGTCTTCAGTTCTCAAGACCGACGATAAAGCCAATTTACTGGTCTGGGAACGACCGAACGGGAAGGTTGAGGCAAAGTTAGATAAAGGCGACCGCTATTTGTGCTTCCTGGAATCGAATGACTTTGGCTGGGCAAGGGTCGCTGGCCAACAAATCAGCCTGATTGGCCGAGGGATCACTTTTGGACCAGGGACATTCAACGCTTTCCCCAAGCTGTCTCTCCGGGTGTCCTCGGCTGCCAGGAGCCTAATCGGCCATCCAGACGGCACCAACCTCGTTGTGAGTTTGTGGTGGGGGAAATCGCACGTATGCACAGTGCCCGGCTCTTTCCAGCTTGATGACATCACTTTGTTTGAAGCCAAACGACCGAAACCAGCAAGGCCAAAAATCAAAGGACGACCCGAACCAGCTCAACCCGCACCAGCCATGCTCACAAGGGAAGTGATGAGATGGATCGCGGAGAACACTCGCAGTTTTGAACTGCTCGTTCGCCGGTGCGTAACCGAGAGCTTCAACTACACGGAGGGGCACAAGCTGACGGGTGTAAGGGCCGCGATGTTCTTTGGCAAGCCTGGTAGTCGAGTCAAGATCCGACTGGCCAAGGTCCGGAACAACCCGGTCCTGCATGTCAGTCCGTTGCCCGGTTAAACTCTTATCGGAGAGCTGCATGCACCGCCGGTTCGCGTGAAATGTCATTCAACCCTTACTGGTATCCCTATGCCTACTGTCCTCTATCACAAGTCCCCCCCCTTCCAAGGAAGTCACACTCCAGGTCATGGAGATGGCGCGTCTGTTTGTATCTGACCTGTCCACAGAGGCGGTACCGCCGAGTAATCCACACTACGAGGCGTACAGCTTTGCTCTGCCATGCGAGGTCGGTATGTACCTACAACGAATTGGTCAGAACCCAGACGCCCCCGTCGAGGCCATTCTGGCTTTTGACGATTCAACGCCAGACAAGGTAGTAGGTTTTCTGGTCTATCTGCCGATCCCGACGAATCCAGAAGCTTGCGGCGTATGCTACATGGCAGTGTTGCAATCACACCGCCGGCACGGCATCGGCAGTGCCATGATGCGCGAGGCCATGGCCAGGTACTCTTACGTGGAGTTGACATGCCCGATAAAGAAAGTGGCCTTCTACGAGCAACTCGGCTTCCAGGTGATCGATGCTGAAGGCACCCAGGTCGTGATGAACACCCGCGCAGGCAGTTCACCAGAACTTATGGGGTTGGTGAACGCAGCTGAGATTTGGGGATCACCTCAAATGGCACAGATTCATGAGCAGCTTGTGCAGCGCTGGGGACGCAAAGAGTTGGCCAAGGGTGAGAAACAACTCCGCCGGCAGGTGGAGCAGCTCGAGCGCCAGGCGGCATCATACGTCCGCGAGCGACTCGCTGAGCACTAGGGCAAACAAACCCGCCCCCACACCTAGGAAACAAAGAGATGTGCTGAATTCGGCTCGCCTGCCAACCGCCGGGCCGTAGCAGAGTTGAACCTTCAGCTGGTGTCGAGTGACGTGACGACGGGAGTACCCAAAATGCTCAGACTCGCTTCGATTATCCTCGGCATCACAATGAGTGCACTCACAACCTGCAGCCATGCAACAACGCAAAGCGGTGATGACTAGCCATGATGCACCGCACGCTTATTCATGGGTACTGAATGGACCCAATAGCGCCACAGCAAAAGTCAGCTATACCGCTCGACTAATCAGCGACGACATGTCCGCATTGAAGAGCGCAGTACTGGAAGGTGTGGGGATCGCAAACCTGCCGTTGAGGGTCGTGGATAATGAAATTCGAAATGGGCTCTTGATCATCATTACACCTGATTGGAGGCCATTGGATGGGGTGATTATGGCGGTCATCCCCTCACGACGGGGGGTGTTGCCTTCTGTACGTAGCTTGATCGACTTTCTGGCTAAATCATTCCAGGAAATCCAACATCACCCGGGGTGAATCGCTGCTGCATACCACGCATCGAAGATGTTTGTACGACCTCTATGAACTCGCTTCCATGCGTCAGTATTGCTCGCATAAAATATGTGTCGAAAATTGCATTTCACTACTCAGCCCGGACATCCGTGAACCTAGAGCAGCCCCTCCCCAAGAGGAAAGGGGCTTTTTTTGTTACAACCTTAAAACCGCGGGTAATCAATGTAGCCTACTGGGCCGGAGGCATAAAAGGTCTCGGGCCGAGGCTCGTTTAGCGGGGCATCCTGCGCCAAACGCTCTGGCAAGTCTGGATTGGCGATGAAGGGAATACCAAATGCAATCGCATCTGCTTTACTGTCGACGAGCCAGGCAGTGGCCTGCTCCTTGTTGAAGCGCTCGTTGGCGATGTAAATGCCACCGAAGGCCTCCTTCAGTTGCCGACTTAGGCTGTCGTCGGCTTCGTGTTCCCGGACACAGATAAAAGCAATGTTACGCTTACCCAATTCGCGGGCAATGTAGCCGAAGGTTTCGGTGCGGTTGGAGTCGCCCATGTCGTAGGCATCGCCACGTGGCGCCAGATGCACTCCAACTCGGCCGGCGCCCCACACGTCGATCACTGCTTCAGTGACCTCCAGCATTAAGCGGGCCCGGTTCTCGATAGACCCACCGTACTGGTCGCTGCGCAGGTTAGTACTGTCTTGGAGGAACTGGTCGAGTAAGTAGCCGTTAGCGCCGTGGAGTTCAACACCATCGAAGCCTGCTGTTTTTGCATTCTCTGCGCCGACCCTGAAAGCTTCGACGACGTCGGCGATTTCTTCGGTTTCCAAGGCTCGCGGTACTGGATAAGGCCGCTCCGGTCGCAGCAAACTGACATGACCCTTGGCGGCAATCGGACTGGGTGCAATTGGGACTTCACCGTTCAGGAAGCTGGGGTCGGAAATCCGACCGACATGCCAGAGTTGCAGGAATATCTTACCGCCGTTTTCATGCACTGCCTGGGTAACATTGCTCCAACCTCGCACCTGAGCGTCCGACCAAATTCCGGGGGTGTCAGCGTAACCGACGCCCAGTGCAGTCACCGAGGTGGCCTCACTGATGATCAGACCGGCTGAGGCGCGCTGAGCATAGTACTCAGCCATTAGCGCACTGGGCACACGGCCTTCATCGGCACGACAGCGAGTAAGCGGTGCCATGATAATGCGATTGGTAAGTTCCAATTCTCCGACTTTTATCGGATCGAAAAGCGTAGCCATCGAGCGAATCCTCAGACGTGGGGTTGCAAATACGTTTAGGCTGGCGACACTGTGTTTAGTGGCCGCCACTCCGTGGGATGTTCCATGCAATTGAGAGCCAGGTAGCGCTACTTACCGCCCGCGTTCACGCTAGTCGGCATGCGGCGAAAAACTACTGGTGTTGATCAGCGCACTGGCCGCCAATGCTTCGGGAGTCAGTCGGAATGTCGCGCGACTCTCCATGAGCCAGGCCATGTATCCCTCGGGGATATTCTCAGTGGGACCATGGTGGACAACACCTTTGGGCACCCAAGTCAGATTACCAGGGTCGCTGACCCCTCCCCATGCTCCTGGGCCACGGAAAAACAGCACAAGTTCGTCATAGTCGGTGTTGAGATGGATCGGTGAGCGCGTGTTGTTTTGCCGCGCACTCAGATTGAAGAGCATTACATCGTTGCCCTGCGAGGTAATGAACTGAGCCGGCGGCCCACCACCGTTCGGCATGAAGGTAACAACCTGGATCTGCGCCAGATTGACTTTCCATACAGGCACCGCTCCGAACACATGTGCGACGGCAGTCAGAGGATCGTGAGGCATCAGGAAACGGGTGATGCCGTCATGGGCCTTAAGTAGCAGGGTTACCGGCCCCTCAGCAGGCGTCTCTGCCGCCTCTAGGCGCGCGTAATGCACGTCACGAGCAGCATTAATCAGCCCAACTGGTGCATCCACCCTAAATGGCGCCGGACTTTCCACAATCAGACTGCAACTGGATGTGCTTAAAGGCACCACGCGGTAGGCAATAGACTTGGGAATACTGACGAAGTCACCAGGGCCCGCCTCAAGCAGGCCGCAGTCGGTGTGAAAGCGCAACCGACCCTGCTGGATGAAATGAATTTCATCCGCCTCAACGTTACGCATAACGAAAGGCATTGGCTGGCTGCGTCTGGATACCGACAATCGTACTCCCTGCCGCGAATCAGCGACCAATAAGGGTTGAGCCTCCGCGTCCGAATTATCTGCTGTCGGCAATTCGGTGAGATTAAAACTTCGGGGCACATGAGTCCCCACTGCACTCAAAAAATCAGGGGAATAGTTGGGACGTACCATCGCACAGACCTCCCCGTTGAAGCCGTCACGCGTCCATAACTCAATACCGCTAAGCCCGGCGGCCCCTATATCAGCCGAAAACGACTCACCCTTGTTATCGCTCATGCAGCACCTCCTGCCATATTGTTCTTGTTTTGCTCAGATGGACCATCACAAGTGGAACCACCCCAACAAGTTGCCTGCGGGATGGCGCTCGCAATTGATTCCATGTAGAATCATCCTGCATCGAATTATTCGACCAGTCAAGCTTTGTTCTATACTCACAGCAACCCGATAGACAGCGAACTTCACCTCAACACAAGCGTCCGCCGTCTGTGTCGTCCGGCGGCTAACAGGATGTTCATGACCACCCAGGTTTCAATTGAGGAGCAAAACGCAGCTATGAACAGACGTTTTATCAATCCTGTGACGGGTCCCGACAACCTAGAACTTGAATACAGCCAGCAATGGCTGACTGTAGCTAACCAACAGTCACCTGGAAGAAACTGCCAAGGGCATGGCCTCAGTGACCAGTCACAAACGGCGGGATACGTAGCGCCTACTAACCTGCCCCCCTTGATAAAGCTCGTGGGCATACTCAAATAAGTATTTGAATAGGATTTTTAGCATGGACCATACCCCGATTGATAAAAACGAATCTGACAAAATCAAAAAGCCACGAGGTACGCGGAGCCGACATCCAGTTCCCGATGCATATACGGGGACAAACCGAGCGGCGCACCAATCAGAACTATCTACGTCTAAGAGTTCTACTCCACAGCTTTTCGACGAACGCAATCGCAGCGTGGCCTGGCTGATCCGCAGTGTCTTCCGTCTTTATACGGCCCAACTACAGCATCTGGTTACTCGAGAGGGTGTAACCATTGGACATTGGTACTACCTCCGCGTCTTGGCCGAACAGGATGGCCTAGTCCAACGTGAATTAAGCAAACGCGTTGGAATAGCTGCCACTACCGCCGTTCCGGCGCTGGATGACATGGAGAAACACGGTCTAGTACTCCGTCAACGAGATCCTAAGGATCGTCGGCGTATCTGCGTTTTTCTGACCGTCAAAGGCCGGCGATTAATCGACGAAATGCTGCCGTCAGTTATTGCTTTGCTTGAGCAGTCTATTTCTGGAGTTTCCAGTAAGGATATGAAAACGTTCTTTGAAGTATTAAGTCTGATCACGGAAAACCTGAAGGAATATTCTTCAGATGTTGTCGTTGATATTGACTAACCCCCAAGAATACATAGCCTTTTCATATTTTAGTTCGAAGGACTGATCTACTCATTAAACTCAATCAGTCGCTGAAAAAAGGGTGGTGCTGAAAAGGCACAGTCGCCACTCCAAACCTCACAGCCATGCGCTACTGCGCTAGTTAAATAGCTGCTGTTCTCCCTCCACACGAACTTGGCAAGTCGCCAGATTGGACAAAAGCGTAACGCTGTTGAGCTTAAGCGAGACGACAGATATATCTATTTAGTTCAATCCGCTCAGAAAAATATGCCGATCGCTTCAGAATTGGCTAAGGACTTCCGATTTACTATCGGGCGCCATCGCGACGCAAGAGACTCTCCGCGAAATTGAGGCGGCCCAGGCAGGCGAGTACCGTCAGCACTCGCTCACCCGCAACCTCTACCTTGGGTCCACGAACACTCAGGAGTAGATCACCTGCAGGTTACGCCAGCGCCCGGTGGCACCCTGACCGTGATTGGACAAGCTGCCATGCTCCGGACTCTGCTGCTTTAGGGTAAACAAACCGATACCTGGAACCACGCTTTGCACTTCAAGTGGCAATTCGGCGACGTAATACACGCGACGGCCGTCGGCCAACCATTCACAGGAGCCGACCCGCCTGTCGAATCGAATCTCGTAATGGTGAAACTCTCCCGGCGCGTTGCGTGCCACTAATGGAGATTGGATAACCTGTAGCCACTCCCCTCCTGGCGGTGTTACTCCGGGCAACGGCAGTCGCTCATAGACCACACCTACACGCGTCGCAGAAATGATGAAGTCGAAGATCAATCCATTGGCGAAATCCCCAATGACCAGTGCAGAAAAACCGTCGAGCAAATCATCTGAATTGCCGTTATGGTTTTCGCAGGCCATCTCGCAAGAAATGCTGGTCACTCCGTGTGAGTCGAGCGGAATGGACTCGCGCAGCATGACCAAGTGCTTGGGATTGTCAAACATCGGAACAGTGTCATGCTGCAACTGGAAGCCCTCGACGCGTATCTCCAGTTCACCGCCAATTGCACTTACCTGGGCCAGCGGATCCTCGTAGCGCCAAATGCTGCCGTCCTCCAGGGAGAACTGTTGAACCTGCCATTTGTCACCATCGAGGGTGTTGGAAGTAAATGAGTCCAGAAGCGTTTTTGTCATGCTAAATCCCCATGTAATCTCTCAAAAACTTGAAAACCGGCAGAGCAGACTGAACGACTTCGCTCTCTCATGGCGTCGAAACTGTCAGCCCGCGCCAGCGACCGGTCGCCCCCTGACCGCGGTTGGATACGCTGCCGCGCCCCGCCACTTGCGGTTTAAGGGTAAACAAGCCGGCCGCAACTATGAGGCTGCGCACGTGCGCAGGGAGCTTGGCCTGATAGATCCGCTTACCATCGGCCAGCCACTCGCAACGTCTAGCCCGATGATCAAAGCGGATTTCATAATGGTGAAACTCACCCCGCGCGTTGCGTGTCAGTAGCGGCGACTGAATGACATGTAGCCAATCCTCGCCGGGGGGGGTGACGCCGGGCAGCGGCAAACGCTCGTGGATTACGGCAACGCAGGTTTCGGAAAGCACAAAATCGAAAATCAAGCCGCTGGCCGGATCGCATAAGCTGAGGGCGGCGAAGCCGTCAAACAGATCGTCCGGACAACCATTGTGGTTCTCGCAGGCCATCTCGCAGGCGATGCTGGTGATGCGATCGGTTGCAAGGTCAACCGGCTCTTGCAGCGCCAACAGATGCTTGGGATTGTCGAGCATGGAAATGTGCTCGTGCTGCAACTGGAACCGCGGTAGACGAATTTCCAGTTCGCCCTGCCCCGTGCGCACCTGGGCGTCAGGATCCTCGTAACGCCAGAATTGACCGTCACCGGTTGGTACTTGCAAAGGTTGCCACTTAGCCTCGTCGAGGGCGGCAGAGGTGAATGAATCAAGCAGTCTGGTGGTCATGCAGATCTCCATTTAGTGGACGCGTCAAGAGTGGCCAACTGGTCAGTCGAAGCCGTAGGCGAATGGGTTGCGAATGCCTTGCCGTCACCGGGTTCTTGGAACCCTGTCGTGCCCGTCAACCCCTTGGCAGCGGCGTTGCTGGACTGTTGCTGGGTGGATACCGGCACAAGTAGAAAGTGCGCCAGTGCTGGAAGCAGAATTAGCGCGCCGAGCATGTTGAACAGGAACATGAAAGCCAGCAGGATACCCATGTCCGCCTGGAACTTGATCGGCGAAAAGGACCATGTGGCAACCGCCAGAGCCAGCGTGATGCCGGTCAGCACCACTACTTTGCCGGTGAACAGAAGTGCCTTGTAATAGGCTTCGGCCAAGCTCGTCCCCCGGCGCAGTTCCGCCAGCACCACGGTCAGTACATACAGCGCATAATCCACCCCGATGCCGACCCCCAAGGCAATGACCGGCAAGGTCGCTACCTTGACGCCGATACCGAGCCACACCATCAGAGCCTCGGCCATCACGGTGGTAAGCACCAGCGGCAAGACAGCACAGATCACCGCACGCCAAGAACGGAAGGTGATAAAAGCCAGCAGCACCACCGCCGTATAGACCAACAGCATCATAAGAGTATTAGCGCGTTTGACCACAATGTTGGTCGCCGCCTCAATGCCGGCGTTACCGGCTGCGGATAGAAACTTAAGATCCGATTCGTTATTGCGCGCGGCAAAGTCTTCTACCACCCGCACGACCCGATCCAGGCTCGCGGCCTTGTGATCTTTCAAGTAGACGTAAAGTGCCAGCAGATCGCAATTCTGGTTGAACAGTTCGCGCGGTGCCCGGGTGGTGATGCTGTTAAGCATGTCCTGGGTGCGCGGAATGTCGTACCACTTCAGGTTGCCCTCGTTCATACCGCTGGCCGAAATTTTCGCTAGGCCGGAGAAAGAGCTGGTGGAGTCAACCTCGGGCAGCTGCAAAAGCTCCCACTCCAGGGCATCGACTTTGGCGAGCGTGGCGTAATGGCTGCACTGGTATTCGGCGGTCTTGACCATCACCACATAGGTGTCGCTGCTCGCCGCGTAATTTTTTACCAGAAAGGCATTGTCACGGTTGTACTGGGAGTCTGCGCGCAACTCGGGGGCACCAGGCTCCAGGTCTCCGATCTGCAGGCCGAGACTGACCACGAAGGCGCCACAACCCAGTAGAGTGGCGGCGCTCAGTGCCACGCAGGCCCAGCGGCGCTTGGTGAAACGATCCAGGAAAGCCCATAACGGATGCTTGCCGCAGCGCCCTCCCTGGGTCTCATCCAGCTCCTCGCGCAAACTGCGCCGAGCGGCCGCTTGACTAACCCCCAGATAAGACAGCAACACGGGCAGCAGCACCAAGTTGGTGAATATCAGCACAGCCACCCCGATACTCGCGGCAACGGCCAGATCACGGATGACCTCAATCTGGATCACCATCAACACGGCAAAGCCCACGGCATCGGCCAGTAAGGCCGTGAGGCCTGCGAGAAACAAGCGGCGGAAGGTGTAGCGCGCTGCCATCAATCGATGCTGTCCACGCCCTATGTCCTGCATAATGCCGTTCATCTTTTGCGCGCCATGGCTCATGCCGATGGCGAAAACCAGAAAGGGCACCAGAATCGAATAGGGGTCGAGCTCATACCCCAGCGTGGCCAGCAAACCTAGTAGCCATACCACTGCCAGCAGCGAACAACTCACTACCAGCAATGAGCTACGCACGCACCGGGTATGCCAGAACAACACGCCGGTACAGATGACAATCGCCAACACGAGAAACAGCATCACCTGGCGCAAACCATCAATCAGGTCACCTGCCACCTTGGCGAAACCGGTGATGTGCAGGCGCACCGCCCCTTCATGCTCGTACTTTGTGCGGAGTTGTTCTAGCTGTTGGGAGAATCGATGGTAGTCGAGGTGCTGACCCGCCTGATCCATTTCTAGTAACGGCACCAAAATCACACTGGAGTTGTAGTTACCAGCCACTAGCTGTCCAACCTGACCCGAGCGTTCGATGTTGGCCCGTAACTGCAGCAGACTGACCGGAGAACCGTCATAGTCATCGGGAATCACCGGCCCGCCTTCAAGCCCTTCTTCGGTCACGCCGATCCAGCGAGTTGAGGGAGCCCACAGCGACTTCACGTGGGCACGGTCGACCCCGGGCAGCAGAAAGATTTCGTCGCTCAACCGACGCAAGCTATCCAGATAACCGGCGTCGAAGATACTGCCCCGTGGATTTTCCACGGCAATGCGCAAGCTATTGCCCAGCCCAGCCAGTTCAGTGCGGTTCTCCAAATAGGCCCTGATGAAGGGGTGCTGGGTCGGTATCATTTTTTCGAAGCCGGCATTTAAGCTGAGCTTGCTTGTTTGCAAACCAAGCACCAGCGAGGTCAGCAGGCAAAACAAGATGACCATCAAGCGATGCTTGAAAAGCACCTGCTCGAGCCACGATCCGGAGTTGGGATCGAACACTTCAATTGCGCAAATGTCTACAGTGTCGGCAGGCGTATGAATGGCCATCATTGATGCACTCCCATAGACAGAGAAGCTGATGGAATACGAGTAATACCGTGTAGACCGGCCAGCAACAGGTTGCCATTTTCGGTCTCGGTGATGCCGGCCACTGGGCCAACTTGGGCAATCGCCAGACTCTGGAAGCTGTGCCCTTGGTCTTCACTTCGCAGCACCCGCCCAGCCTGGTCAACGAGAAGCAGAGAACCATCCTGTGCGTGCAGGCCATCAGCAAAAGAGATTGAGCCGCCACTGTTGATCTCCTGCCAACTCTGTCCGGCATTATCAGAACGGAACAGATTGCCGCGCAGACCGTAAAGCAACAGCAGCCCCTTCGCATCCGTGAGCAGCCCGAAATAGCTCCCGTCATAGGGTGTTGGGAGTACTGAAAAACTGCTCCCGCTGTTAGCGGAGTGGAATAGCGCCCCCTGCTCACCGACAATGAATCGTTCTTGCCCAATCATGGCGATGCGGTAGAGATGTTTTCCGCGCGGATTCGGAATATTCATCTGCGGTACCCAGTGTCGCCCGCCGTCATCCGTGGTGAATGCCAGGCCATAAGCCCCGACCACAAGGCCGTGCAAGCGATCGCGAAAATGCACGTCCAGTAGCGGCTTGTCCGGGCCATCGGCTATGAGTCGCCTCGCCTCGACCACTTGTTGCGGATTCGCCGGAGTCAACGCCAACGCCGCTGCTAAGACCAGCTCAGCGGCCGCGCGCCCATCGAGTTGCTTTTGCCAGGACTCACCGCCGTCGGCACTGTGCAGCACCACCCCGGCATGACCGACAACCCAGCCCTCGCGAGCATCGACGAAGTAGGCATTGGTCAGGGTGACGCTCACCGGCACTTGTGCCTGGCGCCAGGATTCCCCTTGATCGTCGGATAAGAGCACCAGGCCATGTTCGCCCACCGCCACCACGCG
>RCUR01000516.1_pt1 | contig 13735 bp, 13 predicted proteins | sample 2166151 | NCBI WGS metagenome assembly RCUR01 (sample SAMN09932785, study PRJNA488358) | compost metagenome | isolation source: compost soil in an enriched community | place: Germany: Experimental Botanical Garden
ATGATCTGCCCGACCACGCCCAGCGGTTCATGGATGTGATAGGCCACGGTGTTGCCGTCGATTTCGGCGGCGCTGCCTTCCTGGGCACGGATGCAGCCGGCGAAGTAGCGGAAGTGGTCGGCCGCCAGGGGGATGTCGGCATTCAGGGTTTCGCGAATGGCCTTGCCGTTGTCCCAGGTTTCAGTGATGGCCAGGGTTTCCAGGTTCTGTTCGATGCGGTCGGCGATCTTCAGCAGGATCAGTGAGCGCGCTTGTACCGAGGTAGTGCCCCAGGCATCGGCCGCGGCATGGGCGGCGTCCAGGGCTTTTTCGATGTCTTCGGCAGTGGAGCGGGGGAATTCGGCAATCGTCTGGCCATTCACAGGCGATGTGTTGGTGAAGTACTGACCTTTTACCGGCGCTACGAACTCGCCGCCGATGTAATTCCCGTAACGGCTCTTGAAGGAAACAATGGCGCCTTCGGTTCCGGGATGTGCATAACGCATGGTGAGTATCTCCTGGTTCTTGTTGAGTTATGGAGTGCGGCTGTTGCGCCTGAGAAATGTAGAGCAAAGGTCAGGCCAGCGCCCTACACCCCAGGCTGAATGGGGTGTGGGAGATTTCTGTATGTAGATATTCAGTATAGCTGTGGCAAAAGTGGTACCCCGGGAGGTGACACTTTGTACCGGTTTCGGTACAGCCAATGACTCGCCAGTCCAGTCAGCGTTGCAATGCTGGCCAGCCTGGAGGATGCTGGGCGCAACCCCTGGGGGAGAATAATAAAAAGTGCAAAGCAATCACCTGAGCCGCCATGCCCAGCAAGTGTTGACCGTTGCCCAAGGCAAAGCCCAATTACAGGGGCCGGGCAGCGACCCGTCGATCGCCCGCTCCTGGCTGCGTTGCCTTGAGGACTACCACCTCGACCCCGCCACGGCCATGGCGCCGACGGTGCTGGAACACGGGCACATCCTCGAGAGCCGCGAGCGCCTGCGCCAGGTGCTGAAAATCGCCGGCGGCGAGATGAGCAGCCTGCACCAGCAGCTTAGCGGCGCCGGTCATGCGGTACTGCTGACCGATGCCCGGGGCATCATTCTCAATTGCGTCACCCATGCCGCCGAGCGCACGACCTTCGAGCGTGCCGGCTTGTGGCTGGGCGCGGACTGGAGCGAAGCGCGCGAGGGTACCAACGGCATCGGCACCTGCCTGGTCGAGCGTCAGGCCGTGACCATTCATCAGGCCGAACACTTTCGTGGGCGGCATACCGGGCTTACCTGCTCGGCCAGCCCGGTGTTCGACCCGCAAGGCGAGCTGTTGGCGGTATTGGACGTCTCGTCGGCGCGCCAGGACGTCTCGCGCCAGAGCCAGTTCCACACCATGGCCCTGGTCAACCTTTCGGCGAAAATGATCGAGAGCTGTTATTTCCTGCGCTCGTTCGAAAACCAGTGGCTGCTGCGTTTTCATCTGCAGGCCGAGTCCCTTGGGCTGTTCAGCGAGGGGTTGCTGGCGTTCGACGGGGAAGGGCACATCTGCGCGGCGAACCAGAGTGCGCAGAACCTGTTGGGGCAAACGCGCGACGGCCTGGTGGGCCAGCCAGTCGTGCTGTTTTTTGATTGCTCGTTGGATGACCTGCTGGGCCGTGCCACGCCTTTGGCCAGCACCCGTTGGCCGTTGCGCAGCCGCGATGGGCGTTCGTTGTTCGCCAGCTTGCGCGGGCAGCCACGGGTAAAAACACAAGCTGTCCCGGTTCGTCCGGCACCTGCGCCCGCGCCGCAGGCGGCTGGAATCTGCATGGGCGACCCGGCCTTGCAGAATGAGTTTCGCCGCGCCTTGCGGGTATTCGAACGTGATGTGCCGCTGTTGATCAATGGCGAGACGGGCTCGGGCAAGGAAGCGTTTGCCAAGGCGGTTCACCAGGCCAGTGGGCGTGCCGGCAAGGCGTTTGTTGCGCTCAATTGCGCGTCGATCCCGGAAAGCCTGATCGAAAGCGAGCTGTTCGGCTATCGCGGTGGCACTTTCACCGGCGCACGCAAGGAGGGCATGCGCGGCAAGGTGCTACAGGCCGATGGCGGCACACTGTTGCTCGATGAAATCGGCGATATGCCTCTGGCCATGCAGACTCGCCTGCTGCGTGTGCTGGAAGAACGCATGGTGGTGCCCATCGGGGGCGAGCCGCAACCGGTGGATGTGCGCATCATCAGCGCAACGCACCGCAACCTGCTCGACCGGGTCGAAGAGGGTAGCTTTCGCGAGGACCTTTATTACCGCCTCAACGGCCTGGAAGTGGCCCTGCCGGCGTTGCGCGAGCGCAGCGACAAGGCACAACTGGTGGATTTTGTCCTTGCCGAAGAGGCCGGTACACAGCCAGTGACACTGGCGCCTGCCGCTCGCCAGGCATTGCTCGATTTTACCTGGCCAGGCAACGTGCGCCAGTTGCGCAACGTGCTGCGCACGCTGGTCGCCTTGAGCGAAGATGGACGGATCGGCCTGGAAGACCTCCCCACGGTGGTTTGCTTGAGAAAGCCCGCAATACCAGGGTCGGGGCCTGTGGATAAAACCGGTTTCGCCCTGGAGGGTGCCGAGCGTCAAGCCTTGCTGGCGGTATTGGAGCAGCAACGCTGGCATATGACCCATGTGGCGGCCCAGTTGGGCGTTAGCCGAAACACCTTGTATCGCAAAATGCGCAAGCATGGCATCGCCCGCGCTGTGTGAGGGTGATGTGCAGCTCGAGGTGGGCCGTTGAACGGTGCCATGGAAACACAGGATGCGATTTTTCCTGCCCTGAGCTAACCTGCCTCGATGTTTTATGAGGTTAATCATGCACATTCATATTCTCGGTATCTGCGGCACGTTCATGGGCTCGCTGGCGGTCCTCGCCAAGGAGCTTGGCCATCACGTCACCGGCTCCGACGCCAATGTCTACCCGCCCATGAGCACGCAGTTGCAGGCTCAGGGCATCGAACTGACCCAGGGTTATGACGCCGCCCAGCTCGACCCGGCGCCGGACCTGGTGGTGATCGGCAATGCCTTGTCGCGCGGCAACCCGGCGGTGGAGTATGTGCTGAACAAGGGCCTGCCTTACGTTTCGGGTCCCCAGTGGCTGGCCGACCATGTCTTGCAAGGGCGCTGGGTACTGGCGGTTGCCGGTACCCACGGCAAGACCACCACCAGCAGCATGCTGGCCTGGGTATTGGAGCATGCCGGCATGAGCCCGGGCTTCTTGATCGGTGGCGTGCCGCAGAATTTTTCGGTGTCGGCGCGCCTGGGCGGCACGCCGTTCTTCGTGGTCGAGGCGGACGAATACGACAGCGCGTTCTTCGACAAACGCTCGAAGTTCGTACATTACCGCCCGCGCACGGCCATCCTGAACAACCTGGAATTCGACCACGCGGATATTTTCCCAGACTTGCCGGCCATCGAGCGCCAGTTCCACCATCTGGTGCGGACCATTCCGAGTGAAGGCCTGGTCATCCACCCGACCACAGAACCGGCATTGCAGCGTGTGATCGACATGGGCTGCTGGACGCCCGTGCAGACCACCGGTACCGGTGGCCAATGGCAGGTCAAGTTGCTCAGCGAAGATGGCTCGCGTTTCGAAGTGAGCTTCGAGGGCGAGACCCACGGCGTGGTCGAGTGGGAACTGACCGGCCAGCATAACGTCGCCAACGCCCTGGCAACCCTGGCGGCGGCGCGGCATGTCGGCGTGGTGCCGGCCATGGGCATCGAAGCGCTCAGCGCGTTCAAGAGCGTCAAACGGCGTATGGAGAAGGTTGCCGACGTCAACGGCATCACCATTTATGACGATTTCGCCCACCATCCGACCGCTATTGCCACCACGCTGGATGGCCTGCGCAAGCGCATTGGCGACGCCCCCCTGGTGGCAGTGATCGAGCCGCGCTCCAACTCCATGAAGCTGGGTGCACACCGTGATGGCTTACCCGAGAGCGTGCGCGATGCCGACCAGGTGATCTGGTACGCACCACCGAACCTGGGCTGGGACCTGGGCGCCACGGCGGCCCAATGCTCGGTGCCGGCAGTCGTGGCCGATACCCTGGAGGCGATTATCGAGCGCGTCAAAAGCCAGGCACAGCCCGGCACCCATGTGGTCATCATGAGCAATGGCGGCTTCGGCGGTCTGCACGGCAAGTTGGCCGAGGCGCTGAAATGACTGGCCCGGAACGCATCACGCTGGCCATGACCGGCGCCTCTGGGGCGCAGTATGGCTTGCGCCTGCTCGATTGCCTGATCCGTGAAGATCGCGAAGTGCATTTCCTGATCTCCAAGGCCGCGCAGCTGGTGATGTCGACCGAAACCGACGTTGTGCTACCGGCCAAACCGCAGGGCATCCAGGCGTTTCTCACCGAATACACCGGTGCCTCGGCCGGGCAGATTCGCGTGTATGGCAAGGAAGACTGGATGTCACCCGTGGCCTCCGGCTCCGGAGCGCCCAGCGCGATGGTGGTGGTGCCCTGTTCGACTGGCACGTTGTCGGCGATCGCCTGCGGTGCCTGTAACAACCTGATCGAACGGGCTGCCGACGTTACCCTCAAGGAGCGCCGGCAGTTGATCCTGGTGCCTCGCGAGGCACCGTTCTCGACCATTCACCTGGAGAACATGCTCAAGCTTTCGAACATGGGTGCGGTGATCCTGCCGGCGGCCCCTGGCTTTTATCACCAGCCGCAAACCATCGACGACTTGATCGACTTTGTGGTCGCGCGGATTCTCAACCTGCTGGATATCCCCCAGGACATGTTGCCGCGTTGGGGCGAACACCATTTTGGCGCTGATGAATGATCCGTTGTTTGCTGAGCGTTCTGCTGGTGTTGCAGATGGCAGGCTGTGCCAGTATTCGCACGCTCGATGCAGCCAAGCCCGGGGCTCCGATCGTTTATTCCGGTACGCGGCTGGATTGGTATGCGTTGCAGGGCGGGTGTTGCCCGGAGGACCGTTTCGGCGCCCAGGCGCCGGAATATCCCGGGCTTGACCTGCCGGCCAGTGCCTTGTTGGATACCGTGTTGTTGCCGTTGTCGTTGCTGACGGTGTTGGGTGTCAGTTTTCAGGCGAGTGGTGGGTTGTAGGTTCTCGGTTGCCTGGCATGGCCTCATCGCGGGCAAGCCCGCTCCTAGAGGGATCTGGAAAAATCCGGGGGATATCTGTGGGAGCTGCGATCCTATTTAACCCGCTTGCCCAGCTTGCGCAGTTCATCGGACTCCACTACCCGAATCCCGTCCTGCTCTTCCAGTGCCAAACGCCAGAGGGCCCGAGCCAGTTCGCACGCCTCGATGCCCTGGTACTTGCCGGGCAGCAGCTTGGCTATCGGCGCCGCCAGTTTTTCGCCCAGGCGCAGTTCGGGGCGGTTGCCCAGTAGCAGCGAGGGGCGGACGATGGTCAGTTGTGGCCAGTCCTGCTCCTTGAGTGCCTGCTCGGCCTCGCCCTTGATGCGCTTGTAGAAGATCGAGGAGTGGGCATCGGCATCAACCGCGCTGATGACGATCAGGTGCCGAGCACCCAGCTCGCGGGCCCGCTTGCCGTAGGCCACCACCAGGTCAAGGTCCACTTCACGGAATGCCTCCTTGGAGCCGGCCTTCTTGATCGTGCTGCCCAGGCAGCAGTAGGCGATGTCCACGCGCCCCTTGAGCTGCGGCAGAAGCTCGGTGAATTTGCCTACCGGATTCTCCAGGTGCGGGTGTTCGGCCAGTGGCCGGCGGGTAGGGGCGAGCACCCGGCTGATCGTGGGTTCGTTGAGCAGCCGATCGAGCAAATGCTCTCCCGTCAGGCCGGTAGCGCCGGCAATCAGGACATGCTGAGGCGTCAAGTACATGATGTTTCTCCCTTGATACAGTCAGCTTAGTGGGTGCTAGCAGAATTTGCCTGTTTGGCGCGCAACGCTGCACTTTGCAGGGCCCGTCGTGCCTGCTGTTGGCGCATGCGCTGCCAATGTTCCAGCACACCCTTGGGTGCCCAGAGCTGCGGTTCGGAGGCGTCAAAGTTTTCACTCTGCTCGCGCTGCGCCACATATGTCCTGGCCAAGCTGAACGCTTGTTGCAAATCATCGGTCTGGGTCAGCGCCTGGGCGAACAAGGCATCGCCAAAGTAGGTGAAGTCAGCTTCTTCCGAACAGCCAAACGACACGCGATCAGCGCGCGAGGCGGTCATGATCAGCGTCCTGTCGTCCTTGAGCGGGGCGATGAAGCCACCGGAATAACAGGCCGAGATGACAATGACCTTGTCGCGGTTCTTCAAGGGCGAGAGGACAGCCGCCAATTCGCCGGCTTGCAGGTCCGACAACTGCAGGCGCGGTTGGTCCAGTACCAGCTCGTGTTCATGGGTGCCGTGGCTGGTCAGGTAGATGAAGATCAGGTCTTCCGGGCCGCTGCGCTCAGCCAGGGCCTGGGCGGCGCGCGCCAGGTTTTCCCGGGTAGCCATCGGCCGGTCGGCGAGGTGGTCGCGGTGGTTGACCAAACTGAGCTGCCCCTTGGCACCGAAACGGCTGGCCAGCATCTTGCTGACGAAGTCGGCTTCGCGCAGGAACACGCTCTGCTTGCCATCACCGGCCAGGGTCAGGCTGTACAGTTCGATGTCGGGCGTTGAAGCAGGGATGCCCGCCAGGGCATTGGCCAGCAGGCCACCCTGGTTGAGCAGCGCCAATTCCAATGGGTCGGGCAGTAGCCGGCCGTGTTCATCGCGCACACGCTGGCCATTGAGCCATTGCCCGGCCTGGACGCTGCCGTCGATCAGGGTCAAGCGGCCCGTGCCATGATAGGCATCGTCCTTGAAGGCGCCGACGTAGACACTGCCGTCGGCCAGTGACAGTTGGCCTTGGCCAACGAAGCGCCAATCCTGGAAATAACCCTTGTAGTGGCTGCCGTCGATACTGATCAACTCGCCCTTGCCCGACAGCGAACCGTCCTTGAACTGGCCGATCCAGACGTCGCCGTCGGCATTTTCGTAGCGGCCGCGGCCGTTCAACTGGTTGTGACGGAAACCACCGATGTATTGATCGCCCTCGGCACTGTTGAAAGTGCCATTGCCTTCGAGCTGGCCGTCGACAAAGTTGCCGCTGAACTGGTTGGCGCTGGCATCGCTGCGGATGCCTTCGCCATTGGGCTTGCCTTTGGCGAACAGGCCCTGGTACTGGCTGCCGTCCTTGAGTTCCAGGTGGCCGGCGCCGGAATACTGGTCTGCCTTGAAACCGCCGCGGTAGCTCAGTTCGGCATCCTTGAGCGTGCCTTCACCTTCGCGCCGGCCCATGTTGAAGCCGCCGGTGTAGCTGCTGCCATTGGCTTGCAGGCTACCCTGGCCGTGGAACAGGCCTTGCTCGAATTGGCCACGGTAGACCTCGCCATTGCTGCCGTGCCATTCGCCTACGCCCTGCCATTGGCCGTTGCTGAAATTACCGACGTACCAACTGCCGTTGGGATAGTCCACGCGCCCTGGCCCTTGCAACAGGCCATTGACCACTTCGCCACGGTAGCGGCCACCATCAGGCAGGCGAGCGTCGGGAGGAGAAAGCGGTTCTCCGTCACCACAGGCAGTGAGCAACAGCAGCAGGGCGAGAGGAGCGAGTGGGCGCATGGCGGGGTCCGGAAAATTTAGGGCCCGAGTATGCCGCAGAATGTGCTGTGCGAAACAGCCGCAATGGCTGTTTCGCAGCATAGCGTGCTTAGACGAAGCAGAGCGACAGGGACTCGGCGACGTAGGCCGGCTTTTCCTGGCCTTCGATTTCCAGCGTGGCAACGGCCTTGAGCAGCCATTGGCCGGGCTTCTTCTCGGTGGCTTCCTTGAGTTCTACCTTCAGGCGCACGCGGGAATCGACCTTCACCGGCTGAATGAAGCGGACAGTGTCCAGGCCGTAGTTGACGACCATTTTCAAGCCTTCAGGCATGATCAGGATGTCTTCCATCAGCTTTGGGATCAGCGACAGCGACAGGAAGCCATGCGCGATGGTGCCACCAAAAGGGGTCTGGGCAGCCTTGACCGGGTCGACATGGATGAATTGGAAGTCGCCGGTCGCTTCAGCAAACAGGTTGATGCGGGTCTGGTCGATGGTCAGCCATTCGGAGACCCCCAGTTCCTTTCCAATATAGTTTTTGAGTTCTGCAACGGGTGCGTAGGGCATCAAGAATCTCCTGGATGTTGCTGCTTTTTATAGTTTTCAACACGCCTAGATCAGCATGCGCGCCTTTTTCGGTCAAGCCTCGATGGCTACGGCGAATGGCGGCCTATAGGTGCGGGGGCGGCGTGCTTATAATGCCCGTGGCGAGCTTGATGGAGAATGTGATGTTGCTACGTGGTTTGACCTGGCTGGTGCTGTTCCAATTGCTCGGTACAGCGATCAATCATTTGTTCCTGGCGGTGCTGCCGGGCCCGATTATCGGGCTTGTCCTGCTGCTGGCCTACCTGATGATGCGCGGGGAAGTGAGCGCTCCATTGAGCGAAGCCTCGTCGAGCCTGTTGCGTTACCTGCCGCTTTTATTGGTGCCGCCAGCCGTCGGCGTGATGGTCTATGCTGCCGATATTGCCGCCGATTTCTGGGCGATTGCCGGTGCGTTGGTGCTTTCTCTGCTGATATCTGTCGCTTTTGCCGGGGTGTTGATGCAGAAAATGATCACGCGCCAGGCCCGTCGCGAGGAGCGCTCATGAGCCTGGATTGGCACGGCACACTCGACGTGGTCATTCACCATCCGCTGTTTGGTATCGGTATTACCCTGGGCGCTTACCAACTGGTCATGACCGCCTACGAAAAGACGCGTTGGGTCTTCCTGCAACCGGTCCTGATGTCGATGCTGCTGGTCATTGGCGTACTCGTTGCTTGTGGAATGTCTTACAGCGAATACAGAAAAAGCACCGAGATTCTCAGCATCCTGCTTGGGCCGGCCACGGTGGCGTTGGCGGTTCCGCTGTACCTGAACTTGCGACGTATCCGTCAGTTGTTCTGGCCAACCTTTACTACGCTGGTAGTGGGTGGGGTGGTGGCCACTGTCACTTGCGTGTTGCTGGGCTGGTGGTTCGGGGCCGAGCATATGATCCTGATGACCATGGCGCCCAAATCGGTGACCTCACCCATCGCCATGCTGGTCGCCGAGCAGATTGGCGGCGTTGCGGCGCTGGCGGCGGTGTTTGTGTTGATCACGGGGGTCATCGGCGCGATTTTCGGTCCGGCTCTTTTGGCGCTTTGTGGTGTCCATAATCCAGCGGCACGCGGTATGGCGTTGGGCATGACCGCCCATGCCGTCGGTACGTCCGTGGCGTTGCAGGAGGGCGAGGAGTGCGGCGCTTTTGCAGCCTTGGCCATGAGCTTGATGGGTGTAGCCACTGCGGTATTCCTGCCACTGGCTGTAAGCCTGATTGCCTAAGGATATTGTTATGACGTTGTCGCTGTTCCCGCTCAATACCGTGCTGTTTCCAGGGTGCATTCTCGATTTGCAGTTGTTCGAGGCGCGCTACCTGGACATGATCGGCCGCTGCATGAAGCAGGGCGCCGGTTTTGGCGTGGTGTGCATCCTGGAAGGCGAAGAAGTCGGTCAGGCACCCGAGGGCTATGCCTTGGTCGGTTGCGAAGCACTGATTCGCGACTTCGAGCAACAGAGCAATGGCCTGCTGGGCATTCGTGTCGAAGGGGGCAGGCGTTTTCGCGTGTTGAGCAGCGAGGTACAGCGAGATCAATTGATCGTGGCCGAGGTCGAGTGGCTGCCGGAAGTGGTGGAAACCCCTCTGCAAGAGGACGACTCCGACTTGCTGGCCTTGCTTCTTGCCCTGGCCGAGCACCCCATGGTCGCGTCGTTGAACATGGGCACCGAGGCCGCGGGGCAGCAATCGCTGGCCAACCAGTTGGCCTATCTATTGCCGTTCAACGCCCTGGACAAGATCGACCTGCTGGCGCTGGACGATCCGCAGCAGCGCCTGGATGCCATCCAGGTGCTGCTCGATGACCTGCAAGGCGAATTGTTCGCCTAGCCCTGACCGTAACCCTAGTATTGGTAGCGAATCAGGGCCTTGGGCAATGCATGCAAGGCGAAAAACGTCAGCAGCGCCACACAGCCCGGCACGATGAGCCACCAGACCTTCAGTGGCATGGCCGTCAGCGGCGTGCGCAGTTGCAACAGGCTCAGGCTGGTCGCGCAGACGCTGCAAGCCAGCATCATGCCGGCCAGGATATCGGTGGGCCAGTGTACCCCCAGGTAAACCCGCGAGAGGGCGATCGCCATCGCCGGCAAAGCGCCGAGCAACAGCCAGGTCAGGCGCATGCGCGGCGGTTGCCCGCGTCCGGCCAGGACAGCCAATACCAGAAAGAAAGCGAAGGAGGCGGAGCTGTGACCGCTGGGCATGCTGTAGGTGGTCAGCGGGTCGGTCAGCACTTCCGGGCGTGCCCGGGCGAACAGCCACTTGATACTGCCGTTGGCCAGGGCAGTGATCAGCAATGTGGCGCCGGCGAAGATTGCCGGGCGCCATTGCCGTGCCAGTAACAGCAGGCCTGTGAGCAGGCCACCGGCGAACAGCTGCGTGCGGAAGTCACCAAGCCGCGTAACCACCACCACGACGCCATCGATCACATTGCTGCGGTGCTCCTGGGCCAGGGTCATCAGGCCCTGATCGAGCTGGATCAGGTGCGGCCAACCGATGAACAGGCCGACCAGCAGCGCCACGCAAAGCGCTGCGATCAGGTGCGTTGCCCGCGGCTGGTTGCGCAGCGTGCTGTTGATGCCGATGCCCAGCAACAGGGCCAGGGCAGCGGCCACCACGCCGGCTTCGGGCCAGAAACCTTCGGGCAAGGGCAGGCGCATGGCGGCACCGGTCGCCCAGCCGGGCAGCAGGTAGGCCACCGACCAGCCCGCACCGGCAATCAGGCTGACCACAATGAAGCGCGGCAAGGGCATGTCGAACATGCCGGCAACCATTGGCAGCATGGGCCGCAATGGGCCGATGAAGCGACCGACCAGCAGGCTGGCGATACCGTAGCGCTGGAAGTAGCTTTCGGCGCTGCCGATCCATTCAGGGTGGTGGCGCAGCAAGGGCAGGCGCCTGATGTTCTGGTGAAAACGCCGCCCTAGAAAGTACGACACTGCATCGCCGAGCATGCCGCCCAGGTAGCCCAGCAACAGGGTTTCGCCCAGGGTCAGGGCGCCGCTGCCGGCCAGCACGGCGATGGCAAACAGCAGCACGGTGCCGGGTACGATGATCCCGGCGATTGCCAGGCACTCGACACAGGCGACCACGAACACCGCCAGGCCCAGCCATTGAGGATTCGCCGTCAACCACCCGGTCATGCCGTCGAGCCAAGGGCCCATGCTTCAGTTTCCTTGTTTGAGTAAAAAGTAGTCGCGGCCTTCCAGTTGCCCCCGGCGCAGCGGGTTGCGGGTGCAATGGCGGGCAAACTCGGCGTCGACGAAACGATACATCAAGTGCTCGTCGCGCCCGCTGGGGATACCCAGGCGAGTGGTTTGAATTATATGTGTCACAAGGTTTCCGCAGTCCTCGACAAACAGTTGTTGGGGATCAAAGCGCTTGGCATCCCAGTTCGGTACTTTCAGCCCCAGTGCCCGGCACAGCAGCGTCTGGCCCGCGCACAGGCGTTCGACGGGCCGTGGCTGGCCACTGGCGTCGGGGTTGTTCAACTGCATCTGCGCCAGGCTGTTGCTGTCGCTGTAGCGGTCGAGCCAGGGGTAGCCGGATTTGATCAGCACGGCGTTGCCGGGCCCCTGTGCACTGAAGTTAAGTGAATCGCCACCACGGGCGTAGTACATATAGATGTGGCCGCCATCGAGGAACAGGGCCTTGCGCTTTTCCGTATAGCCAAGCGAAGCATGGCTGCCTTTTTCGGCAAAATAGTAGGCTTCGGTTTCGATAATGCGTGCGCTGAGCCAGAAGGGCCCGTGCCGATGGCGGATGACCTTGCCGAGCAGGTCCTGGGCCAGGGCCTGGGCATCACGATCGAAAAACGTATCGGGCAATAGTCGGGCATCGTGCCAGGGCAGGTCTTGCATCGGCGGTCACCGGGGAAAATGAACGCGCAATCATAACAATTTCTATCTTAATCGCAGCTGAACAGCGGGGTTCTTCCTGCTGATTTCGACCATCCGCCTGCCACCGCTGTCGTTAGGGCGTCTCGACAGCTATAATCAGCCGCTTTCCCCTTTGCCAAGACCACTGAGACCATGACTGAGTCCGTTCTTGACTACATGACCCGCCTGGGTCGCGCCGCCCGCGAAGCTTCCCGCGTGATCGGCCGTGCCAGCACCGCGCAGAAGAACCGCGCCCTGCAAGCCGCCGCCACGGCGCTGGACAAGGCTCGCGAACAACTGACCGCTGCCAACGAACTGGATCTGGCCGCTGGCCGGGCCAATGGCCTGGAGCCTGCCATGCTCGAACGCCTGGCGCTGACGCCGGCACGTATCGACAGCATGATCGTCGGCTTGCGCCAGGTTGCCAGCTTGCCGGACCCGGTCGGCGCAATGCGCGACATGAGCTATCGGCCGTCGGGTATCCAGGTCGGCAAGATGCGCGTACCGCTGGGTGTGGTGGGGATCATCTACGAATCGCGGCCCAACGTGACCATCGATGCGGCCAGCCTGTGCCTGAAGTCGGGCAATGCCACCATCCTGCGCGGTGGCTCCGAAGCCATTCACTCCAACCGCGCGATTGCCACCTGCATCCAGCAGGGCCTGGCCGAGGCCGGGTTGCCGGCCGCCGTGGTGCAAGTGGTGGAAACCACTGACCGAGCCGCTGTGGGCGCGCTGATCAGCATGCCCGAGTACGTCGACGTGATCGTACCTCGTGGCGGCAAGGGCCTGATCGAACGGGTCAGCCGCGACGCACGGGTTCCCGTGATCAAGCATCTGGACGGCATCTGCCATGTCTATGTGGCTGCCGATGCCGACCTGGAAAAGGCTCGCCGTATCGCGTTCAATGCCAAGACGTATCGCTATGGCATTTGTGGCGCCATGGAAACCTTGCTGGTCGACCAAAGCGTCGCAGCCGAGTTTTTGCCGGCGATGGCTGCACAATTCCAGGAGAAGGGCGTCGAGTTACGCGGTTGTGAGCGCACTCGCCAACTGATCGAAGCGGTTGCTGCCACTGAAGACGACTGGCACACCGAATACCTGGCCGCGATCCTGTCGATTCGTGTCGTCGATGGCCTGGACCAGGCCATCGAACACATCAATCACTACGGCTCGCACCACACCGATTCGATCGTCACCGAGCACCAGGGGCAGGCACGGCGTTTCATGGCCGAAGTCGATTCCAGCTCGGTGATGCTCAATACCCCGACCTGTTTCGCCGATGGCTTCGAATATGGCCTGGGCGCAGAGATCGGTATTTCCACGGACAAGCTGCACGCCCGTGGCCCGGTCGGCCTGGAAGGCCTGACCTGCGAGAAATACGTGGTCATCGGCGATGGCCAGTTGCGCGGCCAGGAGCCGGTCTGACTTGGGCACTCTCGCCTCGTCAGCTCCGGTAACCGTCAGCGAGCCCCGGCCTCGGCGCATTGGTGTCCTGGGCGGAACCTTCGACCCGGTGCACATCGGCCATTTACGGGGTGCGCTGGAGGTCGCCGAAACGCTGGCGTTCGACGAACTGCGTCTGATCCCCAGTGCCAGGCCGCCCCATCGGGATACGCCGCAGGTATCAGCGACAGACCGTCTGGCAATGGTGGAGTGCGCCGTCGCCGGATTGGCGCCGTTGCTGGTGGATGCCCGTGAGTTGCGGCGGGACAAACCGTCCTACACCATCGATACCCTGGAACTGATGCGCGCGGAAC
>RCUR01000518.1_pt1 | contig 13703 bp, 12 predicted proteins | sample 2166151 | NCBI WGS metagenome assembly RCUR01 (sample SAMN09932785, study PRJNA488358) | compost metagenome | isolation source: compost soil in an enriched community | place: Germany: Experimental Botanical Garden
GATGCTCGCCAGCATCGGCGCGCTCATCTGTCCGGCATCCAGGGTGACGCCGAGCAGGGCGGCGAGCTTCTCGGCCAGGCCCACGCCACCGGGCGGGCAGCAGGTGACCTCGGCGCTACCCTCGACCAGTGCCGAAGCGGCCGCACTGCAACCGGGGAAGCCGCACTGGCCGCACTGGCTGCCCGGCATCAGCGCTTCGATTTCCTTGATCAGCGGGTTCTCGTCGGTGACCGCGAACTTGCGCGCCGCCACACCCAGTCCACCGCCCAGAATCAGCCCCAGGGTGGCCAGGGCCAGGGTTGCCATCAGCATGTCGCTCTCCTCGCCGGCGCCAGCCGGTCATCATTCAGATCAAACCGCCGAAGCCCATGAACGCCAGGGCCAGCAGGCCGGCGGTGACGAAGGCGATCGGCGGGCCGGAAAAGGCTGCCGGCACGTTGGCCAGCAGCAGACGCTCGCGCAGGCCGGCGAAGATGATCATGATCAGGGTGAAGCCCAGCGCCGAACCGAAGCCGAACAGCCCGGCCTGCACGAGGCTGTGCCCTTCGCGCACGCTGATCAGCGGCACGCCGAGCACCGCACAGTTGGTGGTGATCAGCGGCAGGTAGATGCCCAGCGCGCGGTACAGCGGGGGACTGACCTTGCGGATCACCATCTCGATGAACTGCACCATCGCGGCGATCACCACGATGTAGGCGAGGATGCGCAGGAAGCCGATATTCAGCGGCTGCAGCACGTAGTGCTCGAGCAGCCAGCTGCTGATGCCGCCGAGGGTCATCACCAGGGTGGTGGCCACGCCCATGCCGATCGACGGATCGAGCTTGCCGGACACGCCCATGAACGGGCACAGGCCGAGAAAGCGCGCCAGCACCACGTTATTGACCAGCACGGTGCCGATCAGAAACAACAGATAGTCCATTGCCCCACCCCACTCGGTTGACTCCGGTGTGCCCCCTTGTCGGGCACTCACCTTTGCAGGGTGTTTCTGCAGCAAGCGTGCCATGGCTCCGCACAGCGGCGATCCGGCCGCCCAGGCCCCGAAAAGCTTGATCCAGATCAACGGCTCTGCAGACAAATCGGCGCTGGCCGGCCCTCTGCCGTGGACCTTTGTCGGCTTTGCGACAGACAACCGCGGCGATTGCCGGGCCCCGCGTGGGTTTTCACACAGAAAATACCGGCCAACCGCGGCAAAACCGCTCTGCCAAGCCGGTTTGCCGCGCCGGAGTGGCTTCAAGAGCGGCTTTTTTCGGCGGCACAGTGTTTGCACAAGTCCCTACACCTGCTGTGCCTTTGTCGCTGCCGTGGCGCGAGCGTGCCGCAGGTTCGCTGGTTCTCCGTGGATTGAAGAGGCAAAGCGCATGACCCAGGGCATTCCGACCCGCAGCAACGAGACGCCAGTGGCCCCCGCCGCCAGCGAGGAGCTGTTACCCGAGGCATTCCGGCAGATGGCGGAACACGCGCCCATCGCCATTTCCATCACCGACCTCAAGGCCAACATCCTGTATGCCAACCGGGCCTTCAGCAGCACCACCGGCTACAGCCGCGAGGAAGTGATCGGCAAGAACGAGTCGCTGCTGTCCAACGGCACCACGCCGCGGCTGGTCTACCAGGCGCTGTGGAGCCGGCTGGCGCAGAAGAAGCCGTGGTCCGGCGTGCTGGTCAACCGGCGCAAGGACGGCAGCCTGTACCTGGCCGAGCTGACCGTGGCGCCGGTGTTCGACGAATGCGGGCAAACCCACTACTACCTGGGCATGCACCGCGACAGCAGCGACCTGCACGAGCTGGAGCAGCGGGTCAGCAACCAGCGCCTGATGATCGAGGCGGTGGTCAGCGCCGCCCCGGCGGCGATGGTGGTGCTCGACCGCGACCACCGCGTCGAGCTATCCAACCCGAGCTTCGCCCGCCTGGCGCGGGAGCTGACCAGCGATGGCAGCGGCGACAGCCTGGTGGCCTTGCTTCGCGAAAATCTCGCCATGCCGTTCGCCGCCCTGGAAGAGGAAGGCCGCCCCTTCTCCGGCAAGGAAATCCCCTTCGATCTCGGCGGCTATGCCCCGCGCTGGCTGTCCTGCCACGGCATGGCCATCCATATCGAGGACGAGCGTGCCCAGGTGTTCTTCTCGCCCAGCGAGGAGCGCTACCTGCTGCTGACCATCAACGACATCTCCGAGCTGCGCCAGAAGCAGCAGGACTCGCGGCTCAATGCGCTCAAGGCGCTGATGGCCGAGGAGGAACTGCTCGACGGCATGCGCGAAACCTTCAACGGCGCCATCCATCGCCTGCAGGGGCCGGTCAACCTGATCAGCGCGGCGCTGCGCATGCTCGAGCGACGCCTCGGCGACCAGGCCGGCAGCGACCCGGTGCTGGCCGCCATGCGCGAGGCCAGCGCCGCCGGCCTCGAAGCGCTGGACAGCCTCGGCGGCGCCATGCCGGTGCGTCTGGCCGAGGCCAAGATGCCGGTCAACCTCAACCAGCTGATCCGCGAAGTGGTCACCCTGTGCACCGACAGCCTGCTGGCCCAGGGCATCGTCGTCGACTGGCAGCCGGCGCTGCGCCTGCCCTGGGTGATGGGCGCGGAAAGCCGCCTGCGCAGCATGATCAAGCAGCTGCTGATGAACGCCATCGAGGCGATCGACCACAGCCAGGTCAGCCGCCGCGAACTGTTCATCAGTACCCGGGTGGAGAACCAGCAGGTGGTACGCATGGAAATCACCGACAGCGGTCCCGGGATTGCGCCCGATCTGGTGCTCAAGGTGTTCGAGCCGTTCTTCAGCACCAAGCCGCCGCATAGCGCCGGCCACGGCATGGGCCTGGCCATGGTCCAGGAGATCGTCAGCGAACATGCCGGCACCGTGCACATCGACACCAGCTACCAGCAGGGTTGCCGGGTGGTGGTCGAACTTCCCTTCACCGCCAGCTGACCCATGGAGCGCAAGCCGATGAATACCCAGCTCGCCCAGCGTCCTGCCCCGACGTCGCGCCCCGATCTCTACGACAGTCAGCTGCAGGCCCTGGCCCGCATTTCCCGCACCCTCAGCCGGGTGCAGCAGATCGAGGACATCCTCGCCCAGATCCTCGCCGTACTGCACAACGATCTCGGTCTGCTGCACGGTCTGGTGTCGATTTCCGACTCCGGGCACAGCGCCCTGCAGGTCGGCGCCATCCACAGCGACTCCGAAGCGGTGGTCAGCGCCTGCGAGTCAGTACGCTACCGGATCGGCGAGGGCGTGATCGGCAACATCTTCAAGCACGGCAACAGCGTGGTGCTCGGTCGCATCTCGTCGGAACCGCGCTTTCTCGACCGCCTGGCGCTCTACGACCTGGAGCTGCCGTTCATCGCCGTGCCGATCAAGACCCACGAAGGCAACATCATCGGCGTGCTGGCCGCCCAGCCGGGCAGCCGCGCCGACGAGCTGCTGCCCGACCGCGCGCGCTTCATGGAGATCGTCGCCAACCTGCTGGCGCAGACCGTGCGCCTGGTAGTGAACATCGAGGACAGCCGCGAGGTGGCCAACGAGCGCGACGAGCTGCGCCGTGAGGTGCGCGGCAAGTACGGCTTCGAGAACATGGTGGTCGGCCACACGCCGTCGATGCGCCGGGTGTTCGACCAGGTGCGCCGGGTCGGCAAGTGGGACAGCACGGTGCTGGTGCTCGGCGAGTCCGGCACCGGCAAGGAGCTGATCGCCAGCGCCATCCACTACAACTCGCCGCGCGCCCACCAGCCGTTCGTGCGCCTGAACTGCGCCGCGCTGCCGGAAACCCTGCTCGAGTCGGAACTGTTCGGCCACGAGAAAGGCGCCTTCACCGGCGCGGTCAAGCAGCGCAAGGGACGCTTCGAACAGGCCGACGGCGGCACCCTGTTCCTCGACGAGATCGGCGAGATTTCGCCGATGTTCCAGGCCAAGCTGCTGCGCGTGCTGCAGGAGGGCGAGTTCGAGCGGGTCGGCGGCAACCAGACGGTGCGGGTCAACGTGCGCATCGTCGCCGCCACCAACCGCGACCTGGAAAGCGAGGTGGAAAAGGGCAAGTTCCGCGAGGACCTCTACTACCGCCTCAACGTCATGGCCATCCGCATTCCGCCGCTGCGCGAGCGCAGCGCCGACATCCCCGAGCTGGCGGAATTCCTCCTCGCCAAGATCGCCCGCCAGCAGGGCCGCGCGCTGTCGATCACCGACAGCGCCATCCGCCTGCTGATGAGCCACCGCTGGCCGGGCAACGTGCGCGAGCTGGAGAACTGCCTGGAGCGCTCGGCGATCATGAGCGAGGACGGCAGCATCAGCCGCGACGTGGTGTCGCTGAGCGGCCTCGACCACGACAGCCTGCCGCTCGCCCCGCTGCCGGAGGTCGACCTGGCCGACGAGGCGCTGGACGACCGCGAGCGGGTGGTCGCCGCGCTGGAGCAGGCCGGCTGGGTGCAGGCCAAGGCCGCGCGCCTGCTGGGCATGACCCCGCGGCAGATCGCCTACCGCATCCAGACCCTGAACATCCACATGCGCAAGATCTGACCCCGCGCGGCGGCACCCAGCCGCCGCCGACACCCCTCCTCCCGCCTCCCCCGACCATCGACCGGCCACCGCCTCGCGCGGCGGCTGGTTGCTGCCCAGCGATGGCGCAGCGCTTTGTCGCATGTCCGACACGCTCCCGCCGCCCGAACGCCGCGGGTTGTCGGCTGCCCGACAAACAGCATCCGACAGGAACCAGCAAACCCTTTGAAAACAACAGCTTGATGAGTGGGCACGGGGATTGCTCAGTCTCTGGTGACTTTCTCTTTCCCGGAGACCGACCATGGAACTGAGCGTACTTGGGCAAAACGATGCGGAGCAGCACAGTGCTGGCGGTTGCTCCTCTGGATCCTGCGGCAGCACGGACGATCAGCTAACCCAGCTGCCGGAACATATCCGCGAGAAGGTGCACAACCACCCCTGCTACTCGGAAGAAGCCCACCACTACTTCGCCCGCATGCACGTGGCGGTGGCGCCGGCCTGCAACATCCAGTGCCACTACTGCAACCGCAAGTACGACTGCGCCAACGAGTCGCGCCCCGGCGTGGTTTCCGAAGTGCTCGACCCGATCCAGGCGGTGAAAAAGGTCAAGGCGGTGGCGGCGACCATCCCGCAGATGACCGTGCTCGGCATCGCCGGCCCCGGCGATCCGCTGGCCAACCCGCAGCGCACCTTCGAGACCTTCCGCATGCTCAGCGAGGAGGCGCCGGACATCAAGCTGTGCGTTTCCACCAATGGCCTGGCGCTGCCGGACTGCGTGGACGAGCTGGCCAAGCACAACATCGACCACGTGACCATCACCATCAACTGCGTGGACCCGGAAGTCGGCGCCAAGATCTACCCGTGGATCTACTGGAACAACAAGCGCATCCGCGGCGTGAAGGCGGCGAAGATCCTCATCGAGCGCCAGCAGAAAGGCCTGGAGATGCTGATCGAGCGCGGCATCCTGGTGAAGGTCAACTCGGTGCTGATCCCCGGGGTCAACGACGAGCACCTCAAGGAAGTCAGCAAGATCGTCAAGTCCAAGGGCGCCTTCCTGCACAACGTCATGCCGCTGATCGCCGAAGCCGAGCACGGCACCTTCTACGGCGTGATGGGCCAGCGCAGCCCCGAGCCGGAGGAGCTGCAGGACCTGCAGGACGCCTGTGCCGGCGACATGAACATGATGCGCCACTGCCGCCAGTGCCGTGCCGATGCGGTCGGCCTGCTCGGCGAGGACCGCGGCGACGAGTTCACCATCGACAAGATCGAGGAAATGGACATCGACTACGCGGCGGCCATGGTCAAGCGCGCCGCCATCCACGCCGCGATCAAGGAAGAACTCGACGAGAAGGCGGCGAAGAAGGCACGCCTGGCCAGCCTGTCGGTGCCCAGGTTCGACGCCCCGTCCAGCAGGACCCATCGCCCGGTGCTGATGGCCGTGGCCACCAGCGGCGGCGGCCTGATCAACCAGCACTACGGCCATGCCACCGAGTTTCTCGTCTACGAGGCCTCCGCCAACGGCGTGCGCTTCATCGGCCACCGCAAGGTCGACCAGTACTGCGTCGGCAACGACAGCTGCGGCGAGAAGGAAAGCGCGCTGGCCGGCAGCATCCGCGCCCTCAAGGGCTGCGAGGCGGTGCTCTGCTCGAAGATCGGCTTCGAGCCGTGGGGGCTGCTGGAGGACGCCGGCATCCAGCCCAACGGCGAGCACGCCATGGAGCCCATCGAGGAAGCGGTGCTGGCGGTCTATCAGGAAATGCTCCTGGCCGGGCGCCTGGAGCAGGACGAAACGCCGCTGCGGGCCAAGGCCTGAGCGGTGCCCGGGACAGTTCAAGCGATTCGTGGAGGTACAAGATGGCGCTGAAGATAGTGGAATCCTGTGTCAACTGCTGGGCCTGCGTCGACGTCTGCCCGAGCGAGGCGATCTCCCCGGGAGGTGCGTACTTCAAGATCAGTGCGCACAAGTGCACCGAGTGCGACGGCGACTACACCGAGCAGCAGTGCGCGAGCATCTGTCCGATCGAGGGCGCCATCCTGCTCGCCGACGGCAGCCCGGCCAACCCGGCCGGCTCGCTGACCGGCATCCCGCCGGAGCGCCTCGCCGAGGCCATGCGCGAAATCCAGGCACGCTGAGGGCCGCACCATGACTGCCGTTGTCTTCTACGAGAAAACCGGCTGCGCCACCAACAGCCGGCAGAAGCAGCTGCTGCGCGCGGCCGGCATCGACCTGCAGGTGCGCAGCCTGCTCGACGAGCCGTGGAGCGCCGAGCGCCTGCGGCCCTTCTTCGCCGGGCGGCCGGTGGTCGAGTGGTTCAACCGTGCGGCGCCGGCGGTCAAGTCCGGCGCGGTGGACCCGCAGCAGCTGAGCGCCGAGCAAGCCCTAACGCTGCTGCTGGCCGAGCCGCTGCTGATCCGACGCCCGCTGATCCAGTGGGACGCGGCGCACCTGCTCGGCTTCGATCTCGCCGCGCTCAACGCGCTGCTGCCGGCGCAGCAGCAACTGCAGGCAGCAGCGGGCGGCAGCGACGGCTGCTCGCGCGAAGCCCACGGCCACGCCGCCTGCTCGTCGCCCCAGGAGCCGTGATCATGGTCGCGCAGGCACTCTCCCGCAGCCACACCGCGGCGCAAGCCGCCAGGCGCAGCCACAATGTGGACTGGCTGGAGCAGATCCTCCTGTCCCAGCGTCATGGCCACAGTTGCCTGCCGCTGCACCTCGGTCTGGACGAGCGAACTCACGCGGCATTGATCCAGGCCAGCTTTCCCGATCTGCTCCGGCAGTACGGTAGCGCTCCGCCGCGGGCCGAGGAATGCAACGCCCTGCGTGCGCAGTTGCTGGAGCTGCGCCGCGACGAGTGGCAGGAGCTGCGCGACCTGCTGCTCGGCAACCGGCGCGGCGAAGATGGGCATGAACCGGCGCTGGCCAGCATCGTCGCCGCCGCCTGCCTGGGCGGTGGCCACCTGTGGCACGACCTGGGCCTGACCTCGCGTGACCAACTGCGCGAGCTGCTGGAATACAACTTTCCCCAGCTCGCCGGCCGCAACGTGAACAACATGCGCTGGAAGAAGTTTTTCTACAAACAGCTGTGCGAACAGGACGGCGGCTACGTCTGCCGCTCGCCCAACTGCGAAGACTGCCCCACCTACCATGACTGTTTTGGAGAAGAGCTATGAGCGACTTCAAGCGTATCAGCGTCGAACACGCCGAGACCTTGCTGAGCGGAGGGGAGAACGTGATGCTGCTGGACATGCGCGACGCGCGTGCCTACTGCCAGGGACATGATCCGCGCGCCATCCACCTCAGCGACACCACCCTGCGCTCGCTGGTGCGCTTCACCCCGCGCCAGGTGCACCTGATCGTCTACGGCGACGAGGCCCCGGCCAGCCAGGAGATGGTCCGCTTCTTCAGCGACTACGGTTTCGTCAACAGCTACAGCCTCGACGGCGGCTACGCGGCCTGGCAGGTGCGTCGTGGCCATCAGGCCAGAATGCCGCGCCGCGCGGCGCTGTCCATCGCCACTCACGGCTGAAAAGGAAAAGATCATGCAGGTACTGGATACCGAAACCCGCATCCGCAAGCAGATCGCCGACAACCCGGTGATCCTCTACATGAAGGGCACCCCCGAGGCGCCGGAGTGCGGCTTTTCCCGCGCGGCGGTGGGCGCGCTGCACAAGCTCGGCAAGCCCTTCGCCTTCGTCAACGTGCTGACTGCTCCGCATATCCGCGAGAAGCTGCCGAAGATCTCCCAGTGGCCGACCTATCCGCAGCTGTTCGTCAACGGCGAGCTGGTCGGCGGCTGCGACATCATCCTCGGCATGGAAGCCGACGGCAGCCTGCCACGACTGCTGGCCACGGCAGGCTGCGAAGCCTGACCCGGTTACCGGCACCCGGCGGCCGGCGTCACTCCCCGGGCGCAGGCCGCCGGGTGCTGCCTTATGCCTCGACCTGCCCCGGCTGGACCAGGCCCAGAAACAGCGCGATGTCGGCTGCCGCGAACGGCCAGCCCAGTTCGGCGCCAGTGTCCAGGCGACGCAGTACGGGAATGCGCAGGCCGTAGGCCTCGACCCACTCCTCGCGCTCGGCGATATCCACCACTTCCACCTGAAGACCCAGGCCGACGAAAGGCATCAGGACCTCCTCGGCCACTTCGCACAGGTGGCAACCGAGGGTTCCGAACAGCTGGCAGTCGGGCAACGTGACATCGATCGGCATGACATCGCTCATGGTGTAGGGGCGAGGCGGCAGTCTACCATGCAGGCCAACCGCCCGATGGCGCCCAGCCGACCTAGGTCGCGCTGGACGCTGGCGCCATGGATTGGGCACTCTGTGGGGATTCGCGCCCCTTCCGTTGCTAGAGAGTTATCGGTGTTCGTCAATCTGCTGATCATCCTGGCCGCCTCGCTGCTGGTCATCGCCCTGTTTCGCCACCTCAAGCTGCCGCCGCTGCTGGCCTACATGAGCGTCGGCCTGGCGCTCGGCCCCGGCAGCCTCGGCTGGCTGCAGCACCACGAGGACATGCCGCTGCTCGCCGAGTTCGGCGTGGTATTCCTGCTGTTCAGTCTCGGCCTGGAATTTTCCCTGCCGCGCATGCTGGCCCTGCGCCGGGTGGTGTTCGGTCTGGGCAGCCTGCAGGTGATCGTCTGCACGCTGCCGCTGGCCGGCCTGCTGCACCTGGCCGGGCTGGCCCTGCCGGCGGCGCTGCTGATCGGCGGCGGCCTGGCGCTGTCGTCCACCGCCATCGTCACCAAGGAGCTGAGCAGCCTCGGCGAGGTGTTCAGTTCGCACGGCCAGAACTCCATCGGCGTGCTGCTGTTCCAGGATCTGGTCGCCGTGCTGCTGCTGACCATGATTCCGGTGATCGCCGGCGGCTCCGAGCAGGCCTGGTACTGGGCGCTGCCGATCACCCTGGGCAAGGCCGCGCTGCTGTTCGCCGGCCTGCTGGTGGCCAGCCGCTGGCTGCTGCCGCGGCTGTTCCACGAGGTGGCGCAGGCCAACGCCCCGGAACTGTTCGTGCTGCTGGCGCTGGTCATCGTGCTGCTCACCGCCTGGCTGACCCACCTGCTCGGCCTGTCGATGGCGCTGGGCGCCTTCCTGGCCGGCATGCTGCTCGGCGAGAGCCACTATCGCCACCAGATCGAGGCCGACATCCGTCCGTTCCGCGACGTGCTGCTCGGCCTGTTCTTCGTCAGCGTCGGCATGCTGATCGACGTCAGCCTGTTCGCCTCCCACGGCCTGCTGATCCTCGCCATGACCCTGGCTCTGCTGCTGATCAAGGGCAGCCTGGTGGCGCTGCTGGTGCGCCTGCGCGGCGGCGACAACGAGACGGCCTGGCGCAGCGGCCTGACCCTGGCCCAGGGCGGCGAGTTCTGCTTTGCCCTGGTCGCCCAGGCGCAGCAGGTCGATCTGCTGCCGGCCCACCTCAGCGGGTTGATTCTCGCCGCCACCTTCTGCTCGATGGCGGTCACCCCGCTGCTGCTGCGCGCCGCGCCGCAAATGGCCGCGCGCCTCAGCCAGCGCCCGCATGCCGAGGGCCGTGCCGAGGAGATCGCCGGCGCCTGCGCGGAACACGAACAGCACGTGCTGATCTGCGGCTTCGGCCGGGTCGGCCAGTCGATCGGCCGCTTCCTGCGCCGCGAAGGCATCCCCTTCGTCGCCCTGGACAACGACCCGATCCGCGTGCAGGAAGCCGCCGCCGGCGAACTCAGCGTGCACTACGGCGACTCGCGACGCGGCGAACTGCTGGAAGCCCTGGGCGTGACGCGGGCGCGACTGCTGGTGGTGGCCGCCGACAACCCCGCCCATGCCCTGGAGACGGTCAAGCAGGCACGCAAGCTGTCGACGACCCTGCCGATCCTGGTGCGTACCCGCGACGACAGCCTGCTGACCCGTCTGCAGGAAGCCGGTGCCAACGAGGTGGTGCCGGAAGTGCTGGAGTCCAGCCTGATGCTGGCCTCCCATGCGCTGGTGATGCTCGGCCTGCCGGAACGTCGGGTGCAGGCGCGCATCGACGAGGTGCGCCGCGACCGCTACCACCTGCTGCATGGCTTCTATCACGGCACCAGCGCCAACCTGCTCGACCAGCAGGGCCGCCCGCGCATCCTGCTGCATGCGGTCAACCTGAGCGCCGACGCCTACGCCTGCGGTCGCCCGCTGGAAGAGCTGCGCCTGAGCGAGCTGGGCGTGGAGCTGCAGGCGGTACGCCGCGCCGGCGACGAGCTGACCCTGGCCGACAATCCGCTGCTGCGCGAAGCCGACGCCCTGCTGCTGACCGGCCCGCTGGACGCCATCGAAAGAGCCGAAGCCCGGCTGCTGGCCGGCACCCAGTAAGGGAATAGCGCTCAGCTTGCCCACGCCATGAACGCAGAAGCCCGCTCGAGAGCGGGCTTCTGCGTTGGCGCAACTGCGCTTATTCGTGGCTGGTGGCGCCGATCTTGTGGATCGACAGGTCCGCGCCGTAGTACTCCTCCTCCTGGCTCAGACGAATGCCCAGGGTGCTCTTCAGCAGTCCATACACCGCCAGACCGCCGAGCAGTGCCACGACGATGCCGAGGAGGGTACCGACCAGCTGGCTCATCAGGCTGACGCCGCCCAGCCCGCCGAGCGCCGTCTGCCCGAAGATGCCGCAGGCAATCCCGCCCCACACCCCGCACAGGCCGTGCAGTGGCCAGACGCCGAGCACGTCGTCGATCTTCCAGCGATTCTGGGTGGCGGTGAAGGCCCAGACGAACAGCGCACCGGCAATCGCCCCGGTGAGCAGCGCACCGATCGGGTGCATCAGGTCGGAGCCGGCGCATACGGCGACCAGACCGGCCAGCGGGCCGTTGTGCAGGAAGCCGGGGTCGTTGCGGCCGACCAGCAGCGCCGCCAGGGTGCCGCCGACCATGGCCAGCAGCGAGTTGACCGCCACCAGGCCGCTGACGCCCTGCAAGGTCTGCGCACTCATCACGTTGAAGCCGAACCAGCCGACGATCAGGATCCACGAGCCCAGCGCCAGGAACGGGATGTTCGACGGCGCGAAGGCCACCAGCTTGCCGTCGCGGTAGCGGCCGTTGCGGTGGCCGAGCAGCAGCACCGCCGCCAGCGCCAGCCAGCCACCGACCCCATGCACCACCACCGAACCGGCGAAGTCGTGGAAGGCGGAACCGAAGCGCGCCTCCAGCCAGGCCTGCACGCCGAAGTTGCCGTTCCAGATCAGCCCCTCGAAGAACGGGTAGACGAAGGCGACGATCAGCACGGTCGCGCACAGCTGCGGGCCGAACTTCGAGCGCTCGGCGATCCCGCCGGAGATGATCGCCGGAATCGCCGCGGCGAAGGTCAGCAGGAAGAAGAACTTCACCAGCGCGTAGCCGTGGTCGGTGCTCAGTACGCTGGCCGGCTCGAGAAAGGTCACCCCGTAGGCGATCCAGTAGCCGACGAAGAAGTAGGCCAGCGTCGAGACCGCGAAATCGGCAAGGATCTTCGACAGCGCGTTGACCTGGTTCTTCTGCCGCACGGTGCCGACCTCGAGGAAGGCAAAGCCGGCGTGCATGGCCAGGACCATGACCGCACCGAGCAGGATGAACAGGGTGTTGGAGCCGTGAATCAGGGTTTCCACGGCACTATTGAGGTTTTCCATCGGCGCAGCGCGCTCCTCTGACAAGCAGTAAGGCACCAAAGCGGATCACTGACAGCCCTCCGCGCACTACTGGCGAGCGCGCGCACCATCCGGAAGCACTGGTCACGATAGACCAGTCAGCCTGGGAACACCGGTCGGTCAGGCCAGCTTTGGTAGCTGGTTCTTGTAAATCAAGGGGTTGAGTGCGCAAGCCAACACCCTGTCGGTTATTGCCCTGCCCCAAGGTCGGGCAGGCCAAGACGCACCCGCATCAAACAGATGCAAGCAGCATGCCGATACGCACCATCAACTGGCGGAATGACACAGAAATGTGCACTCGGCGCAGGCCACCCGCCGAGATCGCACCCGTAGTCTCGGCAGCGGGCCATCTGCCACAGGCTCCATGCCTCAACTCGGTCACCGTGGCCCCATAACCGCGCGTCGCGCCGATGGCTCGGCGGCGTTGACCCGCGCCTCTGGTCCGCCACGCCCGGAGCAGGCACCAAAATCGGGCATGACCGCGACCATAGGCAAATCACGTCACTGCCCATGAAAGCTGGCCGCATTCTTGCTTACCCTCGCCAACCGCCCGAGTGGGCCACTGCTGGAGCCTGTTGTGTTCGATGGCCAACCGCTTGCCGTCTTCCAACCCTTTGTCGATACCGCCACCGGCCTGATCGCCGGCGTGGAGGCCCTCGCGCGCCTGCGCGACAGCCAGGGCCGTCTGCGCTCGGCCGGACCGCTGTTCGCCTGTCCGCAAACCAACCAGAGCGCCCTGCGCCGCCTCGACCGCCAGGTACGCGACCAGGCCCTGCGCCAGCTGCAACAGGCGCCGCGCGACTGGTTCCTCAGCCTGAACATCTCGCCGCGCTGGATCAGCCGCCTGCAGCCCGACCAGCCGCTGCCCAGCCTGCGCCAGCTCGACCAGCACCAGGTCGATGCGCGGCGCATCGTCTTCGAGATCACCGAACTCGACGGCGACAGCCCGCGCCTGCTGGCGGCCGTGGCGCAATACCGCCAGGCCGGCGCGCGCATCGCCGTGGACGACTTCGGCGCCGGCTATTCGCAACTCGACCGCGTGCTGGCCCTGCAGCCGGACATCCTCAAGCTGGACATGCGTCTGTTCAAGGACGCCGCGCGCGGCGGCCCCAGCTGCGAGGTGGTCAAGGCGCTCGCGCAGATGGCGGAAAAGACCGGCTGCCAGATCATCGCCGAGGGCGTGGAGAGCGCAGCCGAGCTGGATTTTGCCCTGGAGTGCGGCGCCCGCTACGTGCAGGGTTTCCTGTTTGCCGACGGCCAGGCGCAGTTCCCGGCCGCCGACGCCTTTGCCCGCCACTTCGCCCTCCTGCGCGACCATTACGTCCAGGGCAAGCTGGCCGAGCGTGCGCGCCTGATCGAACTGCGTCGCCAGCTCGGCGAGCTGATGGGCCGCCTGCGCCCATGGGCGGAAAGTCGCGCCGGCGCCAGCGCCATGCCGCCGATCGAGGAGTATCCGTGGCTGCTGCGCATCTACCAGTGCGACCGGACCGGCGCGCAGATCACCCCGAACTTCGACCGCCAGGGCGAGGGCTGGCACGAGGATCCCAGCTACCTGCGCCACAACTGGTCGTGGCGCCCGTACTTCCACCAG
>RCUR01000519.1_pt1 | contig 13688 bp, 14 predicted proteins | sample 2166151 | NCBI WGS metagenome assembly RCUR01 (sample SAMN09932785, study PRJNA488358) | compost metagenome | isolation source: compost soil in an enriched community | place: Germany: Experimental Botanical Garden
TAAATAGACTGAAAAAATGTAAAAAACATAGGTTTATATAACTTATATGGTTCAAATAATTTGATTAATGTTTGAGTCAATAAAAAATGAAAATAAGAAATTTTATTTTGAACCATTTAAGTTTATTTAAGCTCTATGAAGTACAGAATTTTAAGTAATATGAGACCATGATTTCCTTAAGACTTTTATGATTTTATATGACTTAATATGGTTATTTTTTTAATTGATTTTCTATGTTTAAATAACTAAATAATGTCACAAAACACACCTTATTACCATACAGTAGGCAAAGAAGTAGAAGTCTTTGAACATTCCTATAAAAACAAAATTCCTTTTCTGCTAAAGGGACCAACCGGAACAGGAAAGTCTCGTTTTGTAGAATATATGGCGCATCAATTGGACAAAAGAATCATTACCATCAGTTGTCATGAAGAAACTTCTTCAACAGATTTGATTGGAAGGTTTATTATCAAAGGAGCTGAAACGATCTGGCTTGACGGTCCATTGACCACTGCCGTGAAAGAAGGAGCAATTATCTATTTGGATGAGGTTGCTGAAGCTCGTCCCGATGTAATTGTTGCTATTCACTCTTTGACAGATCACCGACGCGAACTTTTTATTGACAAATTGGGAGAAACAGTAAAAGCACACGACGATTTCATGTTGGTTGCTTCTTTTAATCCAGGTTATCAAAGAGGTTTTAAAGAACTGAAACCATCAACACGTCAACGTTTTATTGCGGTATCTTTTGACTATCCGGATCCAAAGATCGAAACAGAGATTTTGGTTAACGAAACAGATATTGATCAGGATACGGCTAAAAAGCTGGTTGCCATTGGAAATAAAATCCGAAACTTAACCGAATTAGGATTGACAGAAACCGTATCTACACGACTTCTTGTAGATGCTGCAAAAATAATTCATAGTGGATTACCAAAACGATTGTCTGTTCATGTAGCGGTTGTAGAACCACTGACGGACGATTTACAAACATTAGAGGCACTAAAAGATTTGTGCAATTTGATGATATAACGTAGGGACAACTCGCGAGTTGTCCGTACATGCCGCAAATAAAAAATAAAAAAATGGGTTTCGAAATAGATGAATATATAGTTGGGAAGTTCTTCAAACACCTAAAAAAAAGTAAGAAAGTAGATCCCGAAATCCTTGCGAGAAAAGTTGCGCTTAACGAAATCAAACCGCGATTGACTATTTTGGCTCGAGCTTTAACGGGTAAACCAATCGAAATTTTTCCTGCCGAACGCGAGGGAGGATATAAAAACAATAATTTTTTCCTTCCGATTTCCTTTGCCGAATTACCTAGCAAAACCGAAAATCATACCTTTTATCTTTTTCGAATTTTGTATTTAAGCGTGCAACAACGTTTGAATTACAATTGGACTTTCAACGAAGATGAACAAGTATTAGTGGTTTCACAGCAAAAAGCATTGGAGACATCAGCAGAGATTCTGAATATATTATTTGAAGAATATGCTATTGATGAAAAATTTCATAGTAATGCGAAGCAACATTTTATTCAGAAAGCAACCGAAAAAAATGGTCCTGACTTTTCTTGGCTTTACGGTAAATGGATGCAAAATGATGCAGAGCAAAACCCGGACACAGTACTTGAGAATTTCTCGGATCAAACTAAAAAAGGAGCTGAAAACCAACCAACAACTACTTTAAAATCTACAGCTGTTGAAGAAGTTAAAACCGTTGAGTTAGACAAAAAACAACAGGAAGATTACGTGTTGCTTCATAATTTTGAAAAAGTGGAAACGGCAGAAGAATTCAATGGAACCTGGCGTGATTTTGACGGATCGGATGAATTGGAAGACCATCAGGAAGCTTTGGAAGAACTAAGTATGAAATATACGGTTCGTGTTGATGATACGGCACATTCTGTTTATCAGGCTGATTTTATCGAGAATACTTCTATCTCCGAAAGTGCTGAAGTGGATGCCAAAGGATTTCATCTTACCTATAACGAATGGGATTGCAGTAAGCTTGCTTACAAAGAGAATTTCTGTAAAGTGTATCCAAAATCGCAACAGAAAACTGATCCAGATTACTATAAGAAAACCATTGCCAAAAATGCCTCGACTTTGTTGGGATTGCGTAAAATGTTGACCAATGTCAATAACAAAATGCAACAACAAAAACGCCAGACACAAGGTGATGAATTTGATATTGATGCGATTACCGATTTGTATGTAGATGTGCATTCCCAAAGAACTCCTTCGGAAAAAATATATATATCAAACCGTAAAAAAGAAAAAGATTTATCCATTTTAATTCTGTTGGATATAAGTCTTTCCAGTGATGGATATGCCGCAGGGAATCGTGTGATTGATGTCGAAAAGGAAGTTTCTATTCTTTTTGGCGAAATTTTGAATGAATTCAATATTGATTTTTCAATTGACAGTTTTTATTCTAAAACACGCAACCACTCAACCTATTTAACCATTAAGGATTTCGATGAAAATTGGAATGTTGCCAAGCATAAAGTGGGTGCCGTAGAACCTAGCGGGTATACCAGAATAGGAGCTGCTTTGCGCCATGCAGGTGCCCGACTCGACAAAAGAAATACCAAGAATAAATGGGTTATTGTGATTTCTGACGGAAAGCCTAACGATTATGATAAATACGAAGGCAAGTACGGTATCAATGATGTGAAACAAGCACTTCGTGAGCTCAATGGCAGAAACATTAATTCCTATGCCTTGGCAATAGAAGCTCAGGCAAAATACTATTTGCCACAAATGTTTGGACAGAATCATTACCAAATTTTAACCACACCAGTAGAGTTATTGCAATCTCTGGTGCGATTGTATGAAAAAATTAAACATCAAAAATAAAATTAGACCATTAGAAAATTAAGTCTCATTTAGAAATAAACTATTTAGTTTTTGGAACCATATAAGAAATGTAAGTAAGATTTTAGCAGTTAGATTATTTATTTTTAAAGGCTTATGTTTCTTATGTGGTTTAAATTATTTTCCAAGACTTCACTGTTGTGCAAAATGCACTTTAGTAGACAAAACTAAATTTTCTTAATTCTTAATGGTTCATTATTAATCTTCAAATTACAATTATAATGAATACCACTTTAGATACCACAGCCCTTCCTGAGGGACACCCTGTTCAGATTTATTTTCAGGAAAGAGAAATTATTTACAAACTTTTAGAGGAATTGTCAGAGGCAGATCCCGCAGAAGATATTCAGAAATACATTAATATTTTTAATCAACTCGATACAATTGAGAAACGATTTGCCCGTAAAGAGAATCAGCTTTTTCCGTTTTTAGAAAAAAATGGCTGGGTTGGACCTTCTCAGGGAATGTGGTCGTTTCATGATAATTTGAGAGAACAGATTCGTTTGATCCGTTATTATATCAAAACGTCCAATCCTGAAAAAATTACTATCAATACCCCTTTTCTTGTGGATGGAATTTACAGATTAATGCATGTCGAAGAAACGATTCTTTTTCCAAATGCATTAGAACTCTTAAACGAAAAGGACTGGATTGCCATGCGCGCCGGTGAAGAGGAAATCGGCTGGATGTTGGCAGAGGCTCCTGCTCCGTTCCCAGCTGTCGAATACATTCATCCGAGTGAAGATTTTACACCTAGAGAATTGTCTTTTTCGCTGGAGAACACGGCTCATTATGATGAAGGATACATGACGGTGGAACAAGTGAATTTGCTTTTCAAAACGATGCCTTTAGATCTTACTTATGTAGATGAAAATGACAGGGTTATTTTTTACAATAGAGGAGAGGAACGCGTTTTTCCACGAAGTGCCGGAATCATTGGTCGTGAGGTTAAATTTTGTCATCCTCCAAAAAGTGTTGGAACCGTTCTTAAAATTCTGGATGAATTTAGAAAAGGGACCAAAAGTGAATCCTCATTCTGGATTAACTACAAAGAGCGCCTGATTTACATTCGTTATTTTGCTGTCAGAGATGCCGATAAAAATTACAAAGGTGTCATCGAAATTTCGCAAGATATTACTGATATCAAGAAAATTGAAGGAGAAAAAAGATTACTGGATTGGGAATAAAATTATTGTTAAACAAATATTAAAAATGACTACCTTTAAAATCGATTACAAAGACATCTATTACCCTCCAGGAGGTATTTTGATGTGGATTATTATCTTTCTGGAGCTGATTACTTTCGGAATGGCGATTGTGGCATTTGTTTTTTATGGAAATGAACAAGCCGAATTATTTCATCAGTCCAGGTTGCAGTTAAATGCCACTTTTGGCGCGATAAATACCGTTTTTTTGTTAACTAGTGGATTTTTTATGGCTAATGCAGTACATGAGTTTAAAGAAAATGACAGACAGAAATCTTCTTGGTATTTTAAATTGGCGATGCTCGGTGGAGTACTCTTCTTAATTTTAAAAGGAATTGAATATTATCATAAAATTGATTCGGGTGTTACATTGGATACCAATATGTTTTTTACATTTTATTGGTTATTAACCGGATTTCACCTTATTCATGTCATCATGGGTTTGGTGATTTTGGCATGGACACGTCACGGAATGATGAAAAAAAATTCTGATACAGGAACTGAGGATGTGGAGGCATGTGCCGCCTTCTGGCATATGTGCGATTTAATTTGGTTGCTTTTGTTTCCTGTACTTTATTTAATTTTTTAATATAAAATCGCTATGATTCTATAATCATAAACTAGGAATAACGGATGGCGATTCCATATTCCTTTTAAAAATAATAGTATATACACATGAAAAAAGTATTAGTTTTTGTTTACGGTATATTGATTTTACTGACAGTCACCACAGCTTTGGTCTCGAATGTAATGGTGGTTTCCCAATTGGCAATCGCTTTAATAATGGGGTTGTCAGTACTAAAATTCTTTTTAGTTTCATTTGAATTTATGGATTTGAAAAAAGCGAATTCCTTTTGGAAAGTGAGCTTAATTTCTGTTTTAGGATTGATTGTTTTGAGTATTATTTTTATCAAAATAGGTGCCTAAAAAAAGTGTAAACATGATAAATATCATAATAAAAGATAAAAAGGTCTTTTATTTTTACAGTATAAATTATGACAAATTTAACACCCAATAATTATGGAAATTACATTTAATTTAAGCAGACAAAGTAAGGTAGTTGCTGCTGCTTTGTTTATGGCTGTTGGCCTGTTTTCTTGTTCCAAAAAAGAGGAAAAAGATGCAAAATATTATCAAGATATTAAAGTAGAAGGCCAAAAAGAAGCAGAACTTACTGCGCCGCCTTTTGTTCCTAAACCAGTTGGTGACCGTGCCGCAATGAAATTGGTTGTAAACATGGAAATTAAAGAAGAAGAAGGTGAAATGGTAGATGGGGTAAAATATACCTATTGGACCTTTGGAGGATCAGTACCTGGAAGTTTTATCAGAACCCGAGTGGGTGATGAGGTGGAGTTTCACTTAAAAAACCATCCTGATAATAAAATGCCTCACAATATCGATTTGCATACGGTAACAGGACCAGGAGGAGGAGCAACATCTTCTTTAGTAGCTCCAGGACACGAAAAAGTGTTCAATTTTAAAACTTTAAATCCAGGTTTGTATGTGTACCATTGTGCTACAGCACCGGTTGGGATGCATATTGCAAATGGGATGTACGGTCTGATTTTGGTGGAACCAGAAGGAGGATTGCCGCCAGTTGATAAAGAATACTACATCATGCAAGGTGATTTCTATACCAAAGGAAGTTATGGAGAGCAAGGTTCTCAGCCGTTTGATATGAATAAAGCGATCAAAGAACAACCGGATTATGTAGTTTTCAACGGTAAAGTTGGAGCTGTGGCCGGTGATAAAGCAATAACAGCTAAAGTAGGGGAAACAGTTCGTATCTATATGGGTAATGGTGGACCAAACTTGGTTTCTTCTTTCCACGTAATTGGGGAAATATTTGATAAAGTACACATTGAAGGTGGTGACATGATTAACAAAAATGTCCAAACTACTTTGATACCAGCTGGTGGTTCTGCCATAGTTGAGTTTAAAGTGGATGTTCCCGGTACATTTATTTTAGTGGATCACTCTATCTTTAGAGCTTTCAACAAAGGAGCTTTGGGAATGCTTAAAGTAGAAGGCGAAGATAATAAAGACACCAAGAAAGTATATTCAGGAACAACACAAGAAGGAATTTATTTACCAGAAGGTGGAACGATACAAAATATGCCTAAGGAAAATGGCGCTGTAAAAAGTACTGTTGCCAAAACAGTTCCTGAACAAATTAAATCAGGTAAAGAATTGTACGGAAGAACTTGTTTCGCTTGTCACCAATCAGAAGGACAAGGGGTTCCAAATGCTTTCCCTCCATTGGCTAAATCTGATTTCTTGAACGCTAATCCTGATCGTGCTGTTAACGCCGTATTACATGGATTAAGTGGAGAAGTTGTTGTAAATGGTAAAAAATTCAATAATGTTATGACCAGTCAAAATCTGACAGACGACGAAGTAGCGGATGTTTTGACTTATGTGTATAACAGTTGGGGTAATAATAAAACAGTTATCACTCCGGCAAAAGTAAAAGCGCTTAGAGCAAAACCGGCACCAAAAGCTGCTGCCGCTGCTCATTAAGAGAAAAATAGGATTCAATTCAAGTTTATAAATAAAAAATTAAAAATAATAGTAATGAAAAAGTTTGTTTTTTGCATCGCAATGATGGGATTAGGTTTACACGGCTACAGTCAAAATGCAGCCAAAGGGAAAGTGGTTTATGATAAGGTTTGTGTGGCTTGTCACCAACCGACAGGACAAGGGATTCCAGGAGCTTTTCCTCCTTTGGCCAAATCCGATTATATGAATAAAGATGTGAACCGTGCCATTAAAGGAGTGGTGAAAGGATTAAGCGGACCAATCACAGTAAATGGTAAGAAATACAGTGGAGCCATGCCTGCTCAAGCGTTAAGTGATCAACAAATTGCAGATGCATTCACTTATGTTTACGCCAGCTGGGGAAATAATAAAACGGTAGTTACACCAGCAATGGTTAAAGCCCAAAGAAAATAAAAATTGTAATATTAAAAGCAGTTAGCCATGTTAAGAAGTAAAATAGTCGTGTTCTCATTCCTATTACTGATAGCAACATCGCTATGGGCTCAAAATACTCCAATGGTTTCTATAAAAAGGGGAGCTTATGTTCCCCTTTATGGAACCACTGATAAAAAGCCGGTAGAAATTACAGCTTTTAATATGGATGTTTATCCCGTTACAAATGCGCAATATCTTGCTTTTGTAAAAAAATATCCGGAATACAGTCGCTCTAAAATGAAAGGAATTTTTGCCGACAAAAGTTATTTGTCGCATTGGCAGAGTGATTTTAATTATGGGAAAACCAATTTAAGCAACGCAGCCGTCACTAATGTTTCCTGGTTTGCAGCCAAAAAATATTGCGAATGTCAAGGAAAACGTTTACCAACCATGGACGAATGGGAATATGTGGCCATGGCCGATGAAAAGCGAATTGATGCCAGAACCAAAGAAGATTTTAATAGATACATCATGTCTTGGTATGAAAAGCCCAAAACCTATGCGAATCCTGTAGGGCAGACCTTCAAAAATTATTGGGGGGTTTATGATATGCATGGACTCGTTTGGGAATGGACAGCCGATTTCAACAGTATTTTTCTTTCTGGGGAATCCAGAAAAGACAAGGCCACTGATAAGAATCTCTTTTGCGGAAGCGGCTCAGTTAATGCTACCGACTTAATGAATTATGCCGCCTTTATGCGATATGCTTTCAGGGGAAGCCTCAAAGCAAAATACACTACAAAAAATCTTGGATTTCGATGTGCGAGTGATAAAATACAGCAACCAAATCCAACCCAAAAATCAAAGAAATGAAATCAATGATTCAAGAACACCGAAAAACTGGAATTATAGATAGTCTGAGTAAAAAACTGTTTTTAGGATTGATGGTAGTCCTTTTGACGCTGCAAGGCTGTGTTAATAAATCCGAAGCGGATACTAAGGACAAACCTATTTCTGATTTATCCATTTATAATCTTCCTTCTAAATGGACCAATCAAAATGGTCAAGATCTTGAGATGAAAGATTTGAAAGGCAAAGTATTGGTCATGGTGATGATTTATACTTCCTGTAAATCAGCCTGTCCTCGATTAGTGGCCGATATGCGTAATATTGAAGAGCGTTTACCGGAGAATATCAAGGAAAATGTAAAATTGGTTTTAGTGAGTATCGATCCTGAGGTGGACACTCCAAAACGACTGAAAGCCTTTTCTATTGAGAATAAGATGGAAGGGGAGCAATGGCTTTTCTTACGTTCGACACAAGAAAATACAAGAGAGTTTGCTGCAGTTTTGGCTGTCAATTATAAAAAAATATCACCTTTGGATTTTTCGCACTCCAATATCATAAGTGTTTTTAATACCGATGGAGAATTAACCTACCAGCAAGAAGGATTGGGTGTTAACTCTGATCAAACCATTAAAAAAATTACTGAAGAGGCTGAAAAGCTTGACTAAAATAATGATGAAATTGTCATGAATCTAAACCACAAAAATAGAGAAAGACTGGCAGTATCATATTCGTTTAAAAACAAATGTAAACTACACATGAAATTATTCAAAACAATCTGTTTGTCATTGATAGCATTGACGAGCGTAGGGACGTATGCACAAGAATTTGATGCAAATCTCCAACTCAGACCCCGTTACGAATTCAGAAACGGTTTTAAAAGTCCGATATCAAATGCAGATGATGCCACTTCTTTCATATCACAACGTTCCCGCCTGAATTTTAATTTCAAGCAAGAAAAATTAAAAGCCAAATTAACACTTCAAAATGTTCGTACCTGGGGTGATGTAACCACCACAACACAGGCGGATAAAACCGGAATTGCGTTATTCGAGGCTTGGGCACAGTATGATTTCAGTTCCAATTGGAATGCGCGTGTGGGACGTCAGGTGATTTCCTATGATAATCAGCGTATTCTTGGTGAAATTGATTGGGCGCAACAAGGACAAAGCCATGATGCTGCGGTAGTTACTTTTCATCCTGAGAACCATCAATTAGACTTAGGGGTTGCGGTAAACGCCAATGCAGAAAATCTGGTTGAACCAAAAACGCCTTATACCACCAATTACAAATACATGCAATATGCCTGGTATCATACCAAAATCAGTCAATTAAATATGAGTTTGTTATTGTTGAATACAGGGTATGAATTTGAAAAAACGGTTGGTGATTTAGAGGTTGATTACAAGCAAACTTTTGGAACCTATCTTACTTTCAAGGAAAAAAAATGGGATACTAATTTAGGTTTGTACGGACAAACCGGAGAAAGTGCTGATAAAAACGTGAATGCATGGTATGCGGGAGCTTTTGCGGGTTATGCGATTACTGATGCTTTTAAAGCTGGATTAGGATATGAATACCTTTCCGGTAAAGACCAGGATGATACCAGCACCGATATCAAATCATTCAATCCTCTTTTTGGAACTAATCACGGTTTTAACGGTTATATGGACTATTTCTACGTAGGAAACCATCAAAATAGTGTTGGTTTGCAAGATGCCTATTTGAAATTAAATTACACTTCCAATAAATGGCAATTTGCCTTAATGCCGCACGTTTTCTATGCTCCAAATACTGTTTTGAATGCTGCCAATGAAAAAATGGACAGCTATTTAGGAACTGAGATTGATTTTACCACGAGTTATACTATTCAGAAAGATATTGTCGCTTCGGCGGGTTATTCACAAATGTTTGCTTCAACAACATTGGAAAGAGTTAAAAATGTTACCGATCCTGCTAATACCAATAATTGGGTTTGGGTAATGGTTTCATTTAATCCCAGAATTTTTACGTTAAAATAAATTGTTAGTATTATTCTAAAAAAAAGCCTCATTTAAAATTTAAATGAGGTTTTTTTGATTTTATTGGATCCTGATTTCAGAACAGCAGCGATTTTTTTGGACTTTTTTTAATAGTAGATGTCTAAAATAATATTGCTTTTAGAACTGTCGATTATTTTTTCAATTCGGCTGTAATAGTCTGTATTAACCATTGGGCAACCTAAACTTTTACAAATGGGTTGATCCTGTTCTTCACAAGGGACTCTTTCGTATTTATGAAGAACAATATTTCGGGCCAAGGCATTATTATTGGTTTTGTCTAATCCGTGTAGTTTGTAGGCTTTGCCGTATTGTCCTTTATAGCTTGGTCCTATAACGTATTTGCCTAAAGAAGTGCAAAAAGAATTAGGGGTATTACTGAATTTTAGTTCACCGGCAATTTCATTTCCGGAACCCAAGCCGTGAGCAACCAAACCCTGATCGATTATTTTGTCGTTTTTCAGGTCGTAAACAAAAAATCTGTTTTTTCCTGACATGATTCGCATATCTATAAGAAAAGCTATTTCCTTATTGTACTTAGGATTGGCTTTAATTAATTGTTTAATTCGGCTAACTTGATTCAAAAGCTTTTGTTCTATTGAGTCAGGTAAAACACTAACTTCAGAAGATTCGTTTTTAGTGGTTGTTGCTGAAATCTGGATACTAAAAAATAATAATCCGAAGGAAACAAAAAGAAAAATCAGTCTTTTCATTTGGTGATTTTTGGGTTATAGGTTATGCAATTCTGGTTTTCGATGATACTACTTTGTTGTTTATTTGGGGAAACAATTTTGTAGTTATAGGTCAAATCAATTTTAAAACAGATGTAAAATTAGCTTTTTTTTTTATATAATTCACAGTTAAAACTTTATTAACAAATGCTTTAGCTATAAATTAACATTTAGGGATGTGTCAAAAAAAATAGCGAGCCGTTTTTAGTGGCTCACCATTTTTTTACATTCAATAGGGGTTTTGTTATTTTGATGCATATACTTGCTTCAAGAAGTCTTCCAAGCTTGTGGGTTTTCTTCCCAATAGGTTTTCTAAGTCCGTTTTCGAACTGTTAAACTCGCCTTGTTTTATGGCTTCCGCAAATCCAGCGAACATTCCAATATATTCTGCTGGGACACCTGCTGTAGATAATGCATCAGTATAAACGTCGGCGTCTGGATTGATGTAGTCGATTTTTTTGTTTGCGATTTTACCCAGTACATCTGCCACTTCTTGGAAAGAATAATTTTCTACATTATTCATGGCGTATTCTTTGTTTTCGTGTCCTTCGCTTGTTAAAACATTTGCGGTAGCTTCTGCTAAATCGCTACGTAAGGCAAATGCCGACTTCGTTTCTCCTGCCGGAAAAAATACCCCTGTTTCCAGAACCTGGTCACCTAAGAACATTGGTAAGACATCTAAGTAGAGATTGTTTCTGAAAATGGTGTACGTCATACCACTTGCTTTGATGGCGTTGTCAGTGTCAATATGCGATTGGGCAAGAAAAGCGATTGGCGAAGTTTCCGTTTCATTTTTGCGTTCAAAACTGGTGTACAAAATGTGTTTGACACCAGCTTCTTTGGCAGCCTTTACAACATTTTCCTGTTGTTTTCCACGATTAACGATATCAGTTCCGGAAACCAATACTAATTTATCAATACCCTTAAAAGCAGCTACCAATGATTCGTAATTGTCATAGTCTCCTATTTTTATGTTGATGCCTTTTGCTTTTAAGTCAGCACCTTTTGCCTCATCTCTTACTAAGGCTGAAATGGTATTGGCTGGAATTCCTTTTTTCAACAGAAAATCAATAGTTGTTTTTCCAAAATTTCCTGATGCTCCTGTTATTAAAATTTTTTGACTCATTTTTTTAAATTTAGTTGTAAATAATACTGCAAAGATATTTACATTTGCTATTTAAAGTATAGTGGTATACTAAAGTATAGTAGTATACTTTTGTATACTAATAATGAAATAAGGTAAAAATGGATAAAACAATTAGTTTTAGAGAGGTGAAGGCTTGTCCAATTCAGTTTGTGTTGGCTGTAAATGATACCTTGAACGTGATTAACGGAAAATGGAAGTTGCCCATTATTGGTTCTTTGCTGTTCGATAAAAAGCGATTTACAGAGATACAACGCAATATTCCCAAGATTACAGCCCGCATGTTGTCAAAAGAATTGAAAGATTTGGAAATGAACGGAATGGTCAAACGAACGGTGTATGATACGATTCCGGTATCGGTGGAATATGAATTGACCGATTCGGCCAGGTCCTTAGGGGAAGTTTTGGATAAAATGTTAGAATGGGGTCTGCAACACAGGAAGGCCGTACTTTTAGAAAAGTAAAAGACTGTAAAAGTACCAGATTGCCATTGCTATTTATTTCTAAAGCAATCAAGGAAAATATCAAATGGGAATTGTATTTTTGGATTCGACTAAAAAAAAACATTATGGTTTCAGTTCAAGATGCCTTTTCGATACTAAAAAGCAATTTACCCAATTTACAGGAAATAGAATACTCTCTGGTACAAGCCCGAAAACACGTATTGGCCGAAACACTTTTTTCGCCAATCAATATGCCGCCTTTCAGACAATCGGCGATGGATGGATTTGCCTTGTGTTTGCATGATGCTTTGCAATATGATATTGTTGGCGAAATCAAAGCTGGTGATACGCATCAGGTTGTCTTATTACCGGGTCAGGCGATAAAAATATTTACGGGAGCTGCCGTTCCGGATTCTGCTCAGGCAGTGATTCAAATCGAAAAAGTGACCGTAAAGGAGCAACACTTGTTTCTCGAGGAAATGGTTCTGCCACAAACCAATGTTCGACCTATCGGAGAACAAATTGCTATTGGGGAATTGGCTCTCGAAAAAGGATCTGTTCTCAATGCTGCGGCTATTGGGTTCTTGGCCGGTTTGGGTTTTACTTCGGTAAAAGTGTTTAAGAAATCCAGTGTTGGCATTTTGGTTACCGGAAACGAATTGGTCAAACCCGGTTCGCCTTTAGAGTACGGAAAAGTCTATGAAAGTAACGGCATCATGTTGGAGTCGGCTTTGAAAGAGGCTTATTTTGATACGGTGAATTTGTATGAGGTCAATGATAATTTTGAAAACACCAAAAATAAACTTCAGGAAGCATTGTCAGTAAATGATGTGGTTTTGGTTTCGGGAGGAATATCAGTAGGGGATTATGATTTTGTGGCAGCTGCCTTAAAGGAATTAGCAATCGAAACCCTTTTTTATAAAGTCAACCAAAAACCCGGAAAACCACTTTTTGCAGGAAAACTAGAAGATAGAATGGTTTTCGCTTTACCCGGAAATCCCGCGGCATGCTTAACATGTTTTTATGTCTATGTTTTACCTACGTTGTCAATACTGTCAGGAAAAGCGACGAACTATAATCAATCAAAATCTATTTCGATTGCCCATGATTATTCGGTGCGAAATACCCGAAGCCAGTTTTTGAAAGCGAGTATCGTGAATGATGAGGCGAATGTTTTATCACATCAGGCTTCTTCCATGCTGAATTCTTTTTCGGTTTCTAACGGATTGGTTTTTGTTCCTGATGGAAATTATGAATTGAAAAAAGGCGATAAAGTTGCAGTGTATTTGTTGTAGGTAGGTGTTTCACATCCTGAAGACAAAAGTAGTTGTGAGCCTTTTACTCGATTATTTGTTGTTTTTCATATCCATCATTCCCTGTAGAATTCTGATAACTTCAATTTTTTACAGAAATTATTTGGTAAAAAAGAATAGGTTCACCAGGTTTAAATCCCAACACATTTTTTTTTACTAGGTCATATGATTCATC
>RCUR01000520.1_pt1 | contig 13672 bp, 12 predicted proteins | sample 2166151 | NCBI WGS metagenome assembly RCUR01 (sample SAMN09932785, study PRJNA488358) | compost metagenome | isolation source: compost soil in an enriched community | place: Germany: Experimental Botanical Garden
GGTCATGGATGGTCATGTCGCGGAAGATGCCACCCGAATGTTCAATATAGTCTTCCGGCGCCAGGCCCGGGTCGCGGCTACTGATGATTACCTGACGCACTTCGCCGATGTCGCCGGCCTCGATCGCCTTGCGCATTTCTGCGAAGGTCGTTTCAAAGCGGCGGTTGAACGCCAGCATCACCCGACCATTAAGGCGCTCCACTTCCTCTACCGCGGCCAGGCTCTTGGCCATGTCCAGGTCGATCGGCTTCTCGCACAGCACCGCTTTGCCCTGGCGCACGGCGCGCAGCATCAGGCTGATATGGGTGTGGGTCGGGGTGCCGATGACGATGGCCTGGACATCGTCGCGATCGATGGCCGCCTCGCAGTCGGTCATGGCTTCAGCGCCAAATGTCTCAGCCAATTGCTGAGCGGCGTTGCCGAAAGGGTCAGCCACCACCACCAGTTTTGCGAACGGGCTGGCCGCTACGTTGGCTGCGTGAATCTTGCCAATACGACCGGCGCCGAGAACTGCGATACCTACCATTGTCCTTCTCCTGAAAACTCTATTGTTCGTTGTTGTGTACGAGCAAAATTTGCGTGTTTGTCCGGCGCATCACTTTGGGAACTTGATCCCTTCGAATTGCGCGATGGTTGTGTCAAAGGCTCTCTTGGCCGCGACTTCCAGAGGCAGCTTGCGCAACTCGGCGGAGATCAGCTCGACGCCCCAGGGTCCGTCGTAGCCGACATTGACCACTTGCTGGATAAAGCCCGGCACGTCCAGTTGGCCTTCGCCGCACAATTTGCGGTGGTGCGTGGAGTCGTTGAACAGGGTTTCGACGATGGCGTGGTTGGCGTCATCCAGCTCAATGGACTTGATCAATTCCAGAGGAATCTTGGCGATTTCATCGAAGCTCATCCCGCCACGCGCGACGTGCCAGGTGTCGACCAGCAGGCCGCCGTTGGGACGCACGCCTTCGGCCACGGCAATGGCGAGGTCGATGGTGCGCACGCTGGAAAACGGCAGGAACTCGATCACCACGTTGACGCCGAAGGGCTGGGCGCGGTCGCACAACAGACCAAAGGTTTCACGCATGCGCGGTACATCGGGTAGACCGTCTTCGAACAAACCGGCGGCAACCTTGAGGCTGCGCGCACCGAGTTCGCCGGCGACTTCCAGCAGCTCGTCGCGCATTTTGTCCGAAGCTGCACGGCGCTCTCCGTCCAGGTGCCAGTCGGTGAGGAACTCGACTTCCACATGCTTGATGCCGTTGTCCTGGAGAATATTGCGCACCGTGGAAATGCCCAGCTTGTCAACGTTATGCAGCAGGTCTGCATGGACGAACCCCATGCCTCGCCAACCGGCTTTCGAGGCGGCTTGCGCTCGATCCTGCAGGGAGAACGGGCTGATTTCGCTGGGCGCGCCGGGGTACGTATCGCCAGCGAGAGTCCAATAGGCAGCAAGGAGTTCGATATTTTTAGTTGGCATGACGATCACTTATGAGTGGTTGAGAACGGTCAGAGACAGTTGTCGGTTAATCAGAGAGGAGTCAGAACAAAATCCCAATTGACCGCCAGGAACGGCACGGGCAAGTCGTAACGTTCGGCGACTGCCGGATCGCTTTGAGTGGTGAACTCGGCGATCAATTCTTTCTTCACGCCAAACACGGTGTCCTCGTGCAAGTACTGGCAGTCAGGCGTGAAGATATGCGTGATGACCTGGTCGTAACCGTTGGCGGAGACGATGAAATGCAGATGCGCTGCGCGGTTCGGGTGCCGGCCCAGATCACCCAACAGCTTGCCTACGGGACCGTCGGCCGGGATCGGGTAATGGCGCGGCTTCACCGTGCGGAACGCGTAATAGCCATCGGCATCGGTGGTGAACAGCCCGCGCAGGTTGTAGTCCGGTTGCACACCTTTTTGCTGCACGTCGTAGAAACCATCGTCGTTGGTTTGCCAGACATCCAGGGTCGCGCCAGCAATCGGCTGGCCGGCCGTATCCAGCACCCGCCCGCTGACCAGCGTCGGTTCGCCCTTGCCATCCAGGCAGATGTTCGCGCCGTTTTCATAATGCGGCGCATTGGCCACATAGAACGGGCCGAGAATGGTATTGGGCGTGGCGCCCTTGGGCCGACGATGATTGATCGCATCGACCAACATGGTCGCACCCAGCACGTCCGACAGCAGGATGTATTCCTGACGCCAGTCGGTGCACATCTGCCCGGTCTGAGTCAGGAACTCGATGGCCTTGAACCATTCCTCGTGAGTCGGCTCGATTTCCTTGATGGCGGCATGCAGATGCCGGGTCAATACCGCCATGACTTCTGCCAGGCGCGGGTTGGCGTCGGCAGAGATTCGGGCATTGACGATTTCGGCGGAGTTTTCCTCTTCGAAAAGGCCGCCAATGGCGATGTCGGTGTCCAGGTGAGCAGTCATGATTCGAGATCCTTGATCGTTATTCTTGAAGGCCGGCCGGCTTTTGAGGTTGGGTCCCGGCATGCGCAGTTCTCAATACGCTTTGACGTCGACAGCAGGCCATTTACTGCGACCGCTGAAGCGCTGCTTCATTTGCTGTTCGATCTCTTCCAGCGTCAGGCCCTTGGTCTCTGGCAACCACAAGGTGCAGAAGATGATCGAGCCGATGTTCACCACGGCGAACAGGAAGAACGTCATGCCGCCCATCACACTCAGTAGGACCGGGAAGACGAAGGCGACGATGGCATTGAAAATCCAGAATACGCTCACTGAAATGCCATTCATCAAGCCCCGGGCGTGAGTCGGAAACAGCTCCGACATCAACAGCCAATACACCGGACCGATGCACATCTGCATGAAGAACAGGAACACCAGCACGCCGGACAGCGCCAGGTAACTTTGCACGAGCGAATGCGGCATGAAGTTGAGTACGACACCGAGGAAGATTTGCGCCAGCACCACGACGGTCAACCCCAGCAGCAACATCGACCGACGCCCCATGCGGTTGATCACCCACATGCCGATCAAGGTGGCAATCACCGAAACCACGCCATTACCGATGGTGGCGACCAGAGCTGCATTAGTGCCCATTCCAGTCTCTTTGAGAATCATCGGCGTGTAGTACATGAACGCATTGACGCCGGTGAACTGGATAACGAAACCCAGGCCGATACCAATGACGAGGAGCTTGAGCAGCCAGGGTTCGTTGAGCTTGCCGAGCACGCCGGCGTGGTGCCCTTCAAGGTTGCATTGAGCGATGATTTCCTTCAGCTCGCGGTCCGCCTCACGCTGCGTGTCACGAATGCCGGCCAGGGTCGTCTTGGCTTCTGCGATACGACCTTTGCTGACCAGCCAACGGGGCGAGGTCGGCACAAAATGCATTCCGACGTACAGCAGCACCGCCGGGATCAGCGCAATGGCGAGCATGTAGCGCCAGATGAACGGACTGTCGAACAGGTGCGCCAGACCGGCGCTGGTGATGTAGGCCAGGCACTGCCCGGAGACGATCATCAACTCGCTCTGGCAGACCAGCCGACCGCGGTGTTTAGGGGCCGCCAACTCGGCGATCAATACCGGAACGGTCGATGACGCGCCGCCAACGGCAATACCCAGAATGAAGCGGGTGATGACCATGGTCCAGATATCAGGCGCTACAGCCGTACCCAGCGCACCCAGTGCAAACAATATGGCCAGGGCCTTGAGTACACCGAGGCGACCATAGCGATCGGATAATTGACCGGCGAACAGTGCGCCGAAAGCGCCACCAAATATCAGCGAGGACGCCACCAACCCTTCCGTCATGGGCGTCAGGCCAAGGCCACCGTGACTGACATCAAGCGTCATGAACGGCAGCGCTCCAGAGATCACTCCGGTGTCATAACCAAATCCCAGCGATCCCATGGTGGTGATGGCTGCGATACGCCAAAGAATCTTTGACGAAGCACTGGAGGCATTTTGATTGTTGGACATGAGGTCAACCTTATTGAAATTATTTGTACGCTCAGTGGAATTGAGACTACTGCCATTGAAACGGAAAAAAAATGCCTCTACGGCAAATGTGTTTTCCGGCTAGTGGAAAACTGAAGTCATCCCCGCCATGGTTCGGGTCCATTGATCGTGACGGGGTAATACTGGGCTAGAACTTCGCCTGGACCTTGAGACCGGCGATCACTGCAGCGTCGATTTCGCGCACACCACCGGGATATTTCACGTACTGCAGATTGGGCCGTACGGTCAGCCAGTTGGTGACGTGGAACCCGTAATAGATCTCGCTACTCACTTCGTTGTACTGCAGGGGCAAAAAGGCGGGATTCTCGTAATCGGCAATGCCGTTCTGTTCATTCTGCAAACGCGCACGCTGGCGAAAGTCCGAGTTGGTATGGACCTGCGCGATGCCCACGCCCAGATCATCCTTTGGCCGACCATCGAACGGCCCCTTGTAAACGATGCCTGCCTGAATGAAATGATCGACCTGGCTGGTTTCTTTGTCGTGTGCGGTGAAGTTGGCAAATACCGAAAGTCCGCGCTGGCTGTCGCCTTCGCGAGCGGTCAATTGCTGCTGGGCGACGAACCAGTAACCGTGACGACTGGAGTGTTGTTTGAACTGATCGCCGGTGACGGGTTGGGGGTTACCATTGCGATCTTCCAGTACGTCATCGGCGTTGGCCGTGCTCTTGTAATAACCCAGCCGATATTCTCCGGGCAATGCGTTCACCGTGGGGCTCCAAACCAACTCAACCGGTATCAGCGCGCCTTTGGTTCCGCTGCCACTGAGCTTGAAGCCGTTTCCGGTTTCCAGATACGAGGGGTTCTGCTCGAAGACCCCGACCTGTGCATACCACTCGGGAGCGAACTGGTAGCGTGCGCGCAGGGCCCATTGGCTGACAGGCCAGTTGAACCAAATGTCGCCAATCCAGTTTGCCGCCTGGGCGCCGCAGAACGGCGTACTCTGGAAGTCGCACGGGAAACTGTTGAAGTCCGAACCTTCGTCGAAGCGGCCAAACTTCAGGTCCAGCGCCCCGTCCAGCCAGCCCTTACTGAGCCACATTTGCGTCAGGCGCCAGGTTTGCCCGCGACCATAAACTTCCTGGCTCGAGGAGTAGCCTCCCACTCGCGGATCAGCGATGCGATCGTTGGTCAGGTTGCGCCCGTCACGCTCGGTGACGGTGAACTGGAATTGCGAATGCTCCCAACCGAGGATTTTTTGCAGGTCGGCCTTGAAGCCCAGCGCATATTGCTCGGTCCAGCGCGCCGTATGATCTTTGTCATAACCGCCGCGCAGATTGGCGGCCATTTCCCCGGTGTAACCCAGTTCTATATCAACGCCCTGATCCAGCCAGTCACTGCGTACGCCATCCCAGTCACCGGTCATCCAGCGTGAATCGCTGGAAAAGGCTTCATTGGCGGCATTTGATAAATTGGGAACCAGCAGGCAAAAGCTGACCGCAACCGTGCACTTGGCAAAGTTTTTCATGGGCTTAACGTTTCCTTATTATTAGATTTATTTTTAAACGCGCAGGCGAACGCAGACGCCTTTATTGTCGTGTTGTTGAGCACTATTCAATCGGAAGGAACAACTTCTCTTTGAACAAGAGAAGCTCAACTGTTCAAGCGGAACGGAGCATAGTTTGCACTCGCCGCACTGAATACCATCAAAAAAATAAATGTGTATTCCGTCCAGCGAGAAACTGCTTTAACGCGTCCAGTAGCGTTCGTACTCGTGCTCGGCAAAGTCCGCGAGTAGAAAATCAATGAACACTCGCAGCTTGGTCGGCATGTAGCGACGGCTTTGAAAAGCCATGTTGATTGTCAGGCGCGGCAAGTCCCAATCATCCAGCACCGGGATCAGGCGCCCCGCCACCAAGTCAGCATTGATGATGTACTTCGGTTGTACCAGGATGCCGCCATGGGCCAAGGCCGCTGCGCGGACAATCTGGCCGTCATTGGTTTCCAGGATAGGGTCGACCTTGACCACGCGTTCTTCATCTCCTTTGGTAAAGCGCATGACCCGGGGCTGGTTGGCGTGGCTGTAAAGCAACAGATCGTGATTGGCCAGATCGTCGATGGTCTGCGGCGTGCCCTTGCGCTGCAGGTAACCTGGTGAGGCCGCTAGCACCCGGCGCGTTTCAGCGAGGCGGCGAATGGTGATGTTGGAATCCGGCTCGTATTCCTTGGTCCTGATCGCCAGATCGATTTCGCTGTCGATAATGTCGTAATAGCGGTTTTCACCCAGCACTTTGACCGTGATGTGCGGGTACTTCTTGCGAAACGCCGGGATCAGCGGCGCGATATGCAGCATGCAAAACGAGATTGAAGAGGTAATCGTCAGCGTGCCGACTGGCTGCACCAGCGATTCACTGAGCGAAGCCTCGGCCTCCTTCAACTCGCCTAGCAGGCTCTTGCAGCTCGCATAAAATTGATGACCGGAGTTAGTCAGGGCCAGACGTCGTGTGTTGCGGTCAATCAATCTGACATTCAGTCGTTGCTCCAACGCCACCAAGTGCCGGCTTGCAGCGGCATTCGAAAGCCCGAGTATTTCCGCCGCCTTGGTCAGAGTGCCGACTTCCGCCGTCGTTACAAAAAGTTCCAGTTCGGTCAGTCGATCCATTCAGTGCTCCGTTTTTATTCTTTCATATATGAAATAAAGAATTTCGTAGACGGCCTTTTTCAACGATGTGCGGAACTATAACGTGCAGCGCTATGAACTGAAAAGAGCGGCCCAAGACGTATCTCGCAATTGCCAAGCGTGCTTCGGGCTTAAGAAAATCAAGGAGTCAAGATGCGAAATCTGGACGAAGCGACCATTACACAAGCCGTATTGGCGCGTAATAGCAGCACCGCTGATGCGCGCTTGTGCGAGGTAATGACCAGCCTCGTACAACATCTTCATGCCTTCGCTCGCGATATCAAACTGACGGAAGAAGAGTGGCGGAGCGGCATCGGTTTTCTCGAACACGTGGGCAAAGCCTGCTCGCCCGATCGCCAGGAATTTGTGCTGCTGTCACACACGTTGGGGTTGTCGACCCTGGTGCTGGCTCAGAATGACAGGAAGCCGTTGGGTTGCACCGAGGCGACAGCCTTCGATGTGCCACAGACTCAGAACGCCACGGTGTATGACCTGGGCGCCGACATCAGTGCCGGGCTCCACGGCGCCAAAGGGTATATGCGGGGCACCATTCGTGATGCCAAAGGCAATCCGGTGCCGTCCGCTGCTATTCAGGTCAGCCAGGCAGGTGACGACTTGAATAATCCCGTGGCAAGCGACACCGAGCGTGCCTTGCTACAGGCCGATCAACTCGGCCGATACTTTTTTTCCACCGTCGTTCCGCAAAGCCACCGCGTTCTCCATGACGGTCCTGTCGGCACAATGCTCACCGCGCTCAATCGCCACGCCTGGCGCCCGGCGCACCTGGAGTTCGTGATCAGTGCCCCCGGTTACAAACGGTTGGTCACCCATGTTTTCCGCGAAGGTGATCCCTACCTTGATTCCGATGCTGTGTTCGGCGTGCGCTCCTCACTGATCACCCACTGGGCTCAACAACCTCCCGGCGAGACGCCGGACGGGGCCGTCAGCAGCGATCCGTTTTACACCCTGGAATTCGATTTCTTCCTGACGAAGGCGTAGTCGTCGATCACCTAGCTAATCCAATCTCGAGGGCCCCATGAGCAACGAGCCGTCCATTACTGCGTTGATTTCAGCGCTGGAAGAACAACGTTATCAAGCGATGCAAAGTAATGACCTGGAGAACATTCAGCGTTTACTTCATCCCGAACTCAGTTATGTCCACTCCAGTGGCAAAGTGGATAACCGCGACAGCTTTATGAAGAACTTGCGCGATGGACTTTCTATCTATCACCGAATTCAACACGTTGTTCATAAAGTCCATCAGTCAGGGGATACCGCTATCGTCTTTGGCGAAATGGTTGCCGATATCACTTCCCATGGCGTGGCTAAAACAATCCAGAACCGAACGTTAAATGTCTGGCTGAGGACAGGAATGAATTGGCAATTGTTTGCCTATCAACCGACCCCTATCGCCACTCGTTCATCATCCCTACCTGTTTGCGGAGAATAGGCGTATGTCCACGTCCCCCTTTATTTATAACGGTCAACCGTCGCGCGTCATCTTTGGCCAAGGATCGCTGCAACAGTTGGAAGCGGAAATCGATCGGCTGGGCGCCAAGCGCGCGTTAGTCCTCTGCACGCCAGAACAACGTGCCCAAGCCGAAAATATTGCCCAATTACTCGGCAACCGTGCAGCGGACATTTTCGACAAGGCCGTCATGCACGTGCCCATCGAAACGGCCCGGGAAGCCCGCGAACTGGCACGCAAGTTGGGCGCGGATTGCGCGGTGGCGATTGGCGGCGGCTCAACCACAGGACTCGGCAAGGCCATTGCGATGGACTCGGGGCTGCCTATCCTGGCGATCCCGACCACCTATGCCGGTTCCGAGATGACGCCGGTATTCGGCCTGACCGAAAATGGCCTCAAGCGCACCGGCAAAGATCCGCGCGTACTGCCAAAAACCGTGATCTACGACTCGGAGCTGACCGTCAGCCTGCCCATCGACATGTCCATCACCAGCGGCATGAACGCCATTGCCCACGCCGCCGAAGGTTTGTATGCCCAGGATGGAAATCCGGTCATGTCGCTGATGGCCGAGGAAGGCATTCGGGCGCTCGCCGCTGGCATGAAAACCATCCGTCACAACCCGAGCGAGCTCGACGCCCGCGATGATTGCCTGTATGGCGCCTGGCTCTGCGGTACCGTGCTCGGCAACGTCGGCATGGCGTTGCATCACAAGCTTTGCCACACCCTGGGCGGCAGTTTCAACTTGCCTCATGCACAGACCCATACCATCGTGTTGCCGCACGCAATTGCCTACAACCAGTCTGCCGCTCCGGCCCTGTCGCGCATTTGCCGGGCGCTGAACGTTGAGGATTGCAGCCCGGCGGCGGCACTGTTCGACCTGTCCAACTCGCTGGGTGCTCCGACCCGGCTGAAGGACCTGGGCTTGACCGAAGCCGACCTGGATCGAGCCACGGATATCGCCTTGTCCAACCCCTACTGGAATCCAAGACCGATCGAAGCAAAGGCCATCCGGCAGCTGTTGCAAGATGCCTACGAAGGCGTTCGTCCGGTGTAAAAAGCGTGAATCAGTAAGGCAGATTGAACGGCGTGACGATCTGCACGTGTGACGACGCAATCGGCCCGGCCTTCCACAGGCGATGAAATTGCAGGATATGCAGGAACACGTGGCGAGCATCGATCTGCAGGTTGTGATCGATGATCGCGGCGATTTTTTCCTCGGCCAGTAGTTGCCGGTTTTCCTCGTCCAGGTCGTGGCCGATAAACACCTCAAGCGGCCGACCCAGTGCGGCGAACGCGTCGACAATCGCCCGGTTGCCCCCGCCCACGCTGTAGACCGCCTTGAGGTTGGGGCACTGTTTCAGCGCCTCGATCACGCGCTCGAAGGTGCGCTCGTAAACCCCGTAGCCACCGCTAATGTCCAGCACCCGCAAATGCGCGGCACGGCTGCGCAACCACATGCGAAAGCCCATTTCCCGCTCTTCTTCACCGCGAAACAGTTCGCTACCGATGACCACGGCGACGTCCTGCGGTTGTGGCGCCAGCCAGCGCGACAGCAGATACGCAGCGGTTTGCCCGGCCGTACGGTTGTCCATGCCGACATAGCCGATGCGCTCGCTGTGCGGCAGGTCGGTGACCAGCGTTACCACCGGAATACCGGCCGCGGCCAATTGCTTGATTGCCAGGTTTACCGCGGGCTCGTCGGCGGCCTTGAGCACCACGCCCTGGCTGCCGGTGCTTGCGCAGCGCAGCAACTGGTCGTGCATTGCCTGTGGCTCGATTTCTTCAAACAGGTGAAACCGCGGCGCGATGCGAAACGGCGCCAGACTGCTCAATTGCGCGGTCATCGCCGCCTGCACCGCTGCACTAAAGCGTTGCGGCGTGTGCATGATCACGTCGACATGAAACGTACGCCCGGCCGCCAGGCCATTCTTTTCCTGAGCCTCTAGTTCGCTCAGGGCCTGCTCGATGCGGCGGTGGGTCTGGTAATGCACGCTGCCGCGCTGGTGCAGCACGCGATCGACCGTCGCCTTGCTGACGCCCGCCTGGGTGGCAATCTGCTTGATGGAAAAGTGTTTGGCACGTTCGAGCATCGTTTTAAGCCTGAGGTTTTCTTGAGGTCTTTTTGGGCATTACTGAGGTTTTCCCAATGCTAGTCTCAGTTTCGCCAGGCGTCGAGCCGGCGCAAGGACAACAACAAAAATCCAGGAGCCCCCCCAATGTCTCAAACCGACCTCACTACCTCGTTCCGTGGCCAGTACTTTGTCGTCACCGGCAGCACCCAAGGCCTCGGTGCGGCGGTGGCCCACACCCTGGCGCGCCGGGGCGCCGCCGGCCTGATCATTTGCGGGCGCCGCGCAGATCAGGGCCAGGCCCAGGTGCGCCAGTTGGCGGAACTCGATTGCCAGGCATTTTTCGTCGAGGCCGACCTGGAGCGAGTCGAGGATTGCCGTGCGGTGATCGAGGCCGCCCGCACCCGCTTCGGCACCCTCCATGGCCTGGTCAACTGCGCCGGCATGTCTGATCGCGGCGGAATCCTCGACACCTCCCCTGAACTGTTCGATCGCCTGTTCGCGGTCAACGTGCGCGCACCGTTCTTCCTCATGCAGGAAGCGCTGAAACTGATGATCAGCCAAGGCGTGGAAGGTGCCATTGTCAACATCCAAAGCATCGTCAGCCACGGTGGGCCGGCGTATCTGACCGCTTACTCGGCGTCCAAGGGCGCCTTGGCGATCCTGACCAAAAACGTGGCCTTCAGCGCCCTGCACAACCGCATTCGGGTTAACGGCTTGAACATCGGCTGGATGGACACGCCCCATGAAGACGAGATCCAGCGCCGCTACCATGGTGCCGAGGATGGCTGGCTGGCGACTGTCGAGCGCGCGCAACCTTTTGGCCGGCTGCTCAAACCCGAGGAAGTGGCGCAGAGCGTTGCGTTCCTGCTGTCGCGCGAATCGGGAATGATGACCGGCACCGTCATCGACCTGGAACAGGGCGTGATCGGCTGCGGCGACGACACCGCCCCGCGCCCCGCCAGCTCACTGAGCCTGACGGGAGACGCGCTATGAATCAGCCGCTGTCAGCGTTTGTGCGTGCCGATTCAGTGCAGTTGCAGGACTTCGCCCGACTCTGCGAACAACAGGTCAATCCCGAGGAATATGCCCACTGCAGCGACGTGCAAAACAATGTGCCGATCTATCACGCGCAGACCTTGCGCGATGGCGATCGCGTGGAGGTGCAGAGCGAGTTGCACCGGCTGTTTCGCGACGGCCCGGGGGTCATGGTTGTGCGCCAGGGCTATGCCGACCTGGACGTGGTTGATCGCCACAGTCAGGTGTTCGAAGCCATCTTCGCCAAGGAAGCCGCCCAGGGCCTCAGCGCCGATCACTTCGCCAAGGCCGGCAGCAACGGGCGCATCTGGAATTCGTTGCAAAAGGCAGCGCTGCAATCTCCGTCGTCTTTTGTCGAGTACTACGCCAACCCGCTACTGGGGCTGATTGCCGAAGCCTGGCTGGGCCCCGGCTTTCAAGTCACGGCCCAGGTCAACGTGGTGCACCCGGGCGGCCAGGCGCAACAGCCCCATCGTGACTACCACCTGGGTTTTCAGACAGAGGACGTCGTCGAGCGCTTCCCGCTGCCCCTGCATGCGTTGTCGCAGTACCTGACATTGCAAGGGGCTGTCGCCCACTCCGATATGCCGCTGGAAACCGGACCGACTCTGCTGTTGCCGTTTTCCCAGCAATACGCGCTGGGTTACCTGGCCTGGCGCCGTGCGGAATTCAACGACTACTTCCAGCAGCACGCAGTACAGCTACCGCTGAACAAGGGCGACCTGCTGTTCTTCAACCCGGCGCTGTTTCACGCCGCCGGCACCAATCACACGCCGGATCGCCTGCGCATGGCCAACCTGCTGCAGATTTCTTCGGCATTCGGCAAGCCCATGGAAACCGTGAACCGCGAACGCATGATGCTGGCGCTCTATCCCTGCCTGCTGCAACGGTTGGCGGATCAGGTACTGAACGCTCAAGAGCTGGACGCAGTGATCGCCTGCACCGCCGACGGCTACGCCTTCCCCACCAACCTGGACACCGACCCGCCGCTGCACGGCCTGGCCCCGCAGACCGGGCAGCAACTCATGCTGCAAGCGCTGACGGAACGCTGGACCTACGCGACCTTTGCCGAGCGCGTAACGCAGATGAGCGCCAAGCGCCAGGCATGAACCTGTTTCAAACGTGTTCAAAAACAACAACAAAACCGGACTAAAACCATGAAAAAACGACTCCTGACCTACCTCTTCGCCGCCCTCTTCACCCCCTTGGCTCTGGCCGATATCCGTATCGGAGTCAGCATCGCCCAAGTGGATGATGTGTTCCTGGCACAGATGCGCGACTACATGGCCGCCCACGCCAAGGAGCTGCCGGAGGTGACTCTGCAATTCGAAGACGCCCAGGGCGATGTGGTGCGCCAGCTCAACCAGGTGCAGAACTTCACCGCCCAGGGCATGGACGCGATCATCGTCAACCCGGTCGATACCGCTGCCACGCAAAAGATAACCACCGACGCGCAGAAGGCTGGCGTTCCGCTGGTCTATGTCAATCGCCGCCCTGACCAGGCCGAACTGCCGCCTGGCGTCGGCTATGTGGGTTCGGACGAGATCAAGGCCGGTGAGATGCAAATGCGCTACCTGGCGGAAAAAATGGGTGGCAAGGGCAATCTGGCGATCATGCTCGGCCTGCTCTCCAACAACGCCACCCACAACCGCACCCAAGGAGTGAAGGAAGTACTCAAAAGCTATCCAGACATCCACGTGGTCGAAGAACAGAGCGCCGAGTGGCAGCGCAGCAAAGCCATGGACCTGATGAACAACTGGATTCTGTCGGGCAAAAAAATCGATGCGGTGGCCGCCAATGCCGATGAAATGGCCATTGGCGCGGCAATGGCCATCAGCCAGGCCGGCATGCACCCAGGCAAAGACATTCTGGTTGGTGGCAGCGACGGCGGCCCCGCCGGCCTGGACGCGATCAAGAAGGATCAACTCATGGTAACCGTCTACCAGGACAACAAAGGCCAGGCTATCGGGTCCATTGACCTGGCACTGAGGATGGTCAGGAAAGAACCCTTTGCAGCAGAGTTGACCATTCCTTATCAACTGATCACCAAGGCTAACTATCAGGAGTTTCTCAACCCTTGAATGAGGTGGGTTGCACGGCCGACAGGTGGTAGAAAGAAGAAGTCGCTCTGAAGCGCTCCAGTGTCGGGTTAGGGTTGTGGAATGCAGCCCTTCCTGACAGGCAACTATCGGCCCAGAGTGTGTAAAAACGCTCATTGCCTCATTGTCTTGGATCATCGACGTTCGTGGATGAACGATCGCCCGGTTAATGTTGCGGGTCGCATCGGTCGCGATCTGGAACACTTCAATGCTGTTTTTACAGCCTCTGGGATCGGCCAAAATCAGCTTTCTTAGGCTGACAGCGCCTTCATCAAACCGTGAGCACCGATGATTTTCATGACCCGTTTCATGTTGTAGGCGAGCACATTCAAGCTCATCTCCGCACCCACCCCGGCCAGCTTCCGCGTCAGGAAGTGCGTCGCACCCATCCATTGTTTGAGCGTCCCGAAGGGATGCT
>RCUR01000521.1_pt1 | contig 13660 bp, 10 predicted proteins | sample 2166151 | NCBI WGS metagenome assembly RCUR01 (sample SAMN09932785, study PRJNA488358) | compost metagenome | isolation source: compost soil in an enriched community | place: Germany: Experimental Botanical Garden
AAGTTTGGGTTGGCAATTTCAAAACAAGAATTGAAGCAGAAAGAAATCTAGCAGACATTAAAAAAAGATACAAAAATGTACTTTTAATAAAGCCTAGCAAGTAAAAGAAATACGCATTTATTTCTACAACTTCACTCCTAATATATTAAGGAGAACAATACAGAACTTTACCCAATAAAAAACCACTCATTTACGAGTGGTTTTTTTGTGCTTTTTACTACATCATTTAGAATTCAGAAACAAAGAACATGTCTCTCCAAAAAAACTCATGATAGCTCGCCAAACCAGTATAGCTGATTTTTATTCATCCAAAAACATCGCTCATAACACAACTATTCTTCTCCAATATGATTTCATACAAACAAAACAATTACAAATCCAACCCAACTTACAAATCATTCCCCGGGACTTTAAACAACGGTTACAAGAAAATCACTAATCATCTTAAATATTGATCTTCCTATGACTTAACAAAACTACAAGACGCCACCGATAGATATTTCATATCACTACGCTCACAAATAGAAAAAACACCCGATCTAAGACCAATAATACTATAAAAAATAAATTACTAATGTATGCACATATTTTATACAAACCACATGACATTTCATTAGAATTTTATCTTCTACTTTATTATTCAAGAATCGTGGCAAAACAAGATATTAATTTTACCCCATTCAACCGGAAAGAAAAGAAATACTCTCTAAAACTTGCTTTGAACTAAAACAAAAAAGTCCCGACGAATCGGGACTTTTTAAGGATATAAAATTATTTTATTTTAATTTCTTTTTGATAGCTACCTCATGGTAAGCTTCGATAACATCTCTTTCTTCAATGTCATTGTAGTTCTTGATCTGAATACCACAATCGTATCCTTTAGCAACTTCTTTCACATCATCTTTAAAACGTTTCAATGCCAAAAGCTCCCCTGAATGAACAACCACTCCATCTCTAATGATTCTGATTTTAGCATTTCTGGAAATTTTACCATCCATAACCATACAACCAGCGATAGAACCAACTTTAGAAATTTTGAATATCTCTCTAATTTCAGCAGTACCTAAAATTTCTTCTTTCATCTCAGGCGCTAACATTCCTTCCATTGCATCTTTCAAATCATCGATAGCAGCATAAATGATAGAATAATAACGGATATCGATTTCTTCTTTATCAGCTAACTGTCTTGCATTTCCAGCAGGACGAACATTAAATCCGATAATTATCGCATCAGATGCAGAAGCCAACATAACGTCAGTCTCAGTAATGGCACCAACCCCTTTATGTATGATATTAATTTGAATTTCTTCAGTAGACAATTTAGAGAACGAATCAGACAATGCTTCAACAGATCCATCCACGTCTCCTTTAAGGATAACATTCAATTCTTTAAACTGACCTAAAGCAATTCTACGTCCAATTTCATCAAGAGTAATATGACGTTGCGTACGTACCGATTGTTCACGCATTAATTGAGAACGTTTAGACGCAATTTGTTTTGCTTCTTTTTCGTCTTCAAAAATATTGAACTTATCACCAGCAGTTGCTGCCCCGTCTAAACCTAAAACAGATACTGGAGTTGACGGTCCTGCTTCTGTAACTATATGCCCTCTTTCATCATGCATGGCTTTAATTTTACCATGATGTTTACCAGCCAACATATAATCTCCAATTTTAAGAGTCCCGTGTTGTACTAATATAGTAGAAACATATCCTTTTCCTTTATCAAGATAAGCTTCAACAACGGTACCTTGTGCTGCTTTGTTTGGATTAGATTTTAAATCTAAAATCTCAGCTTCCAATAACACTTTCTCTAATAATTCTTTTACTCCAAGACCAGTTTTTGCAGATATATCATGCGATTGGATTTTTCCACCCCAATCTTCAACAAGTAAATTCATACTTGCCAATCTTTCTTTAATTTTTTCCGGATTAGCATTTGGCTTATCCACTTTATTTATTGCAAAAATAATTGGAACACCAGCAGCTTGAGCATGACTAATAGCCTCCTTTGTTTGAGGCATGATATCATCATCCGCAGCAATTACAATAATCGCAATATCTGTAACTTGAGCTCCACGAGCACGCATCGCAGTAAATGCTTCGTGTCCAGGAGTATCTAAAAATGCTATTTTTTGTCCATTATCCAAAGTCACTCCGTAGGCACCAATGTGTTGTGTAATTCCTCCAGATTCACCAGCAATAACATTTTCTTTACGAATATAATCCAATAAAGATGTTTTACCGTGATCGACGTGACCCATTACTGTAACAATAGGCGCTCTGAAAACCAAGTCTTCTTCTTTATCTTCAACAACCTGAATTGCCTCTTCAATATCAACAGTAATAAACTCAACTTCGTAACCAAACTCATCAGCAACAATTGTCAATGTTTCAGCATCAAGACGTTGATTCATGGTTACCATGATTCCAAGTGACATACAAGTACCAATAACTTTAGTAATTGGCACATCCATCATAATAGCAATTTCACCCACAGTAACAAATTCAGTAACCTTAATAGTTTTACTTCCTTCGTCTAAAGCTCTTTGCTCATCATCAGATTTCTGACGGTGTGTATCTCTTTTATCTCTTCTGTATTTAGCCGCTTTAGATTTACTTCCTTTACCCTGAAGTTTCTCCAAAGTTTCACGGATTTGGTTTTTCACCTCTTCCTCTGTAGGCTCCACTTTTGCAACAATAGCAGGTCTGTTTCCTTTTACGAAACCAGGTCTTGCACTTCTGTTGGCATTAAAACCACCTCCACCGGTATTAGGTGTAATCTTATTAGGATTTGGCGCACCTGGAACTCCAGGAGTAGCAGGCGGTCTTGGAGCACCAGGTTTTGGAGCAATCCTCTTGCGTTTATTTTTATTTGCACTATTCGCTCCAGCTGCACCAGGAGTACCTGGTTTATTAGGAGTAATTTTAGGTTCTTCTTTTTTCTTTTTAGGTTTGTTGAATTGAGATAAGTCAATCACCTGACCTGTTAAAGTAGTACCTGATAGTTTTTGATACTGAGTAGTTATCGTTTCATCCACAGGTGCCTCTTCGGTCTTTTCAACCGCTTTAACCTCTGCAACAGGCGCTTCTTTCTTAACTTCTTTTATTCCAACAACTGGCTTAACTTCTTTTTTGTCTGAAACAGGTTTATCTTCTAAAGGTTCTTTTTGAACAGGCTCTTTTTGAACAGGTTCAATTGTCTCTGGTTTTTCAGCAGTTACTTTAACAACAGGAATTTCTTCTTTTTCAACAACCTTAGGAGCTACCGGAACAACTGCTGGCCTTTTAGGATTGAGATCAATTTTCCCAACCTGAACAGGTCCTGTTACAACAGCTCTCGCTTTTATAACTTCTTGTTGCTTTAATCGCTCTTCTTCTTGCTTACGTTTGTCTTCAATTTCTTTCTCACGTTCTACACGTAAAGCTTCTTTTTCTTTCCTTTTCTCTTCCCCTACTTCCTTTGAAGCCTCCTTATTCCCTTTGTCACCAGCAAACTGACCGCACAAGACATTGTATACATCATCAGAAATTTTTGTGTTTGGATTAGCTTCGATAGCAATCCCTTTATCTTTTAGATAATCCACAGCTCTTTCTAAAGAAATATTCAATTCCCTTAAAACCTTGTTTATTCTAATAATTCTCTCTTCAGACATAAAACCTTTTTATTATTACCTTTTTTGTTGTTTTGCTAGAAGAAATGACTAACTATCAAATTCTTCTTTCAATATTCTAATTACATCCTGAATTGTTTCTTCTTCCAGGTCTGTTCTTCTTACTAAATCTTCTACGTCTTGTTTCAAAATACTCTTTGCAGTATCTAAACCAATTTTTGCAAACTCCTCAATAACCCACTCTTCGATTTCATCTGAAAACTCGGTTAATTCCACATCATCTTCATCAGCTGTAGCACCTGCAACATCTCCCTCACGGATAACGTCTAATTCATAGCCCGTTAACAATCCCGCTAATTTAATATTGTGTCCTCCACGACCAATCGCTTTTGAAACCTCTTCTAATTTCAAAAACACCTCAGCTCTTTTTGTTTCTTCATTAATTTTAATAGAAGAAACTTTTGCAGGGCTTAATGCTCTTGTTATGTACAATTGAATGTTATTAGTATAATTAATAACATCAATATTCTCATTTCCTAACTCACGAACAATTCCATGAATACGAGAACCTTTCATACCTACACAAGCACCTACCGGATCAATTCTATCATCATAAGAATCAACAGCTACTTTTGCTTTTTCACCAGGGATTCTTACTACTTTTTTAACCATGATTAATCCGTCAAATACTTCAGGAATTTCTTGTTCAAATAATTTTTCTAAAAACTTCTCAGAAGTTCTAGACATAATAATTTGAGGTTTATTTCCTTTCAATTCAACACTTTCTATTATACCTCTTACATTATCCCCTTTACGGAAAAAATCAGATGGTATTTGTTTTTCTTTTGGTAAAACAATCTCGTTTCCTTCATCATCAACCAAAATTACAACTCTAGGTCGTACATGGTGTACTTCTGCTGTGTAAATATCTCCAATTAAATCTTTAAATTGTTTATAAAGATTCGTATTGTCATGTTCATGAATTTTTGAAATTAAATTTTGACGCAAAGCTAAAATAGCTCTTCTTCCTAAATCAATCAATTTCACTTCTTCAGAAACCTCTTCTCCAATTTCGAAATCGGCCTCAATTTTTCTAGCTTCTGTCAAAGTAATTTCTTCATTTTCAAAATCTAAATCCTCGTCGGCAACGATTACTCTTCTTCTCCAAATTTCCATATCTCCTTTATCAGGATTTATAATAATATCGAAATTATCATCTGAACCGTATTTTTTTTTCAATGCATTTCTAAATACATCTTCTAAAATAGCCATAAGGGTTACACGATCAATAAGTTTATCATCTTTAAACTCTGAGAATGAATCGATCAATGCTAAATTTTCCATGCGAATTCTTTAATTAAAATGTTACTGTAACAATTGCTTCTTTTATATCTTCATAAGGTAATTTCAGTTCTTTTTGAACCGTTTCCTTACCCTTTCCTACCTTCTTCGGCTCTCTTGCTTTCCAAGACAAAATTACAAAATCATCATTAGCTTCAACTAATTCTGCTTCAATATTTTCTGTAGCAGTCTTTACGATCAGCGTTCTACCAACATTTTTCTTGTATTGTCTTATCATTTTTAATGGCGAACCAACTCCTACTGAAGCCACTTCTAGAGAAAAATCCTGTTCTTCCCTGTCCAAATTATTTTCGATTGCTCTACTTATGTCAATACAATCCTGTAAAGCAACACCATTATCTCCATCTAAGGATACAATAATTTTAAAAGCATCCGTAATAGTTAAGTCAGTCAAAAAAATAGACGGCTTATCTAAAAGTGCCTCTGTCAACAACGTATTTACTTTTTCTTTAAATGTCATATTTTTATAAAAAGAGGGGACATTTAGTCCCCTCATTATCTAGATTTTAATAAATAACGGTGCAAATATAGTGTTTTTTTACAAACTAAATAATTGATTCCTATTAAAAATTCCCTATCTTTATACTAACGTTAAAAAAAATTGAATTTTCCCACAATCAAACCATTCATTATTATGAAAAGAATTTTAGTGCCTACTGATTTTTCATCCCATGCCGAAAACGCTTTAAAAGCCGCTTCCAAAATCGCCAAAAAAAATAATTCCGAGATATTCCTTCTTCATATGCTGGAATTACCTCATCAAATGAGCGATGCAATTAGCGGAGGAAGCAGTATCCCTGAAGTAATGTTGTATATAAAAAAGGCACAAGAAAAACTTGAAGCAATAAAAGAAAGTCCATACTTAGAAGGAATTCAAATAACCGAAGCCGTACATTTCGAAAGAGCCTTTGATGGCATTATCGCTTTCTGCAAAAAGAACGAAATAGACTTAATCGTCATGGGTTCTCATGGATCTTCAGGATTAGAAGAACTGCTCGTTGGCTCTAATGCCGAAAAGGTAGTCCGTCTTTCAGAAGTTCCTGTTTTAGTCATTAAAAAAGAAGACAAAGAATTCAACGCAGACAATATTATTTTTGCATCCGATTTTTCCAAAGAAGCAAAAAAACCTTTTAGAAAAATCGTTGAGTTTGCCAATATTTTCGACTCCAACATAAAATTAGTAATGATTTGCACACCTAACAGCTTTAAAACAACAATTGCTGCCGAAAAAATCATGAATGACTTTGTATCTAATTTTGATATTAAAAAATACTCCACACACACTTACAATGATGCCAACATAGAAAAAGGAGTAATCAATTTTGCCAATAGCAACAACGCAGACCTAATAGGAATATGCACACATAACAGAACTGCTCTTTCCCATTTCTTTAACGGAAGTGTTAGCGAGGATCTGGTAAATCATTCCACCAAACCTGTACTTGCTTTTAAAATCTAAAAACCAAGCAGTTTTTTTTTATAAAAAAAGGGTTAATTATTTCTAACACAACTGTTAGAAATAATTAACCCTTTTTCAATTAAAGACTATCATCAAACACTTCAACTCTAGCCAATAAAAAAGCCTCTCAATTTCTTGAGAGGCTTTCTGTTGGTCTACAAGGACTCGAACCTTGAAAGACTGCACCAAAAACAGTTGTGTTACCATTACACCATAGACCATCAGTGTTGCTGTTAAGCGAGTGCAAATTTAATACAAATTTTATTTTCTGCAAGCTTTTAATGCAATTTTATTAAAAAAAATTTCATCCCAGACTAAAATATTTTCTTCTGTTTTCAAAACAAGCTTAAAAACAAGCCGTTACAGAATCACATTAGTTTTTTAGAATTTTTTGTTAATGCTCGTTTCATTACACAAAAAAACATTTTCTTTGTAACTTAAAAAAAATCTAAATTTTATTACATGAATAAGGCGGAATTCAATTTTAATAAATGGAATACTATAATAGGTTGGTTTGCATTTGCAGTAGCATTAATAACATACACACTTACTGTTGAACCTACAATGAGTTTTTGGGATTGTGGCGAATATATTGCAACAGCAGCTAAATTAGAAGTAGGCCATCCGCCCGGAGCACCTTTATTTCAAATGATCGGTGCTTTTTTTGCCATGTTTGCCGCAGACAACACAAAAATAGCCTTAATGGTTAACATGACTTCGGTGTTCTCGAGTGCCTTTACAATTCTATTCATGTTTTGGTCTTCGACCATACTGCTTAAAAAAATCATTTCTCGTTTTTCTGAAGTAACTAAAGAAAATGAAATTGTAATTCTTGGTAGTTCATTAGTAGGGGTATTAGCCTATACTTTCTCCGACAGTTTTTGGTTCAATGCAGTCGAAGCCGAAGTTTACGCCATGGCTTCCTTACTAATCGCATTACTTTTTTGGCTTGGCTTACGCTGGGAACAAGAAATGAATACCCCGAGAGGCGACAAATGGCTTCTGATTATTTCATTGGTTGTAGGACTCTCTTTCGGTGTCCACTTTATGGCCTTGCTAACAATCCCCGCGATAGGTTTCTTATACTTCTTCAAAAATTATGAAGTTGTCACCGTGAAAAATTTCCTCATTGCAAATGTGGTTGTAATAGCGATTTTATTATTCATTTTTAAATTATTGTTACCACTAACAATGGCGTTCTTTGGTAAAACTGAAGTTTTCATGGTTAACAACTTAGGATTACCATTTGATTCAGGGACAATATTTGTTGCACTACTTTTCATAGCTTTCTTTTATTTTGGATTAAAATACACCAAACAAAAAGGGTTAGTTTTTTATAACACCATCATTCTTTGTATCCTGTTTATCTTGATTGGTTTTTCTACTTGGATGATGCTGCCTATCAGAGCAAACGCCAACACAGTAATCAACGAAAACAAACCTTCAGATGCTGCAGAAGTTTTAGCTTACTACAACAGAGAACAGTACGGTGTAAATCCATTGTTCTACGGCCCTCAGTACACTGAAACCTTTGCCGGCTTAGACAAAGACAAACCGTACTTAGACAAAAAACCTAACTACGAACGAGATTACAAAACAGGCAAATACATAATTACAAATAATTATAAAAACGCCGAACAGAATAGCGACGACAATCAAAAAACGATTTTGCCTAGAATGTGGAGTCCTGAACACATTGAAAACTACATGAACTTTACTAATCCTCCGGCATTCAGACTAAATCCTGATTACCCATATGAGGATGATTTAGCAAAATATGGTATTGACGCCAGTCAATTGACCGAGGAAGACTACAACAAAGCTATAGCCCAATTAAGAAATGAGGTTGAAAAAATCGTAACCGAATTTAGACAGGCTTATGCTCAAAAACAAATTGACAATGAAGGTTACATTAAATTCCTAAAAAGTTATGGTGATTACCTGATAGTAGAAAAACCTTCCACTGCAGATAATTTAAGTTTTATGTTTGAGTACCAATTTGGCTATATGTACTGGAGGTATTTAATGTGGAATTTTGTTGGCCGTCAAAGTGATGTTCAAGGAAAATACGACAACTTAAACGGAAACTGGATTAGTGGTATTAAATTTATGGACAGCCTGCATTTAGGTTCTCAAGACAATTTACCTTCTGATGTATTAAACAACAAAGGACGTAATGTTTACTACTTTTTACCTTTTATTTTAGGACTTATCGGTTTGATGTACCACGCCAATAAAGACCTAAAGAGTTTTTACGTATTATTGGCCTTATTCCTATTTACGGGTATCGCACTAAAAATATATCTGAACGAAAGACCATTCGAACCTCGTGAAAGAGATTATGCCCTAGTAGGCTCCTTTTATGTTTTTGCGATTTGGATAGGATTTGGAGTATACTCATTATACGAAACAGCCAAAACCTATTTAGCACCAAAAATTGCCGGGCCTATCATCATAGGAGCAAGTTTATTGGCCGCACCAGTCTTAATGGCTTCTCAAAACTGGGATGATCACGATCGTTCCGGAAAATATACCGCTGTCGCAATGGCCAAATCATACCTGAACTCATGCGACCCTAACGCTATATTATTTACCATTGGGGATAATGACACTTTCCCTCTTTGGTATGCCCAAGAAATAGAAAAAGTGAGAACCGATATTAAAATCGTGAACACGAGTCTTTTTATGACTGACTGGTACATTGACCAAATGAAAACCAAAACCTACGAATCCAATCCGTTACCTATTTCATTTGTACACGATGAATATGTGGGAGACAAACTGGATTATGTTGCCCATATACCAAAAATAGAAAGCAGATGGGATATAAAAGATTTCATCAATTTTATTAAAAATCCAAAATCTACAGTTGAAATGCAAAATGGGCAAACCATTCATTTCTATCCGACCAATAAAGTCCGAATCCCTGTAGACAAAAACATCATTATCAAAAACAAAGTAGTCGCTCCCAAATACTTCGATTCTATTGTTCCTTACATAGACATCGAAATCAAAGGAAACGCATTGTATAAAAACAGATTAATGATGCTTGACCTTGTTGCCAACAACAATTGGGAAAGACCTATTTACTTTAGCGGTGGCGCCTTTGATAATGAGGACTATCTTTGGATGAAAGACTACCTTCAATTAGAAGGTATGGTTTATAAATTAGTTCCTATAAAAAATGCTGTCCCTAAAGATGGCAGCCCTCTTGATATGGGACAAATTGATTCTGATAAAATGTATACCAATGTTATGAAATGGGATTGGGGAAACAGCGAAAGCAATTCTATTTATCATGACCCTGAAACCCGAAGAAACAGCATTACCTACAGATCGAACTTATCCCGACTGATGAATCAATTAATCGCTGAAGGCAAAAAGGACAAAGCTAAGAACATCATAGATTTGGCTATGACCAAAATGCCATTAGAAAAATTCGACTATTATTCTTTGATTGATCCATTTGCAGAAGGTTACTACGCTATAGGTGAAAAAGCAAAAGCACAAGAACTTCTGAAAAAACTCATCGAAAAATACAGAGAGAATCTTAATTATTATGGCAAACTGGAACCTTCAGATCAAACCAGCATTGCTATTGAAATCATCACTGATATAGAGCGTTACAGAGGCTTACTGCAAATCATGAAAAAAAATAACGATTTGGCACTTTATAACGAAAGTAAAATTCCGTTCAACACTTATATCAACATGTTTGAACGATTTGGACGCGAAAAAGAGTAATGAATAGTAAAAAATAAAAACCAAAAAATGTAGTACTAAAAAGTGCTACATTTTTTATTTAAGTTAAAACCCAGAAAAGAATGAGCTTTTATTGGATAAAAACGAAGCAGCTTATTAAAAAATTATTCTGCAATTATGTTTGGGACCTACCCAACTCAAAGAATAAAATCTACTTGACCTTTGATGATGGCCCAATTCCCGAAATCACCGAATGGGTTTTGGATGAACTAAAAAAAAATGAGGTAAAAGCAACTTTTTTTTGCATTGGCAATAACATTCAAAAACATCCAGAATTATTCAAAAAAGTAATTCAGGAAGGTCATTCTATAGGAAATCACACATTCAATCATGTAAATGGCTGGAAAACGACAACAAAGGACTATTTAGAAAACGTAAAGTTGTGCGAACTGGCAATGGCTAATAAAAAAACCAATTTATTTCGTCCGCCTTACGGCAAAATAAAAAAAGAACAATCCAAACAGTTAAGGCAGTTAGGGTATAAAATAATCATGTGGGATGTGCTTAGTGCTGATTTCGATCAGACCATCAGCCCTGAACAATGCTTGAAAAACGTGCTGTCAAACGTAAAATCCGGAAGTATAATTGTATTTCACGACAGCATTAAAGCATCGCAAAATCTAAAATTTGCGTTACCTAAAACACTTGAATTTCTAAAAGAGAAAGGATTTGAATTTGATTTAATTAAATCCTAAAAAAATAAATGCGTAGTAAAAACTATATTTGTTCCTGAACCAAGCCAATAATAGTGTTCGCATCTAATTCACCGGATTGTCTCCAAATCATCTGACCTTCTTTATAAATCATTAAGGTAGGAAGACCTTTGATCCTTAAAGCATCAGCTAATTCCTGATTTTTATCCACATCTATTTTTATTACTTTGGCTTTATCACCAAGAGCAGCGGCTACATCTCTAATGACAGGATGCATCGAAACAGATGACTCGTTCCAATCTGTGTAAAAATCTATTAGCACAGGTACTTGTGCGTTTATAAGTTCTCCAAATTTTGACATAAAACCAAAAATTTTAATTTTCTAAATCTACCGAAAAGAGATAATTATTTTACAAATGTAGCATTTTTAACGAATTAAGTCACATTCGTCCCTTTTTTTAGTTCAATCACAGTGATTTCTGGCATTATTCCTACTCTTCCAGGGTAGGCATGGTAGCCAAATCCCCTATTTACATACACATAACGACCTAAATTCTCATACAACCCAGCCCACTGTTTGTAAACATACTGCGCTAGGCTCCATTTAAAATAGCCTGGAATTTCAATCCCAAATTGCATTCCGTGTGTGTGACCGGACAATGTTAGATGAAAATGTTTCTCATGATGTTGTACCTGATGTTCCCAATGAGAAGGGTCATGAGACATTAAAATTTTAAAATCTTCTTTCTTTACATGCTGGGCAGCTTTATTCAAATCACCTGCTTGCTTAAAATTATGCCCCCAATTTTCAACTCCTACCAAAGCAATTTTCTCACTTCCTTTTTCAATAAAAGTATGCTCATTTAAAAGCAGTTTGAAATCAATTTTTCCGTACAAATCTTTTATATTCTGAAAATTATCAGCTTTATCTTTTTCTGTGGGCCAAGTAATATATTCTCCATAATCGTGATTTCCTAAAACAGAATATTTTCCATATTCATGCTTTTTAATTCGGTTAAAAGCGTCAATCCACGGAAGCATTTCTTTGGCATGTGTATTTACAATATCTCCGGTAAATAAAATTATATCCGAATCTTGCTCATTAACCAAGTCTATAGCATAATTAATCTTATCCGGATTGTCAAAACTACCGCTATGAACATCTGAAATCTGAGTGATTCTAAAACCATCAAAAGCATCCGGTAAATCCGGAAAGAAGATTCTTTGTTTGATTACTTTATAATTGTATCGCCCTTCGAAGATTCCGTAAATCAAAGACAAAAACGGCACTGCCGCCAGTCCCATTCCAATTTGGCTTATAAATTTTCTTCGGGATGCCAGGAATGACACATCTTCATTTTTCACTAAAAAATGATTCACTGATCCTGCTCCAATTCTAAAGACATCTTCACCCAACAAAACAAGAGTCAAAACCAATTTGGGTATATATACCAAAAGCACCAAACCCGTGGTAAACATAGTTTGCTTTGTCTGCCCGACAGAACGGTCAAATTGCATGAAAGAATAAACAATGAAAATTAGTAGAAGTACGCTTATAACCTGATATGATATCAATACCCACTTTAACTTGATTAAAGTTCGCAATGCCTGAAAAGCATAAAGTTCAACAACAAGAAGTACAAGGCTAAGTATTAGAAGTCTAAAACCCATTTTAATTAAAATTTTACACAAAATAACAACATAAATAAACGAAATGGATTTTAATTAATTAAAATTTAACTCTAAAACTAAACTTTAATTCCGATTGTTTATTTTTACAGATTCAAAATTCATAATTAAATATATGTCTGCTCAAAAACGTCTTTTCCTTCTCGATGCCTATGCTTTAATCTTTCGTGGCTACTATGCTTTTATCAAAAACCCAAGGATTAACTCCAAAGGAATGGATACATCAGCCATCATGGGATTTATGAATTCATTGATGGATGTTATTAAAAGAGAAAAACCAGACCATTTAGCGGTTGCTTTTGATAATGGCGGAAGTACTATGAGAAATGAAATATTTCCGGAATACAAAGCACATCGTGACGCAACGCCTGAAGCTATAAAAATTGCTGTTCCTTATATTCAGGAATTACTAAAAGCCATGCATATTCCAATTATTGAAGTCAAAGGTTTTGAAGCCGATGATTTAATAGGAACTATTGCCAAACAAGCCGAAAAACAAAACTACAAGGTCTTTATGGTTACACCTGATAAAGATTTTGCACAACTGGTTTCTGAAAATATTTTCATGTACAAACCTGCCCGAATGGGTAATGGAATAGAAATCTGGGGAGTTCCGGAAGTATTAGAAAAATTTGAAATAGAAAGACCCGATCAGGTAATTGACTTTTTGGGAATGATGGGTGATACAGCAGATAACATCCCAGGTTTACCGGGTGTAGGTGAAGTTACTGCCAAGAAATTACTAAAAGAATTTGGCACTATGGAAAACCTTTTGGCTAATACTGATAAGCTAAAAGGAAAAATGAAAGAAAACATTGAAGCCAACAAGGAAAAAGGATTATTATCTAAAACCCTAGCGACAATTTTATTGGATTGTCCGGTGGTTTTTGATGAAACCGACTATGAATTATCGACTCCCGATGTTGAGAAAACAGATGCTCTTTTCAACGAATTGGAATTCCGAAGAATGGCAGAACAATTCGATGCAATATTTAAAAAAGGAGGAACTTTAACTGCAACTGCACCTCCTGTTGATGAAGCAAAACTATATAAGAAACCGCAACCCAAAAACGAAGATCAGTTTGACCTTTTTGGAAGTGCAATTCCTGAGGACACTACAG
>RCUR01000522.1_pt1 | contig 13652 bp, 11 predicted proteins | sample 2166151 | NCBI WGS metagenome assembly RCUR01 (sample SAMN09932785, study PRJNA488358) | compost metagenome | isolation source: compost soil in an enriched community | place: Germany: Experimental Botanical Garden
GCTGCTACGCCGAATGGGGTGACCATGGATGTAGCAGCTGCCGCCAGGCTGCGTCGAGGCCCGAAAGGCTTCCTAAGACAGTTATATCCGGATCAACACAAGACCCTGGGAGCAACAACACGCGTTTATGGCGTGATCGCCACCTTCATGACGCCATCGCGCTGGTGGGCAAACAGGTCATAGGCGGCTTCGATGTCATCGAGCTTGAAGCGGTGAGTGACCAGCGGCGCCAGGTCCACGCCGCCGCTGGCGACCACTGCCATCAAGCGGCGCATGCGTTCCTTGCCACCGGGGCAAAGGGTGCTGACGATGCTGTAATCACCCAGGCCTGCGGCAAAGGCATCGAGCGGGATGCGCAGGTCCGACGAATAGACGCCCAGGCTCGACAAAGTGCCCCCGGGGCGCAGCACGCGCAGCGCCGATTCAAAGGTGGCCTGGGTGCCCAGGGCTTCAATGGAGACATCGACACCACGGCCATGGGTAAGCGTCATGATCTGCTCGACCACATTGCCTTGCTTGAAATCGACGACATGGGTCGCCCCCAACTGGCGGGCAACGGTCATCCGCGCGGCAACCGTATCGACGCCAATGATGGTCGAGGCGCCCATCAGCCGCGCACCTGCCACCGCGCAAAGTCCGATAGGGCCCAACGCGAATACTGCAACGGTGTCGCCGATTTTCACCTCGCCGCGCTCGGCACCGGAAAACCCGGTGGACATGATGTCCGGGCACATCAACACCTGATCATCGCTGAGCCCGTCGGGGATCGGCGACAGATTGGCCATGGCATCGGGCACGCGCACGAATTCAGCCTGGCAGCCATCGATGGTGTTGCCGAACTTCCATCCACCGGCTGCGCGAAAACCATGGGCGGTACCGGGGCCATCCTGGGATGCACAGCCACACAGGCAGGCATAACTGTGCCCGCTGGGGGTGATGGCGCCTGCGATGACCCGTTGCCCTTCGCTAAAGCCTTGCACCTGTGCGCCCAGTTTCTCGATGATGCCGACCGGCTCATGCCCGACCGTCAGGCCGGGGGCGACCGGGTACTCACCGCGCAGGATGTGCACGTCGGTACCGCAGATCGTGGTGGTGGTGATACGAATCAGGGCGTCGCCCGGGCCGATTTCAGGAATCGCCTTGTCTTCCAGGACAATCCGGTTTTTTTCGACGAATATCGCAGCTTTCATGCGGGTCATGGCACAGCCTCCACCAGAGGGAATCCAGGGCGTGTTGCTGCCTGTGTCAGCCTGAGCCCGATCGCAGGCCTTACGCAGTCGCTCGGCAAAGGGTAGTACAGCCGCTTCATAACGCACGCAGGCCTTGTCCACCTCCACCCACACCACGCGGGTGGTGTCTACGGCCAATACCGATGGATTAGGCTGCGGTGATGCAATACTCCAAGCGATTACAACAAGGCGTTCTGGATGATCCGTTGCGCAGTTTTGAACCTTAAGTGAAGAAGAAATCCGACACCGGGTTTACGGCCTGTCAGCTGGCGCGTCCCAGGCTTATCGCGCAACTGGAGGGCGGCGGTTCGGCCAGACTGGTGCTGATCTGTGCCGCCGCCGGCTTCGGTAAAACCACCTTGCTGCGGCAATACCGCGAACATTGCATCGCGGCGCGTCGGCAAGTGCTCTGGCTGAGCCTTGACGAGCGTGACAACGACCTCGCTCATTTCGTTGTACGGCTAGGCCACGAGTTTGCCGTCCTGGGTATACCAGCAGGCACCGACGCAGATGCAGCCGGCGCTGCGGATCGGCTACTGGAGCAACTGGCCGGGTATCGACAGCCCATGGCAATCCTGCTCGACAGGTTCGAGGTCATACGCAGTGCTGCACTACTGGACTTCGTCCAGCAAATGCTCGCCATGTCGGCACCCGGACTCTGTGTGGCGATTGCCTCGCGCAACACACCGACTATTGGCCTGGGGCGGCTTCGGGCACATGGCCAGATGCTGGAAATCAAGCCAACGGCGTTGCATTTCAACCTCAAGGAAACGGCTGAACTGTTGCGTGGCAACTACCGACTGACAGTGTGCGATGCCGACATCGCAGCGTTGCATCGCGCTACGGAGGGATGGGCCGTTGCACTGGACCAGGCGGCATCGAGCCTGGCCGGGGACTTGGACGCAAACGCGCTCATCGAAAGCTTCAGTACAGGCGACCCGAGGCTTGCCACGTTCCTCTGCAGGGAAATCTACCAGCAACAACGCCCGGACTGCCGCCAGTTCCTGGTACAGACCAGTGTGCTTGAGCAGCTGTGTGCGCCGCTGTGCGATACGTTGACCGGTCGCCAGGACAGCGAGGACATGATCGAGCATCTCCTGCGTGCAAACCTGCTGCTGGCGACCGGCGACAAGGAGCAGCGCGGGTACCGCCACCACCGCCTGTTCGGCCAGTTCCTGCGCGAAACGCTGCACAGGCAACACCCCGCTCAGGTGGGAACCTTGTACCGGAATGCAGCGCGCTGGTACCTGGCGGCGCGGCAACCGATACCCGCGATCGACTGCCTGCTTGATGCGGGCGATACCCTCGATGCAGTCGGTGTGTTATCCGCCAACCTGAACCACGTACTGCGCAATGGCCGTACCCGCCTGTTGCTGCGATGGCGGGCGCGCATGCCCACCGATGTACTCGTGCAATACCCCGATGTGTGCCTGGTAATCGCCTGGGCCTTGATTCTCAGTCGCCAATTCCATGGGGTACAGCCGCTGCTGGAAAACGCCCGGGCCAGCCTGGAGGCGGATATTATCCAGTTGATGCAGCTCATGACCACGGACCGGGTGGAAGCGGGTTATGCGCTGGGGCTTGGATTGCTCAAGCGCTTGAGCGTCGATGACAGCTTGCGCTATGGCCTGGCGGCCTACACCCTGGCCTTTTGCATGCTTGCCACCGGCCGCCATGACGATGCACGTCGCCTGTTGTTGCAGGCAACCAGCAGCGACCCTGAATCCGGCGCCAGCTTTCTCGGGGATGTCGCGATCTGTGCCGAAAGCCTGCTGGATCTGGTCCAGGGGCGCCTCGACAGTGCGCATGTGCGCCTGCGCGCGTACACCCGCCACCATTGGCAGAGCGGCACGGGGCAGATATTCGGCGGCTCGGTGATTCTCGATACGGTCCGTTGCACCGTGCTGTATGAAGCCGACGCGCTGGCGGAGGCCGAACCCATACTGACCAAATGTATTGCCTATGCGGCGGTGAGCGCTGCATCCGATACCTTGATCAGCACGTACATCCTGCTTGCCCGCATTCATGGGATAAACGCCAGGCGAACCGATTGGGAGCGCGTGCTCGGTGAGCTCGAAGCCATCGGCCAGCAGTCCGGCTCGGAGCGCGCAGTGTGTTCGGCATGGCTGGAGAGGGCGCGTGTCGCGACCCTGGAAGGGCGATTCAAGGACGCTACCCGAGCCTTGCACCAGGTCGAGTGTCACAGCGCCTGGGAGCGCCCCGGTATTTTCCTCTACAGCAATGACGTCGATACCCCGGAAATCGCCCGGTTGCGCCTGCGCATTCATCAGGGCCAGCATGGCCTGGTCGTCGAGGCGCTGAACCAGGCTATCGAACGCGCACAATGCCAGCAGCTTTTGCGCCGGGCGTTGAAGTTGCGCCTGCTATTGGCGCTTGCCCTGGATGGCCTGGGTCGGCAAAACGAGGCCTTCGCTGAGTTGGCCAAGGCGCTGTCGTTCGCCAGTCACGAAGGCTTTATGCGTACGTTTCTCGATGAGGGCCAGTGTTTGTGCGATCTGCTGCAACGTTGGGCGCTGAACTTCCAGTCGGGCAGCGATCACCCGGACATCGCCCCGGACTACCTGCGCGACCTGATCAAGCGCAGCAGCAGGCAGCCGGTTGCCACGGCGTTGAGCGAGCGTGAAAGGCAGGTACTGGGCTTGTCGGCCGACGGGCTGGCGATTGCAGCAATCGCCAGTACGCTGGCGTTATCGCAGAACACGGTAAAAACCCATATCCGCAACATCAACCTCAAGCTCGGGGCCCATAGCCGTACCGCGGGTACGGCTATCGCCCGGGCCAGGGGGCTGATCGATTAGGGCCTGCAGGTCATGCCCGGTTCGGGAAGTTCGGCAGGCGTTTTTCCAGGAATGACTTCACGCCTTCCTCCAGTGTGGGCAAGTCGAGCAGTTCGCGTTGGCGCACGGCTTCATATTCCAGTTGGTCGCGCAGGCTGTTGTGGCCAGCTGCTTCGAACACACGGCGCGCTTCGATCACCCCGTGAGCCGGCAGGCGTGCCAGTTGCTGGGCCATTTCCATGGCGGCACTGGGCAGGGCTTCGTTGTCGACGCACCTATGGATCAGCCCCCACTGCTCGGCCTTTTCGGCGTACAGGCGCTCACCCGTCAGGCTCAAGGCCAGGGCGCGAGCATCGCCAAGCCGGCGTTGCAGAAACCAGGAGGAACCGCCGTCCGGCACCACGCCCAGGGTCTTGATAAAGGGCAGGTAGAAAAAGGCCGAGCGGGCCGCCAGGACAATGTCGCCAGCCAGGGCCAGGCCCACGCCGGCGCCTGCGGCGGCACCATTGAGGGCCATGACCACGGGCACCGGCAAGGTGTTGAGCGCGGTGATCAGCGGGTTGAGCAAGCTGCGCATGCGTTGCGCGGTTTGCTCGCCACGGGTGCCACTGTCTGCCGTGAATGTGGGGCCATGCAGGTCGGCGCCACTGCAAAACACACGGCCCGCGGCGTTGACCAGCAGGGCGCGTACGGTCTTGTCGGCGCGCACCTTGTCGAGCACATCGAGTAGCTCGCCCATCAAGTCCGTCGTGACGGGGTTGAGTCGCTCCGGCTGGTTCAGTGTGATGATCGCAACAGCCCCTTCCCGGGAATGGAGAATGTTCTGGTAGCTCATAGGGATACGCTCATTTGTTGTTTTTGTTGTTCAACGTCTGGAAACCTACAGTCCGTATGCATTCATTTTTTGCCGCTATAGCGCTCGACCAGGCGGAACTTCTGGACCTTGCCGGTGGGTGTGCGTGGCAGCGGGTCACGTTGCTGCAACACCGCCTTGGGGGTCTTGAAACCTGCCAGGTGAGCATGGCAATGACGGATCAGGGCGTCGCCATCGATTGATTCACCCTGGGTCACGACCACCGCCGTCACGGCTTCGCCCCACAGCGGATCGGGCAGGCCGATCACGGCACACTCGGCGATGCCGGGATAAGCCAGGATCAGTTCCTCGACCTCGGCGGCGTGCACGTTCTGCCCGCCAGTGACGATGACTTCCTTGAGCCGGCCACTGATGAACAGGTAGCCTTCTTCATCGAAGTAGCCGATATCGCCGGTGTGCACCCAACCATTGCGGAAGGTCTCCGCGGATTTCGCCGGATTGTCGTAATAGGCGGTGACCGAATTGGGCGAGCGGCCGAGGATCTCACCGGGTTGGCCGACTGCTACGTCCTGGCCTTGCGAGTCGACGATGCGTATTTCGGAAAACAGTATCAGGCGGCCGGCGGAAGCGGGCTTGTACAGGCGATCGGCGGGCGTGCTCAGGGTCAGTGAACCCGTCTCCTGCATGCCGTAATACTCGAACAGGTTGGGGCAGAGCCTGGCCTTGGCGGCTTCGCGAATCGGTTCGGGCAACGCGGAGCCGGCAAATACCAGCACCTGCAGCGTGTCCACGCGGGTGCTGTCCAGGCTCGGGCAAGCCAGTAACATCGCGGCCATGGTCGGCACCAGGTTGGTCGCGGTGACACCTTCGGCCTCGATCGCGCGCAGCACCGTTTCCACTTCAAAATTGACCAGCACGTTGGGTATGCCGCGCTCTGTGGAGGCCATTGTCCAACTGAAGCCGACCCGGCCGAACATCGGGAACACCGTCATCGCCACGTCACGGCTGGTCATGTCGTAGTTGATGAACAGGCCATTGCCGGCGGTGCAGTTGTAGTGGTTGATCACGTAGCACTTGGGCTGGCCCGTGGTGCCCGAGGTCAGGTTGAAATAGAACGGATCGCTTTCCTCGACGTCGACCTGTGGTTCACTGGAGGCCGACCGCTCGAGCAACGCCTCATAGTCGCCGCCCAGCGCGGGGCCTTCGCCAAAACTGATGTAATGGGCCACCGCTGGCAGGTCATCGAGCAGTGGCAACAGCGGCTGGCTGAAACGACGCTCCACCAGCAGGGCAACCACGTCGGTGGCGCGCATCAACTCGACCATCTCCAGCGGCGCCAGGCGGTAGTTGAGCGGCAGGCCGATCAAGCCTGTCTTGGCCAGGGCGAAGTAGATCTCGACCATCTCGGCGCGGTTGCTGCACAGAAACGCCACCCGGTCGCCCTTGCGCAGGCCCATCCCACTCAGGCCGTTGGCCAGGCGGTTGCAGCGTTGATTGGTCTGGCTGAAGGTGAAACGGCGATTGGTCGAGGTACAGATAAAGGATTCCCGCTCGGGGAAACGAATCGCGGCAGCGCTGAGTACCTGACCCACCACCATTTTTCCCATGGCACTACGTGTCATCTAAGATCTCCTGAGATAGCCCGATGCCTTGCGGCAATGGCTAACGACTGCGGTTTTGTTGTTATTGTTTGCCCGGCCTTGGGCGGTCAACGCAGGTAGGAGCTTCAACGACCCGAGCGCACCGTGCGATACCAAGAACGGGGGATTGGGGGGCGGGTTAGGGAGGAGTTTGCGGGTTGGCTCATGATTTGCTCAGGCCATCGGCGGTAACGCGGCCAGCAGCTTGTCCAGCGTGACCGGATAGTCCCGCACACGGGCGCCTGTTGCGTTGTAGATGGCGTTGGCCACCGCCGCACTGACGCCGCAGATGCCCAATTCGCCGACGCCCTTGGCCTTCATGGGCGAAGACACCGGGTCGGTCTCGTCGAGAAAAATCACGTCCTGGTGGGGGATGTCCGCATGCACCGGCACTTCATACCCGGCCAGGTCATGGTTGACGAAGTAGCCCAGGCGCTTGTCGATGGCCAGTTCCTCCATCAATGCTGCGCCTACGCCCATGGTCATGGCCCCGATGACCTGGCTGCGCGCCGAGGTGGGGTTGAGAATGCGCCCGGCCGCGCACACCGCGAGCATCCTGCGCACGCGGGTTTCGCCGGTGGCGCTGTCCACGGCGACTTCGACGAAGTGCGCGCCGAAGGTGGACTGCTGGTATTTTTTCGCCAATTCGGCGAATTCGATCGAATCTTCGCCTACCAGTTCGCCGGCTTGGGCGGCGCTGGCCAACGGCACGCTGCGGCCGGCCGCGGTGACCTGGCCATTGGCAAACTCGATGGATGGCCCGCTCAGGCCCAGGCGCTGGGCAACGGCTTCGCGAAGCTTGACGCAGGCGGCATAGACCCCGGCGGTGGAGCAATTACCACCGAACTGCCCGCCAGAACCCGATGAGACCGGGAAGTTGGAATCGCCCAGGCGTACGTCGACGTGCTCGAGGGTCACGCCCATCATTTCGGCAGCCGTTTGCGCAATGATGGTGTAACTGCCGGTGCCGATATCGGTCATGTCCGTTTCAACGATCACAGTGCCCTGCGGGTCGAGGCGCACGCACGCGCCGGACTTGACCACCAGGTTGTTGCGAAAGGCGGCGGCCACACCCATGCCGATCAGCCAGCGGCCTTCTTGTCGGGTACCGGGTGTTGGCGAGCGTTGGCTCCAGCCAAACCGCTCGGCGCCGGTGCGCAGGCATTCGACCAGGTGCCGCTGGGAAAAGGGCCGTTCGGGATGCTGGGGGTCGACCTGTGTATCGTTGATCACACGAAACTCGATGGGGTCCAGGCCCAGTTTCTCGGCCATCTCGTCCATGGCCACCTCCAGTGCCATCAGGCCTGGCGCCTCTCCCGGTGCACGCATGGCGTTGCCTTCGGGCAGGTCCAGTACTGCCAGGCGCATGGCGGTCATGCGGTTGTCGCCGGCGTACAGCAGCTGGGTGGGTTGCGCGGCCTTTTCGATCTTGCCGTCGGCCAGGTCGCCCGACCAGCCCTCGTGGGCGATGGCGGTAATTTTGCCATCGGCACTAGCGCCAATGCGGATGCGCTGGATGGTGGCCGGCCTGTGGGTGGTGTTGTTGATCATCTGCGGGCGGGCGAGTGCGACTTTCACTGGCCGTGCGGCCATGCGCGCGCCGAGGGCGGCCAGTACCGCGTCGGACCTGACGAACAGCTTGCCGCCAAAGCCGCCGCCAATGTAGGGCGACACCAGGCGTACATTTTCCTTGGCAATGCCCAGGGTGGTGGCCACATCGCTGACGCTCCAGGCGATCATCTGATTGGAGGTCCACAAGGTCAGCGTGTCGCCTTGCCAGGCCGCCATCGAGGCGTGGGGTTCCATCATCGCGTGGGACTGGTCGGGGGTGGTGTAGGTCGCATCGAGCTTGATGGGTGCGGCAGCGAAGGCGCCGTCGAAGTCGCCACGGGCAGTGTCGGGCATGTCGTCCTTGGGTTCGACCGCCGTTGCCCGGGCGCTGGCCAGGTCGAACTGGCCGTCGGCCTTGATGTACTCGACCTGCACGCGCTGTGCGGCGGCGCGGGCTTGTTCGAAGGTGTGCGCGACCACCAGGGCGATGGCCTGGTGGTAATGCTGGATGTCCGGCCCGGCCAACAGGCGGGCTACATTGTATTTGCCCAGGCCAAGCTTGCCGGCATTGGCTGCGGTGACGATAGCGAGTACGCCAGGCGAGGCCTGCGCCTCATCGAGGTTTATCGAGGCGATGCGGCCCTTGGCGATGGCCGAGCCCACCACCACGCCGTAGGCCGGGTCGCGTGCGGCCTGGTGTTGTTCATAGGCGTAAGGTGCGCGGCCGGTGGTCTTCAACGGCCCCTCGATGCGCGGCGTGGCTTTGCCGATGACGTTCAGCTGGTCGATCGGGTTGGTTGTCGCTGGTGTATCGAACTTCATGCTTGAACCCTCGCTTGCGCCAGCAGCGCCGCCAATGTCCGTTCGACCAACACCAGCTTGAAGGCGTTTTCAGCGGTAGGGGTCGCCCCGGCCAACAGCGTCTCACTGATCGCCTTGGCGCCCTGGGGCATCGCCGCTTCGGCGGCTTCCACACGCCACGGTTTGGGCGCCACGCCGCCGACGGCCACGCGACCACTGCCATCCTTGTCGAGCACCAGCGCCACCGCCACCAGGGCAAAGGCGTAGGAGGCCCGGTCGCGCACCTTGTGGTAGAGCTGCGTGCCGCCAATCGGCGGGGGCAGGGTGACCGCGGTGATCAGCTCGTTGTTGACCAGGGCGTTCTCGATATTCGGTGTCGTGCCGGGCAGGTGATAAAAATCGGCGATCGGTATCGCCCGAGTGGCGCCGTCCGGGCGTACGGTCTCGACCTGGGCATCGAGCACGCGCATGGCCACGGCCATGTCGCTGGGATGGGTGGCGATACAAGCATCGCTCACGCCAATCACGCCCAGTTGCCGGCTGACCCCGCCGATGGCCGCACAGCCGCTGCCCGGCTGGCGTTTGTTGCAGGCCTGGTTGGTGTCGTAAAAGTACGGGCAGCGAGTGCGCTGCAGCAGGTTGCCGGCCGTGCTGGCCATGTTGCGCAATTGGCCCGAGGCACCGGCCAGCAGCGCGCGCGCGAGCACGCCATAGTCCTTGCGGATGCGCGGGTCTGCAGCCAGTTCGGTATTGCGCACCAGGGCGCCGATGCGCAGGCCACCGCCTTCGATGGCATCGATTTTGTCCAGGCCCAGGCCGTTGACGTCGATCAGGTGCGCTGGCGTTTCGATTTCCAGCTTCATCAGGTCGAGCAGGTTGGTGCCGCCGGCAATGTAGCGTGCACCGTCCACCCGGGCGGCTTCGGCGCAGGCCTGGGCAGGGGAGTTCGCGCGGACGTAGTTGAAAGGTCTCATGCGGGCACCTGCGCCACTTCGCTGATCGCTTCGATGATGTTCGAGTAAGCCCCGCAGCGGCAGATATTGCCGCTCATGCGCTCCTGGATTTCACCGGCGAGCAGTTGCGGTGGCTCGGTCAGGCTGGGGCTGGCGTGGCTCGGTATGCCGGCGCGGATCTCCGCGAGCACGGCCACCGCCGAACAGATCTGCCCGGGGGTGCAGTAACCACACTGGTAGCCGTCGTGCTTGATGAACGCGGCCTGCATGGGGTGCAGTTTGTCGGGGCTGCCAAGGCCTTCGATGGTGGTGATGTTCGCACCTTGCTGCATCACCGCCAGGGTCAGGCAGGCATTGATTCGCTTGCCGTTGGCAATCACCGTGCAGGCGCCGCACTGGCCATGGTCGCAGCCTTTTTTGGTGCCACTCAGGTGCAGGTGTTCGCGCAAGGCGTCGAGCAGGGTCGTGCGGGTGTCGATTTCCAGGGTTTGTTGCGTGCCGTTGACCTGAAGGGCGACCTTCAACGTCACCGGGCGCGTACTGTTGGCTGCCGAAGCCTGGGCCGAAATGAAAGGCGGCAGGGCAATGGCCGTCGCCGTCATGGCGCCCACGATCAGGAACTTGCGGCGCGTCAGGGGCATCCGTTGATGGTCGTTCATCTGTTCGGCTCCTGCGGTTCGACATTGCCCTGCCAGTGGCGGGCAGCGGACATCTTCAGGAGTTGGACCCGACGGCTATCGCGATCGTTTAAGAAATTTCACGGCCAGGCGTAGCCGTTGGTCGTCCGGTGTCTGCGCCTTCGCAGACGCAGCCTGGCGGCAGCTACGGGAGGGGGGTGTAGCAGCTGCCACCAGGCTCCGAATCAGCCAGCAGCGTAGTCGCCCGGCTGTTCAGCAGTGAGCCTGCCTGGAAATAACCCATGACCGTACCGACGCTGCGGTGCTCGGTCATGGCCATCACTTCGCCCAACGGTACGCCCTGGCGTCCCGCCTCGGTGACAAAACCCGAGCGCAGGCTGTGCGCGGCCCAATCGCCCTCCAGGCCGGCCAGCTTCGCCCGGCGCTGGACGATGCGGGCCACCTGGTCGGCCGATAACCCCGCGGCGCCGACCTTGCCACCCTTGTACAAGCGCCGAAACAGCGGGCCTGCGTCGGCGGGGGCGGCGGCCAGCCAGGCAGTCAGGGCCTGAGCGGCCGCGCCACGCAGGGGTTTTTCCCGGCGCGTGCCGCCAGTATCGGTTTTGGTCGTGCCCAGGGCATACAACCAGGTGTCGGCATCGAGCCTGCGTACATCGCTAACGTGCAGCGCCACCACTTCCGAGCGCCGCCGGCCGCCGCCACTCCAGGCCAGCAGGAGCAGGGCGCGGTCGCGGATGCCGCGCACGCCGTCGTTGCAGGTGGCCAGCATCGCCTGCAGGGGCTCGATCACCATCGCGGTTTTCTTGCGCACCGACACGCCCTGGCGAGCCTGCGCCTTGCGCGCCTCGCGCAAGAGGGTTTTCAGCGCCGGCGCCTCCGTTGGGCTGTCCCAGCCCTGCAATCGGTGCCATTTGCCCAGTACCGCCAGGCGATGGCTGACCGTGTTGTAGGCCAAGGGCCCCGGCTGAGCTTTTATCCGTGCAGCTACCAAGGCCGCATCGACCGCCACCGGCAGCAGTTGCGACCAACTGCCATCTTCCAGCGGCCGGGCCAGATGATCGAGTACGAACTGCACAGCCACAGTGGGCGGCAGCGCCGCCGTGCCCAGCGGTTGCCCGTAGCGCAGTTGCAGCCAGGCGGACCAGTAGGTCAAGGCGCTGCGGTAGCTGCGCACGGTATTGGCCGCCGTACCGGCCGCAATGAACGCTGCCGCCGCTTCCTGGGCGCTGTGCGCCAGCAAATGGGGGTTCAAGGCCGGTTCTTCGATCGCCGGTAACTGATCTGTAATATTTATTACGTTCATCGTATTATATATTCAGTTTTCAAAAGATAACGTCGGATAACATTTTATTATCATACCTAATTACACGGGGAGCAGGGCATGGCTGTAGGTGTACCGGAAGCGGATGTATACGCAGCAGCCGATGCCGTGCTGGCACGGGGCGAACGGCCGACTGTCGAGCGCGTACGCCTGGAACTCGGGCGCGGCAGCCCTGCACGCATTGGCACGCTGCTGGAAACCTGGTGGGAGCGCCTGGCTCAGCGTCTGAGTGCGGACGCGCGGCTGCCGGCGCTGCCGGCGGAAGTAGGGCAGGCCTTCCTGACGGTGTGGCAGGCGGCGATCGCGGCTTCGCGCGCAACCGTCGAGCAGGAGTTGAGCCAGCAGCGACGTACACTCGATGAAGAGCGCATTCGAGTTGCAGCGGTGGAGGATCAAGCCCGCCAAGACGCCGCCCAGTTTCGCCAGCAAGCCGCCGTGGCCCAGGCCGCACAACGGGCCAGCGAGATCCGCCTGGCGGACCTGGAACTGTTGCTCGAGCAGCGGCTGGCACAACTGGAGGACCTAAAACAGCAACGCGAGGAACTGACGGTCGAACGCGCCCAGGCACAGCAGCAGGTGCAGGCGCTACAGACGCAATTGCAGGACCAGTTTCAGGCGTTGACCGCCAAGGCAGAACAGGAGCGCGTCGCCGCCGAGGTCTACCTGCGCGGCGTGGAAGACCGTGCCCATCGCGAGGTGGACCGGGCCCGGGAAGAGAGCAAGGAGAATTCGCGCAAGCTCAAGGACACCAACCGGCAACTCGAGCAGCTGCAACTGCGCCTGGAAGCCAGGCAGAACGAACTGAACCAGGCGCAATTGGTGGCGGCGGCGCAGCAGGCGCGGGCCGAGACGCTGGACGCTCAGTTACTGCTGCAACGCAAAGCAGCAGCGACCCGCAAGAAAGCCCCCACCCGGCGAGCGGCAGCCACGCGCAAACCTGACACCCAGGATGCTTGAGCTCCCCGTAGGCGCAGGCAAGCCAGCTCCTACAGCGGTAAAAGGCTGTGGGGGATCGATTTGTAAGCAACGCTTCAAAGGCTGTCCGGGATTGGGTGCTTGTTCACCGGCAATCGGGAATCCAACATTGGGCTGTCGCCGGTTCTGCTCGGCATTGACTCATTTGTTGCGAATGATCGGAGATTCCCATGCGCCAGATCCTTCTCGCCAAACCACATGTGCTCGATGGCCTGGACCGCCCCACCAACACGTTCTACGCGCTGTGCGGGAAGGTGATGAAATGAACGGGCAGCCACCTGTTTTCGCCTACCGTCAGGTGTTCGCCTTTGTCGCCGGCATGTGGCTGCGGCGTCGCGGCTTCTTCGGTCTTGGAATTGTACTGACCCTGGCTGCCACCGGTTTCGATCTGTTGTTGCCGTGGGCTTCTGCACGGTTGATCGACAGTGTCGCGCAAAACACCGATGCGGCGCGGGTCTGGCAGAGTTGGTGCCTGTTGCTTGGCGCATTCGCCGGATTTGCCGTGAGCCGAAACCTGGCTCATCGGCTATGGATTCCCTTGGCGGCGCGCAATATGCAGGAGGTACTGCTGCAAAGTTTTGCCCACGTACTGTCGGCCTCCGCTCAATGGCATGCGCTGCAGTCGTCCGGAGATACCGTTCGACGCCTGCGCAGGGCAATGGAGGGTTATGACATTGTCACGGACGCTGTGACCATCAAACTTGGGCCGGCGTTGATGGTATTGCTGGGGTTGGTGGTGATGATCGGTTGGCGCGAACCGGTAGCGGGTGTATTTGGGGAGCCTACAGAATTCGGAAAAAATCGTACGCTAAGGCTTTCCGACCGGCCGTAGCGGCCTGAATTTACCGTCTTCCAGCTTGCGGCTCTGCCGCCAGACGTAATCGCCGGTCAGGTTGACGTGCTCCCAGCCCAACGGCGATAGGTATTGAAAC
>RCUR01000523.1_pt1 | contig 13645 bp, 11 predicted proteins | sample 2166151 | NCBI WGS metagenome assembly RCUR01 (sample SAMN09932785, study PRJNA488358) | compost metagenome | isolation source: compost soil in an enriched community | place: Germany: Experimental Botanical Garden
TTGCCGAGGTAGCGCAGTATCTGATCCGGGCTGGAGCGGGTCTGGCCGTCCCCGTAGTGGCCGCAGGGGCTGGGGTTCATGGCGCCCACCAGCTGGAAGCGGGCGGGGAAGTCCACCTGGCGGGCGGCGCGGCTGATGGTGATGTGGCCTGTCTCCAGCGGCTCTCGCAGGGAGTCCAGCACCTTGCGTTCGAACTCAGGCATTAGGTGTCTACTAATGTCTGTCTGGTGGAAGAACTCGTCTAACGATCTAAACTTTCATATAGCGATATATATCGGGTTAATTAAGTATTTCAAATGTCAATATGTATTCATTGAATATACAATGAGTTATGGGGACACACAAATGGAAAGCGATACAAAGTTAAGCTGTAAATTTCTATCAAATATTGCAGTGCGAACTACATTCCATCAATTGTGCGAGTCTGCAGGTGTAATAGACTTGTTTGATATCGATTTGGAACGCCGCTTTGAGAATTTACCATGGATGGCAGTCATTTGCGATCAGCATGGAGTCCCTTTTCCAATGGCATCAATGTATTTAGCGGAAAGAGCGCTAATGGGACGCGGTGGTACAGGCGATTCTGTTAGAACCTACGCAGAATCTCTTCTTTGTTGGTTAAGGTTTTTATTAGAAAAAAATATAAAAATTGATTCTGCCACAGAGGAAACGTTAGGGATTTACCGGGCTAAACTGGCGAATGGTAAACGGATGGGTCATAAAGAAAATTACTCCAGTAGTACTGTAAATATTAGGGTGTCAGTTGCCGCAATGTTTCATGAGTGGTTACAGCGAACGAAACTGTTGTCATCTCCTTTAGGACGATTTTTGCAAACGAATAAAATCACTAACACGGCTAAATACCGCCAGCGTGTGATTAAACGATACCCTAAATCTATGAGCTTAGAAGAGATTACAGCTTTCTTTAAAATCGCTAGGGAGCCGTACAAGCTGATGTTTCAGTGGGGGCTTACGACAGGAATGCGACGGTTTGAAATATGTGATCTCACATTAGAACAGCTGCCAAATCCAGAGAGTCTTGTGTACAGTGATAGTGGACTGGTGTCAATAAAAGTGATCCGAAAAGGTGGCAAAGAACTCCCAGTCGTTGTACCTATTTATTTGATAGAAAGGACATATTGGTATTGTATTTCTGAGCGGCGCCAACCTACTGCTGATGCAGAACGTTATATATTTATAAACAAAAATGGACAAAAAATATCTAGATCGGCTTTAACAAAAGAATTCAAGCGCTGTGCAAAAAACATTAACTCCGATGCTACTCTACATTGTTTGCGGCATACCTATGCAACACAAATATTGAATATTTTTCAAAAAAACGAAAATCTTTTAGAAAAAAATAATGCGATGAAAGTAGTCCAAGTGCTGATGGGGCATAGCCGCGCTGAAAGTACTTCAATCTATGTTCATGCTGCAACTACATCGAGTCCAGCAGTATTCGAAGCGCTGTCATTTTTATACGGCTCCGCACAATGAAAACATCAATAACTCATGTTATATATAATTGTAGGCTTCAGCTGCTTGGTCCAGATAATAAGCTTCTATCTAAGTTTGATTTTAATGATCTTGGTTTACACCCCGTCCTAACGGTTGCGCTATCAGCAGCTTTTGTGCCGTTCTCAGGTCATTTGAGTCTAGAGTCTCAGCGCCAATGCTGGCGAATAATTAGAAAATTCTCACACTATATTAATAGTGCTGGCATGTCTGAGTCTCAATATTTTAAACGCGATATATTAGATGGGTTTGGGCGTTGGTTAACCGAATGCGAGCTTGCACCTAGTACTTGTCAATCACATTTTAATTATATTGAGTCTCTTCTGAAATGGTTATTACGGAATAATGGTGAACTGTTCGAAGAACAAGTTATTTTCGCACGAAAAAGATTTGAGCGCATTAATAGAATTAATAAACCTTCTTTGAATGATGAGCAACAAAAAATGATTTTATCAGTCTGTTACTCCAAGATAGCAGAAACTGAGAGTAGATTGAGTATAGGTAGAAGATTGCTTCTTGGGGATGTAAGGAATAATAATGAAGAAAATCTTTCTAAACTTATTAATCAGCTGCTATTAATTGGTCATGGAGATATGCCTACGCAGAAGGTCTTGGCTCACTCTGGGAATTCATTGAGCAGGAGAGTTCTAAGCGTTGGTGGTGCTCGTACTATATCAAGAATGCTTTGGATGACACCTGAGGCTCTTTTTCCATATTATCTTGCTGTTCAGATACAATGTAGTGGTAATCCAATGGCTATTCTTGACTTACGTCGAGGATGTATAAGAAAACACCCTTTGAGAGCTGATCTAGAGCGTCTGATTTGGGAGAAAGCACGCTCCAATTCAGAGCAAGTTATCGATTTTCCCATCAAATATGGATGGTCTGCTCCAAATATTTTGAGAAAACTTCAAAAATGGACAGATTTAATAAGATACAAATGTGATGAAAGATTTAAGGATAATGTTTTTATTTGTCATTACACATCAGGACATCGACGAGCCGGTGTTCCATGTATGCAAATGATGCATGTTATGTTGAACTTATTTATTGAAAATAATGAACTACCAAATTTTGATTTTCGTGATATTCGTGTAAGTGGAGCCCAATCCCATCACCGGGCGGGGAACTCATTAGAGGCAGCAAAAAGAAGGCTTAACCATACAAGTATCCTTACAACACAGCTATACACACCATTAGAGGATAGGGCACTTAGTCATGCCAAGATAATTAGAGAGTTTCAGGGCGAATTGGTTAAGAAAAGTATGGCATATGGTGATACAGCCGAATCGAACTTGATAGGGATATCCGGCATTGAAAATCAAACAGTATTTGGATTCAGCTGTAAGGACCCATTTGGGGGGATCGCATCAGGAAGTATAAAAGGCAAGCGCTGTCTCCATTTTGGTTCATGCTCAACATGTCCTGGGGCTCTTGTTGTATTAGATGATGTTAATGTCATTGCTAAAATTCTTGCTGCAAAGGAGGCATTGGAAAATGCTAAAAAGGAATCACAAAGATTAGGTTGGTCATTACGATATGAGAAGTTGTATGCACCTACATTGCACATCATAGTCCATGATATATTGCCAAGCGTATTGCCAGAAATTATTGAATCAGCAAGAATATTATCTAATGAATTTACCATTGTTGAATTAGAGTGATTTACTATGAATAACACTCCGCTTATTAAGCATATGACCTCATTTAAATGGACTCTCTCGTCTTCAAACTTATACGAAAACAAAGACTATATAATCAATTGGTCATCATTCCTACCTGCTAAGATAGGCACAAAACACCAGAGGACATATTTTCTTAAAAGTATCAAAGCATTTCTAATTTTCACATCAACTTCAATAAGAACTGGGATTGAATACGATCAATCAAGCTTTTTGGCCCGAGTTAAAGCTGTTCGAAGAATTTCAAGATGGATGATTCTTCATGGATTATGGCGTTTTTCTCAACTCTCCGGTGAAAACATTATCTCATTTATGAAAGATAGGAAAGGAAGAGTGAAAGGCGATCCACCCGCAGATAAAACTCTGGAGGTTTGGGTTCTATTATTTGAAGATCTCTGGTTATGCCGAGAGCATTATACTAGTGCACTTAAATTTGATCCTACCCCATTACGTAGTGAAATAATAGCTAGATGCAGGCCTGCTAGGTCAAATCATTATAAGCCATTGCCAGAGGAGGCCGCTCTTGCTCTTATTCGTGATGCAATTGAATGGCTGGATGAATTCGGACCATATATTATCGAACTCGTAAAAGAATTTTGGCATAATGCCATTCAATCATCAAAAATGAGTAGGTCCAAAAAATATAGAGATGAAATCCCCCATTATGAAAAATTAAAGACGGATTCAAAGTTTTTAAAAATACATGAAATGCTATGTGAGCAGAATGAAACACGAGTTCGTGATGTTATTTTAAAAGCAGTTGTACATACTGAAGGGGCTGCAATTACAGCATTGTTATTTCTTGTCGGCATGAGGGCGCGTGAACTTGCACGGCTTGATGTAGATTGCATTGAAGCACAGATTGAAGATGATGCAACTGAAGTAAAGTATTTACGAGGCATCGCGGCAAAAACTAGCGGCAGGAGTCGACGCTGGGCAATATTTGATCCAATACCTTCAATTATTGATCTGTTGATCAAGTTACGAGCAGAAGTCCGAGAGAAGCAGCAAATTAAAGCATTACTTGTGATCGGGTATAGACCATTGTCTACACCTAACCAACTAGCAAGTCGTTGGGATCCTTCCCATGTGGGGCTGCGATTACGGCAGTTTGCAAACGCGTCATACAGACGTGATCGCCCTGCTGTAACACGTTTACATCCACATGCTGCTCGTAAAACTTTTGCCAAACTAGCAGTAAAAAGAGATAAACGAGCCTTGGAGCCAGTATCTTGGCATTTCGGCCATGCATATAAAGAATTCACTGATGGAATATATGTAGGCATTGATATTGAACTTGTTGAAATGCTGGCTGAAGAGGAGCGTTTGGAGTTGGTTCGGTCATTAGAACATTTATTATTGTGCGAAAGACTTGCAGGGAAAGGAGCAAAATCCCTTGCAGATGCAAGAGAGAATTTCTTCCGAGGCCATAAATCACTCAGTACATTAGTCACTAAGCTTATCAAAGAACAAGTTAAAATAGCTCCTTGTGATTGGGGTTATTGTATTTATTCAAAATCATTGTCTGCATGTGAGGGCTCAGATATAGGACCAAACCCAATAAAACGCTCTCCAGATGTATGTGCAGGATGTTCAAATTTTGTTGTGACTCCAGAGCATCTATCATGGTGGAAGTTCAGGGCACAGCGTGAAGAAGAATTTTTGCAGCAGCCAAATATTTCTGTGCAATCAATTGATATCGTTGAACATAGGTTATTCAATTCTCGTCGAATTATTAATGCTATCGAATCTAGCAAAAAAGAAAACATAAATGAGGCACTTTCAAATGACATCAAAAAAAATTAACGAAAAGTCATCAATTGTTACTAAAGTAAGGGCTGCTATATTAGCTCATGTTTCATCTTCACCACTACTACCGATCTCTGTAAGTGCTATATGCTTGAATGCAGGGGTAAATAGAGCGAATTTGTACTCACACCATAAAGATTTAGTTCATGAAATTCTTAGTATTGGTGTTGCTAGGCGTACAGATAAATCCTACCGAGAAAATAAAAAAGATATGCTATGTATAATACAAGAGCGTGATGAAATATCGAGCCGCTATAATGCACTATTAATTGTTTGCCTAGAGCTTCAAGCGGAAATAAAAATGTTACGAGCAGAGTTGGCGACTAGACACATAAGATAACTTTTTTGAAGCTTTAATATATCAAATATATAGACTGATTCTAGCTTTACTGACGCCTCCAGCAGAGGAGTTCGCTCTTCGCCTATCTATAATGATGGGCTTGGTGGAGAACGAATTAAATTTAGAAGTAACATTGTTGCTAAAATAGCGTGACCCATAATGGGTTTTCTACATGTCTAGTGACCTGATAATTAGGACCTGACTTCAGCGTTGTATCACGTGTAAGTCAATTCATTCCATCTCGAATTAGGTGTACTGCAGCAAGTCTCAGATGAAGTGCTCACCTGTAACCGGCAAGTATTCTGTCCATAGCCCTCCCTGTTCAAGCACGATCTTATGATCCACAACATTGATGGCACATTTGATCCAACTATCACTGGCGAGAGTGAGTTGAAGCTGAGGAACACGTATGCCGGTAAGCTAATGGTTGTCATTTGTGCCCGTTTTTGACTTGCCAAACAAGTGTCTAAAGTGGAAGCAGCACAATGGAGAGTCGAGAAAATTCACTATACATAAAGTAACCATTTTAAGTTATTTTATGTATATGAAATCATCAGATCTTATCAAACAGCTGAGGCACTTCGACCAACAACATAATTATTGGCTCTACAGATGCCAGGAATTGGCAATCATGTTCCCTACAGAAGCTCCTCAGCAGTTGAAAAACGCTCTTGTAAGACAATGTCGAGCGGGTAATTTGATCAAAGTCGGAGGTGGTCTCTATGCATGGCCGGATGCAAGGTCTACCCCAATGTACAAACTCGAACATCTGATCAACCGGCTTCGCCCCCGCGAGCTCTCATACGTCAGCTTAGAATCGGCACTAAGCATGCACGGCTGGATTTCCCAGATCCCTCTGGCAGTATTGACTGTGATGACAACTGGTAGGACTTACATGCAGCCAACTTCCTTTGGAATCATTGAGTGGACTCATACAAGTCAATCCGATGGTGATATCCTTCATGCCACTGTGTGGGACCCAGCTAGAGGTTGTCTAATCGCTAAACCTTGGCAGGCCTACCGAGATCTCAAGAAAGTTAATCGTAATCTGGATCTAGTTACCCCATGGTCCAATGAAGATGAAAAATGTTAACAATTATTCGTTGCTACTCTTGATGAATTGAGGCGACACAGAATGGCGGGAGAAAAAATGCTGGTTATCGTTTGAGCCCTTGTGTCAAAATACGGGCTTTGACACGGAGAGTATAATGAAAACCATTTTAGCAAAGACTTTCGGGGGGCTAGATAAAGCCTATTATTTCCGCCAGTTTTTTTTGGCGCACTCCTCCCAGCGTTCATCATTTTTATGACAAGCCAAAGTCCGACAGCAAAGCCGATGCCCGTATCCGCGATGTTCTATCTCGGACTGAACACACTGCTGTTTCCTTATGCAAAATTTGTTTGGGACAGTATCAAAGATTTCCTGATGGGCAACACCGTCATCACTCTCGCATTACCTTGGTTTTTGTTGATAAAACTGTTCACTATTGTAATTTGCTGGGGGCTGGCAATTTTTATTGCGCCTATCGGTTTGGCTTGGCTATGGTGGCATCATAGCCACAGAGCCGCACAGTAACAGGGGAATTTAGGGTAGATTAGGGGGTCATGGATGAAGACTGAATTTACACTTCTACAAGATAACTTAGGTGGGCGATTTCGGGTTGTACCTATCGATGATGGCCCCGGCTGGAGTGAAAATGATTACCCTTGCAATGGTTGTCACTATGGCCTTTTTGATAGAGACCGTTACTGCTGTCTCAAGCTGCCTCATGGATGGGATGACGTTGATGAGTTCCATGGGACTACTGCTTCTCCCTTTAGAGAGGTGCTGGAGGCCGCTAAAAATGCAGTCGAGCGTGACCTTGATTTGATGGTTAAGGATATTGAGTTCTACAGCTGCTTGAGCCGAAACAGCAAGTGATTGGTAAGATTTGACTCAATCACATCGGAGGTCTGTTTTTTTGATAAAGAGCTCAAAATTCAGTTATTTATCCATTTTTTGCCAGACTGCTTAGGAGCGGGTTCTCAGCTTACACATCTTCGGCACCAGTTATTGTGCATATTAGTTTTCTGTAAATTGTCTCAATTATTTAGAAAAGTCCCATTTCTTTCCAGACGTGACACAAGCTGCTGGTATTTTATGGACTTAGGCTCGTTAGTTGAAATCCCAATCTTGCGTTTCGCTGCGATGGCGATCAACTTTATGGGATGTGCTCTGTACCTGAACCCAGTCTACGTGGTGGACCTCAACGGACTCAAGGTTAATCTGGAGCGTCATGTCCCGTAGGTCATTCTCCCAATGGCACACTGTGGAGTAAAGTAATGTGTGCTCAAAAAAGTCCTTTGGCTTCGATGTTTTTGAGGTGATCTGAGGCAGCACTTTTTCGTTAACAGAATACTCTAGCTCCCACCCATCCTCGGTCTCGTAACCTGTACGAGCCTTGATCTCTGTACCTTCAGGGAATTTTATCGTTTTAACCCGTGCTGCCTTGTGAAAGAGAACAACATTGCGCCCATCCTGGGACTGTGCTGATTGGAAGATGATCCCATCAAGTCGAGGCTCGTTTTCTGTTGCAAGGAAGTCGGCGATCGCTTGGGTTGCTAGATAGTCAAAATCTTGGTCATCTGGCATGACTGGCCGAGTAATTCGCCTCCCAAGAGTGCGCAAAAATGAAACCTTTTCGAGTCTCTTTTTGAGAGATGGGTCGAAGATGCTTCCTTCATCGTATGCGTCTTCCAGTGAGGTTAGGTCCAGGAGGCGAAGTGGACGAATGATACTAAACCTAGCAACTGCGGCTTTGCTTCCGACAGGAGGGCGGATTTCAGCGATAGCAACGCTTGCGTCCGTTGCGCCGTAGAAAACAGAAATGCCGCGAGCATTCATTCGGCCAGAAGTTGCAAGGCGGGCTGGCGGCGAGCCAAGATGAAGGTCCGGACGACAAAGTGCTATTTTGAGTTTTTCGTCCGACTGAAAAACCCGGGCACGATAAAGGTGCTCAAGAGCAAACTGCGGGCCTGCGTCAACAACGAGGAAACGACCATCCCTTGTCTTGAGCCTATCAATATCACCGAAGATTGATGCAAGATGTGCAGCGGCAGTTCGGCTGAAAAACCGGGCTTCTGACCTCAGAGATTGTTCGAAGTAATGCCACTCTGCTTGCCAGGTCTGATCGCTGAATCCCTTCTCCTCGTAATATGATTCGAATGAGAATTCTGTCTCTTCACCCATGATCGCTGATTCGAAGTCTGCGTGTTTGTCTTCGAGGAGCTCTAGCGCGTCTACCGCTGCTTCTTGTGGAATCTCGGCTGCGTACTCAATGGCCTCAAGGACTGGGGTGCCTTCGCGGTCCCAGTCATATGTGGATTCTTTGTCCGCAAGCATTCGTTCCTGCCATGAATCTGGCTGATCTGACGTCCGGGTATAATGCTGCTCGAATGCGACTTCTATCTGCTCTGCTAGTTTATGAATAGTCCAGGATATTTCGGTTTCACAGCAATAAGAGCACTCACCCATCTCGCCTGTCTGCTCGATCTCGTCGGATAGATACTTCTCACCGACACACACGAAGCAAATACGTTTGATTTGGTTTTCGTCGCTTTCATTGCTATATGGCATGAACCCTTATCCTTCCTACTCGTAATGGACATCTGAAATTATTGGTCCCAAGTATTTCTCACAAATCTCATCTAATTAAAAAGAGACAATGATACCTTCGGCATTACAAAGCTCCAGGGTATCACAAGGATACCCTGGAAGAAGGTTGGGGGACGCGCTTGCCATTTTTAATAATGTCAAATAGAAAGCTAGCGTTGTTAATTACCTTGCTGCTGGACACGCTGGCGTGCTGCATCAATTTCAAGTTCGTGCCTGACCTGATGGTAGATGGGAAGAGTATCGCTGAGGGTATCCAGCGTTACGACTATGGCATAAGGGATCTTCACACTTTTTAGACCTGCACGGAGCTTACAGTTCACTCGGATAATCATGCGATCGCCATCAGTAAACGTGCTGGCATCCTCTCCCTTCCTGACCTCATGAAATACGGTGCCATTTCTCAGATAGTGATGGTAATAATCCGGTGTGTTAACGTTCAGCTTGTCCTCAGGCGGGGTTGCCCAGAGCTGTGCTCCCCGGTAATCCTGATGATCAAATCGTACCGGTGATAGCCAGGCCAGAGTTACGATCAGACGACGGTTTTCTGTGCTTGCCGAAAGACAAGCAGGCAGTGGAAGCACGTAATCCTCAGCCATATCATTTCCGAGTACGCCTGTACGGATAAGGGTGGCTTGGTTGTTAAAGCAGGAATGAATACGGGTTTCATTGACGCGCCCGTAGCCAAACATCTGATTCAAATGCGATTTAAAGTTTTTGCTATTTTCTCTGTTTTTGAAATGGCGTTCGATGACTGAGCGGGACGCCCCGCCATGTTCTGCACCGTGAACCATAAGCGCCTTGAGGATCACTGCATCAGGTGCGTGCGAAAGCGCATCGGCATCACCCAGCTCCTTCAATTCCTGCAGCGACTCAAAAAGAAAGGCTAGACGGCGGGTGGCCAGCGCTGCCGCATTACTAGTGCCAGCCGAATATCCGTAACCGTTCAATTCACCTGGCTTAGACGATGGCAGCGCCGTTCTTATTCCCGGCCCCATACTGGACGTTTTGGCTGGGGTAAGAGTGATATCTTCCTGTGCTAGATGCGTATTGTTTATGTAGGACTGTCGGCCACCTGGCATCATAATCTCGGGTTTGATCATGTTTCGCCGTCCGAGTGTTATCGGGTTTGCCGGGCTGAACATGCCCTGGGTCATCAGCGCATCAATGCGCCTTGGCGGCAACTGGCCGGCGAAACTGTCTTCATGCGTGGCACTAACCGTTAGGGCATTGATTGCCTCTGCCGGAGACAACATGCGGCGAAGTGGGCGTTGACGCATGATCGATTTAAGTGCCGCCTCTTCAAGCTGTGCAGGTGTGATGCTGCGGAATTCATTTTCCCGAATACCCTCCAGGGAAAGGGTCGGATCCTGGTTTCCTGCGCTGACGACAAACAGCACACCGAAGGTGACTGAGAGCCAATCCAGCATGCGGGCTAGCGGGCTCATATGCTTATCGAATAAGCGGTATCGGTCGCCAACGGATAAATTGATAATAACTACGTCAGGGGCCGTAGGAGGGTTATCCGCCGTCCCCTTTTTCATACGTACTACTGCTCGGTGAATTAGGTCGACCGGAAGATACGATATGGGAATGTGCTCTTCACGAACTCTTCCCCCGAATGCCGTACCCTCAGGAGCCATCACAGGCCGAACATGCAGACGTCGCTCAAGGGGAGGTTCTTTGCTATCACTGAGATCACCATGAATAATCAGAGAAGCCATTGAGGTGCCGTGGACTTGCTCAGTTGCTTTTTCATATAGAGCGCTGAATTCGTCAGGATCATCTATCTCAATCCGCCCCCTCAGTGCCGAGTGGTTTTCCATAGGAAGACCATCCAAGAGAGCAACTACTGGACTCAGAAGCTCATCCTCACCAACGGGGGGGATGATTGGTACCGCTTGCACGGTATCATCGTGCAGGTTAATGCCCGGAACAAAGCATTGGCCCAGCGGACGAAAGAACATGACATCATCACAGCGCATGATCTCAAGCACCCCAGCCCCTTGGGCTATAACATCAGACACCTTACTGATGGGAAGCACGCCAATCAGTGCGTGATAGTGGATACCATCATGTGAAAATGCCTGATCAATACGTCCACCGCAGCGGCTGATAACGTCACGGATATGTATCTCCGCCTGTCGCTGCTGCTCAGGATTGCGCCTATACCATAGCTCTATCTCAAAGGGAACGTCTTCATCATCGTATTTCTCTGCGTCATCAAGTCGTTCTCTCCATATCTCAAGGAGCTGAGTAGACTCAAGTCTGTCACGAGTATCCCAGAACCGGATATCCACGATCTGATCGAACACCTTAGCTAGCGGCATCAATCCCCTATCGGCGGTTTTACTCCGATTGAATTTTTCCCAGATCTGATGCAGGCGCTGGAGCCCGGCTTGGTTGCTCATGCTGAGATAGACAGTCCGTGGCACGGGCTTACGCTCACCGTCTTCAAGAAGATAGAAATCGTCGTCTTGATAGTCCTTCTGAGTGAGTATCGATGTCAGAAACTCGAAACCCTCAATGCGCTTGAGCCTGTCAGCAAGCTCGCTGGCATTACCAGCAATATCGAGAACAAGAACCTTTTCAGGCATGAGGCCTTCGGGCGTAGAAGTCAGGAGGATTTGTTCAGCGAATGTCTGTTGAAGAGAAACCAGTTTGGGGAAAATACGGGCGACCTGACTAGCATTGTCAGGTTTTTTGAACTCACCAGACATGACCATTTGTTTCAGACGGTCTCTTTTTTTTTCTGGCTCGGGTTCATTGAAAATAAGGAGGGGGTTCTGTGCCATAACCGGTAACTATTTCCTTTTTGTTGTTATTGCTGGTTTTGTTTGTAACGGTCGGCCCAGACTTTCAGACAATGAGTGGTGATGTCTTTAATTTTTCGTTCACTAGCGGGCAGGCCCAAAACGTATTTACGTTGTACGTCGAGTCCAAATTCTTCAAGTTCTGCAAAGCTGAGACCTGATAGACGCGTGGCAAGTGTGGAAGTGGCAATTCCAAAGGAATGACCGATACGTGCTTCAAAACCTTCAAACCATTTTACGGCCATAGCTTTGGACGGCGACGGTATGTTTATCTGTACCTGGAAGCGTCGCCAGATAGCCCTATCTAGCATTGACTCATGGTTCGTCGCTCCAATGACCACGACATGACTTGGCAGCAAATCAATCTGTTTGAGTAGTGAATTTACCACTCGTTTCATCTCGCCATTGTCATTGAGATCTTCGCGCTCTTTACCGATAGCATCAAATTCATCAAAAAACAGCACACAGCGTTGCATCTTGATGAAATCAAAAAGTTTGTCTATCTGCTGCGCAGTCTGGCCCAGATAGCTATTAATAATGCCTTCATACTTCACGGTAAAAAACGGTACTGCAAGGTGATTTGCGAGCGCTTCGGCGAGAGTGGTTTTACCGTTACCGGGAGCACCACAGAACAATAGCTTGTGGCGGGGTTCAAGATTATAAGAGCGTAGCAGTTCACGCCGCGCATGTTCCTCAACCACTTCAGTGATGATGCCTGTTACCTCATCAGGTAGAACCAAGTCTGCAATCGTCTTCTGAGGTTGAATTTCATAGAACGCATTCTGAAGCGAGGCGTCCTGAGTAAAACGGCGCTCGCCAGTATGGCGTTCACCGATATGTGATGAAGAAGTGAGAATGGTTTTGAGTTTGCCCGCGAGGATATGCTGATGACGTGCGGTGGCCTCAGCCGCAATAGCTTCGGCCGTTTTCTTGAAACGTGTCAGGTCACCTTTCATGCCCGTTTCTACCAGATTAAGGACTAAATCTGCTCTAGCCATACCTCACCTCACGCTACAGAGCCTGTAGCTTTCAGCCACAAGAATATGATCAATCATAGTATATATCAATTTGACATTTTAATTCATAAAAGGAATAATTGCAAAACATTTACTAATGTTTGTACGAAATGATATCAATAAATGGACCTGAACTCATTCGACTCGCAATGAAGAAAAAAGCTCTGAATCAGCGAGAGTTTGCACAGGAAATCAGCCGGAGCCAGGCTCAAGTTTCCAAATATCTCTCTGGTAATTGTGAAATTCCAGGGGATGTAATTATTCGTTGCTCGAATATAATCATGTGTTCTTCACCTGAGCCTGATAATCATATCGAGCTCCTGCTGAAGGTTAACCAGCTACAGGGAGACGAGCATCTTGCCATCCGACGGGCGCTGATGGGGATGATCAATGCTTGGCAGGACAGAAAACACTGAACGGGCCATGACGAAGCTGAGTATTTTTTGCCAATCATGGCCTAAAGAAGATTTACAACTACATACAGCCTGGCAATCTCCGATTGGAGACCGCTCTACATCATTAATGCATTAATATTCAATAAGTTAGAATGATGTTCCTCAAGACGATATCATCAGAGATGTATGTAAGATAGGTAATAAGACAGACAATGCCCGCTCACCTAACCGGTAACTCGTCGAGAAACAGCACCCCGTTGTGGGCCAGCGAAATTTCGCCGGGCCTCGGGTGGCTGCCGCCGCCCACCAGGGCCACTGCCGAGGCGCTGTGGTGCGGCGTGCGATAGGGCCTGTGATGCCAGTGGCCAGCGCGGGGGGTGAGGCCGCCGATGGAGTGGATGGCGGCGGTCTGCTGCGCCTCCT
>RCUR01000524.1_pt1 | contig 13644 bp, 7 predicted proteins | sample 2166151 | NCBI WGS metagenome assembly RCUR01 (sample SAMN09932785, study PRJNA488358) | compost metagenome | isolation source: compost soil in an enriched community | place: Germany: Experimental Botanical Garden
TCGGCCTGCACATCCAGCGGTGAAACACCTGGGCGGCCGGCGCCTGCCATCCAGACAGGCCATAGGCGCTCAGCTGGCACTTGTCCTGCAAGGCGATGACCTGCTGGCGGTCGGCGTCATCAGTGAAATACTGGCGCAGCACGGCGAACACCAGGGGTAACCTCGCGTGCTCGTCGGCGTTGAGCGTCAGCATCGTGAAGCTGTAGGAGCCCTCACCAGCTGCGTCGCGCCGGTGCTCCCATAGCCAGGCGATCGCCATCAGGCTTCCATCCACCCGTGCGATCCGCGTCGGTATCGCCTTGCCGAAGCCGCTGCTCAGGCTGGCCCGCTGGCGCGCCGCCAAGGCCGGAGTGCTAAGTGCCCGCGACATGGGCGCAGCCTTCGCCTGGCTGCGACCCAACGACCTGGTGTGGAACTACTGGCACAACAACTACCTGATGGGCGAGGCGCCGCCAGAGATCGACCTAATCGCCCGGAACGCCGACAGCACCCGACTGCCGACGGCGCTGCACAGCCAGTTCCTCGAGATCTTCCGCGACAACCCCCTGCTTAGAGGGCGGCTGAGTGTGCTCGGCTCACCGCTGTGTGCCGAAGCGATCCGCTGCGACAGTTACTTCATGGCGGCCCAGGGCGACCATCTAACGCCCTTGCAGGGCTGCTACCGCACGGCCCAGCTGTTCGGCGGCCAGCGCAGTTTCTTGCTGAACAACGCCAGGCACATCGCCGGCCTGGTTAATCCGCCGAGTAACCCTAAGGCGCGCCACTTCACCGGCCCAGCGCCGACCATGACGGCGGCTGACTGGCTGGCGCAGGCCAGCGAGCAGCCGGGCATCTGCTGCCAGCACTGGGCGGACTGGGTGATCAAGCGTGCCGGGGCTGAGCGTCCGGCACCCGCGGCGACCGGCAGCTAGCGCTATCCAGCGCTGGAGCCGGCGCCGGGGCGCTACGTCCACGCGTGAAAGGGCTCAGTCCTGCTCGTCGCCGACCTCGCCGCTGCGGTGGTGGGTCCGAGACGCGTCAGGTGCTGGTGTTCACTCACGACGCGAGCTTCACCTTGCTGTGCTGGCCGAGCTCGCCCCGCATGAAATCGACGATCTGATCCGGTACTTCGGTATCTTCCGGGAAGTAGCGGAGCAGTTGGAGCGTATTGAGGAGAACAGAGTCCACAGTCCTACTAACCATCATCTGTGTAGCTGTGGTTTTAAATCGCGGTGTGGAGCGACTAGGTTCGACCCACACCGCCACAGCTCATGCCTTGCTACGCGTTGGTGGCCTCCTCATCCCGCCAGGATAAAGTCGGTTTGGGTCACGGTGGTCGCGTCGGCGATACCAACCAGGCGGATTGAGTCCACGCCGACCGTCACCAAGGCGTCCGCGCCGTCATCAGCGATGATTACGTTGGCAGCAAAGTTCGCCGCAGTGACTCCGAGCGCTGCGATGTTGAGCAAGTCCTGTCCTCCGGCAGGATCGACGTCGAAGCCCTGGATAGAGTCGTTGCCAAAACCCGCGGCACCAAACACGAACGTATCGTTGCCAAGTCCACCGACCATCGAGTCGTTCCCTGCGCCACCGGTAAGGACGTCGTTATCCGCACCGCCCACGATCACGTTGGCGAGCGCATTGCCGGTGCTCGCGAAGTTGCCGATGCCGCCGAAAAACAGATTCTCGACATTGGCATCCAGGGCGTAGCTTGCGAGCGAGGTCCAGACCGTGTCGTTGCCGCCACCGGCGTTCTCGCCTACCACGTCCCCAAGGTCGGTGACTTCGTAGGTATCGCTGCCGGCACCGCCGATCATCGTGTCGGCACCGCCGCCACCGATGAGGACGTCATTACCCGCACCACCGGCGAGCGTGTTGTCGAGCACGTTGCCGCTGCCCACGAAGTTGCCGCTGCCGCCGAAAAACAGATTTTCGACGTTGGCATCCAGGGTGTAGCTCAAGAGCGAGGTCCAGACCGTGTCGCTGCCAGCACCGGCGAGCTCGAACACCGTGTCCCCAAGGTCGGTGGCTTCAAAGATATCGCTGCCGTCACCGCCTGCCATCAGGTCGGCACCTCCACCACCGATGATGACGTCATTACCCGCACCACCCACGATCATGTTGGCGAGCGCGTTGCCGCTGCCCACGAAGTTGCCGATGCCGCCGAAAAACAGATTCTCGACATTGGCATCCAGGGCGTAGCTTGCGAGCGAGGTCCAGACCGTGTCGTTGCCGCCACCGGCGTTCTCGCCTACCACGTCCCCAAGGTCGGTGACTTCGTAGGTATCGCTGCCGGCACCGCCGATCATCGTGTCGGCACCGCCGCCACCGATGAGGACGTCATTACCCGCACCACCGGCGAGCGTGTTGTCGAGCACGTTGCCGCTGCCCACGAAGTTGCCGCTGCCGCCGAAAAACAGATTCTCGACATTGGCTCCCAGCGTATAGCTCGCGAGCGAGGTCCAGATCGTGTCGCTGCCGGCACCGGCGAGTTCGCTCACCACGTCCCCAAGGTCGGTCACTTCATAGATATCGCTGCCGTCACCGCCGGCCATCGTATCGGCACCACCACCGCCGATGAGAACGTCATTGCCCGCGTCACCATTGAGGATGTCGTTGCCGCCCAGGCCGTTCAGGATGTCGTTGCCATCACCTCCGCTGGCCACGTCGTCGCCTGGCGTGCCGATAAAAATGTCGACACCGGGGGTACCGACAAACACTACACCGACGGCCACCGGGGCCGTGGCGTCGGACGCAACGCTTTCGGCCACACCGAAGTCATCCACGAAACTGACCACCACGCGCACTTGATCGCCGACCTGAGCCTGACCAAGCGTGAACGTGCTACTGGTGGCTCCGGCGATGTTGACGAAGCTGACCCCGTTGGTCTCCTGCCACTGGAAGGTGAACTGCGGATTGCTGAGGCCATCGACGTCGACGATGGTCGACAGGTCGGCGGTCAACACCTGGTTCAGAAACGCAGACCCGAGGATGCCCGGCCCAGCGGTCGGTGCGTTGTTCGCCGACGAGTCGACGATCTCCAGCGTACTGCTGCCATCCTGATACACCGCCCGAACGCGCAGGTTCAGACCGGCGACATCGTCCGCCACCAGGTAGGAGGCGCCGATCGCCCGCGAAACCTCGCCGGCGGCGACAAAGGTGATGTCTTCATAGACGCCCGAGCCAGGGATGTTTTCAACCTGCCAGTAGTAAGCCACGGGACCGGTAACCGCGCCGGTCGGATTGGCCGCACTGACGCTGTTCGCATCGCGTATCGACTGGCTGCTGACACGCAGCAGCTGGCCGGCGACAGGCGAATCGATACGCGCACCGGTGGTAGCATCGAGGATCGCCAGACGCCCCACAGGAGCGCTGTTCGAGACGGTGCCAACACCGGAGGCCTGCGCCTGGTCAGCGAACTGCAGGCGCTCGATGCCCGTCAGGCGATCGACGCCATCACGCCCGGCCACCAGGTCGGTCACGATGACGGCGTTGCCTTCGACAGCGACCGTGTACTCCGACGCATTACCGGAATACAACGCAGTATCGAAGTTGTCAGTGCCGGTCAGAATCTCACGGACGATGACGAGCTGCCCCGGGTTATAGGTGCCGTTGATCATCAGTGGCACCATCTCGGCCATGCTGTTGAAGCTGGCGATTTCCGGACCGGTTCCGTCGAGGTTCTGGTGCACGCTGATGCGTACGTTCATCCACTTGTCGCCGTCGATGATGTCGTCACCACCGCGACCTTCGATGAGGTCGCTGCCGCTGCCACCGAGGATGATGTTGCCTCCGTCGAAGAACGAGACCGAGGGCTCTGCGACCGTCCCAAGCGCCGTATTCAGTAGCTCCTGCAACCCGGAGATCAGCCCGATGTTGGTCAGCACGCTGCCCTTCGCGCCCGCGGTCGGCAAGGTAGTGGCGTCGGAGTCGTCACCGCGCAGCACGTCAGCCAAGGCCGATCCCGACAGCCCCTCGACGAAGTCGAAACGCGTCAGCACCGAAGCTCCCGAGCCCGGCATCGGCGGCTGGTCGAAGAAGCGGTCGCTGATGTCGATGGTCACGCCATGGGGGTCGCCCGTGAAGATCGCCCAGTCGAATCCCGACGCGCCTATGTAGCGGTTACCCTGCCCTGCACCGCCCTCCATGATGTCGTCACCGCCCTCGGCATTGAACTTGTCGTTCTCGCCGCCGCCGATATACACATCGTTGCCGGAGATCGGGTCATTGCCGAAGGGGTCGAAGTTGTCCCCCGGCGCGCCGTCGAAGGCGCCGAGTTCCATCCAGTCGTCACCCTCGTTGCCCATGTCCTGCTCATTGGCCTTGGAGCCCAGGATGAAGTCGTTGCCCTGGCCGCCAAAGGCTTCGCTGGCGTCTTCACCGGTGATGATGAAGTCGCTGCCGAAACCACCGAAGAGCAAGTTGACGCCATTGCCCCCCTGGATCACGTCGTTGCCGTTTTCACCCTTGATGTTGTCGTCGCCACCTACGTCCGTGATGATGTCATCGCCGTCGCCACCATTGATGAAGTCGTTGCCGTAGCCCCCCTCCAGCCGATCGTTGCCGCCGTCGCCATAGAGGGTGTCATCCCCCTCGCTGGAAATCAGGATGTCGGCAACGTCGCTACCGCCCAGCACCACATGCTCCACTCCGCTGTACTTCAGGTAGTTGCTGTCGCTCCCCACAGTCGCCGGGTTGTCGCGGGTCACCAGCGGCAGCAGCGGATTGTCGCCCAGCGGGTCGTCCCTCCCGCTGGCGCCAAGGCCAGTGTGTTGCAGCAGCGGGTTGACCTCGAAGGTGAAACCCGGGGTCAGGAAGACCACGCTCGCCAGGTGGGTGGCATGGGTGTTGGCCATGATCAGCTTGGCAAAGGAATTGCCCTCCAGCTCGGTGTTGAAGTTCAGGCCGGCGGTGCGCTCCAGGTAGTAGAAGCGGTCACCGTCCTGGAGTTTTTCCAGCTGGTTCTCGAACACGAAATTGAAGGTCGAGCCGAGCATGCCGCCGAAGGGGGTCTGCTCCTCGGCTAGGCCGCCGATCCAGAAGTCCACCAGGTTGAGACCGGTTTCCACCCCGGCCCAGGTACCCGTGCCGTTGAGGAAGTCCAGTCGGTCGGCCGGCGCCCCTGCCCCACCCAGGACGATGGCGGTCGCTGCGACGCGCTTCTCGGCCAGGGTGGTGGCCGTCACGTCTATGGAGTCATGGGTGCCATAGGCCGCGATGAAGTTGATCAGCGACTCCGGATGCTTGAGGTGCATCACCATGTCGGCCCAACTGATGTAGGGCTTCAGGTTGCTGTCGCCGGTGGCCTCAAAGAACTGCGCACGAGCATGGTTGAGGCTCGGTACACCGGCGTCGCGACCGCGGGCGATGTTCAACGCCGCCAGATCCAGCGGCAGGCCCACCAGGTTGTTGCGCAGCGCCTCGGTGACGAACTCGTCGATCTCGTTGCCCACCGTGCGGGTCAGGCCACGCACGATGGCGCTGGTGGCGTCTTCCGGGGTCACCCCGCTGGCGGCGTAGGCCAGGGGGTTGAGGAAGGCGGCGATCAGGCCCAGTTGCTGGTCGTTGGTCGGGTGCAGCGGATCCACCGTCACCGGGTTGAAGTTTGCGTCGAAGCGATCCACCGTCTCGGTCAGCATCGAGTGGCCGAAGCGGTAAACCGTGTGGGCGAACTCGGCGACGATCGAGGGATCGAGATTGACGTCATAGACCTGGGTCGGCGCGAAGAACAGGTCGATGTTCGGCTGGATGGTCCGCGCGAACTCCTCGAACACCAAGTGCTGGTACTGCATCTCGGTACCGAACTTGGCGGTCTGGAACAGCCGCTCGCCGTTCCACTGCAGAGCATCGATTTCCGCCGGGGTGGTCGGGAAGGCAGTGACCGGAGTCAGCAGCCACTCGTTGATGAACGCCAGGTCATTGCTGGTCAGCACCGTGCTCTTGGTCTGCTCCACCAAGCGGTTGTGCTCGGAGTGGAAGATCGCATGCACGGAGGTCAGGCCGATGTTCTCGTTGACCCGGCCGTCGCCGGCGATGTAGTGGGCATCCAGCAGTTCGCCGTCGTAGGTACCGGCCGGCTGCGGGACTCCGGCCTGGCTGTTGATCAAGCCATCGCCATCCCGCACCAGCCCCGGTGCGGCCGACGGGTCGGCGGCATGGGCGATGTCGCTGAGGAACTGATGCCCGGTGCCGACCGCGCCGGCCAGGCTGATACCCAGGCCGCCGTTGGCGGCCGGGTTGCCTTCGACCAGCACATCATCATCGGTACCCGGCAGCCCGTCCAGCCCGGAGAACACTACCTGCGGGAAGCCGTTGGGCCCCTTGATGAAATTGCCGTAGGCGTCGGTGGCCAGCAGTGGCACGTCGAACACGTTGGCATCGGTCAGGTCGATCCCGAGGATGTCGCGTGCCTGGGCCTTGACCACCGCCCAGGTGGCCATGCCACCGATTTCCACGTCGTCGTCAGTGCCGAACTCGCCATCGACACCCAAGTTGCGGTTGGTGATCAGCTCACCGGTTGCCACGGGACCATTGGCCGTGGAGACGTACGCGCGCAGGAACACCTGGTGCGAAGGGTGCGAGCTGTAGGTTTGGTTCTGGTCGACGAAGGGCGAGGTGGTGTTCTCGTTCACCCCCGGCTGGCCGTCGACCTGAGTGGCGCGGGTCAGCACCATGAAGTTGGTCGGGCTGCCGGCGACGAAACGCGGGTCGTCCGGCTGCAGCGGGATGTACACGGTGCCGTTGCCGCCCTTGGTCACCAGGTCCAGGCCATGGTCGAAGAACTGCCCGAAGAAGGTCATCCAGGCGTTGAAGGGCGCGGTCAGCCCGGCGTCGGGGGCGGCGTTCGGGATAAAGTTCACCTGCTGGTCATCGGCCGTGCCGAACAGGCCATCCAGACCCGGGCTGGTCACCAGGGTGGCGCCGTCGGTGCCCGACGCCGCGGCTACGGCCGCCGGGTTGTTGTTGGTCTGGTCGACGATGAGGTTGGAGATGGTACGTGGGTCGCTGTCGACCACATTGGTGGAGGAGTTGTAGTTGGTGTTGGTCTGCCCGAGGAAGGGCGCCTCGTCCTGCTCGTCGCGGAACTCTGGCGGCAGCAGCCGCGGGAAGACGTTGTCGGCGGCGCCGAACTGGCTCTGGTCGATGCCGGAGAAGTTCAGCAGGTTGTTGAGCTCGCCGGTGACCGTGCGCAAGCCGGCCGCGATGCGCAGGTTGGGTACCAGGGACAGCAGGTCGGCGCCGGCGGCATGAGCTTCGGCGATGCGGATCTGGTCGAGGATGAAGTCCAGGTCGCCACGCACCAGCTGCACGCCGGGACCGCCAGCGGTGATCGCCGGGCCCGGCTCCACTGCCGTGGTCGGCGTCGGCGGGGTGAAGGGCGCCACGGCGACGGTGGGTACCGAGAACACCTGTTCGGTCACCCCGTTGGCATCCTGGTAGACGCCTTTCACCCGAATCGACAGGCCCGCCACGTCCGGGGTGACGCGGTAACGGATGCCGTTGGCGCTGATGAAGGCCAGGTCGCCAGCCGGCACTTCGATGATGTCCTCGAAGATGCCCGAGGCGGGCACACGCTCCACCTGCCAGATGTAGTTGACATCGGAGATGGCGCCACCGGGATTGTCGGTGTCGTTGACGTCCAGGGCCGAGACGGTGAGGAAGTCGCCCACCTGCAGCTCGCCGCCGTTATTGTCGGTGATGCTCAGCGAGCCGCTGGGTTCGGCGTTCAGGCCGGGGGCCAGGACCACCGACTGGTCGGCGAACTGCAGCCGTTCGATATGGGTCAGGCGATCAGTGCCGTCGTCGCCGACATCGTCAATGACCGTGACTATGTCATCGGTGAGGTCGCCCGCGGTGCCGTTGTCGTCGATGGCGATGCTGTAGTCGGCGCGGTTGCCCGAGAAGATGGCGGTGTCGAAGTCCGCGTCACCGGTCAACAGTTCGCGCACGGCCACCAATTGGCCGGGGTTGATGGTGCCGTTCAGCACGGCCGACATCAGGGTCAGATTGGCCGCGGTACCGGCAAGGATGCCCGACTTGTTCTCGATCACGCCGACCATGCTGTCGGCGCTGCCGATCTCGTTGCCAGCAGCATCACGAATGCTGATGCGCACGTTCAGCCACAAGTCGCCATCGATCAGGTCATTGCCACCGCGCCCTTCGAGGAGGTCGCTGCCGCTGCCGCCGAGGATGATGTTGCCGCCGTCGAACACGTCGTCCGCGGTACCGGTGTTGCCGTCGGCGCCCGCCGCGGCGGTACCGACAAACGCTCGCAGACCTGCGATCAGATCGAGGTTGGTCAGCGCGCTGCCGGTGGCCCCGCCATGGTTAACTATATTGCTCGGGTTTACGTCGTCGCCGCGTAGGATATCGGCGAAGTCGGACCCCGAGAGGCCTTCCACTTCGGCGAAGCGGTCGAAGATCGAAGCCGGCGACTGCGCCACCGGCAGGGCGATGTGCTGCCCCACCTCGCCGATACCGAGGAAGGCCGCCAGGGACAGATCGGCGGTCACACCGATTCTGTCGCTCTTGTAGGTGACCCAGTCATAGCCGGACATGCCGTCCATCTTGTCCTGGGCATCGCTGCCGACGAAGATGTCGTCGCCGCCCTCCCCGATCATCTCGTCGAAGCCGCCGCCACCGACGAAGATGTCATTACCGATGATGTTGTCTTCCAGCAGGGGGGCGAAGTTGTCCCCCGGCGCGCCGTCCTGGGTGCCCTTTTCGATCCAGTCGTCACCCTCGTTGCCGGTGGGCGGCAGGCTGGTCTTGGCGCTGTAGATGAAGTCGTCGCCCTGGCCACCGAAGATGATGGCGATATCCTCGACCGAGACGATGAAGTCCTTGCCATCGCCGCCGAGGAGCAGATGGCCGGCAACGCTGCCGGCCATCATGCTGCCCGCGTGGATCACGTCATTGCCGGCACCGCCCTCCATGCGGTTGTCGCCGCCGGCATCGGTGAGGATGTCGTCGCCATCGCCGCCCAGCAGGGTGTCGTTGCCGTAGCCGCCCTCGAGACGGTCATTGCCACCGTCGCCGTAGAGATTGTCGTCGCCTTCGCTGGACACGATGATGTCGTTGCCGGCGGTGCCGCCGAGAACCACATGATCCGCACCGGTGTAGCGCAGGTAGTTGGTATCAGGCCCGGTGGTGTCCGGGTTGTCGCGGATCACCAGCGGGGTGATCTCCACGCCGTTGATGAGGATGCCGCCGGTGGGGTCGTCGCGGCCGGTTGCGCCTAAGCCGGTGTGCTGGATGCCCTGGTTGACCTCCAGGGTCAAGCTCGGGGTGACGAAGATCAAATTGGGCAGGTGAATGGCGTCGGTGTTGTTCATCACCAGCTTGGCGAAGGAGTTGTTCTCCAGCTCGGTACCGAAGTTCATCCCCGCCGTGCGCGACAGGTAGTAGAAGCGGTCGCCGTTCTGTAGTGCCTCCAACTGGGTCTCGAAGACGAAGTTGAAGCTGGAGCCGAGCATGCCGCCGAAGGGCATCTTCTCTTCGGCCAGGCCGCCGATCCAGAAGTCCACCAGGTCAAGGCCGGTGATAGTCACCCCGTTAGCATCACTGGCCCAGATGCCGGTGCTGTGCAGGAAGTCCAGGCGGTCGCCCGGTTCTCCGGCGCCGCCGAGTACCAACAGGGTGGCAGCGGCTCGCTTGGCGGCCATGGTGTCAGCGCCGGTGATGCTGGCGTGGGTGCCGTAGGCGGCAATGAAGTTGATCAGCGACTCCGGGTGTTTCAGGTGGTCGGCGAAGTCCACCCAGCTGCTGTATGGGGTCAGCTGTCCGTCGCCGGTCATGTGGAAGAACTCACGGCGCGCGGCGTTCAGGGACGGAATGCCGGCGTCGCGGCCACGAGCGATGTTGATGGCGGCCAGGTCGAGCGGCAGGCCCACTAAGTTGTTGCGCAGGGCCTCGGTGACGAACTCGTCGATTTCGTTACCCACGGTGCGGGTCAGGCCACGCACGATGGCGCCCGCGGCTGCCTCGGCGCTCGGCCCGCTGGCCGCGAACGCCAGGGGGTTGAGGAAGGCGGCGATCAGGCCCATCTGCTGGTCGTTGGTCGGGTGCAGCGGGTCTGCCGTTACCGGATTGAAGTTCGGGTCGAAGCGATCGACCGTCTCGGTCAGCATCGAGTGGCCGAAGCGGTAAACCGTGTGGGCGAACTCGGCGACGATCGACGCGTCAATGGTGGTGTCATAGCCGGTAGGCGCCAGGAACTCGTCCACCTGGGGCTGAATAGTGCGGGCGAACTCCTCGAACACCAGGTGCTGGTACTGCATCTCGGTGCCGAACTTGGCAGCCTGGAACAGCCGCTCGCCGTTCCACTGCAGGGTGTCGATCGCGGCTTGGGTGGTCGGGAACGCGCCCGGCGCGGTGCCGGGCATCAGCCAGGGCGTCAGTTCGGCCAGGTTGCCCGAGGCCAGCAGGGTGCTCTTGGCCTGTTCCACCAGGCGGTTGTGCTCGGAGTGGAACACGTGATGCACGGTGGTCAGGCCGATGTTTTCGTTGACCCGGCCGTCACCGGCTATGAAGTGGGCATCCAGCAGTTCGTTGTCGTAGGTGCCCGCCGCAGGCGGAGTGCCGATGTTGATGATGGCGTCGGCGTCTGCCGTCAGGCCACCGGTGGGGTCTGCGCTGTGGGCGATGTCGATCAGGAACTGGTGGCCTGTGCCGACCGCGTTGGTCAGGTCGACGGGGGCCAGCGGGTTGCCTTCCACCAGGAAGTCGTCGGCGGTGCCGACCAAGCCGTCCGCCCCTTTCATCACCACTTGCGGGAAGCCGTTGGGCCCCTTGATGAAGTTGCCATAGGGGTCGGTGGCCAGCAGTGGCACATCGAACACATTGGCGTCGGTCAGGTTGATCCCGAGGATGTCGCGGGCCTGCGCCTTGACCACCGCCCAGGTAGCCATGCCACCGATTTCCACGTCGTCGGCGGTGCCGAAATCGCCATCGGCGCCCAAGTTGCGATTGGTGATCAATGTACCGGTAGCCACGGGTTCGCCGTTGGCGTTCAGCTCATAGGCGCGCAGGAACACCTGGTGCGAGGGATGCGAGCTGTAGGTCTGGTTCTGGTCGACGAAGGGCGAGGTGGTGTTCTGGTTCAACCCGGGGCCGCCAAACTGGGTGGCGCGGGTCAGGACCATGAAGTTGGTCGGGCTGTCGTCCACGAAGCGTGGATCGTCCGACTGCAGCGGGATGAAGATGATGTCGTTGCCGCCCTTGGTCACCAGGTCCAGACCATGGTCGAAGAATTGTCCGAAGAAGGTCATCCAGGCATTGAAGGGCGCGGACAGCCCGGCGTCCGGCGAAGTGTTCGGAATGTACAGGGTCGGGGTGTCGTCAGCGGTTCCGAACAGGCCATCGAGGCCGGGGCTGACCACTGTGGCCGAACCCGGGGTCTGTGCGGCGGCGGCCACGGCCGCCGGGTTGTTGTCGGTCATGTCGACCAGCAGGTTGCTGATGGTGCGCGGCTGGCTGTCGATCACCGTGCCGGTGGTCTGGGTATAGGAGGTCCCCGCCTCCGCTGGGCGGAAGGCCGGGTCGAGCAGGCGCGGGAAGATATTGTCTGCGGCGCCGAACTCGGTCTGGCCGGCGAACAGGTTGTTGAAGGAGCCGTCGATGGTGCGCAGACCGAAAGGCACCTGCACGTTGGGCAGTAGGTCACGTAGGTCTTCACCGGAAGCGTGGGCTTCGGCGATGAAGATTTGCTGGAGGATGAAATCCAGGTCCGACAGGTTGAAGTTGGCCATTTGCTGATTCCTCGATTCCGACTGAGTAGGGGCGTGCGCCATGGCAGCAAGGACAGGGCTCCACGCTTTCGACTTGACTTCGGGATTTGGGGGACTAGATGACGCCCACCTTGAAGCACGCTGGTGCTAGCGTGATCCATGCTCTTCAGCAGGCGGTTCTATCCCTGACGGCGCCGGCAGAGTGATGCCGGCGCCGGGGTCATCGGCCCGGCGGACCGTGAAGTTCGGTTAGGTGCAACGAGGTGGGCGGATTCGCCCTATGGAAGAAGACTCGCGAGAAGGTACCCATGATCTGCACCCTAGCTTTAATTATTGCTTCGCCGGGGCCACAGTGAACTCAGCAATCGAGCCGCCTGACAGGCGAAATAAATAGTTACATTTGCCATTAAAGACTCGCCCCAAAGCACTGTCAATAAATCGCCTCATCAGGAAAAAAAAATCAATAAATACAATAACCATTTGATTTATTTAGATTTTACAAAAAATAAACCTGCCAAGTGTCGCGAGAAACGCTTTCAGGAAGCGAGAAAAGATCGGCCGACAACCCTGAAAGCAGCGAAATAGACGCCTCCAGAGGCCGCCTAACCGCTGATCGACAATTTGGCGCCGTCCGGAAGGGTGCTCAGAAATCAAGAGCCTTCTGGCGCGACATGTCACTAAAATAACTCTTGCAATTTCTCACCTGAGTGAGTTGGTCGCACACTTCTTGAGGATGCTCAAGTAGTCCTTCAGCGTTTGCTCGTCCGCAGCTTTCACAGTCATACCTTCCGGGCCAGTTCCGACATCGGTGAACTGCTTAGCCGGCTCGCCGTTCGCCTTGAAGTCTTTCAGTTCCTGGGAGCCTTCGCGGAACACCCAGAGGCGGCCATCTTCCACTTCGGTCACGAAACCAGGTTTATCGAACTGGCTGGCGAAAGTCGTGCCGGCAAACAGGCTGGTCACCAGCAGCGCGCTCAAGGTGAGTTTTTTCATTGCACGGTTCCTGTGTGGGGTTGAGGTCCGACAAAACCTGGGCATGCTGCTGGAGGCCTATAATCCGCGTACCACTGCGCTAGCCTTTACCGCCGCCAGCAACAATTTCGAACTGGCCATTGCGGTGGCCATCGCGACCTTCGGCCTATCGTCCCCGGTGGCTTTTGCCACCATGATCAGGCCGCTGGTGGAGGTGCCGGTACTGATCTCGCTGGTGGGCGTGGCCTGGTGGCTGAAGCGTCGCTGGTTCGATCAGCCGAAGGGCGCGCTTGCTGAGGAGTAGATCCATGACCGACGACCACACTCCCAATCTCGAAGCCGATCTGGTTGACCTGCCTACGCTGGACAAGCTGGGCAGCACGCCTTCGGCGCCCCACAAGCCGCGCATCCTGCTGCTCTACGGATCGACCCGCGAGCGTTCCTTCAGCCGCCTGCTGACGGAAGAGGCGGCAGCTGTTCTGCCGACTGAAAACTGACCCAGGTGTTCAACTGCTTCTGCTCAATTTTTGAGCAGGAGAACACAGGGTGATCAGTATGGAAATGATGGTTGCCATCGACCGTATGGACTACGAGCAGCGCCGCAAGCGCCAGGCCCAGGGCATCAAGAAGGCCAAGGATGAAGGGAAGTACAAGGGGCGCCCGGTCGACGCCGACCTATACAAGCGAGTCGCTGAACTGCTGAAGGCCGGCCTGGGCATCCGGGCGACAGCTCGCCACGCCGATTGCAGCACCACCACCGCTCTACGCATCCGTGACTCGCTCGCGTGACGGGTGCCGCCCGGATTTCTGCTGGTAGCCTGCTGGTAAGCGTGGGGAATGCTGGTATCTGATCGGGCTGTAAGCCGCGGAATATATGGCGTCCCAGAGTGGGTTCGAACCACCAACCTTCCCCTTAGGAGAGGGCAGTTATCTGTCATAGTTACTTGTTTTTGGCCGGGTAGTT
>RCUR01000525.1_pt1 | contig 13642 bp, 9 predicted proteins | sample 2166151 | NCBI WGS metagenome assembly RCUR01 (sample SAMN09932785, study PRJNA488358) | compost metagenome | isolation source: compost soil in an enriched community | place: Germany: Experimental Botanical Garden
CACCCACATCATCCGCAACATCGTCAACAACCCGGGGCAGGTGTTCGACGACATCATCACCAACGAGCAGATCTTGAAGCGTGCCGGCTCCATCAGCCACTACTACGACGATCTGATCGAGGCGACCGCGCTCTACCATCTGCACGGCGAAGGCACCCACAGGGTGGGCGAGCGCGAGCTGACCATCACCTTGCGTGGGTTGAAGAAGAAGCTCTACCTGTGCCTGATGAGCGTCAACGCCCTGGAGGCGATCCGCTTCTATGTCAGCTTCGCCTGCTCCTTCGCCTTCGCCGAGCGCGAGCTGATGGAAGGCAACGCCAAGATCATCAAGATGATCGCCCGCGACGAGGCGCTTCATCTCACGGGGACTCAGCATATGCTGAACCTGATGCGCAACGGCCTGGACGATCCCGAGATGGCGGAGATCGCCGCCGAGTGCGAGCAAGCCTGCTTCGACATCTTCAAGGAAGCCGCCATTCAGGAGAAGGAGTGGGCCGAGTACCTGTTCCAGGACGGCTCCATGATCGGCCTGAACAAGGACATCCTCTGCCAGTACGTGGAGTACATCACCAACCTGCGCATGAGTGCGGTCGGTCTGCAGCCAGCCTTCGCCGGCGCCAAGCAAAACCCCATCCCCTGGATCAACACCTGGCTGTCGTCTGACAACGTGCAGGTCGCCCCCCAGGAGGTGGAAGTGAGCTCCTACCTGGTCGGCCAGATCGACAGCGAAGTACATGCCGACGATCTCGGTGACTTTGAGCTGTGAGTGACACGCTGGCGCCGCAACATGCACCGGAGCAGACCGCCTCGGCGGCGCCTCTGGTGCATACCCGCGACGGCGCCCTGCTCGCCCAGCCCGGCGAGAGCCTGTTGGAAACCCTGGAGCGCCACGGCCATCGGCTGGAATTTCAGTGCCGCAGTGGCTATTGCGGCGCCTGCCGCATCCCGCTGCTGGCAGGCAGAGTGCACTACCCCAATGCGCCGCTGGCGTTTGTCTCCCAGGGCGAGTGCCTGCCCTGCTGCTGCCAACCGGTGGGGGCCATCCGGCTGGATATCCGGAAGACGTGACTCGGTGCCGATCGGCAAGATCGGCCCCTGACGCCCCATAAAAAAAGCCGCCGGATCGCTCCGGCGGCTTTTTGCTATCTCGCACACGGCTCCGCGTCGGGATGACGCGGAGCCGTCGCTCATTCAGAGCCAGGGCGCGGCAGTCGGCCCCTGGTGCAGGCCCAGCTTCCAGACCCGGCCAAAGTGCTTGTAGTGACCCGCGGCCACGCCGGCCTTCTCGCCCATGCCGTGGTAGAGATCCAGGTGCCCCTTCTTCACCGCACCGCCCACATCCAGCGCGATCAGCAGGCGCAGCTGGTGTTTGCCGGTCCAGTTGCCGGCTTTGTCGAGCAAGGGCACTTCCGCGAGGATAGGTGTCCCCATGGGCAGCAGCGTCTTGTCGGCGGCCACTGCCGCCATGGGCAGCAGCGGAATGCCGGCGGCGCCCACCACGTCGTTGGTGGGGCGACGCTCGAAGAAGACATAGGAGGGGTTCTGCTCCACCAGCTCCTTGACGTTCGCCTCCGGCTGGCTGTTGGCCCACTCCTTGATGGCCTTCATGGACATCTGCGCCTTGGGCACCTCGCCCCTGTCGATCAGCACCCGGCCGATACTCACGTAGCCATGGCCGTTCTTGCCGCTGTAACCCAGATATTGCAGCCTGTCGTCATCCCCGTAGTGGACGAAGCCGGAGCCCTGCACGTCCATCAGGAAGTTGTCGATGAGGGATTTGCTGTACCCCAGCTCCAGCCCGCGGTTGGCCAGCGCCCCCTTATGGATCTGAGCCCGGCTCGGACAGCGACCGGCACAGTTCGGCATGGCATAGATGGGATACTTGTACTGGCCATCCGGGCGATGACGCACCTCCAGCACCGGTGAGTAGTAGCCGGTGAACAGCACGTTACCCATGCGATCGGCGCCGCCCAACTGGGCCAGGCTGATGCCGTACTGGCCGATCTGGGCCGGATTACCGCCCTTGGCGACCCAACGGGAGAGCTGGCGATAGAGCTCGCCATAACGGCGGGTCATCTTGCCGGAGCGCTCCAGCACCAGCCGGCTCTGGGGGCCGAACTTGCTGAAATCCGACGCCTGTCGGCTGTTGATGCGTTCGACCCGCACCAGATCGGCTGGCAGGGTACCGTCCAGATACTGCTTGCCCAGATTCTCCGGCACCTCGCAGTTCAGAAAGCATCTGGCTTCGGTCTTCTTCTGGGGCACCTTGGCAGGGTCAGGGTTGCCCGCACAACCGGCCAATCCGACCACAGCGGCGGTCAGCCAGTACGCGTGTTTTTTCATATGTCCTCATCTAACCGAAAAACGCTAACACCATGAAAATGGTGATGAATTCAATCAAAAGCAGCAGCGGATGCCACATCGGATCCGCCTGTTCGCCCGCACGGGCCGCGCGGCCATGGCCGCGGCGCCAATGCAGGCGGCGCTATCATACAAAAACAAAGGGCCTCTTGGCCCCTTAAATTGAAAAATCAGGTGCATTCATCGCTAGGCCCCTGCCACGGCATCTGTGGCCCTGGTGATCAGGCGAAGAGGCGCACGGGGCGCTGACCTTCAGGGCCCGATCGTCATCGCCAAGCCGGGCCGCCCTCCCCTGGCCGCCGGGATTTTCCAAAGGCCGATCATCTGGGTTATAACAAGGGGACAAGATGTGAGGGGTCATGGATGGAACAGCTCGAGATCTTCCCGCTGCAGAGCCCCTGTATCGGGGTGTGCGAAGTGAACAACAAGGGCTACTGCAAGGGCTGCCTGCGTAATCGGGAGGAGCGTTTCAACTGGCTTGTCATGACCCATGCCGAGCAGCAGGAGGTGATGCGGCTGTGTCGGGGTCGCAAGGCCAGGGTCGAGGCGGCGCGGCGCAAGGCGCGGGAAGCCGCAGAGGCCGAGCCACAGGGAGGACAGGCGGAGCTGACGCTCCTTCCCGAGCAGGACGAACAGGGCCCTCTCATTCCACCTAGGTGACGGTTGGGTGCCACATCAACATTATCTACCCGCTACCATCCAGCCGGATCGCAGAGCATAGCTTCGACTCTCCATGACCCTCAAAAACACCGTGGCGGCTCACGCAGAGTGGCCGCCACAATATCGTCATCGTCCTTTCAATCAGCTCAGGATGGCGTTATTCCCCTTATCACCACCAGACTTCGGCCTGAGCACCTATGGTCCAGGTGTCGTCCTGCGTCTCACCAGCGGCATCCGGGCGGAATTCATCATCCTGCTGCAGATAGCTGGCGAAGACCCGGATCTCAGGGCGAGCCCACCAGTCGTTGCTGGGAGCCCAGGCCTGGGACAGCGTGATCTTGGATCCATCCTCCTCCTCACGCTGACGGCCCTTCTCCACCCAGCTGTCCTTGAAGTAGCCGAGCTCGAGGTAGGTCTTCATGTGCTGGTTCCAGCTATAGGAGGGCCGAATGACTGTGGAGAACACCTCCTTCTCATCGTATTCGGTGGTGACGCGGGTATCGTTATTGAAGTCGCTGAGGTCATTGGCCTTCGCGTAGACGATCTGATGACCCAGCTCGAAACCACCGCCCAGCTTGATGGCGCCATGGTTCAGCACCCGGAAACCGCTGCCCCCGCCGGAGCTCATCTCCAGCCCACTGCCGCTGCCGTTGCCGTAGTTGGTGGCCTGGCCGGTCAGCCCATCGCTGAAGTACTGCACCGCCGTCTTGTTCACCCCACCCATCACATTCCATACCACCTGCGCCGTGAGCATCTGCCCATTGGCAACCTCATCGAGGCTCTCTTTCTGGCTGTCGGAGGCATTCACGTGGGCGAAGTTATACCCCATCTCCAGCGTGGCATCCTGCCACACCGGAATGCCGGCATAACGGATATCGAAGGTATTCACATTGACGTGCTCGTCGCCCTCGTCATTCCCATCGCTGTCCACCTCGTCCCAGGGATCATTGCGGATGATGGCGAGGGAGAGTTTGCCGGGGCCCAGATCGATCTGCTCCACCCCGACCCCGGCGCCGGAAATGTCCCAGTACGCGAAATCGGTGAGGTGCACATCGTGGATCTGATAGTAACGTTTACCGGCCCAGAGCGTTTCGTTCCGGCCAAACAGATTCGTCGCCTTCACATTGGCCTGGCGCAGCGCAAACTCGGCCTCCTCGTCGGTGGCCGCCTCCCAGTCACGCTCCTGCCCCGATGACATGGTCAGCATGGTATCGAAGGCGAAGGTTTTATTATCCTGATTATATACTTCCTGACCCAGGCTCATTTCGGCATAGGTATCCGCCTCATTACCAAGACGCCCTACCCGCTGTTTATTCATGGTCTGCATATCACCATTATCTGAGGTGCCAAGACCAGAACGAAGATAGCCATGAAAGTCTATCGCCAACACAGAGGAAGAGATCATGCAGGCGGCGACGGCGGTCGCCACCTTTAATTTTTTAACGCGCATAGGTACATCCTTCTTATGATAAAAAGTCAATCCGAATGGTGTATTACTCTTACTTATTAAAAAGCCAAAGGTGGCTCAAAAATGATGTCGTTGTTTAACCGTGTAAATAAACAGATAGAGATAACTCAGCATGGGGATGGCGAAGCCATAAATAACCCCCGACATATCAGACAGCAGCGCCTGAATGGAGGGAATAACGGCACCGCCCAGGCCGGCCATGATCAATACCGCCGAGGCGATAGGGATCAGCCGTTTTGGAATATTATTGATAACCAATGAGTAGATGACCGGATAGATCACTGAATTGGTCAAACCGATCAGCAGCAATAAATAACCGCTGTATTGATTGGACAACAGCATGCTCATCAAAATAAGGCTCGCCGGAATACTGGTGCAAACCACCATCAAATAGGTCAGATTGACCCGGCTCGCCACGCAGCCATACAGCAGGCGGCCGATCATGGCGCCGGCCCAGTACAGGGAGATCAAGGCGGCGGCCTCTTTTATCGACAGATTGCCCAGGCTCGGCTCCGTCAGATAGATGACGGTATTGACCGCCACCGCCACTTCGGCGCCGACGTAACAAAAGATGGCAAGCGCACTCAGGGAGAAGAACTTGTTGCCGAAGAGTGCTCTGATATTCTCAGAAAAATCAGACTTCTCCTCCCCGCTGATCTCGACATCGGGCAGCCGTGTCAGCCGGCTCAGCAGGATCAAGCCGAGGATGAACAGCAGCAGTATCCCATAGATGAGCGTCAGCCTGGCACTCTGCTCCTGCACAGAGAACTGGTAGAAGCCACCCAGGATAAAGGCGGCCGACAAGGGTGCCACTACGGTGCCGAAGGAGTTGATGGAGGAGGCGAGACTCAATCTGCCGGGCACCGAGGCAGCGGAGCCCAACGCGGCGAGATAGGGATTCGCCACCACCTGCATGGCCGCAACGGCCAGCGCAATAAACAGGACCCCGACACAGAGCAGACCGAAACTGTGGCTCTGATAGGCGAGCGTGATGATCCCGCAGCCCAGGATCGCCAGCCAATAAGAACTCTTGAGTGCCTTCCTATAGCCAAATGCCGTCATGACCCACCCCATAGGGATCGAGGCTAAAAAGGGGGCACAAAAAAATATAAGTGAAATAAAGCTGGCGCTAGTATTGGTTAATGAATAATGTTCCTTGATGTAGGGAACCGATACGGATGTCAGTGCCGTTATCACACCCCAAATAAAGAATGTGGCATTCAATATGAACAGCGGTGCAACCTTGCTGGTTTTGTTTTGCATGTTGTCTTCGGATCAGAATATAAAATGAGTGGAGCACGTTAGCGAGAGGAGGCTTGGCCTCCTCTCCCTATTATTACCCGATCACATAGCTATTAAGCTGGCCTGACTTCAGCGTGACGATATTCTCAGTTGTGGTCCGCCCCAGCAAATTGGCGGAGGAAACCACCTTCATGCCGATATCGGAGCGCAGTTCCCCCACCTGGATGACACTGTCCTCGCTGTTATACAGGCGCAGTAAATAACCGCCCTCTCTATTTTTCAGCAGGGTACTGAATACCGCTTCCGTCCCCATCAGTTCACCCAGGCTGAATTGATTGGGCACCTTGAAATCCAATGGATTGGTGTGGAAGTAGCTGATATTGAATTCGCCGGTACGCGACAGCGACTGCTCATGATAATAACCATTCGACTTGGCGAAATTGACATAGCGGCGCCGGATCTGATTGGCCTGATAGCGCTCACCCATGTGCAGCGCCAAATGGAATGTCAGCGGTTTCAGCAACTGGCTATCCGGGGTGGCGATGATTTTTTCTGCCAAGCCACTGGCGCGGCCGGGACGGCGCGACAAGTCCGGCAGACCGAAGTGGCCACAACTGCGGAACAGGGTAATCGCCAGGCGATCGAAGTCGGCGCCGACCACCTGGTACTCCTTGCAACCCTGGGTGAACACAGACGCATAATGCGCGTCCCCGATCAGGGAGACATGGTTCAGCAAGGGCTCAGTGGTGGTCGGCTCCTCGACGAAGCCCTTCTCGCGCCAGTCGGCCAATTCCGCGGGCTGAGTGTCACGGGCCACCTCGAAGAAGGGCGTCCCCGCGCGGGAGAAGCGACTCGCAATCTGGCTGTTGACCAGCAGGCGCAGGCGATGATTCTTGCTCTTGTTGTCGACCGAGAGGGTCAGCTCGATGAGATCGGCATCCTGCTTCAGCACCAGCTCGAGCACGAAGGGCAACGCCTGCTCGGCGCATCCCTTCGCCCGGCTCTCGAGGTCATGGGGCACACGCCACTCCCCGGTCAGGGTCATCACCTCGGACTGGGCATGTCGCACCACCCGCACATCGGCCTGCTCGAGACCCAGCGCGATGCACCAGTCATGCTCTGGCGGGCAATGATCGTAGTTGTCGCCGGCATCCCCATCATTCTCGAAGCTGAGGATCTCGGTGAAGGTCTGGTTGAGGCGGCTGTCGGTCAGGTTGAGCACGCCGTCTTTCATCTCCAGCTTGTAGCAGGCATTCTCGATCGCCGTCCCGCTGAGCGCACTGGGCAGGGTGCGGCAGCAAGAGCCGAGGCTGTCGTCAACCTCCAGCACCTTGTAGCCAAGGGCCGGCAGGCTGATCGCGACCTCTATCTCGGTGAGGTAATGGTATTTGGCCGGATCATGCAGGCTCTCATCCTTGCGCCAGATGCCGCCATAATCCCGCTCCTGCGCGATCACGCTGTAGGCGACCTGCTCACCCTCATACCAGAGGCTGAACTCTTCCTGCTTCGTGAAGACGCGATATCTGGCGACCAGCTCGCTGCGCTCCGGCAGGGTGTTGACCAGGATCAGGGGAGAACGACCGGCCTGGATGTCGCAGCTCAGCGCCAGCTTGCGCAGCAGGTAGACATGGGTGCTCTCGGCCAGCTCGTGGGCCATCTTCAGCCGCTCGAAGATGCGGGCGTTCGTTCTGTCGGTGTTGGTGCAGACGCTATGGGTCTGGGCACGGGCCAGCAGACGCCAGATCTCGTCGACAAGCCCCTGCTCCCAGGGCAGCCCGAGCTTGTCGGCCATGGCCATCAGGGGCTGCACATTGTAGGTCATCAGGCGCTCTATCTTGTCTTGCAGCTGCTTGATGTCGTAGCGCACCGAGTTGATCGACTTGTGCACGCGGGAATATTGGGTATCGAGGAACTCGCCGTAATACACCGGGAGCTTGTCGCCGCACACCGCCTGCAACCGCTCGAAGTATTTCTCGAAGGTCGTCTCGACGAAGTGATATTCGTCAGACTCGTCATTGTATTGCGCCAGCTTCTCCTTGAAATCCGGCCGGATCGGCGTCTGATCGTTGCCCATGGTCAGCAAGAATTCATCGAAGGGCGACTTGTTGGCGATCAATTCGAGCGGCGTCATGGTATTGGTCTTGCACTCGGATGCCAGCTCCTTGGACAGCAGCTTGCCGCTGAAGAAGGGATCGTAAGACCAGCCATAGCCATCGATCAGCACATTGGTGATGACGCGACTCTCGCCCGGGCCTTCCCAGAAGAATTCGGTCGGCAACTTGTGCTTGTCGCCCATGCCGCGGCGGAAGGAGAACTTGGTGATCCCGACGCCATTGAAGATTTGCGGGAAATCCACCGGATGGCCGAAGCTGTCCGGCAGATAGGAGACCATGGAAGAGCCGCCCAGGGAATTCGCATATTCGATGCCCAGCCGCAGGTTGTTGATCATGGCCTCGCCACTCACGGCGAACGTCTCGGTCTGGGTGTGCCATGGCCCGATGAACAGCCGCTGCGCCTTGATCAGCGCCTCCAGCCTGCCGCGATCCTCCGGGCAGACGGCGAGGTAATCCTCGACGATGGCCGTCTGACCATCCAGCAGGAAGTGGTCCACCGCCCCCTCCTCCAGCATCTTGATCGTCTCGCGCATGTGATAGACGAGTTGAACCTGAGATTCACGATCGGTGAAATACCATTCATTATCCCAGTGGGTCTGATATACAACGTGGCCAAGTTTCTTCATTTTCATATTACCGATGATAAGTGTTATTAAGAGGGAAGCACGGCTCCCCTCCTGCAATATATTCAGGCCTGTTCGGCGATATAATCTTCCAGCTTCGTTTTGAGTCTATCGACGCTGGCACCATATATTGCCTGCACGCCTCCTTCGAGGACGACCACGTCCATGGCACCCAATTTCATCCAGACCCGCTTTTCCCCATTGACCAATTTGTGGTCCTTGACTTCCACCCGCAGACGGGTGAAGCAATTACCCACCGAGATGATATTGTCCAGCCCACCCAGGGCCTCCACTATCTTGGCGAATTTGGAATCATCGCTGCTGACGATATTGCTGAGCAGGCTCTCTTTCTTCGGTTCTTCGTCTGCTTCCGTATCAGGTTCACGCCCAAAGACGGTGATATCAAACTTCATCACGCAATAACGGAATACCGCCGCATAGATGCCGGTAATACCGAGACCGACGGCAAACCAGAGCGCCAGCTCCCACCAGCGACCCAGTACCACGCCGACCTGCAGGATGCCGGAGGCCACCACGTTGACCAGGCCGAACAGCTTCCAGGTGAAGACCGGCTCCCCCATGATGGAGCTGAGCAAGTCAGGGATCATGGCGAAGGTCGAGAGCAGCAGCACGTGCACCACATAGAGGATCGGGGAGACCAGCACGAACATGAATTCCAGCGGCTCGGCGAAGCCGGTGAAGATGACGGCGGCCGTGGTGCTGATATAGAGCGCCTGTACCTTCTTGGTCCGCCTCTCCTTGGGGATAGCGAAGAACATGCCGAGCGCGGCGCCAGGCAGGGCAAACAGGCCGGTGATGTCCTGGGCATAGAACATGTTGCACATGTTGGGCTTGTTGAACACGTCCATGGCCATCGCCTGCTGGCCCTGGTTGACCAGGTTGACGATTTCGTCGAGCCGAGCCGGGCACACCTGGGCGATGCCGATCAGGTTCACCTGCTGCAGCGTGGAGTAGAGGGTGCCGCCCACCGGGGTATATTCGAAGACGTAGTTGGTGATGTGGTGCATGCCGATGGTGCGCAGTCCCACTTCCAGGAAGGTCTTGAAGAAGGGGGCGACAAAGGAGCCCGAATGTTCGACCGCACGGGCGATGTGCTCGAGGCCGATACCGATCAGGGGCCACACGAACAGGATCACCAGGGCCAGGATCAGCGCGTAGAAGAAGGTCATCAACACGGTGAAGCGCTGGCCATTGAAGAAGTCCAGCCAGATGGGCAGCCGATCGAAGCCCTTGTACTTCTCCCACAGCTGGGCGGCCAGGGCACCGACTATGATGGCGCCTATGACCCCGACGCGCATCGTCACTATGCCAAAGACGTTCTCAAACAGGTTGTAATATTCCGGGTTCTTCTCTGGCGAGAGCAGATCCGTCACTAACTTAATATCGGTGAGTCCCTTGAACTGGCTGAAATAAACCAGAGACAACTCGCCCAATATCTTATGAAAGGTCAGGAAAAACAGGCCGGCGATGACGATCGCACCCGCCTGTTTCTCTTTGGTCAAGGCCGCCGCCACACAGAGGGCGAAGAAGAATGGCAAATTACCAAGCACGACCCAGCCGGCCAGGTTCATATATTTGCCAATAAATGAAAATGCCACGCCGATGACCGGAATGCCGCCCAATAAGGACTCATTCATGCCGACGGAGCCAATAGCAATCATCATCGCTGCGAAGGGCAGCACGAAGGTAGCCGCAAATAACATCGACTTGGCGAAGAATTGCAGTTTACTCAACAAAGCTTTATTCATCGTTGTTCCTAATTTGCTAAGTGAGAGCGAAATACGTTATCTGCCATGTAGGGTACGAATGGCAGATAACCTCATCTGATTGTTATTTAATAAATAATTGACTGTTTCAGGGCTCAGCCTCTGACGTAGGCCTTGATGGTGGCTATGGTCTGGCCTTCACTCTCGCCGCTCGGACGGATCCGGTAGCGCCCCACCGAGGCCGGGATGATGAAGGTCTCGGCGTAGTGCACCACGAAGGGCTCGAACGCCTGATCCGGACTCTCCACCGTGGCCTCGCGCCCCTCCACCAGGTTCAGCACCTGGACTGTGCCCAGGGTGTGGTGCTCAACCGGCACGCTGAACCAGTGACGGCGGGTCTCGATAAACTCGCGCTCGTGCAGACCGGTGCGCTCCTCGCGCCAACCCGCCCCCTCCCCCAGCGGCTCGATGCGGTTGACCAGGTTCTTCTCCACCCAGTCGGTGTCGCGATCCCACTGGATCACCTGGCGACCATGCTCGAGGTGGATGGGGCGCGGGATGCCGTCCAGTCCGACCCGTCCCCAGTCCCACAGCTTGAAGGTGAAGATGTAGGGGGTGGCGCTGATCTCCAGCACCATGGCGCCGGAGCCCGAGCAGTGCACCGTACCGGCCGGGATCAGGAAGTGATCGTGCTTCTTGGCCGGGAAGCTGTTGACGAAGCGCTGGTCATCGAAGGGCTTGTCGCCCCGCTCGGCGGCGGCGAGATCCCCCAGCATCTCATCCGGATCTATCCCCGTCCTGGTCCCCAGATAGACGCAGGCATCGGGCGCGGCATCCAGCAGGTAGTAGCTCTCGTCCTGGGTGTAGTGCATGCCGAACTCCTGCTGGATGTATTCGGTCAGCGGATGCACCTGCAGGCTGAGGTGCTGGCCACCCATGGTGTCGAGGAAATCGAAGCGGATCGGGAACTCGGCGCCGAAGCGGGCGTGCACCTGCTCGCCGAGCAGGGCCCGCGGCTCGCGGAGTACCAGGTTTTGCGAGGGGATCTCCACCCGGACCGAGCCAAAGCGCAGGTAGAGGCTATTTTCCTCGGGTACGCAGTCAAAACACCAGGCGTAATTGGCCTGCTCTGGATCGAGATCACAGACTTCTTTCATCCACTGGCCGCCCCAGACACCGGGATCGAAGAAGGGAACCAGTCGCAGCGGCTGATGGGCCGCCTGGTGCAGGGCGCCACGCAGCGCCTCCCCCTCCACCATGGCCGGGTTGGCCTTGTCGTTGGTGTCGAGCAGGAAGTCGATAGCGGGCAGCTGGGCCAGCTTGTGGCGATCGAACACCCGCCACTCGATGAAGAAGGCCCGCTTGTAGCGGCGCAGTATGTCCTCATCCAGGTTGTCGACGCCCCAGTTGCCGATCTCCTTGCGCCGCAGGCGTTGCTGGATCTCCCAGCGCGCCAGATCCGCATAGACCCGCACATCCCCCTGACAGACCAGCGAGGCGCCGCCCCCCAGCACCACGATCAACCCCTCCTGCACCGCCGCCACCTCGGCTTGCAGGGCCGCCAGCTTGGCGGGATCGAAGAATTCACTCAGCTTGTGCGGCGCCAGGACCCCAAACACCCGATCCTCGGTGATGAAACGCTCCAACATGGCAAAAATCTGGGGTTCGGGCAGCCGGGCCTGCTCGACCTCGATCAGATGCAGCGCGCCAAACGACTCGGTGAGCCAGCCCTTGATCTGCGCCAGATCCACCCCGTGGTAGCTGTCGATCACCAGGACTCGCCGACCGCTCTCACCGACCGCCTCGCGAAGTCGCCGGGCTACGCTCGCCCAGCCCTGACAGGCGGCGTCATCGAACCCCTGCACCTTCACTTCGGGGAACTTGTCATAATTGGGCAACCCCATCGTCTTCATCTTCGCTTTACCTCTCATGCTGTGATGGGATGAAAGATAAATCGATTAACCAACAAAACCTATCTGGTAAACAAGGTTAACCTCACAGCATTCGATCGCCGCGGCCAAAATGAAATCAAAACGAGAGGTTAATCTCAATTAAGCATCTTCATTTGACACGCGAAAGGTTAATCGATATACCTGCACCATCGAATCACGACCGACGAAGTGACCCAATGAGTAATGTGACCGTAGCCGACATCGCCCGCCACCTTGGTATCTCCACCGCCACCGTCTCCATGACCCTGCGCAACAAGGGACGGATCTCCGAGCAGACCCGGCAGCGAGTGCTCAAGGCGATCGACGAGCTGGGCTATGTCTACAACCAGACCGCCGCCAACCTGCGCAACAAGAGCAGCAACCTGGTCGGCCTGCTGCTGCACGACATCACCAACCCCTTCTATGCCGAGATGACGGTGGGCCTCAGCCGGGAGATGGAGGCCCATGATCTGATGCTGTTTCTCGCCAACAGCGAGGAATCGGCCGAGCGCCAGCAGCGGTTCATGGACTCCCTGCAGCGCAACAACGCCGCCGGCATGGTGATCTGCGCCGCCCAGCCGACCCCCCACAGCTTCTTCGACAGCCTGCTGCGGCGCCGGATCCCCACCATACTGGTCGTGCGCCAGGTGCCGGATGCCGCCTTCGACTTTGTCGGCACCGACAACTTCCTCGGCAGCCAGCTGGCGACCGAGCATCTGCTGCGGCTCGGCCATCGCCACATCGCCTTCATCGGCGGGCAGGCCTCCTCCATCAGCCGCTCCCAGCGGCTGGGGGGCTACATGAGCAAGCTGATCGAGCACGGCATCGCCCCCAACCAGGCCTGGATCCTCCCCTGCGGCGCCAGCCGGATCGAGGGCACCCAGACCATGACGGCCCTGCTGGAGCAACACCCGGAGGTGACGGCGGCGGTCTGCTATCAGGACGTGGTGGCACTCGGCGCCATGCTGGCGCTGCGCAAACGGGAACGGATGATAGGGCGGGACTTCGCCCTGGTGGGCTTTGACGATATTCCGGAGGCGGCGCTGGTCGAGCCCGCCCTCACCACCGTCTCGGTGGCCGCCCAGGAGATTGGCCGCAAGGCCGGCGAGCTGCTGCTCGAGCGCATCGCCGGCAACGATGAACCCGCCAAGAGCCTGATCCTGCCGCCCACCCTGGTGGTGCGCCAATCCTGCGGCAGCCAGGCCTGAGCCGCGAGACGACCCGAAAACCCATACCCTGGCCAGAGAACTGCTCTGCCATCAACAAAAAAGGCGGCCCGCGGGCCGCCTTCTTCATTCTCTATTTTCACTCTTGGGTTATCAGGCCGTCGCCAGCTTGGCCTGCGCCTCGCCGCGCTTGAGCATGGCGTAGGCAACCCCGGTCACCAGCGAGCCGGCCGTGATGGCCAGGATGTACATGAACACGTGGCTGATGGCGTTCGGGATGAAGAGCACGAACAGGCCGCCGTGGGGCGCCACCAGTTCGCAGCCGAACAGCATGGAGAGCGCACCGGTCA
>RCUR01000526.1_pt1 | contig 13630 bp, 14 predicted proteins | sample 2166151 | NCBI WGS metagenome assembly RCUR01 (sample SAMN09932785, study PRJNA488358) | compost metagenome | isolation source: compost soil in an enriched community | place: Germany: Experimental Botanical Garden
ATTGTTTTTCACGAAGTTCTCTTGCTACCGGACCAAAAACACGAGTTCCTCTCATCTCACCAGCAGCATTCAATAACACACATGCGTTGTCATCAAATCTGATGTATGATCCATCGGCTCTTCTCACTTCTTTTTTGGTACGTACAACAACTGCAGTTGAAACAGCACCTTTTTTAACGTTTCCGTTTGGTGTTGCGTCTTTAATAGATACTACAATCTTGTCTCCAACAGAGGCATACCTTCTTTTGGTACCTCCTAAAACACGGATAGTTAAAACTTCTTTAGCTCCTGTGTTATCTGCTACTTTTAGTCTTGATTCTTGTTGTACCATAATTATTTAGCTCTTTCTAGGATTTCAACTAATCTCCAACATTTTGATTTACTCAAAGGACGCGTTTCGCTAATTCTTACAGTATCTCCAATGTTACAGTCGTTTGTTTCGTCATGTGCAACAAATTTCTTTGTTTTCAACACGAACTTACCGTATAATGGGTGTTTTACTCTAGTTACTTGTGCAACCACAATGGATTTATCCATTTTGTTTGAAGTAACAACCCCAATTCTCTCTTTTCTTAAATTTCTTTTTTCTTCCATCTTTCAGCAGAATACAATTATTGTAACTCTCTTTTAGTAAGCTCTGTAGCTAATCTTGCAACTGTTCTTCTTACAATTCTGATTTGTAGAGGATTTTCAATTGGTGATATAGCATGAGCCATTTTTAGGTCAGCATATGTTTTCTTAGTCTGGCTAAGTTTTTCTTGCAACTCCGCTGCAGAAAGATCTTTTATTTCTGATTGTTTCATAATATAATATAGATTATGCTTCGAAATCTCTAGCAACGACGAACTTAGTTTTTACTGGAAGCTTTTGAGCTGCAAGACGTAACGCCTCTTTTGCAACTGACAAAGGTACTCCTCCAACTTCAAACATAATTCTTCCGGGTTTAACAACGGCAGCCCAGTATTCAACTGCACCTTTACCTTTACCCATACGTACTTCAAGAGGTTTCTTTGTGATTGGTTTGTCTGGAAATATTTTGATCCATAATTGTCCTTCTCTCTTCATGTAACGAGTTGCAGCGATACGCGCAGCTTCGATTTGACGAGAGGTTAAGAACATTCCATCTTCATGTACAGATTTAATACCAAACATTCCATTTGAAAGTTCATGCCCTCTTTGAGAGTTACCTTTCATTTTACCTTTCTGTACCTTACGGTATTTTGTTCTTTTAGGCTGTAACATTTTTCTTTAGTTTAAAAATTTACTTTCTTTTACGAGCGTCTGGTTTTCCACCTTTATTAAAGTTAGATTTGCCACGAGGAGCATCTCCGCCTTTACCACCACCAGTTCCAGATTGTTTTTTATCCATTCCTGCAAGTGGAGAAAGATCTCTCTTTCCATAAACTTCCCCTTTCATGATCCATACTTTGATACCCATTCTACCATAAGTAGTATGAGCTTCAGCCAAAGCATAGTCAATATCGGCTCTGAAAGTTGATAGAGGAATTCTACCTTCTTTGAAACCTTCTGAACGCGCCATCTCAGCACCATTCAAACGACCAGAAATTAAAACTTTGATACCTTCAGCGTTCATACGCATAGAAGCAGCAATAGCCATTTTAATTGCACGTCTGTAAGAAATTCTGCTTTCAATTTGACGACAGATACTTGTAGCAACTAAAAAAGCATCAAGTTCAGGTCTTTTGATTTCAAAGATGTTAATTTGAACCTCTTTGTCAGTAATTTTCTTAAGTTCTTCTTTCAACTTGTCTACCTCTTGTCCGCCTTTTCCGATAATGATACCAGGTCTTGCAGTAGTGATAGTAACGGTTACAAGTTTCAAAGTTCTCTCGATGATTACTTTTGATACACTAGCTTTTGATAAACGAGCGTGGATATACTTTCTGATTTTGTGATCTTCGGCAAGTTTATCACCGTAATCATTTCCACCATACCAGTTTGAGTCCCATCCTCTGATGATACCAAGTCTATTTCCAATTGGATTTGTCTTTTGTCCCATGCTGCTTAAGAATTGCTTTGTGTGTTATTGATAGCTCCAAGCACGATTGTTACGTGATTAGAACGTTTTCTTATTCTGTGTGCGCGACCTTGTGGAGCTGGACGAAGTCTTTTCAACATCATTCCACCATCTACTCTAATCTCCTTAACAAATAAACCTGCTTCTTCTAAACTAGCTTCACTATTTTTTTGCTCCCAGTTATTGATAGCAGATAATAATAATTTTTCTAATTTTCTTGAAGCTTCTTTAGAACTGAATCTTAATATGTTAAGTGCTCTTTCTACCTTCTGACCTCTTACTAGATCTGCTACTAAGCGCATTTTTCTAGGTGAAGTAGGGCAGTTATTTAACTTTGCAAAAGCTAGAGACTTATTAGCCTCTTTTCTTGCGTCTGCTGTTTCTCTTTTACGAACTCCCATTGCTTCTTATTTTTTACCTTTATTTTTTGCTCCAGCATGACCTCTAAAAGATCTAGTTGGTGAAAATTCTCCTAATTTATGTCCTACCATGTTTTCTGTTACGTAAACTGGTACAAACTGACGACCGTTATGAACTGCGATTGTTTGCCCAACAAAGTCTGGAGTAATCATAGAAGCTCTAGACCAAGTCTTTACCACTCCTTTATTTCCATTCTCAATGTTTTCTTGAACTTTCTTGTCTAACTTATAATGAACGAAAGGTCCTTTTTTTAATGAACGTGCCATATCTTATTATTTCTTTCTACGTTCTACGATATACTTGTTACTCGGGTTTTTCTTAGAACGAGTTCTATAACCTTTAGCTGGTATTCCATTTCTTGAACGTGGATGTCCACCAGAAGAACGACCTTCACCACCACCCATTGGGTGATCGACAGGGTTCATTGCAACAGGTCTTGTTCTAGGTCTTCTTCCTAACCATCTTGTTCTACCTGCTTTACCAGATACAACTAATTGGTGGTCTGAATTAGAAACCGCTCCAATTGTAGCCGAACAAGTCAACAAGATTAATCTTGTCTCTCCAGAAGGCATTTTAATTGTAGCATATTTTCCATCTCTTGCCATTAATTGAGCAAATGTTCCAGCAGAACGAGCGATTACAGCCCCTTGACCTGGTCTCAATTCAATACAAGAAATAACAGTTCCTAAAGGAATTCTGCTTAATGGTAAAGTATTACCTATTTCAGGTTGAGATTCTGGACCAGAAACTAATTTCTGACCTACTTTCAATCCGTTTTGAGCAATAATATATGTTTTCTCTCCATCAGCATAAGCTAATAAAGCGATAAACGCAGTACGATTTGGATCATATTCGATTGATTTCACTGTAGCAGGAATTCCTGTTTTAGTTCTTTTGAAATCAATAATACGATATCTCTGCTTGTGACCACCACCCGTATAACGCATGGTCATCTTTCCTTGACTATTTCTACCTCCAGAGTTTTTTATCGGCGCTATCAAAGAGCGTTCCGGCTTATCAGTTGTAATGGCGTCATAACCATTCACAACTCTAAATCGCTGACCTGGGGTAATAGGTTTTAATTTTCTAACTGACATTTTTCTATCTTAGATATTGTTGTAAAAATCAATTGATTCTCCTTCTTGTACTTGTACAATTGCTTTTTTAATAGCATTTGTCTTTCCACTGATTAAACCACTTTTAGTGTATTTTGTAGTTCTGTCCGGTCTTACATTCATTGTATTAACACTAACAACAGTCACTCCATAAGCAGCCTCAACAGCTTTCTTAATCTCAACTTTATTTGCTTTTTTGTTAACAACGAACCCAAAGCGATTCAAAACTTCACTTTCTTTGGTTACTTTTTCTGTTACTATAGGTTTAATTATGATACTCATATCCTATTATTTGCTTAAATTTTCTTCAATTCCTTCCAAAGAACCTTCTAAAAGCACTAAATTATTAGCGTTTAAAATGGCGTAAGTACTTAATTCTGAGCTACTTACTACGTTAGAAGCCTTTAAATTACGTGACGACAAATATACATTTTTATTTGAATCACCCAATACAAATAAAGATTTTTTATTCTCTAACCCTAAAGCTTTCAAAACGTTAATGAAATTTTTAGTGTTTGGAGTCTCAAAATTAAAATCTTCAAGAACGATTATATTTGACTCTTTTGCTTTAATTGAAAAAGCTGATTTTCTAGCCAAACGTTTCAAGCTTTTATTCAATTTAAATGAATAACTTCTTGGTCTTGGTCCAAAAACAGTTCCTCCACCTTTAAACAAAGGGTTCTTTGCACTACCCGCACGAGCAGTACCTGTACCTTTTTGTTTTTTTATCTTACGAGTACTTCCCGCTACTTCAGCTCTTTCTTTTGCTTTGTGCGTCCCTTGTCTTTGATTAGCAAGATATTGCTTTACATCAAGGTATACTGCGTGATTGTTTGGTTCTATACCAAATACTGAATCAGAAAGTTGAACTTTTCTTCCAGTATCTTTTCCGTTGAAATCTAATACTTTTGCTTCCATTACTTCTGAATGATTACATAAGAGTTGTTATGACCAGGAACACATCCTTTAATAACAAGTAGGTTCTTATCAGCCACTACTTTTAAAACTCTAAGGTTTTGAACTTTTACATTTTCTCCTCCCATTCTTCCAGCCATACGCATTCCTTTGAATACTCTAGATGGATAAGAAGAAGCTCCTACAGAACCTGGCGCTCTTAAACGGTTGTGTTGACCGTGAGTTGCTTGTCCAACACCACCAAATCCGTGACGTTTAACAACCCCTTGAAAACCTTTACCTTTAGATACACCTTGTACATCTACAAATTCTCCTTCAGCAAAAATAGAAACATCAATAAGATCTCCTAATTTTTGTTCAGTTGCAAAATCTTGGAATTCAACGACTTTTTTCTTAGCAACAGTTCCCGCTTTTTTAAAGTGACCTAAAGCCGCTTTTGTGGAATGTTTCTCGTTTTTGTCATCGAAACCAAGTTGCAACGCTTCGTACCCGTCAACACCTTTGGTTCTGACTTGGGTAACAACACATGGTCCAGCTTCGATTACTGTACAAGGAATATTCTTCCCGTTTTCGTCGAAAATGCTAGTCATGCCGATTTTTCTACCAATTAACCCAGACATAAATATTAATTATTAATTATTAAATATAAATATAGAACGCAGCTTTTAAGCAAATCCTATTTTTTTAGTGGTGCAAAAGTATAACTTTTTTATACACAAACCAAAAAAATATTTTTCGCTCAAAAACAGCGTCCTTTTCTTACTAGTAAGCTACTTAAACTTTGATCTCTACTTCAACTCCACTAGGCAATTCAAGTTTCATCAACGCATCAATAGTTTTTGATGAAGATGAATAAATATCAATTAATCTCTTATATGACATTACTTCAAATTGTTCTCTCGCTTTTTTGTTAACGTGTGGAGAACGTAATACAGTGAAAAGTTTTTTGTGAGTTGGTAATGGAATTGGTCCTGTTACAACTGCTCCGGTACTCTTAACCGTTTTTACAATCTTTTCAGCAGACTTGTCTACCAACATGTGATCGTAAGATTTTAGTTTTATTCTGATTTTTTGACTCATTTTCTTAAAGATTAAGCGTTTCCTTTTGCTTTTTTGATAACTGCTTCTGAAATATTAGAAGGTGTTTCAGCGTAGTGTGAAAATTCCATAGTTGAAGTTGCACGACCTGAAGACAATGTTCTTAATGTTGTAACATAACCAAACATTTCAGATAACGGCACATCTGCTTTAATTGTTTTAGCACCTGCTCTGTCACCCATGTCATTCACCTGACCTCTACGACGGTTGATATCACCTACGATATCCCCCATGTTTTCTTCCGGCGTAATAACCTCCATTTTCATGATAGGCTCAAGAATAACAGCTCCAGCAGCTTTAGCAACTTCTCTATAACCCATTCTTGCAGCTAACTCAAAAGATAGTGCATCAGAATCCACAGGATGGAAAGATCCATCCAATAAAGTTACTTTCAAACTATCAACCTGATAACCTGCTAAAGGCCCAGTTTTCATAGCTTCTCTAAATCCTTTTTCTACAGATGGAATATATTCTTTAGGAACGTTACCTCCTTTTACTGCATTTACAAATTGCAATCCTACAGGAACTTTACCATCAACTTCATCTGCTGGCTCTAGTAAGAATACGATATCACCGAATTTACCACGACCACCTGATTGTTTTTTGTAAGTTTCTCTGTGTTGAGCAGATTTTGTAAAAGCTTCTTTGTACTCAACTTGAGGCTCACCTTGGTTTACTTCAACTTTGAATTCACGTTTCATTCTATCAACCAAGATATCTAAGTGTAACTCACCCATACCTGAGATAATAGTTTGTCCTGAAGCTTCATCAGTTCTAACTGTAAAAGTTGGATCTTCTTCAGCCAATTTAGCTAAAGCCATACCCATTTTATCAACGTCAGCTTTTGTTTTAGGCTCAATAGCAATACCAATTACCGGCGCAGGGAATTTCATTGACTCAAGAATAATTGGGTGTTTTTCATCACACAATGTATCTCCAGTTTTGATATCTTTAAATCCAACAGCAGCTCCAATATCTCCAGCCTCAATATATTCGATTGGATTTTGCTTGTTAGCGTGCATTTGGTAGATACGAGAAATTCTTTCTTTGTTACCAGAACGGGTATTCAATACATAAGAACCAGCATCAAGTCTTCCTGAATACGCACGGAAGAAAGCCAAACGACCTACGAATGGGTCAGTAGCAATCTTAAATGCCAAAGCAGCGAATGGCTCTTTTACATCTGGTTTACGTAAAATTTGAGTTTGATCTTCTTCAAGCAACTCAGCATCATCTGGATGAATTCCAGTAATACCTTCTTTATCCATTGGAGATGGCAAGTATTTACATACAGCATCTAACATGAATTGAACTCCTTTGTTTTTGAAAGATGAACCAGCAATCATAGGTATGATAGCCATATCCATAGTAGCAGCTCTTAACGCATTGTTAATTTCTTCTTCTGTGATAGAATCTGGATCTTCCATGTATTTATCAAGCAAGTTCTCATCATAATCTGCAACAGCTTCGATAAGGATATCTCTGTATTCTTTCACTTCATCAACCATATCCGCAGGAATATCGATGATATCAAAAGTAGCACCTTGAGTAGCATCATGCCAAACAATAGCTTGGTTTTTAACCAAATCAACAACACCTCTAAAATCATTCTCTTCACCGATTGGCAAAGTGATAGCAACAGCATTTGATTTTAACATATCTCTAACTTGTTGACATACATTCAAGAAGTTAGAACCTTGACGGTCCATTTTATTTACGAATCCCATACGTGGCACTCTATACTGATCAGCAAGTCTCCAGTTAGTTTCTGATTGTGGCTCAACACCATCAACAGCACTAAACAAGAAAACCAAACCATCAAGTACACGCAACGAACGGTTTACTTCAACTGTAAAGTCAACGTGTCCCGGGGTATCGATAATATTAAAGTGATAAGGCAATGTTTCAGGTAAAATTTTACCTTGCTCAGTTGGAAAATTCCATTCACAAGTTGTAGCAGCTGAAGTAATAGTAATACCTCTTTCTTGCTCTTGCGCCATCCAGTCCATAGTTGCAGCACCATCGTGCACCTCACCTATTTTGTGTGATTTTCCAGTATAGAATAATATACGCTCAGTTGTTGTTGTTTTACCAGCATCAATGTGAGCAGCAATTCCAATATTTCTTGTATATTTTAGATCTCTAGCCATTTCTTATGAATTAAAATCTAAAGTGAGAGAATGCTTTATTTGCTTCAGCCATTTTATGAGTATCCATTCTCTTTTTAACAGCAGCACCTTCTTCTTTAGCAGCAGCTAAACATTCAGAAGCTAGTCTTTGAGCCATAGATTTTTCATTTCTTCTTCTAGAATAAAGTATTAACCACTTCATTGCCATAGAAATTTTTCTGTCTGGTCTGATTTGCATTGGAATTTGAAATGTAGCACCACCAACTCTACGACTACGTACTTCTACGTGAGGCATAACATTAGTTAAAGCATCTTTCCAAATTTCTAATGATGATTTTTCTGCATCTTGCTTTTTAGTTTCTATAATGTCAATTGCATCATAAAAAACTTTAAAAGCTGTCGATTTCTTACCATCCCACATCAAGTTATTCACAAAACGTGTTACCAACTGGTCGTTAAACCTTGGATCTGGTAAAAGTGGTCTTTTCTTTGCCGCTCTTTTTCTCATGTCTTTTTTTTAATTAAATGTCACACCAATATAACCGCAACTAATTGCGTTCATACGAGAACAACTTTTTAAATTACTTTTTTGCTTCTTTTGGGCGTTTAGCACCATACTTAGATCTTCTTTGCGTTCTTCCCGCTACACCTGATGTATCAAGCGCACCACGAACGATGTGATATCTAACTCCTGGTAAATCTTTTACCCTTCCACCCCTAACTAATACTATCGAGTGCTCTTGTAAATTGTGTCCTTCTCCAGGGATGTAAGCATTTACCTCATTACCATTTGTCAAACGTACACGCGCAACTTTACGCATTGCAGAGTTTGGTTTTTTTGGTGTAGTAGTGTAAACACGCGTACAAACCCCTCTTCTTTGAGGACAAGAATCTAAAGCAACCGATTTACTCTTCTTAGTTATCTGAGTTCTTCCTGTTCTTACTAATTGTTGAATTGTTGGCATAATTAATACTAAAAATTTATTATGTATATTAAATTCCCGCTTTTTACGGGGTTGCAAATGTATAAAATATTTTTCAGTATACAAACGTTAATCCATTAATTTTCAACATCATTATTTTACACTATGATTTTTATCGCAAACAATTGATATTTGCATTACTTTTATTTAAAAACAACTATTTGAAAACCTCCCTTCTTTTTCTATTATTCCTAAACCTAAGTCTGAGCTGTTATGCTCAAACTTTTCATTTAAAAATAAACGGAAATACAGATACAGAAAACAAAACAATCGACTCTTTGCATTATGCAACAAAACATAATGATGCAAAATCCGTCGAAAACGAAATCTCACTCATATCAGAAAAACTTTCAAAAATAGGATTCTTAGACAACGAAATAAAAGAAAAAAGAAAAACAAGCGACTCTACATTTTACGCTGAATTCAGGTTAGGAAAAAGAATCAAAAAGATACATATATATATAGGTATAAATACATTAGAAAAAAACTCCCTATTATTACCCAAATTAAAAGATACTACAACTATACCCTATAGCGAAATTGAAGTATTCCTAAACCAAACCATAAATGAACTCGAACAAAACGGATACGCTTTAGCAAAACTAAAACTGATTAACATCCAAAAGAAAAATAGTAACCTATACGCAGAATTAAATATTGAATTAAACAAACAAAGACAACTCAATTCAATTATAGTCAAATATCCCGAAAACAAACAAAAGGAAAAATTCCCAAATGGACCACTAACCCAAATTAATCGCAAATACAAAAACAAAACCTTCAACAAAGAAATAATCGGTCTAATTCACAATGATTTCGAAAACTTCCGTTTTGTAAGCCAAATCAAATACCCAGAAATATTACTCACAAAAGACTCAACCAAAGTATATGTCTATCTAGAAAAAAGAAAATCAAATACTTTTGACGGCTTTATAGGTTTTTCAAACAATGAAAATGAAAAAATAACCTTAAACGGCTACTTAGACATAGTTCTCGAAAACATTTTAAAATCAGGAGAAGAACTATCTGTATATTGGAAAAGCGATGGGAACAAACAAAAAACATTTAATGCAGCACTAGACCTGCCCTATTTATTTAAAACCCCTGCAAATATAAAAGCACAAATTCAAATTTTTAAACAGGACAGCACTTTTCAAAACACAAAAACAGCAATTGATCTAGGCTACATAATCAACTATAATACACGAATGTACCTAGGATACCAATCAACCGAATCCAGTGACATTCAAAACACAAACGACAACACAATAAGTGATTTTACAAATTCTTTCACAACAACAAGTTTTAGATACACAAAATTTGAACTCAACAATACACTCTTTCCTAAAAAAGCAGCTATTGAATTCACAATTGGCCTTGGTAAAAGACGCACAAATGATTCACCAGAAACAGCAGGAACTGCAAAACAGTTACAAATAAACTTACAAGCCATGTATAATTTCTACCTAAACAAGAAAAATTACATCAATTTAAGAACTCAAAATTATTACCTGCAAAGCGACACCTACATCACAAACGAACTATACCGTTTCGGAGGAATAAACTCAATTAGAGGCTTTACAGAAAATAGTTTACAAGCACAATTTATGTCATCGATCCTAACCGAATATCGTTTTATAATTTCACCAAACCTATACCTCCATTCCATCGTAGATTACTGTATTTACAAGGACCCACTCAACACAACAAACAAAAACACCAATGAAAATTTAATCGGAATTGGCCTCGGGGCAGGAGTCCAAACAAAAAACGGACTGTTAAAAATCGCAATTGCCAATGGCTCCTCAAAAAACACAGAAAAAGAGTTTTATAACACTATGATTAATATATGTTATAATGTTAAATTTTGACCGCAAAAGAAAAAAGGGATTCTTTTATTAGGAAAGTTAACAAATTATTAAGATTTTTGTCTCACTAATTCAAAATATTTAAAAATGAAACTAAAGTTCAATGGATTCTTAGTACTATTATTAGTACTTGTGGCGCAACTAACTTTTGCGCAAGAGAGATCTGTTTCAGGAATTGTTTCTGATAATGCAGGATTGCCTTTACCTGGCGTGAGTGTATTAGTCAAAGGAACTAAAAATGGAACACAAACTGATTTTGATGGAAAATATTCTATCAAAGCATCATCAAGCCAAGTCTTGATTTTTAGCTACATTGGGATGAAAACCCAAGAAATTGCAGCTAGTGCTTCAACTGTTAACGTAAAACTGAAAGATGATTCAGTAGAACTTGAAGGAGTTGTAGTAACAGCATTAGGTATCAAAAAAGAGAAAAAATCTCTTGGTTATGCCACACAAGAATTAAAAGGAGATGCTATCGCTGACACACCTGTTACCAACTTTGCCGAGGCATTATCTGGAGAGGTAGCGGGATTAGACATTCAGTCTTACGGTACTATGGGAGGTTCTGCCAACATCATTGTAAGGGGTTATAAATCTTTATACGGAAGTAACCAAGCTTTAATTGTTATTGACGGTACACCAGTACTTAACGAGACAAATAACTCAACTGACCAAAGAACTGGTAGAGGTGGTTATGACTACGGAAATGCTGCATCTGATATTAACCCAGATGATATTGAGTCTCTTAACGTACTTAAAGGTGCTGCTGCAACTGCACTTTACGGTTCTAGAGCATCAAATGGTGCATTAATCATTACTACTAAAAAAGGTAAAAAAGCAAAAGGAATTGGTGTTACTGTAAATTCATCTTTCACAGTTGGAACAGTTGACGACTCAACTTTACCAAAATACCAAGACAAATATGGAGCTGGTTATGGTCCATATTATGATGACCCATATTTCTTAAATTATGATATAAATGGAGATGGAGTTGACGATCAAGTTGTTCCATTCACTGAAGATGCTTCTTATGGAGCTGCTTTCGATCCAAATTTAAATGTTTACCAATGGACATCTATTTTCCCACAACTTCCTGGTTATGGTGTAGCTACTCCATGGGTTGCCGGAGCAAACAATCCAAATAGCTTATTTATAGATGGTAACACTAGTACAAATTCTGTATCTTTTGGAAAAAGCACTGAAGCTACATCTTTTAGAGTAGGATTCACTAACAAATACCAAACAGGTGTTGTTCCTAATGGATCTATCAAAAGAAACACTTTAACTTTTTCTGCTTCTCAAAAACTAAATGAGTCATTAACTGTTTCAGGTGATTTTTCTTACACAAACAATACTGGTAAAGGAAGAAACGGAACTGGTTACAGCTCTGGAAACCCAATGCAAGCATTTAGACAATGGTGGCAAACAAACGTTGACCTTAAACAACAAAAAGATGCTTTCTTTAGTACTGGTCAAAATATTACTTGGAACGTTAATTCATCTACTGATTTATCACCTATTTATACAGACAACGTTTACTGGAATTTATACAAAAATTTCCAATCAGACAGTAGAGATCGTTATACAGGAAACTTTGCTTTAAACCAAAAAGTTACAGACTGGTTTAGTATCGTAGGTAAATATGCATTCGACGCCTACTCTGAAATTAGAGAAGAAAGAATTGATGTAGGTTCTGCAGACGTATCTGATTATACTGTAACAAACAGAAAAGCTTCAGAAATGAACTATGATTTAATGGGTAACTTCAATTATGACGTATCAGAAGACTTCAATTTAAATGGTCTTATCGGTTATAACTTAAGAGTAAACAAATTAAACTCATTAGCTGCTTCTGCTAACGGTGGTTTAGTAACTCCTGGATTATTTACTTTATCAAACTCTGTGAATCCATTAACTCCTTCTGATTACACAAAAACAGATTATACTAAAAAAGTAGAAGGTGTTTTTGGTAAAGTAGGTCTTGGATATAAAGGAACTTACTATTTAGATGCGACTTTAAGAAACGACAGATCTTCTTCTTTACCAACAGACAATAACTCATACTGGTACCCATCTGTATCTTCAAGTATTATTTTCTCAAATTTAATTAAACAAGATTGGTTAACTTTCGGTAAAATTAGAGCGAACTACGCAGAAGTAGGTAATGACACTTCTCCTTACCAAGTATTTAACACTTATACTGTAGGAGCTGCTTATAACGGTAATGCTTCAGCAAGTAACCCAACAGCATTTAACAATCCTAACTTGAAATCCGAAACAAGTAACGACTTCGAGATTGGTTTGGAAATGCAATTCTTCTCAAATAGATTCGGGTTTGATGTTTCTTACTACGAAAGAGAAACTGTAGATTTGATTACACCGATCGATGTTTCTACATCAACAGGTGCTGCTAACCTATGGTTGAATGGTGGTGACATGAAAAACAAAGGATTAGAGTTTATCATCAACGGTACTCCTATCAAAACAAATGATTTTTCATGGGATATTAAAATTAACTACGGTCAAAACGAAAGTGAAATCACTCGTCTAGCTGAAGGAATTGAATTCATGCAATTAGCTAGTGTACAAGGTGGTGTTACATTAGGAGGAGCTTTAGGAGAATCTTTCGGATCAATTAGAGGTAGAGATTTTATCTATACTAATGGTCAAAAAACTGTTGGAACCAATGGATATTATTTAAGAACTACAGGTACTAGTGAGATCATTGGTAACATTACTCCAGACTGGACAGGTGGTGTTAAAAATAATTTCAAATACAAAAATTACAGCTTAGGATTCCTTATTGATATCCAACAAGGTGGTGATGTATTCTCATTAGATACTTACTATGGTTACGCAACTGGTCTATACGACTTCACTGCCGGAACAAACCATTTAGGAAACCCTGTAAGAAACACAAAAGCAAATGGTGGAGGTGTAATCTTAGACGGTGTTCAAGCTGATGGTTCAGCTAATACTGTTGTTGCTGATGCTTCAACTTATGCTAATCCATGGGGATATGTAAGAACTCCTCAAGCAGCGCACGTTTATGATGCATCATTCG
>RCUR01000527.1_pt1 | contig 13629 bp, 10 predicted proteins | sample 2166151 | NCBI WGS metagenome assembly RCUR01 (sample SAMN09932785, study PRJNA488358) | compost metagenome | isolation source: compost soil in an enriched community | place: Germany: Experimental Botanical Garden
ACTGTAAATCTGACGGCTCTGCCTTCGAAGGTTCGAATCCTTCTCCCTCCACCATCCTTCAGAAAACCCGGCCTCGCGCCGGGTTTTCGCTTTTCTGGAAAGATTCCATTTGGCACTGTCAGATCTGACAATTGCCCTGCTCCGCATTTTTCGAAACAGTGGACTCCTCACCGTCAGGAGCCACCTCGCATGTTTGCAATCTGGGATGAAACCGGCCAGGAGCAGGGCTTGAGCCTGCCCCAGCTGCAGCAACGGCTGCACCATTATCAAGGGGACGTCATGGTGCGTTATCTCAATCGCCTCGGCCTGTCGACAACCCTGTTTCTGACCATCCATCAGGGCCAGGCCTACCAGCGCTTCAAGGCCGGCACACCGCCACTGGACTGGGAGTGGCTGGCCCAGGCCATGCATGGTACGCCCCTCCTTGATGCCGGAGGCCACCAGCCGGAACACGCACTTCGCTGACACCTCACCCGACCTCCCTGGGACCCATTTCATCACGCGCCCCTGCTTCCTGACGGATCTCCCTCGCGGCTCTCCAGCCAGCCCCTGCCCACGCAAGCAGCAGGTTGATTATCAGACAATTCCTACAGCGGCTGGATGACTGCGCCTTGTATGATGCGCAGCCATATTCGTCCATCAGGTGAGTGCCATGTTTGCGTTCAAAGAAGAGTATCCGATGAGTGCCATGGCAATGAGTGCCATGGCAGATGTTGCCGTTCCCTTTTACCAGCCGATCATCGGTCGGGACCGTCAGGTCAAGGGGTACGAGGCGCTGGCCAGGCGCTGGGATCCGGTGGCGCAATGTTATCAGGGCATCGATTTTGCCTCGCTCAGCCAGGACGAGTCCCTGCATCTGGATATCGTCATGCTGAGGGCCATACTGCGCGACCTGCCCGTGCTCGCGCAAAAAGGCCCCTATACGCTCTCCATCAACCTCAACCCGGCGCCTTCCAGCCCGACCTATCAGAATCTGTTGCTGCTGGTGTTGATACAGGCCCGCAAGGTGGGGATCGACATCTGGTTCGAGGTGCTGGAGCACACCCGGCTGGAGAGCCAGTACAGGGCGCTGATCGAGGTGCTGCGCGCCCATGGCGCCCACATCGCCTGTGACGACTTCGGCTCCCTGGAGTGCAACTTTCAGCGGCTGATGGCCCTGCCCTACGAGGTAGTCAAGCTGGATCGCTCCCTGCTGCTGCAGGCGGCGTGCACCTCACACGCCTTGAAGATGCTGGTGGGGCTGGTGAAATACCTGCAGCGACTCGGCATGGCCGTGGTGTGCGAAGGGGTGGAGACCCAGACCCATATCGAGATAGCGAACCGCCTCGGCTGCGACTACCAACAGGGCTACGCCTACGCCATGCCCTCCCCCCTCTCCCGCTGGTCCTGAACACCCGGAGCCAGAGCGCCAACGCCTCCTGTCCCTTCCTTCTTTCTCGCTGGTCCTGAACGCCCGGGGCCCTGGCTGCCGGCTCATCCCACCCCCTTCCTCTGCTAGCGCTGTGAATGGTCTCACAGTTTGGCTCATTCAGAACCCGTTTCGGCCCCGCCTCTCTATAATGGCCCCGCCTGGGTTTCTTTGACTCTCAGGCATAACCTGTTGATGCTACGGAATATTACAATGAAAAATAGCCACAAGACCCTGCTCGCCGCTGCCATTTCCCTCGGATTGATGGCAGGCTGTAACAGCCAAAATGACTCCGAGACCCCGACCCCCATGGTTCGCTTCGCTACCTTCAACCTCTCCTTCGATCGCACCGCCGCCGGCATGCTCGCCGGTGAACTGGCCCTCAGCCGCACCGAGCAGGATGCCCTGCTGGCCCGCCTCGCCGACGGCACCTTGAGCGGCGCCGAGAAGACCAAGGCCCTCGACGTGCAGCAGATCCGCAACATCGCCGAGATAGTGCAGCGCACCCGGCCAGACGTGTTCCTGCTCAACGAATTCGACAATGACGGCAAGGGCAGTGACACCACGGACCTCAAAGCCTTCAACGACAACTACCTGGCCCATGCCCAGCACGACGAGGTGAAGGCCATCAGCTACCCGGTGCTGCAGAACTTCGCCACCAACACCGGCCTGATGAGCGGCCATGACCTCAACCTGGACGGCAAGGTCAACAACGGGCCGGACGACGCCTGGGGCTTTGGCAACTACCACGGCCAGTACGCCTTCGCCGTGATGTCCCAGTACCCCATCGATACCAAGCAGATCCGCACCTTCCAGAAATTCAAGTGGAAGGACATGCCGGGTGAAGCGAACCCCGTCATCGACGACTGCAACAATGCCAAGGCGCCGATCCCGGCCGGCCGCCAGTGCGGCGATGCCTGGTATGACGACGCCGCCTGGCAGGCCTTCCCGCTCTCGTCCAAGAACCACGCCGACGTGCCGGTGCGCATCAAGCTCGGCAACAAGGAGGAGGTGATCCACTTCCTCATCTCCCACCCGACCCCGCCCATCTTCGGCAACGCGGCGCGCCACAACGTCAAGCACAACCGGGCCGAAGTCGCCTTCTGGCAGGATTACGTGGAGACCGCCAGCTACATGGTGGATGACGCCGGCAAGGCGGGTGGCTTGGCCGAGGGTGCCAAGTTCGTCATCGCCGGCGATCTCAACGCCGATCCCCAGATTGGCGATGGGGATCTCACCGCCATTCAGGATCTGCACAACCATGTGCTGGTCAATCAGGCCGTCACCAACGGCGCCCTGATCCCGGTCAGCCAGGGCGGCCCCGAGTGCCTCGCCAGCCAGCCGGATCAGTGCAAGCGCAACAACAACCGCCCCACCCCGGAGCGCATCACCAGCAGCAGCGGCCTGCAGCTCGACCACGTGCTGCCCTCCGCCAACCTGAACGCGGTCGCCTCCGGCGTGTTCTGGCCGGCCAGCTTCGAACCTGGCTACCACCTGGTGTATGACGCCAAGCTGGGCATCGCCAAGGGAGTCAGCTCGGATCACCGCCTGGTGTGGGTCGACTTCAAACTGTGACAGTGACGCAGAGCAGATAAGCAACGGGGCCCGCAGGCCCCGTTTTCATTGGATCGTCATACCAGCTTCTCCACCCGGGCCGGCAGCCCCTGGCGGGCCGAAGAGCCGATGGCCCAGTCCACCAGGGGGTAGCGGCCATGGCGGCTGGGATCCAGCACCGCCAGATCGTTGAGGTTGACCCCGGCCCCGCGCAGCGGATTGGCAACCACTTTTTGGCCGTCTATCCAGTGTTCCCGCACCCCCAGCTCCTTGTGGCCGAAACCGTGTTCGATGGCGATGGCATCGGCCTGCACCCCGGCCACGCACTCGGCCACCCCGATAACGCTCCCATCCGGGGTGCTGACCCGCACCTTGTCCCCACTCTCTATTCCCAGCTGCGCCGCCGTCTGTTCATTGAGCCGCACCCGGTTGCTGGGGTTCACCTGGCGCAGACGATCCGAGCCGATGCTCATGGAGCTCATGGTGTGGGACTTGTAGCTGGTGAGTAGCAGCGGCCACTGGGCCGGCTTGAACGCCTCATTGAGCGGCGTGCCGTCCGCCAGCTGGGGGCGGAAGAAACGCGGGGTGCCACTCAGGAACTGGCCGCTCTGGCTGTGACGGCGGCTGCCCACCTCGGGGTTCCATACCATCAGCGGCTTGGGCCAGCGCTTGCTCGGCTGGCCCGCTTCATCGCGCCCCTTGGCCGCCGGTTCGAAGCGCCCGCCGCGAGCGAAGAGATAGGCGGCGCGGCCCGCCTCCTCCGCGCTCAGGGTGGCATTCAACACTGGCAGGATCCGCTCCACCCCGGACCAGGCAAGATCCTCAGGCTCTATGGCAGGCACCGGCTCGCCGAGATAGGCGACGTTGGCCGCGCCGTAGAGGGAGAAGTCCGCCGCCCGGTTCAAGCCGTGCACCTTGCCGTCCGCCCCTTTGAGCGCCCCCTCGCCAAAGCCCGGCAGCCCCAGCCGTTTGGCCACCGCGATAAAAAAGGACTCCATGCAGACCGGATCTCCCTCGGCGGTCTTGGCGACACGGGGCTCCACGATGGGCCAGCGGCCGGTGGAGACCTTGGTCATCACCCCGTGCCAGGCAGTGGCCCAACCCCAGGACTCGTAGGTGAGGGTATCCGGCACTATGTAGTCCGACAGCGCCGACGACTCGTTGATGAAGCTGTCGATGTTGACAACAAGGGGCAGCACGGCAGGGTCCTTAAGCTGCTCGCCTATGGCCTTGCTGAGCCCGGCCTGGCCGTAGAGGGGGTTGCCCATGTGGTTGATCCAGGCCTTGAGCCGGTAGGGATAGCCGTTCACCGCCGCGGTCAGGTGTTCGCCGAGCAAAGGGCCCGAGATCGGGAACCAGGGCTCTTGCGCCGGATAGGGATTCTGGCCCGCCTCGCGCTTGCGCCGATATTCGGAGGTCTTCTCGTAGGGGAACTTGGAGCGCGACAGGAAGACCCCGGCGGGTTTGACCATGCCGGGGAAGCTCGCCAGATCGTAGCGCGGCCCCGCCCCGAAGGGATCGAACTTGCCGCCACTCGCCACGGCGCCGCCCCGGGCGTTGAGGTTGCCGATCATGACGTTGAGCATCATGATGGCCCAGGCCGAGTAGAAGCCGTTGGCGCTCATGGTGCCGCCGTGGGAGACCACCGCCGCGCGGGTGCCGTGGCTGGTGAACTCCCGCGCCAGCGCCTCGATGTCCGCCACCGGCACGGCGCACTCGGCGCTGTATTGCGCGAGGGAGTGCTCCCGGCACGCCTCGGCCAGCAGCTGGAAACTGCTCTTGACCACAAACTCCCCCTTGGGGCCCTCAATGGGGCGATCCACCCAGAGGTTGGCCCGCTCACACTGGTCGGCGGGTCTCGGCTCGCCGCTGCCCGCCTCCTCTACCAGCATGGCGTCTCCCTCCCCATAGGCTTCCCCATCAAAGGGCAAGCCAAGATCGCTGGCCCGCAGCATCTGACCGAAGCGCGGGTGGGACTCGTCGCAGAGCACCAGGTGGCTGGCGTTGCAAAAACCGCGATAGCCGGCCCGCTCGGCGGCAGCGGCATGGGGTGCCGTCAGGAAGGGTTCGGCGTAGCGTCGGTTGTCGATGATCCAGCGCAGCATGGCCATGGCCAGCGCCGAGTCGGTGGCAGGCCGGATGGGCAGCCAGCGGTTGGTAGAGGCGGAGGGCATGTTCACCGTGTTGGGCAGGCTGGGGGCCACCACCACGTAGGAGAACGGCTTGCCCGGTCGCGCCCGGTTCGCCGCCAGCTGGCGGGACTGGCGCTTGAAGGGATTGCCCGATTGCTGGGGCGAGGTGCCCATGAACAGCAGGAAGTCGCTCTCGTCCCAGTCCGGCTTGAGGTGGGCGTTCTTCTCCAGATCGTCCAGCAGGGCGCCGGCCCCGACCCGGAACGACAGGCCGCAGTAAGCGCCGTGGTTGGCGAAGTTGCGGGTGCCGAAGCTGTTGAAGGTAAAGCGCTTGATGAAGTGATCCCGCCCCTCGTCCGAGGCGTTGCTCACCAGCAACTGGTTGGCCCTGGGGCCGTACTCCGGGTTGGCCGGGTCCAGCGGCTCGGCGAGGTTGCGAATGGCCCGCAGCCCCTCAACCTGGCCCTCGCCAAACAGATCGCCCCCCTCCACCACCTCGGCCACCAGTTGCTCGAAGGGGATGCTCTGCCAGCGACCGCTGCCACGGGGCCCCAGCCGCTTGAGACAACGGGTGACCCGCTGCGGGCTGTCGAGCTGCTCCAGCATGGCATTGCCCCGGGCGCAGGCGGTGGATCGCCCGTCCAGCCCCCCTTCCTGGTAGCCACTGGTGGCGAGCAGCGCCTGCTTGACCGGGGTCTTGAAGTCGATGTGATGGCGGGCGGAGAGGGGATGATAGGGGTTGCCCAGGATCCGCACTATCTGGTCGCTCTCGTTGTCGATGCGGGCCCGCACTCCGCACAGGGTCCAGCAGCCGAGGCACATGGTGTTGGCAACTCGCTGGGCCGGGTTGGGGTGCAACTCCCCCTGCTCGTCAACCCGGTACTCCACGGCCAGCGAGTTGCCATGGATGGGATCCCGTGTCGGTTTGCCCGAGCTGCAGGTGGCGAGACCACTCGCCACCTGCTTGAGGGTGTCGCTGTAACCGGCGACGAACAATCCGGTGCCGCCGGCGATGGCGGCGCCCTTGAGAAACTTGCGTTTGCTGTGATCCATCAGAGTACCTCGCGTGCAAAAGTTGTGGATGCCTTGATGGCGGGGGAAACAAAGGGGCGCACCAGCTCCGAGAGGGCCACCAGCAGGGCCAGCAGCAGACCGAAGGTGCCGAGAATGCCGAGCACACCGGCCGGTCCCCAGGCAATTTCATAGAGGTAGACGCCGGCCCCGTACTTGGGTGCGAGCTGCCCCTGAATGAGCACCAGCCAGCGCAGGCCCCACACCAGGTGCAGCCCCAGCAGCGCCAGCCCCCAGAGTGACAGGCGGGCAGAGATCCTTCGCCGCAGCAGCATCAACAGGCCGGCCAGCCCCAGGGTCAGCAACAGCCAGTGGGCCGCCAGCCGCCAGCTCGGGTCGAGCCGATAGAGGGCCGCGGCCTCTGCCGCCGAGGCGCCGCCAAACAGGGCCCAGCCCAGCAGGGAGAGCGCCAGCAGGCCTAACGTCCAGCCGCTCTGGTGCAGCAGGGTCGACTCGGTCTGGGCACGCCAGCCCGCCAGCAAGCGATTGAGCAGCAGCAGGGCGCTCTGGGCCCCCAGCACGGCGCTCAAGGTCAACAGCCAGGGCAACCAGGGGGTATGCCAGAGCGGGCGCGCTGCCACCGCCATGGTCTCGAGCCCGGTGTAGAGGGCGATGCTGAGCCCACTCAGAGCGGCCAGCAGGGAGAGGGGCCGCAGCCAGACGTGCCCCGACCAGCTTCCCAGGCAGAGCAGCCGGGCAAGGCGGGCTATCTTGTCCCCTTCTGCGCCGCGCCGGGCCAGGGCTGGCCTTAGCAGCAGCCAGCCGAGCAGCATGGAGAGCAGGCTGAACAGCGGCAGCAGATAGGCGCCATACCACATGACGGAGCCAAAGCGCGTCTGGGCGTAGAAGTGCCAGGCCCGGGCCGGCTGGTGCAGATCCGCGGTCAGGGCGATGGGGGCCACCAGGCCGGCCGCCACCATCAGCACCGCCGCCAGGGTCTGCAGCCGTGGATCCGGCGCCTTGCGCCACAGCTCAAACGCGCCGAGCCAGAGGGCTCCGTAGGCGAGGCCGATGAGGAAGAAATATTGCACCGCCCAGGGCAGCCAGGTGATGGGCTGAGCCGGGGCCAGCAGTTCGTTAATGACCATGGGCTATCTCCTTGCCATCGTCGGTGAGCAGGGTGCGCAGGGCCGGGTTGCCGTCGACCTTGCTGACGAAGGCCTCGTCCATGCCGAGATAAAAGACCCGCGGCTGGGTATTGGCCTCGGGCTTGAGCACCTTGAGCGCCGGCTCGTGTTCGCGCAGCAGCTGGCTGATCCGGCTCTTGGGGTCGTTCAAATCGCCTATGATGCGCGCCTCGCCGACACAGCTCTCCACGCAGGCGGGCAAGAGCCCCGCCTCCAGCCGATGGGCGCAGAAGGTGCACTTGTCGGCGGTGTTGGTCTCGTGGTTGATGAAGCGGGCGTCATAGGGGCAGGCCTGCACGCAGTAGCCGCAGGCGACGCACCAGTCGTTGTTGACCACCACTATGCCGTCCTCGCGCTGGAAGGTGGCGCCGGTGGGGCAGACATCGAGGCAGGCGGGCTCGGCGCAGTGGTTGCACAGCCTCGGCAGCATCAAGAGGGAGGCGGGAGCCTCGAGGGCGGCCACGTCGCTCACCTCGTACTGGCTCACCGTGGTGCGAAACTGGCCGAGGGGAGGCTGGTTTTCGATGGTGCAGGCCACGGTGCAGGCCTGACAGCCGACGCAGCGGCGCAGGTCGATCAGCATGCCGTAACGCTTGCGCCCGTCCCCCCGGCTGATGGCCGCCCGCCCGTTGCGGGGAGCGGAAACGGCGGGAACGGACTGTGCCTGAACCTGGGTCACGGGGATCAGGGCCGCCCCTGCGGTGAGGGCGGCGATCCCGGATAACAATCGGCGCTTGCTGAGCTCCATGGCTTCTTTCCTTCTGCTGAGCTGGCTTCCCCCAAGAGGGGGGTTGGGCCGATTGTCCGCAACGCAGCAAGTCGCCTCTATTGTGGTTTTCCACATACCGGGAGCCGGGTTGATCCAGCGCAATAAAACCGGCCCCATAACCACCAAACTGTGACCAAAGCCCCATTCGCTGCCCCATCACGGCGTCAAGGCGACCCAACACATCGCCCCGGTGATAGACTGCCCCTTTGCACCGAGAGGAGAGCCCCCTGCACGTCCCAGTTCCCTTGCCCCTGCTCAGCCTGCTGCTCTGGCTCGCCCTGTCAGCCCTGCCGCTGCGGGTGCAGGCCGCCCCGCCCCCCTCTGTGCCAGCGCCGGCCCGACAGGAATCCGCGTCATCCCAGGCCACGCCGGTGCAGGCCTTGGCCGAACCGATACGCATCGGCGTGCTGGCAACCCGCGGCCCGGCACTGGCCAGAGCCCAGTGGCAACCGCTGCTGCGCTGGCTGGCGCAGCGCGTGCCCGGCCATCGCTTCGTGCTGCATCCGCTGGGGCTTGATGAACTGGCCGAGGCCGTCGCCCGCGAGCACCTCGATTTCGTCATCACCAACCCGGGCCAGTCGGTGAGTCTGGCGCGCCAGTACCCGCTGGCCTGGCTCGCCACCCTCAAGAGCCCGGCCGGGGGAGACAACCTCGCCATCGGTGCGGCGCTGGTGGTGCCCGCCCAGGCCCCCTACCAACACTGGCGTGACCTCGAGGGGCAAGCGGTCGCCGCCGTTTCGGAGAACGCCTTCGGCGGCTACCTCGCCTATCGCTTTGAGGCGGGCGAACAGGGGATCAGGCTGGAACATTTCTTCTCCACCGTGCAGTTCACCGGCTTTCCACTGGACCGGCTCATCGAGCGGCTGGCGGCAGGGGAGGTGGCTGCCGCCATCGTGCCGGTGTGCCAGCTGGAGCGCATGGAGCGGGAAGGCAAGGTCGCCAGGGGGGCATTTCGGGTGCTGGACGATCAGGCGCCGGCCGGCTTTGGTTGCCAGAGCTCGACACGGCTCTACCCCAACTGGTCCTTCGCCAAGACAGAGCGGGCCTCCCCCGCGCTGGCGCTGGCGGTGACCCGTGCGCTGTACGATCTGCCCGCTGATAGCGAGGCGGCCATCGCCGCCGATTCGGCGGGCTGGACCGTGCCCACCAGCGAGCTCGCCATCGACCGCCTGCTCCAGGCGCTGGATCGCCACCCGCTGCAGGGCCCCTGGTGGCAAGCGGCCTGGCACTGGCTGCGCCAGCATCAACAGTGGGGCTGGGGCGCCCTGGCGCTGTTACTGCTGCTGGGGGGTCACCACCTGCTGCTGCAACGTCTGTTCAACCGCAGCCAGCGCCGGCTGCTCAAAGCCCGCCACCAGCTAGAGCAGAAGGGACACCAGCTGGCACAAGCCAGACGGCTCGCCGAACTGGGCGAACTGGGCGCCAACGTGGCCCACGAGATCAATCAACCCCTCAGCGCCATCGCCAACTACAGCCAGGGGGCCTTGTTGCGACTGGAAAGATTGGCACAGGATCCGACCCAGGCTGCCGCCCAGGCCTCCCTGCGTCAGGCCCTGGAGCAGATAGGGCTGCAGGTCCAGCGCATCACCCAGACCGTCAACCGGCTCAGAGCCAGGCTGCAAAAGCGCCCTCCCCGCGTCGAGCCTTGCGACCTGCCCACCCTGGTGGCGGAGTTGCGCCCCCTGCTGGAGCAGATGCTGGTGCCCCTCGACGTCGCCTTCACCCTGCACTGGCGGGGCCAGCCGCGCTGGCTGCCTCTGGACGGCACCGGGATGGAGCAGTTGCTGGTCAACCTCATCAAGAATGGCGCCGAGAGTGCGGCGCAGAGGGCACGCTCCGCTGTTCACTCTCCTGCTCACCCCCCTAAGCAAGCACCGGCACAGGAGCCTGCCCAGGTCGAGCTGTTGATCGCCTTCGAGGCGCAGAGATTACTGCTGGAGATCCGTGACAACGGTGCCGGCCTGAGGGTCCCCGCGACCGAACTGCAGCAGGCGTTTTACAGCGACAAGCCCGATGGCATGGGGCTGGGGCTGGCCATCTGCCGGGAGGTGGTCGAGAGCCATCGCGGCCAGTTCAGTCTGGAGAACCTGAGCCCCCACGGATGCCTGGCCCGGGTCATCCTGCCCGTGCCGCCACCCGAGGCCCCCGCCTCAGCCACCTCCACCCACCCGCCGACACCGAGGAACTGAAATGACGTCCCCCTCCCGCCCCCCGCTCTATCTGGTCGACGACGACGAGGCCGTGCTCGACTCCCTGCGCTTCATGCTGGAGAGCTGCGACGAGCGGCAGCTGCGCTGCTTTGCCGGTGGCGAGCGCTTCCTGGAAGAGGTCGATCTGCGCCTGCCCGCCTGCCTCATCCTGGATTGCCGCATGCCGGGGCTGTCGGGCCCCGAGGTGCAGCAGCGGCTGAAGGCGGCCCAGAGCCCCATCGCCATCCTGTTTCTCACCGGTCACGGGGAGGTGCCCCTGGCGGTGGAGTCCCTCAAACAGGGGGCGGTGGATTTCTTGCAAAAGCCGGTGCAGCTGGCCCCTCTGCTCGCCGCCATTGAACGGGCAGAGCAGGCGACGCAGAGTGCGGCCACCCGTTTCGCCCAGCTGGCCGCCTATCAGCGGCTCACCCCGCGCGAGCACCAGTTGCTGCAGCTGATCGCCCGGGGCCACAAGAATCAGCAGATAGCGCAGGATCTCTGCATCTCGGTGCGCACCGTCGAGGTGTGCCGCGCCAGCCTGATGAAACGTCTCGAGGTCAATTCCCTGGCCGAACTGATGCTGTGCTATGCGGCGGTCAACGGGCAACCCTGACGCGGTCAATCCATGAGCCCCCTAACCCGGGGGCACAAAACGCGCAGAGATCACATATTTGGCGCCTTGATGGCGGTAGAGTGCCCCTTCCCTTCATCAGGACAGACCAAGGTCCTGCGCCTTGTTTCGAGGAAACATCATGGAACTGCTTCTGCTCAGCAACGGTAAAACCACAGAACACCCCGGCCTGCTTGGCTGGGCCCGCGACCGGGTACAAACCCTGCTCGCCCGCAAACAGGTCAAGCGTATCCTGCTCATCCCCTACGCGGTGATCCGCAGCGACTGGGACGCCCGCGCCCAGGATCTCGCCGAGAGCCTGGGGGTGGAGACCATCAGCATCCACCAGTTCGACGATCCGGTGGATGCCATCCAGCAGGCGGAGGCCATCTTCATCAGCGGCGGCAACACCTGGCGCCTGAACCAGCTGCTGCACGAATACGGTCTGGTGGTGCCCATACAGCGCGCCGTGCGCGAACGGGGCGTGCCCTATGTGGGCTGGAGCGCAGGTTGCAACGTGGCGACCCCGAGCATCCGCACCACCAACGACATGCCGGTGTGCAGCGCCGCCGTGCTGCCGGCGCTGGGCCTGTTCCCGCTGCAAATCAACCCCCACTATCTGGACGCCAGCATCAGCGGCCACATGGGGGAGACCCGGGACGAGCGCCTCGCCGAGTTCTGTGCCATCAATCCGAGCGAATCCGTGGTGGCCCTGCGCGAAGCCAGCCTGCTGCAGATTAGCGGCGAGACCATCGAATACTGGAGCGCCCGGGGCGAGGGCTTCAAGATCTTCAAGCACGGCGAGACGACCCGTGAGTATGAGGATGCCCGGCCACTGGCAGCACTGACGCCGTTTCAGCCCGGCGACTGACGCCATGGCAGACGAGCCGAGGTGAGCAAGCGATCGGGGGATTTGCCATGCTGTGAGGGGAAGGAAGATTCCTTGCTCCTTGTTTCTCGATGGGAGGCGACCATGACGGTACGGATCGAACACGACAGCTTCGGTGATATCGAAGTCCCGGCGGCGCGGCTGTGGGGGGCCCAGACCCAGCGCTCCCTGCACCACTTCAACATCTCGGGGGAGCGCCAGCCCATGGAGATCATCCATGCCCTCGCCCGCATCAAGTCCGCCTGCGCCAGGGTGAACCACGCCCTCGGGCTGCTGCCCGCGCGCAAGGCCCAGGCCATCATGGCCGCCGCCGACGAGGTGTTGTGCGGCCTGCACGACGCCGAGTTTCCCCTGATGGTCTGGCAGACCGGCTCCGGCACCCAGACCAACATGAACCTCAACGAGGTGCTGGCGAACCGGGCCAGCGAGCTGCTTGGCGGCGAACGGGGAGAGGCGCGGCTGGTGCACCCCAACGACGAGGTGAACAAGAGCCAGTCGAGCAATGATGTCTTCCCCAGCGCCATGAACCTGGCGGCGGTCACTACCATCACCGGCCAGTTGCTGCCTGCCCTGACCACACTCAAAAACACGCTGGCCAGCAAGGCTGCCGCCTTCGACGACCTTGTCAAGATTGGCCGCACCCACCTGCAGGACGCCACCCCCCTCACCCTGGGTCAGGAGATCTCCGGCTGGGTCGCCCAGCTCGCGCAGGGGGAGCGCCACCTCACTGCCGCCCTGCCCCATCTGTGTGAGCTGGCGCTCGGCGGCACCGCGGTCGGCACCGGTCTGAACTGCCCCCCCGGCTTTGCCGAGGCGGTGGCCAACACCCTGGCCGAGCAGACCGGCTTGCCCCTGGTGAGCGCCCCCAACAAGTTCGAGGCCCTGGCGGCGAGCGATGCCCAGGTCCATGCCCATGGCGCCCTCAAGACGCTCGCGGCTTCTCTCATGAAGATCGCCAACGACGTGCGCTGGCTGGCGAGCGGCCCCCGCAGCGGGCTCGGGGAGCTCAGCATCCCGGAGAACGAACCCGGCTCCTCCATCATGCCGGGCAAGGTCAACCCGACCCAGAGCGAGGCGCTCACCATGCTCTGCGCCCAGGTGATGGGCAACGACGTGGCCATCAACATCGGCGGCGCCAGCGGCAACTTCGAGCTCAACGTGTTCAGGCCGATGATCGCCCACAACTTCCTGCAGAGCGTGCGGCTGCTGGCGGACGGCATGAGAAGCTTCCACGACCACTGCGCCGTCGGCATCGTTGCGAACCGGGCGCGCATCGACGAGCTGCTGGCCCGCTCCCTGATGCTGGTGACGGCGCTCAACCCCCACATCGGCTATGACAAGGCCGCCGAGATCGCCAAACGGGCCCACCACCAGGGACTGACTCTGCGGGAGGCGGCCATCGCCTCCGGCCACCTCAGCGCGGAGCAATTCGATGCCTGGGTGGTGCCCGCCGACATGGTGGGACGGCAACCATAGGCCAAGTTGCCTTGGGCCATCTCAGCCCCCGGGAGTCCGATGCCTGGGTCATTCCCGGCAAGATGGCGGGACGGCAGCCATAAGCCAAGTTGCCTTGGGCCAGCTCTGTCCCCGGAAGCCCGATGCCTGGGTCATTCCCGGCGAGATGGTGGGGAGGGGCAAATAAGGCTCTGAATTGGGGGTACTGATAAACAGAAGGGGCGCCGCAGTGCCCCTTCTCATTCACAGCCAAGGGTTCAGCTCTTGCTCTCGCAGTTGAACATCCAGTGAGTGCCAAACTTGTCCACCAGCGAGCCGAAATAGGCGCCCCAGAACATCTCCTGCAACGGCATCTCCACCTGACCACCCGCCCCCAGGGCCGCAAACAGGCGATCGGTCTCGGCCCGGCTGTCCGGCTCCAGGTT